>Ga0073934_10000549_pt1 | contig 105762 bp, 99 predicted proteins | sample LarsenN4metaG_FD_76834 | JGI IMG/M metagenome (GOLD analysis project Ga0073934, IMG submission 76834) | Hot spring sediment bacterial and archeal communities from British Columbia, Canada, to study Microbial Dark Matter (Phase II) - Larsen... ...
TCAACGAATCGCCATGAGACAAAACGGAGACTTATTCTTCATCATAGGTGACCATCTTGGTTCTACTTCATTAGTCACTGACTCAAACGGCGCTGTGATTTCGGAAGTCAAATACAAAGCCTGGGGAGAAGTCCGCTACGCTTCGGGAACAACGCTCACGAACTATACCTACACGGGACAGTATAGTTATGTCAGTGATTTTGGTTTGATGTTCTACAACGCCCGCTGGTATGACCCGTCACTGGGCAGGTTTGCTCAAGCGGATACGATTGTGCCGAGTGGAGTCCAAGGGTTGGATAGGTATGCGTACGGATTAAACAACCCGTCAAGGTATACAGACCCCTCTGGGCACATCCCCGTAGACTGCTACGGCACGACCTACTGCGGCGCCAGCAATTCAGATTTATTGCCTGACTTTAAGCCTTCCAAGCCAAAAGGTGGCGGACGCTCGCCAGGCGATTGGAAACCTTCAGGAGGAAGTGTAACGGGTAACCAAAGTTCATCTTATTCCTATACCTATGACACTATGAAATTATCTAACTTAATTCTTCCTTGGTCTTCAGAAACATGGGGGGCTATTTCTCTCACTTTAGATGAAATAGCATTAGGTTTAGATTGGCTTGCAGGCGTAATTGTACTTGGGCATGTAGGACTTGGTGCAGCAGGTACACTCACGTTTGAAGGAAACCCAGCAGGTGCTGCTGGTGGATACATATTAGGAGAACTTAATCCAGTTGTGAGAGGACTAGTAAATGGAGGAAATATAATAGCAACTTTTGTAACACAAGCAGGCTTAATTCAAGCATTGAAAGATGGTTCTCATAGAAATGTAACTACTTTAACAGTATCCCCAAATAATATTTCAGTATCTTCACGAACTCGTATATCGGGAAATGCAATGTTAGCAGTCGGGCTTACAGGTTTGGGTTGGGCGGCACAACCTGTATCGCTTTCGTTACCTGCTCAATATGCGGCTGTGCAAAATGATAAAGGAAATATTCCCTTACCATCAATAACTTTTACTAATTCAATTAACATAACTATTCCATAGGAGGCAAAATGAGAGAACAATATATTTTTTACACAATACTTGGGCTTGCATCCTTTTTAGGATTAGTTGTATCGTTATACCAAATGTTTAATAAATCAAGAAGAAAATTGTATCGAGCAATAATTTCGGCGATTGGTGGAACAATATTTGGTATTAGCTTAATATTTCTTCTTGTTTACAATCAATCTCCAGAAACGTTTTTACAAGAATGGACATTTATAAATATAATCGGATTTGCTTTGTGCTTTGTCATACCTGTATTTTTTATGCTAACTGCTGGAATATTAGTGCAATTCACTATTTTAGAAAAATGGGAAGAATCAGGAAAAAATATGTTGAACAAACTTACTAAAAAAGAATAAAATAAAAAAGACGAACCGACTTTTGGGATAGCCGAGTTCGTCTCCTGACTAGGGTGGGGCGGTTGCATCGTACATCCAAGTGCGTCTCAGCGCCTTAACAAATAAATATCTCTCGCGCCTGTTAGCCCGCTTGCTTTAGGGTATATAATTTATTCGGTGGACGATGCGCGAAAGAATAATAAGTTTGGTTAATAAACAAAATTGCGTTTAGAATTTAAGCATGATAAGTAACTATACCGTTCGTCCTGCGCTTGAAGCGGAATTTACTCAAATTAAGAATCTAATTCACAAAGTCGGAATCAACCCCTCAGGTTTGGATTGGAAGCGTTTTATCGTAGCGGTGAATGACGAGGGCAAGGTCGTTTCTTGTGGGCAGTTAAAGCCGCACAGCGGCGACATCTTAGAATTGGCTTCCATCGCCACACATCCCGATTGCGAACGACAAGGATTAGCGAGCGCCATCGTCAGCGAATTATTGAAAACCCCAACGCGCCCTTTATACTTAATGTGCATGGAACATAACGGCTCATTTTATGAAAGATTTGGCTTTCGTAGCGTGACCGAAAATGAAATGCCAAAATATTTTCGCCGCATGAAAAAATTATTCCAAGTTGCAGATGTGGTGATGCGCAGCGGCGAAGATTTATTGATTATGAAGTTAGGATAGAATTATTTTTTTTAGCGAAGCGTCTCACAGGTTTTATTTGAAGAATAATTTTTTGCAAATAAACCTGCGAGACATCCTCTAAGGTGTATCAATAGCCAATGAAAAATATTTTGTATGCTTTGCTAGGCGTAATGGCTGGCTTTGCATTGGCAGGTTTATTATTCTTTATATCCCGCGCGCCGGCCGGCGAAGCGATTATGCTACAGCCCGCGCCGACAAAACCGCCAATTGTGGTGCATGTAATTGGCGCAGTGCCGCGCCCAGGCGTATATGAATTTATACAAGGCGCGCGCGTGCAACATGCAATTGACGCGGCAGGCGGTTTGTTAGCAAGCGCAAATGCCGAAGCGCTCAACTTAGCCGCGCCGCTGGAAGACGGACAGCAATTAAACGTTCCATATAAATCTGGCGAAGAGCCTGTTGAATCTTCAACCGAAGAAGACGCGCTTGACCTGCCAAATGACAATCAAGACCCAACCGCAGAAGATGAAAACGCAGACATTGATTTAGTAAATATCAACACCGCCACATTAGAAGAATTAGACGCGCTGCCCGGCATTGGACCGACCATCGCCCAGCGTATTATTGATTATCGTAATGAAAATGGTCCCTTCAATACGATTGAAGATATTATGAACGTTTCAGGAATTGGTCCCTCAACTTTTGAGGAAATTCAAGATTTGATAACGACTTAATTATTTTCTTGAACCCGTTAGCGCCGTTGTAACGCCCAGCCCAATATAAATTAACCCCGCAAAATATTTTTGTCCTTTTTGAAACTTTGCGTTGGTATTTAATTTTTCAGCCAACGAACCTGCCGCAAAGGCGTAAACATTATCAGTGACGAACGCTAAGGCGACAAACAAAACGCCGAGCGATAACGTTTGTAGCGCCACGTTGCCTTTTGCCGGGTTAACAAACTGAGGCAAAAACGCAAAAAAGAACAACGCTGTTTTTGGATTCAAAATATTGACGACGAACCCTTGCCAGAAAATTTGACTCAAACTCTCACGCTTCACTTCTTGACCCGCGCCTGCTTCTTCCTTCGTCAACAGTTTTCTAATCCCCAAATAAATTAAATATGCCGCGCCGAGATATTTCACAACATCAAACGCCAAAGCGGACGACAAAAGAATCGCAGATAAGCCTAATCCCGCCGCAATGGCTTGGGCTAGATTCGCCGCTTCAATCGCCAACACCGAAACAAACCCAGCCATTCGCCCCTGACTGGCACTGCGCGCCGTTATATACAACACAGCGGGACCTGGAAGCAACAATAAAGCAATAGACGCCCCGATAAAAACAATTAATGACGACGGCTCGTTCATATTCGCTCCTATTTAAGTGATTGCCCCGAAGGTTGTTCTTATTCAAAGCCTTCGGGGCGACGAATGTTTACTCGCTCGCTAACACATGCCTTGAAATGACTAACCTTTGAATTTCGCTTGTGCCTTCGCCAATCGTCATTAGGCGCGCATCGCGATACATTCTTTCGACTTCATATTCGCGGCTATATCCATACCCACCATGAATTTGAATCGCCTCATAGCAAACGCGCTCCGCCATTTCGGTGGCAAATAATTTTGCTATGGCGGCTTCTTTGTTATAAGGGCGACCTACATCTCTTAACCAAGCCGCTTTATAAATATACGTTCGAGCGAGTTCAATCTCCATTTCCATATTGGCTAACTTAAATTGAATCGCTTGAAAATCGGCAATTCTTTGACTAAACGCTTTTCTTTCTCTTGCATAATTTACGGCAATTTCCATCGCCCCGCGCGCCAAACCAATAGAAATTGCGCCAATACTAATTCTGCCGGCGTCCAGCGTAGATAAAGTTTGTTGCAAGCCTTTTCCTTCTTCGCCAACTAAATTTTCAAGCGGCACATGCACATTCTCAAATGTCACGCCGTGCGCGGGCGAGCCGCGTAAGCCCATCTTTTTTTCGGCGGGACCAATCTTAACCCCTTGCGCGTTGGTTGGAATCAAAATCATGCTTAATGATTTTGAACCGCCTTTTGGATTGGTTCTTACTAAAGTAATGATATATTCCGCAATGCCGGCGTTTGTGCACCACATCTTTGCGCCGTTAATCACCCACTCGTTGCCTACTTTTTCCGCTTTAGTAATTACGCCGCCCTGAATATCTGAGCCGGCGCCGGGCTCTGTTAGCGCTAATGCGCCGAGTTTATTTTTTCCAGAAGAAACTAGCGGAAGCCAGGTTTGCTTTAGGCGGTTGCTCCCGTAGAGGGAAATTGGTGCAGTTCCAAGTCCGTTATGAGCCGTAAATGCCAACGCGGTAGAGCCGCATCCCCAGCCTAGTTCTTCAAACGCAATCGCATTTGAAATCATATCTACATTCGAGCCGCCAAATTCTTCGGGAACGCTCATGCCAAGCAAGCCAATCGGTCCCGCTTTGCGGGCGGCTTCCCAATTAAATTCTTCGCTTTCATCCACTTCACGCGCTTTGGGTCTTAATTCTTTTTCTGCAAAGTCATGCACAATTTTTTTCCACGCTTTTTGTTCTTCGCTCAACTCAAAATTCATCATTTACTCCTGAGATAAAAAATTCTTTAATAATTTTTTCGATTCTTTTATTTTTTCTTTCGGCACAAACGCTTGCACAAGCCCTAAACTGTTGTTTGTGACGGGAAAAGCGTTTTGACCTATTGACTCTTGAAAGAGTTCAACGTCTATGCCGTTCGCTTCAAGGTAACTTTCTACTAGATTCGCCTCAAGGCGGCTTGTAAATTCTGCGAGTAGTTCGTATTTCATATCGTCCATCCGTTGCCTGTAAAACTATTATAATTGATGGAAGCGTCAAAAAGGAGAAAATTTGTATGACAAAGAAGAAGTTGACAAAATCGAAACCTGTGAAAGAACAAAAAAGAAACACAACCGAGCAAACCATACAATATGTAGCCGGCGCGATAGTTTTGCTGGTGATTGCTTTTTTTGTGTGGAGACTGTTTCTATCCAGCGCAGGCGCGCCTAAACAATACGATGCGCCGCCTGCGATTTCCATTGATGTTACAAAAAAATACACCGCCACAATTGAGTTGGAAAAAGGCGGTGAAATTGTTATTGAGTTGTTTGACGACCAAGCGCCAATGACGGTGAATAATTTTATCTTTTTAGCCCGCGAAGGGTTTTACGATGGAACGACCTTTCACCGCGTGATTGATGGCTTTATGGCGCAAGGCGGCGACCCCACTGGCACAGGCGCCGGCGGTCCAGGCTATTCTTTTGCCGATGAAATTAGCGAAGATTTGGTTTTTGACCGAGCAGGTTTGTTGGCAATGGCAAATTCTGGACCGAACACAAACGGCAGTCAGTTCTTCATCACTTTTGCCCCAGCGCCGCATTTGAACGGCTTGCATACTATCTTTGGCGAGGTCATTGAAGGCATGGATGTGGTGAATGGTTTAACCCGCCGCGACCCAAGCGCTAACCCCGATTTTGAAGGCGATAAGATTAAGACGATTACGATAACGGAAGAATAAATATTAACCGTAGGGGCGAGGTAACCTCGCCCGTACAAAAAATTATAAAATCAAAATCGTTCCAAACACAATTTCAAAAACAACGCTCTGCCAATTCGATGTATTGCTGGATTTATCTACAAAAATTGAAATCACTCTGGCAATGCCAACCAATAAATATCCAAACCCAAGCATTTGATAGGCAATTAAGTTATTGACAATAATGGGGAATAAGCCAAGCGCAACAAATAACACGCCAAAGATTACCCGAATTTCCGTCACGCCGCGATTTCCTTCTGGGGCAAGCCCTGTAAACCCAACTGTGCTTTTTGGTTTGAATGTTGCATATATACCAACGAGCGCTGTAAGTACACAACCGATTATTTTTAGAATTTCTAACATTATTTATGCTCCTATTTCCTATCATAAAAAATCAACAACGTACTTCCATATTTTCTTTCTTCGGTTTCAATTAAATTTTGCAACTCAACTTTTTGATATTCAGTCGGGTCAATTTGCACAATTACACAGCCGTCTTCGGTTAACCAATTAATATTTTCATCAATTAATTTCAAGGCATTCAACCACATCTCTTTATATTGGGGCGGGGCGATATAAATGTATTCAAATGTTTTATCCACATGCCCTGCTAACAGATTAAACGCATCGCCACGTTTGATTTCGCTTTGCGAATCAAACTTGCAATGCGAAACGTTTTCTTTTATCGTTTCAATCGGCAGGCGATTCAAATCGGTAAAGCGCGCGAACTTTGCGCCTCGGCTCAGCGCTTCAATGCCAATCGCGCCCGTGCCTGCAAACAAATCCCACCAATTTGAATCAATCACATCGCCCGCCAAAATATTGAACAACGCTTCTTTGACTCTATCCATCACAGGGCGCGTCGTATCGCCCGGCACCGATTTCAACTTTCTACCTTTAGCAGAACCAGAAATGACTCGCAGGCTCATTCCACACTCTTTCGCGCCGTCAAAATATTTTCATGCGATGTGACATACGGAACGACGCATCCCGTGCTCAGGATGAATCTTTTCCCTTTTGTTTCTTCAATGGCTTGCTTCGCTTCTTTCTTAACGTCAGCCTGTGTGCCGTTTTGAAGCGTGTCTTGCCTGATGCCGCCGCAGACTACGCCTTTGAATAAACTTTGCGCTTCTGTCAATGGGGGATACGTTTCTTGGTCATGCCAATTGACGATTTGAAATTTCAATAAACGCAATAGAGAAAAATATACGTCTTTGCCATGTAAGTGAAGCATATTGCACCAAAACCCTTCTACAGGTTTAAGCGCATCTTGGTCGAATGGCAAGGCAATATCTTTATATATATCTAAATCTAAAACGCTGGCTTGGGCATGTTGAATAGCATAAAAGATTCCATCCACGCCAATATCATTAACCGCTTCAATGAATTTAATGGTCGTTTTTGTGATTGTTTCTAAACCTTTTATAACCGCTTCAGGATATTTGCGAATGTGTTCAAGGAGCAAGTCATTGCCCGCTAAATTTTTGGCTTGCGATAATGGATTGAACACCGTTTGAATCAACGGAGTTTCAGGGGCAAGATTCTGCTTGATGAGACGCAAACAGGTTAGTTGTCCAGAAAGATGCGGAGAAGTAAGCGGGTCGAGCGGTTTAAGCGTCTCCCAATCTTGCGGAGTCTTAATCACATGTTTTGTATATGCGCGCGAACCTTCGGGGTTGTTTTGCCATTCATCCTCCACGCCCCAGTCTTTGACCATGAACGAAGAAGCAGGCGTAACTTTGACAATATCAAAATCATACGTTTGTTGAAAATCGAGCGTGGCTTTGGCAAGCGATTCGGGGTTTTGGTCTTCATGCGGAAAATGCCGCCAAAGCGCAACAGGAGGGCGGTCTGGCGTTTTATTATTGAGACATGCTTGTATGCGCTCGCGATGTGTTGTCATTTTTTATAACTCGCTTTCAAGGCGATGACGATGATACATGCCTTCTCGAAAAGTTTTGATAATTGTAAACCCATTGGCTTGCGTGGCTTTAAGGCTGGCGATATTTTTCGTCTCTACGCTGGCAAAAATTTTTTTATACCCGCGTTTTCGTCCCTCGTCCATTAATGCTTTTTGTAAAGTTCGCCCAAGTTTTTGCCCGCGATATTTTGGGTCAACTGTAAAGTAAACGCATTCGATTGTATTTGGCTCATCCATTTGGCTCTGAATGGTAACGCTTGAAATTGCCATTTGAAAAAACACAAGCGGTTTTGTAAAAAAAACTTTGAGAATGTTTTTGATAAACCAAACCTTATCTTCAGCGAGTTTTGAAGTTAAAGATGCAGGCTCAGGCGAAGCGAGGCTAAACCCCATGATTTCTTTTGTTCCATCATCTTGTGCATAAAAGCCAAACGCTTTTTCATCTTTGATCGCGTTTTCAAAATAGCGCAAGACAAACGGATAACCAAGTTTAGAAAGTAAGCCTGCATCATGGAGTTGAATCTCTGTGATGCGGGGCAGAAGGTCAAGAGGAATTTCTTTGAGTGGGTGAAGCCTGTAGCTCATTAAACTAATCCCCGAATTAAATAAGGTCCCATCAAACGAACGGCAAAACTCGGCAATCTCTTCCAAACTGCAATGGCAAGTTGAAATTTGGGACTCTTTTGATTCAACGAAGGAGCTTCATTTCCTTTTGCAAGCCAATACCAATACGATAGTATTTTTTTTTGCGGCGCCCATTTGGATTTGAAAATATCGTTGCCAGAACCTATTAAACTACGCCCCAAGTCGAAGGTCACAAACCCTTTTTGAATGGCATGTTCAATCACAGACCAATATAAAAATTCACCCGCATAGTTTGACCGTGCAAAATGTAAAATATTGGCATGTAAATTGAAAATCGTTTTATCTTGATAAATAAACACGCCGCCGCCTGTGATGTTTCCGCGCGAGTCGTACGTCGCCGCAAACTCTAAAGTATCGCCCAAACAATTTGCCATCGTCTTCAAATAATTTTTTGAGTGATATGGCGAGCCGAGTTCGTGCATACTTTTGGCAATGGCTTCGTAAGCATCATCGAGCAAGTCCAAATGCCCGAAGCGAATTTGAAATCCTTTTTTCAACGATTTGCGAATGTGATTGCGATGGTCGGATGAAAATTTTTTTAGCAAATCATCTGGGTTTGGAGGCAAATCTATAAGATACGTCTGATAAACAGGGTGTTGCATCCAGCCTGATGGGGGAGATGAAGCGGCTTGGTCAAATCGAATCGAAACATATTCCGCTTCAATCTCAAGGGCAAGTTGTTTTGCAGACCTCAACAGTTCATTTCGCGCCGATTCATTTTCATACGCAAACCCGCCATAACTGCCAAATGGAGCAGTGGCGAGGTAGTGACCAAACACTGGATGCTTAATTTCGACCAGCGATAATGCGCCAAGCGTTTGATTATTTTCCGTTGCAATAAAACGATGAATTTTATGACCGTAGATTTTATGTACAAAATTCATCCATGAATCAAGCCCAATATAACTGAGTTGCCGTTCAAGATGAGGCGCATGTATTGAATCAACTTTTTGAATGTTCATTGAGATAATCTTTCATCGTGGAGGTTGGAAAGTTTTTCAACAAATCCTTCAAAAAATCGGATTTATTAATGGTAAACGGATAAAGCAAAGGGTGATGGAGCATATCTACGGCAAATTTCTTGATGAAGTTTTCTGGCGAGATAATTTCATAAGGATGCAAAAAGAGTACGGGGCTTAATCCCGCTTTTAATTCTTTTTCAATAATGCTGAAAACAATTTTTCTAAATAGCCCGCTCATCATACTCGAACCATAAGGGAATTCTCCGCGAATCACAAGGGGAATATCCATTTTACGCGGCGCTGATAATTTTTTCGGCTTGGTAAGCAAAGGCAATGTGCTGACTGGAACTTCTTGAATTTTTCCTTTTTGCAAAATATTTCCGCTTGGCGCATAAATAGAGGAACTATAACTAAAATTGTATTTTTCCAAAAGCGGGTACACCGCTTCGATGGTGTTAATCATCGGCGCACGATAGCCTTGCGCATTATATTTTTTTCGCCATTCTGCTGAGGCTTTGAAATCTTTTTCAATTTCAACTTCACTGGTTAATGGTCTGTGAATTTGGCAATGCAATCCAATTTCGTGCCCTGCGGACGAAATTTTTTGGGGCAATTCTGGATACCAGTCAACTAATTCACCTACTAAATAAAATGAAACTTTTTTATCGCCAAAGATTTCGAGAATTGGGTCAATGGCTTGGTTGCAAAAATTATCGTCTAAGGCAAAGCGTTTTTCTGGCGGGAGGAAGTCGTAGCGGCGTGAAGGCGCAAACCATGATTCGTAGTCAATGGTCAGGAGGAGGCGAGGAGAGACAGTCATACAGGAATTTGTAAATTGTAATGGGTAATTTGACTATGGAACTTTTTTGATGAGACAAAATTGCGCGTCCTGACGTTCCACAGTGATTAAAGCGGGTACGTCTCGCATAAAGCGTAAATCTTCGTTGGAACGAGTATTGACCAAATAATAATCGCCAGAACCCATTTGATTTTGCTCGGTGCGAAAATCGCGGATGCGGATATTGTCGTTTGCATAATAAGCGGCGATATACGGCTCGCGGCGCACGAACAAGTTTATTTTTTCGCTGGTCATTTTGTTTAATTCAAGAACCGCTTCGCGGTAACAAGTCAGCCAGTATTCTGTTTCATATTGACGAAACGCGCCGCTGACCCCGCCAATGAAGTGATTGTAATAAGCGTATTGGTAAGGGTGAAGTTGAAAGATGGGAATGATTCCAAATAAAAGAATAATAATTATCATTATTGTAGGGGCGACCCTCCAATAATGGTTCGATACCTTAATTAAACCTGTTGAGTCGTCCTTACGATTTGCAAAAAACTCAAACAATTTTTCAAACGCAAAGCCTGCAAAAATAAAAATGGGCGGAAGGATGAAAAGAAAATGGCGGTAGCCGTCATACATGGATGGTCTGCGAAGCAACACATAAGCAAGTGGAATGGCAAACCAAAGCAAAATGATACTGAATGTAATTCGTTTTTGATTATCTGATTTCCAAAATGCCGAAACCAAGCCTATAAAAAATAAGACCCAAACAGGTTCGGTTTGCGTGTAGCCAAGAAGAGTGAGGATATACCTTCTTGGAACTTCTCCAGCCTGATAATGATTCCCCATAAATAAAACATTTAATTGCGTAGGATTATCAGACATGAAAGCGAACACTTGAATAAATGTTTGTAGGGGGGTTGCCCACAAGTAGGGCCAGGTAGCAAAGGAAATTAATAACGAAAGAAAACCGTAAATTGCAAAAAGTTTTATGAACTTAGCAACTTTTATTTGTTTGATTTGACTCAATGCATACAGAGCAGTTAGCAAAGCCGCTAAAGGTCCAAGCACGCGAATAGATGTGGCAATTCCCATAAAGAACGACGCTAGTAAGATTTTTATTACCCTCACCCTAGCCCTCTCCCGCTGGAGAGGGGGCTTTATAAATTCATCAACCATTTCAAAACCGAAACACATAGAGCCGATGAAGAATACTAAAAATGGAATGTCTTTCGGGTTGATGAAACTGTGTCCCCATAAAACGGGTTGTGAGGCGAAAAAAACTGTTGCAATAAACGCCGACCAAATCCCCACGAAGCGCGAAGCGAAACGATAAAAAAGATACACGCCCAGTTGAAATGTCAAAAAGTTCATCAAATGCCAAGCGGAGGCGTTATCGAAAAATAATTTTAAGAATGAAACGATTGGGTAAACGATAATAATGTAAGCGGGTCCGCGATTGGCATGGTCGCTGGCGCTCGCGCCAAAGGCGTTTTGCAAATCAAAATTTTCATCCAACCAATTTTGCGGCGAATATGCATATTGCAACGCATCGGCGTATTCGTAAAACAATGGCTCATCCCATGAGTAGCCATAATCTTGAAATGTAAAAATGCCAATCAAAAGATTGACGATTAGCAAAATGATAATTGGATTTTTGCGGATAATTTGCACGGAATTTTATTTTTGAGAAATGCGCCGCTTCTGACGCGCTTCGGCTTGTTTCATTCTTTCAACATCTTCTTCAGTTTCAGCGACAAGCGGCGGCACAGCGGTTGGTTTGGCGTTATCGTCTAGCGCCACATATACAAGATACGCCGTGTTGGTGTGCGTGCGTTCGCCAGTGATTGGGTTTTCGGCGGTCACTTGCACTTCGGCTTCTAATGAGGTTCTACCTGTGTAGGTTACCTCTGCGTTTAGGGTAACAAGATGCCCGATTTTGATTGGCTCTCGAAACACCAATGAATCAACCGCCACAGTGACGACTCGTTTTTGAGCATGACGCATACACGCCAATGCGCCCGCTTCGTCTACGAGTTTCATAATCCAGCCGCCGTGAACATTGCCGAGGTTGTTGGCGTGTTCGGGTTGCATGAGTTGAGCGAGCGTGATGCGCGAAGCGCGTGAAGTTTTTGGTTTGCTATTCATTTTGTTTAATCTAAATCTTGTCTCGAGTCGCCCGAGTCGGCGGTGTGCAATCTTTCTGGCATGTCTTGTAAAACGTCAATGAGCGAATGACTTAATTCAGGCATGAGCGGCGCCAAAGGAACATGGCTTGGCGTGCGAATTTTGGCTGGCGCCGGCGGGGCTTGCAGGCGCGGCTTAAGCGCGGAAGTGGCTCGTTTGCGCACAATGCGCGGGTCGTTGGTCAGCGTGCCGACGTATTCGCCAAGCACGGAGTACACTTCGCGATTGGGGGTGACAAAGCCAATCCATTCGCCGTTGCGATTGAATAAATATGGATATTGCAGAAACGCTTCTGCGTCTCCTTTTGTGGTGTAAATAGGGATAATAGGAACAACGTTCATGGTCTTACCTGTTCATCGTCTATGTCATTATACGTCCAATAGCGGTTGATGAAATAATTCCACAGCATCACTACGCCTACTGCCGCGGCGAGGGTTAGGTTTCTGGCGTACACTTCGGCGCTGATGTAGGCGAGGTGAAAAGTATTTTGCACAAATTTTAATACGGGCGGTTCAAGGTAATGTAATGTCGGAATGCGAATGGCTACGCCTGCGGCGTTGACGAGGAAAAACATGCCGAGTTGGTTGATGAGCGGGCGCGAGCGCGAATCGGGATACGTCCAATATCGATTCCATGTGAAGTTGTTTAGCACAGCCACAATGAAAGAAATTGTGCCTGCAAACACCAGCGTCATATTTGCCCAGTGCGAAAGCGCGTTCATCACTGCAAAATCAATAATGGCGCCCAAGCCGCCTACTAAGGCGAATTTGACAAACCGCTTTTGCTCTTTTCTTTTTGAAAGAATCATGCCAGCCCTAGTTTTTGTTTGAAAAATGGAATAGTCTTGCGAATGCCTTCTTCAAGGTCAACTCTTGGCTCCCAGTTTAAGATTTGTTTGGCGCGGGTAATATCGGGTTGGCGGCGTTGTGGGTCGCGCGCGCTGCGAGCGTCTTTGAATACGATGCCTGCCGTGTTGCCTGTAATTTTGTTAATCGCCTCGGCAAATTGGAGAATGGTCATTTCCACAGGATTGCCGATATTCACGGGCAGGTGTTCGTCTGAATATAATAATTTGACGATTCCGTCAATTAAATCGTCCACATAACAAAACGAACGCGTTTGGCTTCCGTCGCCATAAACGGTTAAAGGTTGGCCAAGTAAGGCTTGTTTTAATAAGTTTGGCAGGGCGCGCCCGTCTTCCAAATCCATGCGCGGACCATAGGTGTTGAAAATGCGCACAATGCTGGTGTTCACGCCGTGAAAGCGATGATACGCCATTGTCATTGCTTCGGCGAAGCGTTTGGCTTCGTCGTACACGGCGCGTTCGCCCACAGGGTCCACATTGCCTGAGTATGTTTCGGCTTGTGGGTGAACTTCAGGGTCGCCGTAAATTTCGCTAGTAGAGGCGAGTAAAAAGCGTGAGTTGTTAATTCTGGCTACGCCCAAACAGTTGTGCGTGCCTAGGGCGCCCGCTTTCATGGTTTGGATGGGTAAATTGAAATAACCTGATTTCGATTGCGGGTTGGGGCTGGCAGGCGAGGCAAAATGTAAAATTGCATCCACTTTGCCCGGCACAAAAATATAATTAGAGACATCGCGCTTAAGAAAAGAGAATTTTTCATTCCCCGCTAGGTGAGCGATGTTTTCTGGGTTGCCTGTTACAAAGTTATCCATGCCGATAACTTCATGCCCATCGGCAAGTAAACGGTCGCAAAGGTGCGAGCCTAAAAAGCCCGCCGCGCCTGTGATAACGATTCGCATTGGTTATGTTCATCCTTAATGTAATATTTTTGAATTTAACGACAAACCCTTGACCGCACGGCGTGGTTGTCGTCAATTTTATTTCCAATCAATTTTTGTGATTAAACCGTCGCCGGTCACTTGGTAACTATTGCCGCTGCCGCTATCAATTAACCATAAATTTCCTTGATGCACAATTGCAATAAAGTTGCCAATTTGCCCGCTCAAAGCGGCTGGCGCCCATACAGGGCTTTGCGGCTCTAGCCCGTTTACATCGGCTGGCGGAAATAACGCCCGGCGATTTGACCCGTCTCTATCCATCACCATGAGGCGATAGCGGCTGGTATCGCTTTGTTCAATGAAGATAGATTGTAAATAAGCGATTTGAAACGATTTTTCTTGCCCATTAATTTGAATGGGCGATACGGACGGATATGCAAACATCCCTGTTGAATTGACAAGGGTTACATTCGCTTCGCTGCTGAACGAGAGGGCTGAGAGGTCGAAGTAAGGCGACTCTTCGCTTGTAATGGGGGCTGGCGCTGGGGCATGGCTGACGAAATATAAACTGTTTCCGTCTGCGCCCCAGGCTAAGGGAGGAATCCATGCCCAGTCGCTGTGGGTGTTGAGCGGGGTAATATCTAGCAAGGGTTTGAGGTAGCCGCCGTCTTGGTCTACAAAGCCAATGCTGTCGGGGCGGGAATAAGCCAATCTGCCGTCGGGGGCGAAGGCAAAATTCATGCCCCACCAACCATATACGCCGCCGCTATTGGGATATAGTAGTCTGCGCGGCGAAGCGGTGTTGGTGATGCTTACTCGATATAAATCATTGTTGGCTTGCCAGCCTGGCGCGGCGCTTCTCGGTTCAACGGTGGAATAGGCGACGGAGTTTGTGCCTGGAATCCAAGCGGCAAAGTGAACGATATTTTTTGCGCCTAGCGAAAAAGGTTTAGGGTCTAAGTTTTTTGTGCGCACTGCCCATAGGGTATTAATTTCTTCGTCGGCTGGTTTGGTAGATTTTCTGGTAAAGACTAGATATTCGCCATTGGGCGAGAGGGTGAAAATGCGTCCGTCTAAATCGCCTGAGCTGACGATGACGCGGCGGTTTGCGGTTGAGCCTTCCATAATCCATGCATTGCCGCCTGCGAGGTAAGCGATGGTTCCGGGGATATTTAACGGAGCAAAAGAAGCCTGTGCGCCGACCATGACAATTTCGGGCAGGGCTTCTGTGATGATGACTGTTTTGACTGTGGTTTCGCTCACTTCTACGCCGTTTTCTAGAATTTTTCTGGTGGTTACTTCTTGCAAGCCGTTTACGCCCGCTTGCACGAGGCGGGTTTCGCCTTCGGGTAACGTTTCATTGCGGACGATTTGACGTTCAAAGGGGATAATGACTTGTTCGGTTTCAAATATTTCTTCAACGCGCGTTACGACGACTAAATCGCCTTCGCTTAAGACGGTATAAAGGGGCGGTTCGGTTTTATCTAAGCTGCCGATTGCGATTCCTGCGCTTTGCAGCGCTTGCGAAACAGCGCTGCCTGCGGGGACTTCTGCCGCGTAGGTTTGCCCATCTACTTGAATGTTGATGACGATGTCTTCGCCGAGTTGCGGTGAACGGCAAGCGTTGATGAGGCTGAGAGAAAGGATGAAAACGGCAAGCAAGCCGAAGCGAAGTTTGAAGCGAGGCATTCGGTTATAATCCAAATATTATTTGATTCGTCCCGTGACGGTCATAACGCCGTCTGCAATGGAGATGGTTTCTAGTCGAAAGCCGACAGCGACAGGACCGAATGAACCTGTGAAGGCTTCTTCGATAAGCGCGCTCATGGCTTGGTTGATGCCTGCAGGCGCGGGGAGGGGACCGAAGTCGGCGGAGGCAATTTCGATTTTGGGCATGTTGGTTGTTGGGTCAACGGAGACGTTCATGGTGATGAGGAGGTTGGCGCTGAACCAGCCGCGTGTAATTTTTCCGTACATGAGCATTTGACCGTTTCGCAGTAAAATTTGCGGCTCGGTAAACGGCGGGTTGGTTTGCTGGGCTAGGCGTTGTGCGATGAATGAGGTGAGTTGCGCTTCGGTGAGTTGTACGGTGATGACCCCTGTTTCGGCGCCGGAGATTAATGCTTGCTCGATGATGTTTTGCATATTGAGCGCTTCGTCTGGCGAAACGGAAACGGTTTGTTCTGGGTAATCAGGTCCGCCGAGGAACATGGAGCAAGCCAACGAATTTAGGAGTAATGAGACGATAAAAATTGTGAACTTTAGTTTTTGTTTTTTCATTTTGCTCTTTCGTTTTATAAACGTTCCATAGGTTTGTTATGAAAATTTAGGTTTTTGCGATAAAGCCTGCAGAACGATTTTAATTTTAGCGGAGTAATTATAGCATGAGCGAATCTCAGACAATTTTAGAAACAGATTTGAGTCTTTCGGCGAAGATTGAGGCGATGTTGTTCGTTTCCGCCGAGCCTGTGGCGATTCAGCAATTGGCGCAAGCGTTAGATGTGACCGCTTCGGTTGTGGAGCGCGGACTTAAGGAATTAGAAGACGTATTGCGAACGCGCGGCTTGCGGTTACAAAGAAATGCAGGGCGCGTGCAATTGACTACGGCGGCGGAGTTGGCGGGGTTGGTTGAAAAATTTTTAGGGCTAGAAGCGGTGACGCACTTAAGCAGAGCCGCGCTAGAAACGTTAGCTATTATCGCTTATCAACAGCCTGTCACTCGCCCGCAGGTCGATTCGATTCGCGGCGTGAATAGCGATGCGATGATGAAGAGTCTGTTGAGCAAGGGGTTAATTCAAGAAGCAGGCAGAGCCGAAGGACCAGGCAGACCAATTTTATATTCCACTACGCCTGAGTTTTTGCAACATTTTGGTTTGAACTCTATTATGGAGTTGCCGCCGTTGGCTGCGCCAACAGAAACAGAGCCGCAGGCAACTGAGTTATTGAAGGGGTGAGTGGAAAGTTGTTTGATGAAAGAAGAAAGGTTGATTGAATGCAGGAACGATTACAAAAGTTATTAGCGCAAGCAGGGTATGGTTCGCGGCGGGCTTGCGAGGCGTTTATTGTTGAAGGGCGGGTGTTTGTTAATGGAAAGAAAGCGGAGTTAGGGCAGAAGGCAGATGCGGCTGTGGATAAAATCACAGTGGACGGTAAACCTTTAGCCCAGAGGGAGAAATTAACTTATATTGCTTTGTATAAGCCGCGCAATGTGTTATCTGCCTCTGAAGGGCAGGACGATAGAAAAACCGTGCGAGATTTAATTCCCGTGCAGGGGCATTTGTACCCCGTTGGGCGTTTGGATTACGACTCGGAGGGGTTAATCCTAATGACGAACGACGGCGATTTGACGAATAAGTTAACGCATCCGCGTTATGGGCATGAAAAAGAATATCGCGTTTTGCTCGCCCGAAGACCCGATGAGGAACAACTCAATGCGTGGCGCAGAGGCGTTGTGTTAGAAGACGGCGATAAAACTCAACCTGCCGACGTAAAATTTTTATCCACATCGGGCAAAGGCGCATGGATTCGCGTGATTATGGGGGAGGGAAAGAAACGTCAAATTCGTGAGATTGGAAAGTTATTAGGCTTACCAGTAGTGCGAATTATTCGCTTGCGAATTGGGACGTTGCGCTTAGGCAACTTAAAACCGCGCCAGTGGCGCTATTTGACTGAGGATGAAGTGGCGGAATTGAAAGGGGAGAAGAAGAAAGAAGGAAGAGCGAAAAAATTTAAGTAAAATATTCGCTGGAGGGAAAGAAAAAAGAAGATGCGCAAAAGTTTAGGTTGCCTCTCCTAAAGATTTAGGAGAGGCGCTTACTAATCACTAATCACTATTCACTAATCACTAATCACTAATCACTAATCACTATTCACTAATCACTATTCACTAATCACTAATCACTAATCACTATTCACTAATCACTAATCACTAATCACTAATCACTATTCACTAATCACTATTCACTAATCACTAATCACTAATCACTATTCACTAATCACTATTCACTAATCACTAATCACTATTTACTATTTACTATTCATTGCTCGCTGTTACTGTGCGCTTTTTATTTCCCAAACTCTCTCATCACTCTCGCCAAATGCTTTGCATGTTGCGGATATAAATCTAAGCGGATGTTTTCGTTCGGAGCATGGGCTTTCGTGTCGGGGTAGCCTAAGCCCATAGTCACAACGGGCAAGCCGAGGTCATGCACGAACGGGTAGTTTGGTCCCGAACCGCCAATCATTGGCACAATTTCCATTTTGGCGTCATATACGTCTTCGGCAGTGTCCACTACAATTTTTACAAACGGGTCGTCAGGGTCGGTGCGGGCGGCGGGTTCGCCTCCGAGAAATTTAATTTCCACGTCGCTAAAACCTTCTTTGTCTAAGTGCTTGCGAAGTTTTTGTAAGATGTCTTTTGGTTTTTGATTTGGTACTAAGCGGAAATCTACTTTTGCGGAAGCGAACGCAGGTTGAACGGTTTTTGAGCCAGGTCCTTGATAGCCGCTGGTGATTCCGCAAATGGTGCAAGTGGGCGTAAAGACTTCTTCCATTTTCAAATCCACGCCGCCTTTTAACCCTTTGATAAATTCTTTCACGCCATATTGTTTTTTATACACTTCTTCCACATCAGGCAATTTCGCCATTAATTCACGGTCGCGTTCGGTGGGCGGAATAACGTCGTCATAAAAACCGTCAATGCGGATTTTTTCATCGTGTCCTTTTAAACTATTCAGCGCCCATATTAATCGCCATGCCGCGTTGGGGAAGATGCTTCCGCCTAAGCCAGAATGAACGTCAACGCCTAATGCGGTAACTGAAAGTTCAACATAACAAATGCCGCGCAAACCAAGATATTGCATAGGCTTGTCGCGATGGTCCACGCCGCCAAATTCCCAAATGCAAGCGTCTGCTTTTAGTTTTTCGAGATTTTTTGAAATGAAATCGTGCAAATGCACGCTGGCGGTTTCTTCTTCGCCTTCAATAATGAACTTAACAGTACATGGCAATTCCCCTTCCTCTGCTAGAAACGCGTCAATCGCTAACAGGCGAGAGGTGAGGTGCGATTTGTCGTCGCTGACTCCACGCCCATACATTTTTCCGTCACGAATTTCAGGTTTGAATGGCGGGCTGTCCCATAATTCCAAAGGTTCGGGCGGCTGCACGTCATAATGATTATAGATAAGCAAAGTTTTATCGCTTTTACCTTTGCGCTCGCCGAATACCACTGGCGCGCCTTCCGTATCCATAATTTCGGATGTAAATCCACGCTTCTCTAACATCTCTTTGACGAGTTGCGCGCATTCTCTAAGCCCAATGCCCTGCGCGCTTATGCTCGGTTGCTCAACGTATCTTTTTAACTCTTCCAAACTTTTATCTAAATTCTTATCTATGTAGGCGTCTATTTTGTCGTAGCTTGTCATTTTGTCGCTCCTCGTTATTTTTTTGACCGCAGACCGCGTGAAGCGGTTTGTATCCTGTCGTCCGCCGTCTAGTTAATCGTAAAAACTTGCAATCCAATCAAGAGAGTAATAACCGGCGTAAGCAAACAAAGCCATCTTAATCGTCTGTCCGACCCAGCAAGCGAGTAAAAATTGCCACAAGGGAATTTTTGCAATCCCTGCGGCAATGCCGGCGATATCAAAGAATGGGTTTGGGACTGAAGATAAAACTAAAATCACCCACGCGCCATATTTCTTAATCCATGGCATGAGGCGGTTATAAACTTTTGTATTTTCAACAACTGCTTGCCCGCTAAACCCCGCTAAATACCCAGTGATTTCGCCAATCGCCCCGCCAACCCCTGCCGATAAGGCAACGCCCAACGGGTTAAACACGCTTCCCATAGCGAACACCACCGCCACGCCCGGCGCAGGTAGAATGACAGTTGCATTTGCCAGCAACATGATTATGAACACGCCGAAGTAGCCGTATTGCGTAAACTCTTCGACTCTATCTCGAATGCTATAAATGTAGGCTGTAATGCCAACGACAACCAAAACCGCCACAACCCGTAAAAGATTTGTGGGCAGATTTGATTTTGGTTTTGAGTCTAAAGGCTCAGGTCGAAGGTCTAACAGGTTACTTTTCTTTTTCTGTAACTCTTTACTCTTTTTACTTTTTACTTTCTTCTTTAGACTTTCGACTTTTGGCTTGCGACTTGCGACCTTGCTAACTTTCTTCAATGGTGACACGGATAATCTTCACTGCGGGCGCATTAATATTATTCGGATCGCGCGGAGGGATAGACATTAACACATCTAACCCTTCCACTACCTGACCAAAAACGCTATGGCGGTTATCTAAATGCGGCGTGGGTAAGTGGGTGATAAAAAATTGCGAGCCGTTTGTGCCGGGACCCGCATTTGCCATTGAGAGAACGCCTTGCTTATCATGTTTCAAACTTGGGTGAAATTCATCCTGAAATTTATAGCCAGGTCCGCCGCGCCCTGTGCCAGTGGGGTCGCCGCCTTGCGCCATAAAGTTGGCGATGACGCGATGAAAAATCACGCCGTCATAATATCCTTCGCGCGAAAGAAACACAAAGTTATTAACTGTCACTGGCGTTTTATCGGCAAATAATTCAATGACCATCGTGCCATTGTCGGTTTCCATGCGGGCTTTATATTTTTTGCTTGGGTCAATTTGCATTGCTGGGGGCTTGCTCCATTGTTTTGGCATTTTGTTTTCTCCTTGAGTTTTATATATATATACCGTCCGCAGGTTTAATTTAATCTGGAAATTTATTTCTTAAAACCTGCAGGACGTTTTTTTACTTAAGCAAAGTTTCTATTCTTGCCACAACCATATCTAGCGCCGCCACATTATGCCCGCCTTCTGGAATAATAATATCGGCATAACGTTTAGAGGGTTCTACGAATTCTAAGTGCATAGGTCTCACCGTAGCCATATATTGTTGAATCACAAATTCAGTCGTGCGGCTTCGCTCGGTAATATCGCGGTGCAAACGGCGAATCAGTCGAATATCGGCGTCGGTATCTACGAAAATTTTTACGTCAAACAATTTTCGCAATTCAGGCTCAACGAAAATCAAAATCCCTTCCACTAAAATTACATTTTTAGGCTCAACAGTAAACGTTTTGCTTGTGCGTCTGTCGGTGGCAAAATCATATATAGGCACAGAAACAGGCTGAAAGTCGCGCAGCGAAGCGATGTGTTGAATGAGCAATTCGTTCTCTAAAGAGTCGGGATGGTCGAAGTTTATTTCCGCTCTTCTTGCAGGGGGCAGACCCGTTAAATCTTTATAATATGAATCATGTTGAAGATAGGCGATTTTATCTGCGCCGACGCGTTTCAAAATTTCTTGGGCGACCGTCGTTTTGCCAGACCCCGACCCGCCTGCAATGCCAATGACTAAAGGGATTTTCTGCATCATATTTTTCGATTATAAACCACGCTTCGATTCTTAACTTCAACTGGACACTGAAACCTAAGCGGACGACTCACGTTTGCCCGCCGCCGCACAAGAGAATGGTATAATCGCCCTGTTAGCAACGAATCTTTTCTTAGGAGCCTATTTTGGCCTTCAACCCGATAAATTGGCTGTTAGGCCTTTTTTCTCTCGATATTGCCATAGACCTTGGCACAGCAAATACATTGGTGCATGTGCGCGGTAAGGGAATTGTCATCAACGAACCTTCATGGGTCACCGTTGATAAAAAACTGCGCCAACCGTTAGCCATTGGCTTAGAAGCCAAAGAAATGGTTGGGCGCACGCCTGCCAATGTAATTGTGGTTCGCCCAATTCGCGATGGAGTCATCGCCGAATTTGACGTAACGCGCGTAATGTTGGAATATTTTATCGGTAAAGTGCATGAGCAAAGCGTAGTGCCATTGCCGCGCCCGCGCGTCATTATTGGTTTACCCACTGGCGTTACCGAAGTTGAAAAGCGCGCCGTGTACGACGCGGTTATGGCTTCGGGCGCGCGCCAAGCCATGTTAATTGAAGAACCTATCGCCGCCGCGCTTGGGGCAGGCTTGCCTATTGCAGAAATTCGCGGCTCTATGGTGGTGGATATTGGCGGTGGGACGACCGAAGTGGCGGTGATGTCTATGAGCGGCGTAGTCGCCTCTCGCTCCTTAAGAGTCGCCGGCGATGAATTAGACCAAGATATTGTGCAATATCTACGAAATAAATATAACTTACTCATTGGTCAAGGCGTAGCGGAACAAATTAAATGGCAAATCGGCTCGGCGTATCCGTTGCAACCCGAAAAAACAATGGAAGTGCGCGGAAGAAATTTAGTGACAGGTTTGCCTGAAACGATTGAAATTTCTTCAGTGGAAATCCGCGAAGCGTTATCGGGCTCGGTGCAAGTGATTATTGATACAGTCCGCGACGCATTGGATGAAATTCCGCCTGAAATCGTTTCAGACTTAATGGACATTGGCATCTGCTTGGCAGGCGGCGGCGCTTTATTGCAAGGTTTGGCAGAACGCCTAACGGATGAACTGAAATTAAGAGTTTGGGTAGCCGAAGACCCTCTCACCTGTGTCGCTAGAGGCGCGGCAGTTATCTATGAAGATTTTGATAATCTCTCCCGTTTCCTTGTCGGTTTAGAGCGGGGCAGCACCCGCCACGTTGGATAAATAAAAACCATAAAGGTTCTTTCAGCCTTTATGGTTTAATAGCAAAATGAATTCCCGTTCTCTACAGACAACGATTATATTTTTAGTGATAGGCGGAATCCTAGCGCTGGCGCTTGGCGGGTTCTTTGGAACTGCCTCGCGTCAATTTACTTCCGTTTTTATTGACATCCAAACATGGATTTTTACGCGCTTTCGCGGCTTTCAAGATTTAGTCACCGCGCCGGGCGATATTGTGGCTTTGCGTCAAGAAAACGCAAACCTCGAAGCGCAAGTTTCTCAATTGCAAGCGCAATTAATTGAATTACAGCAGCGCGTAAACGAAACCGAAATCCTCGCCGCTTTGGTAGATTTTTCACGCTCAAACCCAGAAAGCACATACAAAGCCGCTTCGGTGATTGGGCGCGACCCTAGCCCGTTTTTACATTACATTATTATCAATCGCGGCTCAAACGACGGCATTCAACGCGGGATGCCAGTCGTTACCAATCAAGGTTTAGTGGGCAGGGTGGACGCAGTGATTGCAGACGCCGCGCGCGTTCAATTAATCACCGACCCCGCTTCAAGCGTAAATGTTTATTTGCAAAACGCAGATACTTCAGCCGTGTTATACGGCTCGGTCACTGGCGATATTTCCTTAGATTTAATTTCACAAGATGTAACGGTTGAGCCAGGCGATTTAGTGTTGACCTCTGGCTTGGGCGGCGGTTACCCAGCCGACTTAATCATTGGGCAAGTCGTCACGCTTCGAACTTTGGAATTTGAACTGTTTCAACAAGCCACCGTTCAACCTGCGGTAGATTTTACCCGCCTTGAAATTGTCTTAGTTATCACCAACTTCCGCCCGGTAGATATTACCCCCTTAGTGCCAACTTCCCCTTAATAAACGCTCATCTTTGTTTTATCCCTTGTGGTAAAGTATTAAACACATGCGAAACCTTATAGCGTTCCCTTTGCTTGGGCTGGCTGTCATTTTTCAGTCGGCGTTGGTTAGCGAGATTCAACTGCTGAGCGGTTATGCCGATTTGCCAATGTTAATCATCGCGGCTTGGGCGTTGCAAGAACGAGTTGACTCCGCTTGGCATTGGGCGGCGCTGGCATGCCTTTTGGTCGGTTTTGTCTCCAGCCTGCCATGGATAATTTTTGTCGTCGGTTATTTTGGAATTGTTTACATTGCGCGGATTTTGCAAAGGAGAGTGTGGCAAGCGCCGCTCTTAGCCATGTTTAGCGTTGTGTTTATCGGCACTTTGTTCATGCACATACTATCTTTTGGCGTGTTAACAGTTTTAGGCGCGCCGTTTTCACTGTCCGACGTCGCCACATTAATCACTTTGCCCGCTTTATTATTGAATATGTTATTTTCTATCCCGGTTTATACGTTAATGAGAGACCTGTTTTATTGGGTGTACCCCAGCGAGGTAATGGAATGAGCGTAAACTCAAGCCGCCCCGTTCGTTTTGAAACGTGGCGAATACATGCAATTTATCTTGTGATTTTTCTGGCGTTCACGGTGTTGATGTTGCGCTTGATAAATTTACAAATATTTCAAAACGCCGATTACGCCGCTCGCGCCGTTGATAATTACACTACCGAAGTCAGTGTGCCGGCGCCGCGCGGAATTATTTATGATAGGCATGGTTACATCCTTGCGCGGAATATCGCTTCGTACAATATCATTATTACGCCTGCCAATTTACCAGCCGACAACTCTGAGATTCAACAAATTTACCGCGAACTTTCTGAAGTAATTGACGTTCCTCTCGGCAACTTTATTTCAGAAAACTCCGAAACCGACGAGGTCTTAGTAGAAGTGCCAGGCGGGCTTCTTACAGAAGCCTCGCTGGAAGAAGCCAAATTGTTTAGCGCTTGTGTGCCAGGTCCGAGCATTGCGCAGCTTGTGGCGTTACAAAATACCTTAGCCCCATATAGCCCGGTGAAAGTGGCTTGTAATGTTTCAGAAGAAATCGCCCGCATGGTAGAAGAAAAAACAATGGACTGGCAAGGCGTTGACGTGGAAATTGAAGCGGTTCGAGATTATCCCACTGGCGCATTAACTGCCCATGTCATTGGCTTTTTAGGTCCCATCCCCGCTTCGCAAGAAGAAGAATTGCGCGCGCAAGGCTTTATTCCAAACCGAGACAAAATTGGGTATGCCGGCGTAGAGGCTTCTTTGCAAGATATTTTGGCTGGTAGAAACGGCTTGCGCGTCGTGCAGGTGGACGTGGCAGGACAAGAACTTCGTAATTTAGAGCCGCCTATTGCCCCGTCGCCGGGTAATAATGTGTATCTCACCATTGATACACGTTTGCAAACCGCCGCGCAAGCGACTCTTTTAGAAGAAATTCGTTTTTGGAATACTTATTTCGGAGGCGTTAGAATCTCTAGCGGTGTAATTATCGCCATGAACCCAAAGACGGGCGAAATCCTTGCTATGGTTTCGTACCCAGAATATGAAAACAACCGTTTGGCTCGTATTATCCCAGCGTATTATTATGAACAATTAAGTCAAGACCCGCGTAAGCCTTTATTAAACAACGCCATCTCCGCCGAGTATCCCCCAGGCTCCACGTTTAAGTTATCTACCGCTACGGGCGCTTTTAACGAAGGCGTGATTGACCTAGACGACATTGTGCAAACGCCGGGTCAATTGTTGTTATGTGAACGCTTTAACCCCAACGATGTTTGTACCGATGCAAACACCCGCCCTTTCGTTGATTATATTTTTGACCAAAACCCAGCAGGGTTTGGTAGTTTGCGCTTTTTACAATGTATTGCTTATTCCAGTAACGTTTGTTTTTACAAGCTTGGCGGCGGCTATGAAGATGAAATTCCGCAGGGCTTAGGCATTGAACGTCTCCGTCAATATGCCCGCGCTTTAGGGTATGACGAACCTTCAGGCATTCAACTCTTAGGCGAACAAGATGGTTTGATTCCCGACCCGCAGTGGAAGCGCATCAACACAGGGGAAAACTGGTCAACTGGCGATACATATATTGCCAGCGTTGGGCAGGGATATGTGCTTGCTACGCCTTTGCAAGTCTTAATGTCTGGCACGGTGATAGCCAATCACGGCGTTTTAATGCAGCCTACTATCGTCCGCCAAGTGACCGATGGAGACGGTAATGTCGTTCCCTATTGGTTTAACCCCACAGACTTTACCGTGACGGAATTTGAAACGCCTGGCAGTTATCAAATTTCTCCGTTTACCCCAAACGTAAAATGGGATGTCACCGTCACCCCATTAATTCAAGGGTATTCCTGCGATGGTCCTTACTGCACCCTAACCGACGATTTGAAAATTATTCAACCAGAAGCCATTGAAGCGGTTCGGCAAGGAACGCGATTAGCGGTGACTGACCCTACCTTTGGCACATTGCACGACTTATTTGTTAACTTCCCAATCGCTGTGGCAGGCAAAACAGGCACTGCCGAATATTGCGACGATGTCGCCCGCGCGGCGAATCGTTGCGCCTTTGGCGCGTGGCCCACACATTCATGGACATTGGCTTACGCCCCGTATGATGACCCCGAAATTGCAGTGGTCGCCTTTGCTTACAATGGCGGCGAAGGCGCTAGCGTGGCGGGTCCAATGGTAGCTCGTGTGATTAAAGCCTACTTTGAAATCAAAGCGGCAGATTTGGCGGCAGGCATAAACCCGTAACAAATCCCTTTCCGAATTTGGGAGAGGGATGCAGTGAGGGTTCAGGTATAATTCCATTACGAATGAATACTATGGAACAAGTCACATCTCTTGTGCAAATTAAAGGCATACGAGACGGTCTGCTGGCGACCTTTTCAGACGCGGCTTGGGAAGACCAACGCCTTGCATTAATTGCAACGATTGACGAAAAGCCAACCTTCTTTCAAGGCGCGCGCTTGGCGCTGGACGTCGGAAATCAAGTATTGAAAGTGAACGACTTGATTGAATTGAGAGACCAACTATCCGAAAGAAACGTAGCCTTATGGGCAGTCGTCAGCGAATCGCCAATGACGGAACAAACTTCGCAACTGCTTGGGCTTGCCACGCGAATATCGAAACCGCGCCCAGAAGAACATAAGGCGTTTCCCGACGCTCTTTCAGACGACGCAGCGCTCTTTATTTCAAAAACAATACGCTCTGGCACACGCATTGAATATCCAGGTAATATTGTCATCGTCGGCGATGTTAACCCCGGCGCAGAAGTGATTGCCGAAGGCAATGTGGTGGTATGGGGCAGAGTGCGCGGCGTGATTCACGCTGGCGCAAAAGGCAACCGTAACGCTTTTATCTGCGCGTTAGATTTATCGGCGCACCAACTTCGCATTGCGGATGAAGTCTCGGCTACCCTCAAACCGCAAAAAGACCCAAAACCCGAAATTGCCAGCATCAATGAAGAAGGCAAGTTGCAAGCGGAACTTTGGAATATAAGTTAAGAACCCCTGCCCGCAAGCAAAAACTTTGCGGTAAAAAATAACGATAGGACTGAATATGACAGCACAAGTAATCACCGTAACATCAGGAAAAGGCGGCGTGGGCAAAACCACCGCCGTAGCGAACCTTGCCACCGCGCTTGCAATGGACGGCAAACGAGTGGTGTGTATTGACGGCGACATTGGCCTGCGAAACCTTGATGTGGTGATGGGGCTTGAAAATCGAATCGTATATGATATTGTGGATGTGATTGAAGGACGTTGCAAATTAAAGCAAGCCATGATTCGCGATAAAAAATACCCTGAAATGTATTTGATCCCCGCCGCGCAAACTCGCGATAAAAACGCCGTCTCGCCATCGGATATGCTTCGCATCTGCAACGACCTTCGACCTGATTCGGATTTCGTCATCATTGATTCTCCCGCCGGTATTGAGCGCGGCTTTCGTAACGCCATTGCCGCAGCGGATAGAGTCTTGGTCGTCACTAATCCCGAAGTCAGCGCTGTGCGCGACGCCGACCGCGTCATTGGCATTTTAGAAGCGGAAGAAAAAGGCAACCCGTCCTTAATTTTGAATCGCCTAAATCCGACCTTAGTGAAGAATAACGACATGCTCTCCGCTGAAGACGTTTTAGATTTGCTGGGCATTCAACTCATCGGAATTGTGCCAGAGGATGAAAACGTCATTATCGGCTCAAACAAAGGCGCACCCGTAGTCGCCGATGCGAAAAGCCGCGCAGGGCAAGCCTTCCGCAACATCGCCAAACGCCTGCAAGGGCAAGATGTTCCATTTATGGATTTAGATTCGCAAAGCGGCTTATGGTCTGCCATTCAACGCTTAACGGGGAGGAAATAAAATGAACTTCTTCACTCGCAAAAAAAGCGCGGCAAGCGCGAAAGAACGCTTGCAACTGGTGCTAGTGCATGACCGCACCGACTTAACCCCCGCGCAATTAGAAGCGTTAAAAGACGATTTGCTAAAAGCCATTTCAAAATATATTGAAATTGACCCCGACGCCGTACAAATTGGCGTAGAGCGCGATGGACGCGAACAAAGATTAGTAGCCGATATTCCATTGCGAAGCGTGACTCGGAATCGCGCTGGGTAAGTTAATGAACCAGAGATGGACGGGGATAGACAAAGATACTCAATCATCAAAATCTCAGTTCATCTCTATTTAGCGCGGATGAAATAACTTATGACTCGCGGACTTTCTTGGCGAAATTTCGACTTTTTACTATTAGGCGCAATTGTGCTTGCCTCCGCTTTTGGCACGGTAATGATTCGCTCTGCCGTGGCGGGGAACGAAGTATTGCAACCCGTGATTATGCGGCAAGTGTATTTTGCGCTGCTCGGCGTGGCGTTAATCTTTTTGGTCGCCTCAGTAGATTACCGATATTGGCTATCTTTGTATGTGCCAATTTATATTGTAATTGTCGCCTTCTTGTTGACTTTAACGGGGTTTGGTCAAACCGCCTTTGGCGCGCAACGCTGGTTTCAAGTGGGCGTATTATTTTTACAACCCACCGAGTTCGCTAAAATCATCGCAATTATCATTTTAGCGCGTTACTTTGAAGCCGCTCAATATCAACCGCGCGATTTGAAATGGGCGCTGGGCGCTGTGGCTTGGGCGTCGGGCATTATCGTCTTAATTCTTTTGCAACCCAATTTAAGTAACGTAATGGTGTTATCCGTCATTTTAGCGGTAATGCTTTTTGTAAACGGCATTGAAATCCGCTGGATTTTAATCGCCGGCACAGTCGGCGCGGTTCTCCTAGCCACAGTGATTACCCTCTCTGTGCTGGGCGTGCGCATTCCGGGCTTACAAGAATATCAACAACAACGAATTGTCAACTTTGTCGTGCCAGACCCCGACGACACCTACGGCAATCGGTATAATGTGCAGCAAGCCCTCATCGCCATCGGCGCGGGAGGCTTTTTAGGCGAAGGCTACACACAAGGAACACAAACGCAATTACGCTTTTTGAAAGTGCGCCACACCGACTTCATCTTCGCCGCCAGTTCTGAAGAATTTGGCACAGTCGGCGGCGGATTAATCATCTTAACCATCGGCTTTATCGTTTGGCGCTGTATTCGCGCCGCCCAAAAAGCGCGCGATATGGCTGGCTCAATGATTGCGCTTGGCATGGCAACCCTTATATTTTTTCAAGGCTTCGTTAATATCGGCATGAACCTCAATTTATTGCCCGTATCGGGCTTACCCTTGCCCTTTATTAGTTATGGCGGCAGCGGCTTAACCGCCCTCATGCTTGGCATTGGCTTAGTCGAATCGGTCGTCATGCGCCAGAAAGAATTAGATTTTTAAAATTCGACCGTTGACCATAGACCACAAAACAAAACGGCCTGCTGTCCACCTTCTGCGGTCGTTAACTTATAATCAATTTCACGGAGTTAACTCTTGTCTCAAAAACCTGCACGCACACGCATTGCCCCATCGCCCACAGGTCACATGCACCTCGGCACCGCCCGCACCGCTTTATACGATTATCTGCTTGCCAAACAAACAGGCGGGCAATTTATTTTACGCATTGAAGACACCGACCTCAAACGAACCGTTCCAGGCGCCGAACAAGAGATTATAGACGGACTACGCTGGCTTGGGCTGCACTATGACGAAGGACCCGACATCGGCGGAAAATTCGGTCCATACCGTCAAACCGAACGGCGAGAAATTTATCAACATCATGCAAAAATATTAATAGATAAAGGTCACGCTTACCCATGCTTTTGCAAACCCGATGAACTAGAAAAAAAACGTCAAGAACAAATGAAGCGCAAAGAAAACCCGCGCTACGATGGAACTTGCCGAAACCTCTCGCCCGATGAAGCCGCCAAACGAATCGCCAACGGAGAAGCCTACACCGTTCGCTTCAAAATGCCGCACGAAGGCGTAACCATTGCCCACGACCATCTGCGCGGCGAAATTAAAACTGAAAACAAACAACTCAATGATTATGTGCTGCTAAAAACAGACGGCTTACCGACCTACCACCTTGCCGCCATTGTGGACGACCACGAAATGCAAATCACGCACGTTTTGCGCGGCAGCGAATGGCTTGGCACATTCCCATTGCATGTAAACATTGTCCGCGCCTTTGGATGGGACGAACCCGTTTGGATACACCTTTCCGTTTTTCTCAAACCGAGCGGCAAAGGCAAAATGAGCAAACGCGAAGCCGCCGAAGCCATCAAAGACGGTCACTCCATCTTCGTCAAAGATTTGCAAGACCTCGGCTTCACCCCCGAAGGCGTTTTGAACTGGTGCGCATTAATGGGCTGGGGCGTTGCCGAAGACGACGTGCTAACCATGCAGCAAATGATAGAAAGATTTTCCATTGATTCATTGACCGCTTCGCCCGCCGCGATAAACTTCCAAAAGTTAGACCACTTCAACGCTACGCACATTCGCCTCTTACCTACGGGAGAGTTGGCGGCGCGCCTCAAGCCTTATTTCACTCGTGAAGGCTTGACCGTTAACGACGACATCTTGCTCAAACTCATCCCCCTCATTCGAGAACGATTAACCACCCTAGACGATTGCATCTCCTTTGGCGCATTCTTCTTCAAAGAAAACGTTTCTCCAAACCCAGAAGATTTAATTGCCAAAGGGCTTACCGCCAAGCAATCAGCCGAAATTGCCAAAACATGTTTAGAGATTTTGACCAGCCTCCCATCCATTGACCATGCCTCCACTGAGGCGCCGATGCGAAAATATGTCGAAGAATCGGGCTTGAGTCCCAACCAAGTTTTCGGCATCCTGCGCGTTGCCGTCACGGGGCAAAAAGTCAGCCCGCCCTTGTTTGAATCAATGGAAATTATCGGGCGTGAAAAATGTTTACAACGAATAAAAGCCGCTATTGCCATTTTAGAAAGGCTGTAAAACTTTTTACGCAAAAAGAACGACAAAGTAATAAAGGAGTAATGGCAATGAAAAAATATTTTTTCTTTTATTTTGTTTTGGCGATTTTCTTGATGCAGGCTTGCGGAGGGGGCGTTTCTTCTGAGCCTGTAGAAGTGGAAGGCGGCGTATTAATTGAACCGATTACAGAATCTAGCGAAGCGGTTGTCCCTTTGGCTGGCTCTGCAGGAGCAAGCGCCGAAGTCCCCGCATTGTGCGACGGCGCAAATGCTGATAAAGCCGCTGAGTTTGCGGCAGAGGTGATTCGCCTGACCAATATCGAGCGCAAAAAAGCGGGCGCGGCGGAAGTAAAAGCCCAAGCCCAATTAACCCAAGCGGCGCAAACCCACTCCATTGACATGGCTTGTAATCAAATTTTCTCGCACACTGGTTCAGACGGTTCGACCCCGTTCCAACGCATTTTTCGTTTTGGCTATGTGTATGCCTCTGCCGCTGAGAACATCGCCGCGGGGTACGCTACTCCTGCCGATGTCATCAAAGGTTGGATGGCAAGCGCTGGGCACAAAGCCAACATGCTCAATAAAAACTTTACCGAAATTGGCATCGGCTATGTTTTTATTGATGAAGGCTATTTCCATTATTGGACGATGGTTTTAGCAAAACCAAAATAAACAAATCTATTCAAAAAGAGGATATAGATTTTTCTATATCCTCTTTTTATTTATTCTCGCTCTCTTCCTCTTTTTTATATATGATTTGAAACGCGTCTGTGCTTACTCCGCCGATATTTACTTGAATGGGCTTTCCTTCAATTTCCGCCTCTTTTGGAATTAAATCCATCGCTTCTTTTGAGATGAGTATTTCATCGGCGTTCCCAATATCTTCGCCCATCTTGCAGGCTCGATTCACCGCATCTCCAAACATATCTTCGTTGTTGACAATTAATATCTTTCCATAATCAATGCCAATCGAAACGTGAATATCCAAGTCATCGGCTGTGAGTAAATTGGAAGCCGCAAAGGCATGTTGAATGCTGATTGCCGCGCGAGCCGCATTGAGCGGGTTTGGCAAAATGGCAAAGCAGTTATCCGCTTCAAATTTGATTAACATCCCGCCATGCCCACTGATAATTGGCTCAACGGTTAATTGCATTCTACGAATCATCGAAAGATAATGCACAATTCCATATTTGCGGGTCAATAAAGAAAAGCCCGACATATCCAAAACCAGCACAGTGTTTTCTGTGCCGTATTTTTTCCAAATCTGCTCTTCGATTTGCTTGCGTTCTTTGATACCAGTTTCTTGTGAAAAGGAAAGCAGGAGTTCTTGGAATTGAGAATCTTTTATTAACATATTTTTATTATATCGTAGGGGCGACCCATCAAGATTAACCAATGATTACAATTATCCCTTTATCAAAATTGTAAATTAACATCATCTATGCAGAGCGGGTCGCCCTTTTGTTGAGCCACGCATCCCCAAAAAGGGCGACCCGCTTTTCCGTAAATTTGATTCTTGATGATTACAATGATTTTCTTCCTAATGGTTTTGCTTTGCATAGATGGGTCGCCCTTACAATTTTTATATATCACCAGGCTCATCTGCCATGCGGACAATTTTCGGTGTGAACTTGCCGATTACATCCACCAAATCACGTTGAGCGGAAATGACTTCATCAATCGGCTTATACGCTTGCGGAGATTCGTCAATGCCGCCGCCAAGCAAAGTGACGCCACGTTCTTTGAGATATTCATCTCTTGAAGATTTGCTGATGGAATTAATCGCGGCGCGTCTGCTCATTAAGCGACCTGCCCCATGTGATGCAGACTCAAGAGATTCGCTTACGCCTCTTCCTCTGACGACATAACCTGCATCGCCCATCGAACCGGGAATCACGCCCAAAACGCCTTTACCTGCCGGCGTTGCGCCTTTGCGATGGACAATCACTTCGCGCCCATCAGGAAGTTTTTCTTTCCATGCAAAGTTGTGATGATTTTCTACAACAGCAACTTCTTTCAAGCCAACCGCCGCGGCGACGCGTTTATGAATGACGTAATGATTCGCCGAAGCGAACCTGCCCGCCAATTCCATCGAGAGCCAATATTCCTGCCCATCTTCCGAATCTAAATCTAACCACGCTAAGTGGCGCACGCTTTTATCTAAATCAGGATGTTTTTCCATCGCAAGTTTGCTGAATCTATCGGCAATCTTCGCGCCCACGCCGCGCGAGCCGCTGTGCGAGAGCAGAGCCAAATATTCGCCGGGCTGTAATCCGAACATCGGCTCGTGCAAACGGAACGAACCCCACTCGACAAAATGATTACCCGTTCCGCTTGTGCCAAGTTGATTCATAGCCGTATCTTTCAAGGACTTCAATTGCTTTGTTGCATCCCAAGCCTCATCATCCAACACTTCATGGCTTGCTCTTTTGCTACCTGTCCATTTTGCACCCATGCCAAAGGCAGTTTCATTCCATAATGATTCTTCAAACATGCCTTTCTTTTGACCAAGCAAAATGGGGGAGACTTCATACAATGAAAGTCTCATGCGGCAGGCGATATCCACGCCCACCGCGTACGGGATGACGACATTATCGGTGGCTAGCACGCCGCCGATGGGAAGCCCATAACCGACATGAGCATCAGGCATTAACGCGCCTGTCACAGTGACCGGCAAACGCATTGCATTTTGCATCTGCTTAATTGCTTCACTGTCAATTTGGTCGCGTCCCCAAATGGGGAAGGGTAGGGGCGAGGCGCGTAGTTCGCTTGGCGGGGCTTCATCTTTTTGCGCGATTTTCAAGCATTCGCGCGCGAGGTCTGCGAACAAGGGGTCGGCGAGGAAACTCCCGGGATTTTGACGCACGGCATCGAGTCGGGCAAGAGCCGCTTCTCTATCCAGACCTGATTCCATTAACTTGTTCCCCGCATCTTTTGCTAACCCGATAATTTTTCCATCAGCCCAGTTGTGATATTTTAAGATTTTGCCTGTGATGATGTCCATCTTAAGTTCCTTGACGGCGGACGATAGACCATTGACCATCGTCTGTCGTCCATTGTCTAAATTGGCTCTGGTGGAATACAAGCCTCATCAAACTCAATCGTCGTAAAAATTTCCGCTTGCAACACCCAGTTTCCATTTTTTGTTTTTTGCCATTTAGCCGAATACACGCCCGAAGCATTCACTAACTGTTTTTCGATAGTATAACTTCCATGCCAATTGCCGAGTTCTTCAGCAATGCCCCAGCGTTCATTGATTGTTATCTCTCGCGGAGTGCGGCGATAAATTGCAGTGGGGTCCGATTCAAAAACTTGACTCCATCGCTTCGCCTCTTCTTCTTGACCGTGAAACTGGTCGCTGCGACCTGTGACGATGTGGTAACTTGGAGCAAGCAGAGAGCGTATTGTTTCAGCGTCTTTGTTTGCTATGGCGTTATTAAATGTTTCGCGCGCTTGGCGAATTAATTCGTTTGATGTTGACATTTATTTTGCATCTTTCTTTTCAATGAACATGACCGCGAACCGCTGACGGCGGACAATAGTCAGCGGTTCGCGGTCCGCCGTCATTCATTTTCCAACTTCCATAACTCTCGCATTTCAGGGCTTGACCCAAGCAGTTCATCTAATCTGCCTTCGGATTCAACTTTACCATTTTTTAGCACGATGATGTGGTCTGCACGCCTCAACAACGGACGGCGATGGGATACGACTAAACAGGTCATCTCTTTGCCTGATTCAAAGATTCGCTCCCAGAGTTGTTTTTCGGTATCCACATCTAACGCGCTGGATAAATCGTCAAACACGACGAGTTCGGGCTCACGGATGAACATTCTCGCGGCGGCGGTTCGTTGCATTTGACCGCCAGATAATTTAACTCCACGAGAGCCAACCATTGTTTCAAGATTATCATCAAGTTGTTCTAAATCTTTATCCATCACGGCGAGTTTGGCGGCTTGATAAATTTCATCATCGCTTTTGTTCAAGCCAAGCAAAATATTGTTGCGTAAGGTGTTGCTAAACAAACGCGGAACTTGCGCCGTGTACGCGCATCTTGGCGGAATGAAGAAGTTACTTGCATCTTGAATGATGTTTCCATTCCATTTGATTGTGCCAGATTCTGCCGGGAGCAAACCGAGCAATGTCCGTAATAAAGTTGTTTTGCCAGAGCCAATACGACCTGTAATCACTGTCAATGTGCCGCGCTTGACTTTGAGAGAAATGTCTTCGATGCCGTTGGATGAATCGGGGTAGTGAAATGTCAAACGGTCAGCGACCAATTCTTCCAGTCGGTCTGAAGCGGTTTTTTCATCATACTTAACCTCAGGCAATGGGGCAGAAAAATCCACTTTGCTGTGTTCAACGAGCGCGTTCAATGGCGCATTTTCCATGAGGCGATACATGCGTTTGACGGAAACTTCGAGTTGTTTATAACGCGCCCACAACATGCCTGCAAACGTTGTGAGGTCGCCCATGCTGACAAGCAGATAAACGAAGAGCGAAAAATCGCCGAGCGTAAAACTGCCCCCGCGCATGGCTTGACCGACAAGAATTAAGATAACGCCCGTGCCAAGCGTGGATGTGTTGCGGTAAATCGAACCGAGAATATCGTCAAAAACTTTTTCGCGCACGGTTAACACGCGGCGCTCATCATTGATTTTGTGGAAATGGTTGATGATGTTTTTTTCAGCAGTTGCAACTTTGACCGCTTGCACTGCGCCAAAAAATTCGCCAATGAACCCAGCCACATTGCCTGCGGCTTGACGTGAGGCAGTGCGATAATGCTCAATTCGTTTTGTGGCGATGTTTGCGACAATGCCAACGATGATTAATGGAAGCAGCGCCATGACAGTGATGGAAACGCTGATTTGAGTCATCAAGTAAATGGCATACACGATGATGCCAATGCCGACGAGAATGTCGTTGATGAGAATCACAAACAACGGGATTTGGTCCACATCGGTTTTGAATCTGCTCACCGCTTCGCCCGGGGAATCGGGGAGTTGCGATGCGCCGGGGCGTTTGAGAATATACGATAATAAATTTTTTCGCACCAGCGTATTCATCTCTGCGAAGATGGGGACATCGGCATAGTAAAAGCCATAACTTGCGATGACGCGCCCAATCCATGCGGCGAATAAAAACGCCACGATTGCCCAAACGCCAAAGGCGAGTTGCGTTGCGCCTGTGACAAAATCAAAAAAGGCTTTGATGATTAACGCAGGCGCAATTTGCCAGCAAAAGCGAATCAGAGCGACGCTGATGAAGTCAATAAAATCGAGCCACGGGCGGAAGCGAATCATTTCCCAAATCACTTTCCATGCGGGAAGGGATGGGATGTTTTCGTTTTGGTTGAGGGTGGTTTCAGTCATATAAATTCCTTGACTACGGACCGCAGACGATAGACGATAAAAACAAACAGTCTATGGTCGGCAGTCTATCGTCCATTTATGCAAGCACTTCTTCCATGCCAGTTTTCAGGAGTTGATAAAAACGCGAATTTGGATTCTCGGCAAGTCCTTTTCTGTTTCCATATTCAAGCGCGTTGCCGCGTTCTAAAATCAAAATATCATCTGCGCGTTTGATGGTGTCGAGTTTGTGGGCAATGATGATGGCGGTTCTGCCTTTTAATAATTTATCTATAGCGTGTTCAAGTTTGACTTCGGTGGCGGGGTCTAACCGTGATGAGGCTTCATCTAAAATCACCAAGCCTGGATTTTTCAAAAAGACTCGCGTAAACGCCAGCAATTGCGCTTCGCCTGCGGATAGCGATTTTGAGCCTGTTTCAAGTTCAGTATCTAAACCATTGGGTAAATTTTTATACCAATCGCCGAGCTCCAATTCTTCTAGTGTGCTGATAATTTTTTCGTCTGTAATTGTTCTATCGAAGAAAGTCAAATTTTCGCGAATGGATGCTTTGAATAATTGCACATCTTGAGTGACAATGGCGATATTTTTTCGTAATGATTCAAGAGATAAATCTTTTATGTTTACACCATTTATTTTTATGCTTCCATTTTGCACATCATACAAACGGAAAATCAATCGTCCGATGGTGGTCTTTCCGCTTCCCGTGCGGCCCAGCAGACCTAAAACAGAACCAGCCTGCAGGTCAAAAGAGAGGCGCGAAAGAACCGAATCGTTTCCGTTGTAGGAAAATGTCACATTGTCGAATTTCAAATCAAGCGGGTGTGACTTAATTTCCAAACCCGCTTCGTTCTTGACCTCACGCTGGAGCGCCTTAAACTCAGTTAGCCTCTCCACGCACGCGCCGATGGTTTGAAAGCTTTCGATTTCATGCGTCATTGCCCAAAACGGTTCTTCAAGTAAATTGATGTAATGTACGAAAAGATAAACCGTGCCAATGGTGATGAGGCCTAAAGCAAACAGCCAATAGCCGCTGACGATGGCGAGGATTGTGCCAGAGGTGAGCGCAAGTCCCATTGCGTTTTCGATAATCCAACGTTTGAAATGCACTTTGCGGCTGTGCGTGAGAATTTCGCTTTGATGCCGAAATAACTCGCGGATGGAAAAACTAACCGCGCCGCTGGAGCGAATATCTTCTGTGCCGTTTAATTGTTCCTCAATAAAGCCGTAATATTGCGCTTCGGCTTCGCGCCGCGCTTTTTGATGCGGCACGGCGATGTCTTTTACTTTTCCTAAAATAAAAATGGTTAAGAAAGAATAAATAGTGAACGCCAAACCCGCGCGCCAATCTTCAATAAACAAGGCGATGAGAATGCCAATGAGCAATAAACCGTTTGCAATTAAGTTCAATGCAAATTGTGAAAAGAAAGTTGCTAACTCGGTGACATCGCCATCAATGCGTTCGATTAATTCGCCAGGTGTATGGTCATTGTGGAATTTCATGTCGAGATGTAAAGCGTGTTCGGCGAGTTCGGCGCGGAGCGCGTTGGTTGCAGTCCATGAGACGGTTTCGCCGAGATAAGTCACTCCGATTGCAACGACTTGTTGAATCAAGGCAATGCTGATGAAGGCAAGCGCGGTCCAGATTAAAGTGGCAAGCGCTTCGCCTGCCAGGGCTGAGTCAATAAACTCGCGCATAATTTGCGGGGCGAAAATCCGCAAGCCGATACTGCCAAACAGTAAAAAGGCGAGCAGGAAGAACCGTCCGCGCTGGGGGCGGATGTGGCCGGCGAGCAGGTGGTAGTAAGATTTGAGTGATAAGTTCATGGTGTGAGTTCCAAATTACAGGTTGAAGGTTGCTAGGTTGACGGTAGGCCGCGGACGAAAGAAAGCGGTCTGTCGTCTGCGGTCGGTTTTACCAACAAAAAAGCCACGATGCAAAATGCACCGTGGCTTGCGAGGACGCAAGGATAGACCTAAGAACAGTCAATAGGCGCACTTCGAGACAATACATTTATTTCAGGTTTGCGGTCTTTTCGGTTTTCTAAAATCATTTGAAGTGCGCTCCTTTCTTTAGAATTTAATTACGTTAGCAGTTTACATGAGAGGGGGGTGAGTTGTCAAGTGGGAAAATTCAAATCCGTCCCGCAGGTTGAAGTAGATTCGTCACAAACTAATAATCAACCCTGCGGGACGTTGTTACAGGTAAATCTCAATCCCAAATATACTTTCCAATTTTAGATAAATTTTTCTTTTCATCCTCAGTGTCATTAACAAACTGAATGTAAGAATTTGCATCTGCAAAATGTTCTTTGATAAATTCATTATCTTTCAAAATTCCATTTCGCCTTCCAATCCAGTCTCTGTAATTTGAATGTTCCCATTCTTCCGGGCTTTTAACCAAGCCTGCTTTTACTGGATTCCTATGAATGTATCTGCAAAGGTGGATTAAATATTTCCACTCATCAATCAAAATATGCTTGAAACGACCCTCAAATAAAGTTCCCGTTCTATTTTGCTGCCTATTTAGCGCTTGCACATATCCATTGAACAGGACATTGATAAATTTTGAAATTGGTATATCAGTTAATTGCCGCAGTAAAAAATGATAATGATTTGGCATGAGACAATAACAGATAATTCCCATCCCATATTTCTCACAATTTTTTTCGATTAGCTGAATTAGATAATGGTAGTTTTCTTCAACCAAGAAAATTTTTGATTTCCCCGCGCCGCGATTGTAGATGTGATAGTACTGTCCTTTTGTGAATTCAGTATTTTGATATGGCATAAATTACTCTTTGAAAAAAACGTCCCGCAGGGTTGAGTTAAGGTTATGGTGTTTTATTAAACCTGCGGGACGGATATTCTTTAGAAGGGGTGAGTTGTCAAGTGGGAAAATCGAATCCCTTCATTCAGTGCGGGCTAAAGCCCTGCCTCAATACATGGAAGTCCTTCGGACTGAACTGAGCGCTGAACACTACCTACTGACAACCACCAACCATCAACCGCTCTTTTTCTCAACCTTTGACCAAGTATCTTTCAAATTGACCGTCAAATTAAACACAGGCTTTTCTTTCGTCGAATCTTTATCCGCGCAGAAATAGCCGAGACGTTCAAATTGGAAGCGAGAGCCGACTTCCGCCGAAGCCAGCGACGGTTCTACAAACCCATTCAAAATTTCTAAAGAATTTGGATTCAAACAATTCAAGAATCCTTCTTCGCCTTCTTCAGGGTCTTCTTTTGTAAAGAGCCTGTCATACATGCGGATTTCCGCCTCTTTGGCGTGTTTTGCCGAAACCCAATGAATGGTAGATTTGACCTTTCGTCCATCGGGTGAACTACCGCCTCGTGACTCAGGGTCATAGGTGGCGTGAACCTCAACAATTTCTCCGCGTTCATTTTTGACGACATGCGTACATTTGATGTAATAGGCATACCTCAAACGCACTTCATTGCCGGGGAACAGACGATAATATTTCGGCGGCGGCGTTTCACGGAAGTCGTCTTGTTCAATGTAAATGACTTTTGAGAAGGGAACTTTGCGCGTGCCAGCATTTTCATCTTCTGGGTTATTCACCGCGTCCATCTCTTCCACTAAATCATCGGGGTAATTATCAATCACCACTTTAAGCGGACGAATCACAGCCATGCGGCGTAAGGCGCGTTTATTCAAATCATCGCGCACACACGCTTCAAGCAGCGCCACATCGGTTACGCTGTTCGTCTTTGCCACGCCCACGCGGCTGATGAAGTCTAGAATCGCTTCAGGGGTGTACCCGCGTCGGCGCATGGCGCGAAGCGTTGGCATACGCGGGTCATCCCAACCGTGAACGAGATTCTCTTCCACAAGTTTTCGCAACTTGCGTTTGCTCATCACTGTGTAATTCATATTCAAACGCGAAAATTCAATTTGACGCGGTTTGAACACGCCCAATTGGTCTAAAAACCATTCGTACAACGGGCGATGATTCTCATACTCCAATGAACACAAAGAATGCGTGATGCCTTCCATTGAATCGTTTTGCCCGTGCGACCAATCATACAAAGGATAAATTTTCCATTTGTCGCCCGTGCGATGGTGCGGCTCGTGCAAAATGCGATACATTGCCGGGTCGCGCATATTGATGTTTGGATGCGCCATGTCAATTTTTGCGCGTAAAATCCGCGTGCCATTTGGGAACTCACCGTTCTTCATGCGTTCCAGCAAGTCCAAATTTTCTTCCACGCTTCTATCGCGGTAGGGGGAGTTTTTCCCGGGCTCCGTAAGTGTGCCGCGATTTTTGCTCACTTCTTCAGGCGTTTGGTCGTCCACATACGCCTTGCCGTCGCGCACCAATTTTTTTGCCCACTCATACAACAAATCAAAATAATCAGAAGCGAACGTCACCTTCGACCATTCAATGCCAAGCCAACGCGCATCTTCTTCAATAGCTTCAACAAATTCAGTTTCTTCTTTTGTCGGGTTCGTATCGTCAAAGCGTAAAATTAACTCGCCGCCGTTTTCCTTCGCAACGAGATAGTCAATCATAAAAGCCTTCACATGCCCAATGTGCAAATACCCGTTTGGCTCAGGGGGCAGGCGCGTGCGCACATAATTGAAGCGCCCGCTTTTCAAATCTTCTTTTACCGCTTCACGGATAAAATCTGTCGGTTTGTTTTCTTCGTCGCTCATTCGATTCATATACCTTCATTATTTTTTGATATAAACCCGCTTCAAACTTCGGGGATTATTGATTTCGCTTCATAGAACGTTTGCCGCGTTTCAAGCGTCGCTGAATTATAATATGGTTGCATGTCATTCTGAGGGAGCGATAGCGACTGAAGAACCCCTAAAAGGAGAATCTAAAATGCAAGAAAAACGAGACAATTTCTACGCCACTTATTTTAACAAAGACGCCGTCCTTAAATTTTCTTATTGGGCGGGCGTTTTTGCTTGGGCGGTCCTTGTTTTTTACAGCGTTATGACCGTCAATTCTTTTATTCAATTTATGACGCAATTTCTCAATGGCGTGTATTATCAAAAAGGCATGTCTGTTTTTGATTTGATAAGCTTCTTTACGCCATACCCTATGCAACTCGCGCCGGGCATCGTTTACTTTTTTGCCCTTAAATTTATCCAGCACGCCAGCCTAATCCTTTTAGACGTTGAAGAATCTGCCCGCCGCGCCGCGCGCGAAAAATGATTTTGCTTGCTTCGCTCTGATTGCCGTGCTAAAATACACCCCGCTGGTTTTTCAGTGGGGGCTCGTCTAATGGCAGGACGGCTGATTCTGGCTCAGCTAGTAAGGGTTCGAATCCTTTGCCCCCAGCACACGAAAGACTCCTCACTCGAGGAGTCTTTTGTGATGAAAATTTTTATCATAATTATCTAGTATATTGACATTCCTCTTTTGCCCCGTTATACTCCCTTGCATGAACGCCACGCGCAATAAAATTTTACAAACGCTACTCAAAAAACCAAAATCAACTATCAACGATTTAGCGGAGGCGGTGGGCATTAACCCAATTTCTGTGCGGCACCACCTCACCAACTTGCAAATGGAAGGCTTAGTTGAGGCGCAAGAAGAGCGGCACGGAGTTGGGAGACCCCGCTTAGTGTATGTCTTAACCAACGAAGGCATGGAGCAATTCCCCACTCGGTATTTACAATTAACCAAACGCCTGATTGCCCAAATGAAGGAATCTATGCCCGCAGAAACGGTCAGCGCGCTCTTTGGGCAAATTGCAGAAGACTTAGCAAGCCAATATGCCAACGACGTAAAAGGCTTGAGTATGGAAGCCCGCTTAGACCTCGTCAAAGATTTGCTGGCGCAAGAAGGTTTCACGGTGGAATGGGAAAAAAAAGACGACTCCTATCAGATTCATGAAATTTCTTGCCCCTATTATCAAATTGGCATCGCCCACCCTGAGATCTGCACCGTTGACCAAACTTTAATCTCCAAAATGCTGGCGTTGCCCGTGAATAAAGTGCAATGTATTTTAGACGGTAACAGCCATTGCACTTATGTCGTCAAACAAGCAAATGTAAAAAACAAGTAAAAGAGGAACTATGAGCGAAGAATCGGAAGTCAAAGAAATTCAGTGGACGATTCACTCCACGCATCCAGAACTCGTCAAACCGGCGCGCGAAAAACTTGGCGAAGTCGTTGACCCTGAAATAGGCATGACTATTATTCAGTTAGGCTTGATTCGCGATATTCAAATTGAAAACAACATGGCGCGCATTAAAATGATTCTCACCACGCCATTCTGCCCGTACGGTCCCGCCATGATTGAGATGACCAAAGCCAAAGCTATAGAAGGTTTGAATATGCCCGTCACAATTGAAATGGGCATGGAAATGTGGGACTTCTCTATGATGGAAGACCCCTCTGCGTTAGATTGGGGCATGTACGCATAGGCGCGCCTAGCGCGTTTTCATAATCGCCTCGCAGGTTTCGTCGAGTTATCATAGATGGATGCCTGTGGGGCGGTTATATTTTGGAGCGCTATGAACAACTTAAAAAAATGACTATGCAAGAAATTGTTTTTGTTTCTCGCGCGCTTCAATAGTCCAAATGGGTGAAAACCTTTTTTGCCTCACATGATACAATCTCGAAAATGACCACCATCCGCACGCCCGCTCGTATTATCCCCCGCGCTTTTCCCGGCATTAAACCAGACGAAGTGCAGGAAATCATTATTAATAGCCAAATCAAATCATATCCTGCCGAAACGGTTTTATGTAGAGAAGACGCCATTGAACATACCTTTTACATGATTTTGGAAGGGGATTTTGAAGTTACAAAACTCATCAATAAAACCGAAAAACGATTACTAAAAACTTTATCTGCTGGAGATTTTTTCGGCGAAATGGCATTGATTCACAACGCCCCGCGCGCGGCAACGGTCAAATCGCTCACAAGCGCGGTCGTGCTTGAATTAAACAAAACAGGCTTCGACCGAGTTCTGAAGCGAAGCCCAAGCGTGGCTATGGCTATGGTGGCGGAAATCAGCAACCGCCTGCGGCAAAACGACGCGCTCGCTATTGAAGATTTAAGATTACGCGCCTCAGAACTTGCGGACGCATATCAAAAACTTGCCGAACAAGATTTAGCCCGCCGAGAATTTTTAACCAACATCGCTCACGAATTACGCACGCCGCTTATGGTGGCAAGCGGGTATTTACACGCGCTAAAAAAAGGAATGCTTTCAGGCGAACAATTAAATTCCACAATTGAAACTATCAGCCGCAACGTAGACCAAATTGTCAACCTCACCAACGATATTTTGTTTTTACAAGAAATGGATTTGGTCTTACCCGATTTTCAAGCGGTGGATATGAAAACAATTGTTGACAACGTTTTGCATAAATACGAAAGTAAAGCAAAATCGCGCAACGTTTCTTTGAGAGCCAAAGGTAATATGAGCGTTTCGCCTGTGCAAGGAGACGCGCCTTCTTTAGAACGCGCCGTAACCGCTTTGGTGGATAATGCAATTAAATTTAGCCCGCCCAACGGTGCAGTGGAGGTGCGCCTCACAGAAGACGCCAGCCATGTTCAAGTGATTGTGCAAGATAACGGCATAGGCATTGCTCCCGAAATTCGCACGCGCATTTTTGACCGCTTCTTTCATACCGATAAATTGAACGACGATGAGGAACTGTATAGCGGTTTAGGCATTGGGCTTTCGATTACCCGCCAAGTCATACAACAGCATCGCGGCAATATCGAAGTGGAAAGCGAAGTGGGCAAGGGAAGCGTCTTTACAATTTCATTGTTGAAATGGAAATAAAATTTCTCTACAAATTTCTTACATGGAGAGCCATTCATGCTTAATCTGTCCGTCAAAAAACATTTTGCCTTTAGCGTACTGTTAATCGTTTCGCTTGCTTGCAATTTAACCAGCCCCGTAGAAAATGCTCCCCCTGTAGATTCATCTACCCCCGTAGCGACAGAAGCGGCGGTCATCGAAGGCTTGTGCGATAATCCGCTTTACCCCGTCAAACAAAACGCCACATGGACATATTTCAACACAGGCGGACCTAGCGGCGATTTTACTTACACAGACACTATCACCGAAGCCCGCCCCGATGGTTTCACGCTCACTACAACGTTTGAAGGATTAACCCGCACGCAACAATGGGTATGTGAAACAGGCGGATTGAAAGCGCTGGAATACGGCGGCGGCGCCACGGCGGTTATTTCCACCGCAGGTATGGATATTTCTTTCACCACGCTTGAAGTGAGCGGCATTACATTGCCAAAAGAAATTGTGCCGGGAATGCAATGGCTATATAGCCTCACGCTCGAAGGCGGAACCACAATGCCCGACGGCTCGCAAACCAAATCCAGCGGCACGTTTAGCGCCACCATGCAAGAGATGGGCGGCGAAACGATTACCGTTCCTGCAGGCACATTTGAAACCGTCAAAATTCAAGCTGCCACCACCCTCGACATCATTGGCGAATTTCAAGGCATTCAAGTGCCTATGAAGATTACAGGCTCAACCATCACTTGGTATGCGCCCGGCGTGGGGCAAGTAAAATCCATCAGCAATTCCGATTTTGGCGGCTCGCCGTTTACCCTCACAACCGAACTGCAATCGTATAGCGTCCCCTAATCGGGCGCTTTTGCCTCGCCCTCGGCGGCAAAGATAACTTTCAATGTATCGCCTTCATAAAACGACCTTGCCGAAAACGGCGGGTCGTTTTGCTTCATGGCATGAATTTTATTTAATAGGATGGGCAAATCTTCAACGGTTGGCAAACGACTCAACGCTTCTTTCTTAACCCATTCTGCTCTGCCTTCGTTCGACTCTTTAATTTCGCCCTGAGCGTTTTCTCCGCAAAAGACAAACAAACCAATTCCAACTTCGCCCGCGTCCACCATTGCCGTTCCGCATAACCACAAATCAGCGCGGATGCCCGCTTCTTCAAGCAATTCTCTTCTTGCGGCAGAAAGGGCGTCTTCCCCTTTCTCAATATGCCCTCCCAAGCCGTTATATTTTCCCGCCCATAATTTTTTTGCCGGCGCGCCTTTTATTAGCAAATACTCATCCCCGCGCCTGATAAAAATCAAAACGCGGGGAATTATCATATAGCGGTTATTGTTTGAAAACTGCTCCGATTGCGGCATGGATTTCGTTTCAATCAATCCGCTAAATCGCTCACATCTTCCGCTTGCGCTTCGCCCGCCACATAATCCGAAAGGTTAGGCTGAACTTTTACGGGTTTAACAAACTGCTCGACGTATTTTTTCGTATCTTTCACGCCTAGCAGATTAAACAATTTATCAAATTGCACTTCCCACGCTTTGCCTAATTTTTCTTTTTCGCTTTCTGGCAATGCGTATGATTTGGCTTTGAACGGTCCCACCGCATTCTTTCTCACTTTGTAATAAAACTGTTCGTCTGTCATGCCGGGTTTTCGCTCGTTAGCGAAATTTTCGTCTAACCAAGCGTACATTTCTTTTCTAAAGTCTGCAGGGACATTATCAAAAAACATCGTTGTAAAGTTTGTCGCCAAATGCACTTCAATCGCTTCGTGTTGCACAAATTGGTTAAAGTTTTCTTCTGGCAAAGTAGAAGCCCCATGCTGCACTGTGCCGCCCATGCCGTATTCTTTTCGAGCAATGCGGCTTAAATCTCGCAGCACATCAAAGGCAATCGTCACTTCAGCAAGAGAACCGTCTGGTAAGACAGTGCCGCCATGCGATGTGCCTGTTTGAATTGAAATTTTGCTTAGCCCCGCTTTGTTGGGAGCGAGTTTTTTCAATTCGGCGTTGTAGCCGTCCATATAGGCGCGGAGTTCGTGTTCGTTAGAATTATGTCCTCCTACCTCGCCAATTTCTCCGCCGATGGAAATTGTCACGCCGTTTGGCTCATGCTCGCGGATAAACGCCGAAAGGCGCGCCGAGAGTTGGTAATTCAAAACTTGTTGCTCTGGAATAGTCGGTTTGCTAATATCCACTAAAGTCGAAGTGTCCACGTCAATATTATAAAAACCTGCGGCAATGGCTTCGAGCGTTAAGTCTTGAACCGCTTTTAATTCGGCTTCAGGGTTTGCTTGATATTTTTTCGCAGAAACTTGAAAATGGTCGCCTTGAATAAAGACGGGACCCACAAACCCTTCGGCAATGGCGGCGGCGATGATGTTCGCGGCATATTCGGCTGGGCGCTGGGCGGTGTAGCCAATTTCGGAGCGGGCAATTTCAAAAATAAACGCGCCCGCGTTAATTTTATTTGCGGCGCGGAACATTGCCCGCGCGGCATGATAAGACAATGCCCGCAAGTTAAACGCTGGCGTTGTAAAAGTCATTGGCGCATCGCCGCGCCCACGCGCCATGTATAAGTCGTGAATAGACGCGGGGATAACGCCCAACTCTAAGGCGGCGCAGCGGATGAGGTAACGCGCCCAGCCTGAAGTTAAGTCTGAAGCGAGCGCCGAGCGTTCTACCAGTTTGCCGACATGTTTCCGAAATGTATTTGCGTCTAAAACTTTTACGCTTGTCCCTTCTACGGATATGCTGTTTTCAACCAGCGCGATTAATTCGTTGATGTGGTTTGACATTTGATTCTCCTCAATATATCGTATCAACTTGATTATATCTTGAATTAAACGATATAATTGCAAGCGCGAAACAAATTGAAAAAAATAGCGTATATCTTTGGCAGGAGGCTCCCATGAGCGATTTTTTTGAAAAAGTAAGCAATCAGGTTGACCCGTTTAAGAAACTGGCTTCGTATATTCCAGGCTTTAGCGGATATGTTGAACGGCAAAATCGCCGCGATGCAGACGCCCTCTTGCGAGAAACGGTGGCGCGCCGTTTTGAAGAACAATGGAAGCGCGTTTCTAACTTGCAAACCGAACTTGTGAGCGCCGGCATGATTAAGTATGTGGATGATGTGGAAAAAGCGGCAGTGGCTTTACGCACATTCATTGACAAAATTAGCGCCGCGGCGCGCGGATATTCAGGGTTGTTTGACGCCGTTAAAATCAACGAAGCCGAGTTGGAAAAAATTTATCAATTTGACGCCGCCTTTTTTGATTTAGCCGAACAAGTAAAAAGCGGCGTAGATAATTTAGAAGCCAGCCTAAGCGATGAAGAAGCTTTGCCTGCCGTGATTCGTAATTTAACCTCCGTAGCGCGTTTGGCTGTGGAAACGTTTGACCGCCGCTCGGAAGTTGTGACGGGAAGTTAAGACATTGAACCGCCGACTGCCGACGAGCGATATTGTTCGGCGGTCGGCAGTCGGTTTTCAAACAATATGTGGCATGAATATATCAACGCAACCTCTGTTGACGAGGTAATTCAAATCCTCGCTGAAAAACGCGAGCGCGCGCGCGTTATTGCCGGCGGCACCGATTTGATTCTTGAACTTGAACGCGGCGTGCGCACAGGGGTAGAAACGTTAATTGACGTAAGCAGAATTTCTGAATTAAAAAAAATAACGATAGACGAAGACGATGCGATTCATCTCGGCGCGCTGGTTACGCATAACGATTGCGCCTCCAATCGTTTGATTCGCAGACGCGCTTATCCATTGGCGCGCGCGGCATGGGAGGTGGGCGCGCCGCAAATTCGTAATCGCGGCACAATTGCGGGCAATTTAATTACAGGCTCGCCCGCCAACGACACCATTACGCCCTTAATGGCGCTTGGCGCAAGCGTTCGGTTGCTTTCAAAAAACGGCGAAAGAACAATTCCGCTTAAAGCGTTTTATACGGGCGTGCGTAAAAACGTTATGCAAGCGGATGAAATGTTGGTGGATATTTCTTTCCCCGCAATGAAAAAATCGCAGCGCGGCGCATTCATCAAACTAGCGCTGCGGCGCGCGCAGGCAATTTCTTTGGTAGATGTCGCGCTTCTTCTCGATTTCAAAGCCGACACTGTCAAATCGGCGTCTATCACGCTTGGCGCGGTGACGCCCATCATTACTCATGCCGCGCAAGCCGAAGCGTTTTTAACGGGCAAAAAATTAACCGAGAAAAATATTTTGCAAGCCGCCGAACTTGCCATGCAATCGGCAAGCCCAATTGACGATGTGCGCGGCTCGGCAAGTTACCGCCGCGAAATGGTCAAAGTCGCCGTCAAACGCGGCTTGACGATGATTCGCGACAATCAACAAGAAACAGGAATGCCTAAAAAACCCATTTTGTTAGATGCGCAAACGCTGGAAGCCAAACCGCGCACCCTATCTGAATTTCCAAAATTAAATATTGAAACGACCATTAATAATAAAAAGTATTCAATTCATACAGGGTACGAAAAAACGCTCTTGCGCTTCTTGCGTGAAGATGTGAACTTAACTGGCACAAAAGAAGGTTGCGCCGAAGGCGAATGCGGCGCTTGCACAGTGTTCTTAGATGGGCAAGCGGTGATGTCGTGTTTAGTGCCTGCGCCGCGCGCCCACCATGCCGATATTGTGACCATTGAAGGGTTAGCGTCTACTTTTACTCCTAGCCACTCAGGAGAAGAGAATCGGTTGCACCCCGTGCAAGAAAAATTTATTGAACATGCCGCGGTGCAATGCGGCTACTGCATTCCGGGTTTTATCATGTCTGGCGCAAAATTGTTAGAAGAAAAACCAAACCCAACCAAAGCCGATATTGAGCAAGCCATCACTGGAAATTTATGCCGATGCACTGGCTATTACAAAATTGTGAGCGCGATTCACGACGCGAGCAAAATGAAAGCATGAGGTTTTATGGGCAAATATCAAAGTCTATCAAAAAAAGTTGTGAAAGAAAAAAACAGAGGCGTGCATGTGGCTTGGCGCGGTATTGGATGTATTATGATGCTCATCGTCCCCGCTATTTCTATAGCGGCGGCTGTGCTAACTATTGATTATGGCTTAGATAATCGCTGGGCAATTCCATACCAATTACTTGGCTTTCCGCGTTACCCCAATTGGTTTTACGCTTCAGACGGTTTAATGCTACTCCTCAGCCCCATTACCAACACCAGACATTTTTACGCCTACGCCGTAACTAGCCTTTTGTATATAATTTTGCTTGGCGGGGTTATGTCAGTGGTGTATGCATTTATCTATCGCCTCGTCGGACCGCCGCGTTACGGTCCATTAGATGTGCCTCCTCCAAATGTTAAGTTCAAAAAATACAAACGATAAAATGCCCGAAGTCATTGGTCAATCTCATCATCGTATAGATGCGCGCGGAAAAGTCACTGGCGAAACGCCCTACTCCGGCGATTTGCGCCGCGCTGGCATGTTGCACATGAAGATTCTCTTCGCCGAGCGCCCACATGCCAAAGTGAAACATATTAACTTAAGCAAAGCGCTCGCTTCGGAAGGCGTTGTGGCTATTTTCACCGCAAAAGATGTGCCTAATAACGAATACGGTTTGCAAATTCCAGACCAGCCTGTTTTTTGCGGACCTGGCTCATCCAAGCCTTATACCGATATTGTCCGCTTTGTTGGCGACCAAATTGCCGCAGTGGTGGCAAACACCGAGCAACAAGCCCATGCCGCGCTGAAGTTAATCGAAGTGGATTATGAGGATTTACCGCCTCTGACTGACCCTCTATCTGCTATGCGCGCGGACGCGATTCTCTTACACCCCGACAGGGGCGATACAAACGTTTGCGTGCATTACAAAATTCGCAAAGGGAATGTAGAAGAAGCCTTTGCCCAAGCCGATGTCATTGTCGAGGGCGAGTATCATACTCCAGTGCAAGAACATGCCTACCTCCAGCCTGAAGCGGGTTTAGCGTATATTGACGAAAATGGATTAATAGCGGTCGAATCGGCGGGGCAATGGACTCATGCAGATAGAAAATCTATTGCTCATGCTTTAGATTTACCCGAAGAAAAAATTCGCGTGATATACCCTGCCATTGGCGGGGCGTTTGGCGGGCGTGAAGATTTATCGGTTCAAATTCCGTTGGCGCTAGCGGCATGGAAGTTACAAAGACCGGTAAAAATTATTTGGTCGCGGCGCGAATCTATCATTGGGCATGGCAAGCGTCATGAAATTTTCCTCAAGGCAAAATGGGGAGCCACCAAAGACGGCAAATTAATCGCCGCTGAAAACGAAATCATTGGCGATGGCGGCGCTTATATGTACACCACCAATAAAGTCTTAGGAAATTCCGCCATTACCTCTACGGGACCTTATTTCATCCCCAATGTCAAAACGGATGTGTATGGCGTTTATACCAATAATATCCCCGCCGCCGCATTTCGCGGGTTTGGCGCGCCGCAAGCCTTGTTTATGGCTGAAACGCAAATGAATAAGTTGGCTGAAAAACTCGGCATAGACCCTGTTGAGTTTCGGTTGAAAAACGCTTTGCGAGACGGCGACACAATGGGCGTTGGCACGCCTGCGCCAAACCCTGTGAGCATTGTGCAGTGTATTGAAGCGGCAAGAGATAAGTTTAAGTGGAAAAAACGACGGCAGACAACAGACCGAAGACCGCAGAAAAAAATCCGTCAGCCGTCCGTTGTACGTGGTCGGGGTTTTGCCGCTGGCTTTAAGAATGTCGGTTTTTCGTTTGGCTATCAAGAAAATTGTTGGGCAAAAGTAGAAATTTATGGCAATGGAAAAATTGAAAAGGTGATTTTGCATCACGCTGGGGCAGAAGTGGGGCAGGGCGTTCATACTGTCATGATTCAAATGGCGGCGCACACTCTAAACGTGCCGACAGACATTATTGAATTGAAGACTTCAGACTCTGCCACACAAGAAAACCCAGGTTCCGCTTCCGCTTCACGATTAACCTTTATGGCGGGGAACTCCATCAAAGGCGCGGCGGAATTGGCTTTAGAAAAATGGAAGAATGAAGAACGACCTGCAGTGGCTGAATTTAAGTATCTTGCTCCGCGCACAACGCCAATGGATAAAGAGACAGGGTATTCCACACCGAATTTTCAATATGCGTATGTAGCGCAAGCCTGCGAAGTGGAAGTGGATACGGAAACAGGTCATGTAAGAGTGAAGCGTATCTTATCTGCCGATGATGTTGGCAAAGCCATTAACCCCGACTTAATCGTCGGGCAAATTGAAGGGGCAATTGTGCAAGCGCATGGATACGCCGTTTTAGAAGACTTTAAAACCAAAGGCGGCAAAGTATTAACCGACCAACTCAGCACCTATTTATTGCCTACGATTTGGGATATTCCTGAAAAAGTAGAATCGGTTTTGGTAGAAATTCCGGACCCAAATGGACCATGGGGAGCGCGCGGCGTGGGCGAATTGCCTTATCTCCCTGTTGCGCCTGCCATTGCGGCGGCGATTCATGACGCCACAGGCGTTTGGATTGATGAATTTCCATTCACGCCTGAACAAGTGTTAAGGGCGTTAGGGAAGATAAAGTAGTTGAGAATGTTTGTTTAGGAGAATCCATTGAATATTTTAGATGCGCAAAAAGATATGCGTTATGGCTATTTGGGCGGCGGCGTTGGAATGTTCGTCTCAGGCGCGGTGTGGGCGTTAGCTGGAGTCATTGCCGTTTACGGAGAAACAAAACAGGCAATATGGGCGTTGTTGATTGGCGGCGCGCTTATTGCTCCTATGAGCGGAATAATTACAAAGGCTTTAGGTCGCCCTGATAGAGGAACTCAAGGAAACCCATTGATGGGGTTAGCCATGGAAGGCACGCTTTGGTTGGTTTTTTGTTTGCCTTTAGCCTATCTCATTTCACAAATGAACCCTTTGTGGTTTTTTCCTTCAATGCTTTTAGTCATTGGCGGGCGCTACCTAACTTTTTCCACTGTGTATGGAATGCGCCTTTATTGGGTATGCGGTTTATTGCTCGCGCTGGCGGGGGGAGCCTTGGCGTATTTCAATATCGCATTTAATCTTCAACCGTTTGCAGGAGCGTTGATTGAATTAACGCTAGCCCCATTTGCATTTATACAAGGTCGCAAAGAAGAAGAAAACTCAAAGTAAAAAGAACAAGACACCGCTATTAAGAACCCTTGTCTGATTAAATGCCATTCCCCTACCTTGACGAAACCAAAGCATTAAACGAATCTACCCGTAAAGAAGCGGTAGGCTCGTTTATTCAACTCTCAGATGGCATCGCGCATTATCAATTAGGCGGGCATGAAAATGGCGATGTAGTTGTTTTGGTTCATGGTTTTTCCGTCCCATTTTTTATTTACGACCCCACGTTTGAATTTTTATCTAAGCAAGGTTTTCGGGTATTGCGATATGACTTATTCGGGCGCGGCTTTTCCGATAGACCCAATCTCAAATATGATATTCATCTGTTTGTCAAACAACTCAAAGAATTGTTAGACGCGCTAAACTTCAGGAACATATATTTGGTGGGGTTATCTATGGGCGGACCCATTACGGCAAAATTTATTGAGCGATACCCGCGCTACGTCTCCAAACATGTTTTGATTGACCCCGCCGGCGCAAAGCCAATAGAACTATCAACGCTGTTGAAGATAGTCAAAACTCCAATCATCGGCGAACTCCTGCTTGGTCTGTTTGGAAGCGAAAATATGATTAAGTCTGCGGCTTCAGATTTATTTACCCCCGAACTCGTCGAACATTTTCAAAAACAGTATGCAATCCAAATGCAATATAGCGGATTCAAACGCGCCATTCTTTCCACCATGCGGAACAACATGCTCGCCTCATTTTTAGAAGTTTATGAGCAAATTGGAAAATTACGCAAACCGACATTACTATTTTGGGGCAAGCAAGATACTACCGTGCCATTTGCGCATAGCGAAATTATTTTGAAAGCCATTCCACATACTGAATTTCACGCCATCGAAAATTGCGGGCACATTCCACATTATGAAAAACCAAACGAAGTGAATCCGATTTTGTTAGAATTTTTGAAGAGGAAAGATGAATAAGCAAAATATCCAAACGTTATTCAAATACAACCAATGGGCAAACGGAAAAATTTTCGCCGCCGCTTCAAACCTGACCAGTGAGCAGTTTCTTGCTTCGGCGGCATTTCCTCACGGCGGCATTCGCGGCACATTGACGCACGCCTTATTTGCCGAGTGGATTTGGCGCAACCGCTGGCAGGGCGTTTCTCCGACCGTGAAATTCAAACCAGAAGATTTTCCCACTTTTGAGGCTTTGCATACCCGCTGGTTAGAAGAAGAAAAAGAATTAATGAAATTTGTCGAAACGGTTTCAGACGAACAATTAAACTCGCCGTTTCAATATACCTCCACCGAAGGCGTAAAGTACGAAAATATTTTATGGGAATCGATGTTGCATGTGGTCAATCATGGCACGCAACACCGGGCGGAAGCCGCCGCCATGTTAACGGAGTTTGGTCATTCGCCTGGCGATATTGACATGATTCTATTTTTTAGAAAAAAGATTTAACGAGATGATGAACAAAATAAAAAATTACATATACCGTAACCGCCACAATTTGGCTGTTTTCGTTTTGCTGAACTTTGCCTGCCTAGCGTGCATTGCGCTCGTCGCCGCCCGCGTAGCCTATACCGACTCCACAAGACATTCGGGATTAATTTGGAATCTCTTCCTTGCCTGGATTCCGTTTATCCTCGCATATTTTGCTCACGCTATTTCTTGGAAAAAAATAACCCTCTACATTGGCCTCCCAATAATCGCCTTTTTGTGGCTTATCTTCTTTCCTAATGCGCCTTACATGCTAACCGATTTGCAAGACTTAGCCCGCGCAGGCGGAGTCGGCGCGCCGCTTTGGTATGATGTCATCATTGTCGTCTGGTGTTCATGGACAGGCGCCCTGCTTGGGATTATTTCGCTTTACTTAATGCAAGATATTATTTTCCGCGCCATCAATCGGTGGGTGGGCTGGGCGTTTGTTTTTATCATTTCCGCCGCCAGCAGTTTTGGCATGTATATTGGCAGATTTGTGAGATTAAACTCATGGGACATTTTGCAAAACCCCTCCGAAACGGCAATGGAAATTTTAGGCATAGTCATTGACCCAAGTATGCGCCTCGCCGCGTTCACCGTGTTATACACGGTTTTCTTCTTATTTGTGTTTTTGCTTTTATATTCATTTAGCCACATGCTGGTAGAACAAACTGTCAGAGCGCAAGAAACTTCAGAGCAATTGGCTTCTACACAACCATCAAGTTCGATTTCATAATTTCTTTCCTCTTTCTTCTTTCACTTGATTACTGAAAACCGCTCTTAATTCTGATAGCCTTTGCAAGCAATTGAAAGAAAAGATATTTACACTTGCCTCAACTTGGAGGTAGTTATGGAAAACTTATATCGGCAAATTTATCCATCTCGGTTTCGCCTCGCGCTTTTTGCTTTGCTATGCGGAGCAACCGTATTTTCGTTTATCCTGTTTCGGTTGCGCGCCATCCTCAGCGGTTCGGATGAATACGCCTTCTTAATTTGGAATATTTTTCTAGCGTGGATTCCGCTTGGGTTTGCCTACGCCGCCGAATTATTTTCATGGAATCGAAAAACGCTTTTGCTGATTATGCCGTTGGCGGCGTTTCTGTGGCTTTTGTTTTTTCCAAATGCGCCTTACATTCTTACAGACTTGTTTCATTTAAGTTGGAAAAAATCTGGCGATATACCAATTTGGTTTGATACCCTTATGCTACTATGGTTCGTATGGACAGGTTTATCGCTCGGTTTAATTTCTATGTTTATGATGCAAAACATCATCCGCAGAGAGTTTGGCAGAATCGCAAGTTGGTTATTTGTATTATCCGTTGGTTTTCTTGCTAGCCTCGGCATTTACATCGGTAGGTTTTTGCGATGGAACTCGTGGGATGTGTTATTTAATCCGCATGACCGTTTCGTTGAATTATTGTATTATTCAAGCAATCCTAGTTTACAATCAATCATGTTCATTGGTATATTTTCCGCTTTGTTTATTTTTATCTATATCAGCATTTATACTTTTGGTTTACTCCTACAGGAACAAATTCAAAAAACATGAAACCTTTAATCGTCATTCGCGGCGGCGGCGACCTTGCGACTGGAATCGCATTGCGCTTGCATCGTGTTGGCTTTCAAATTGTCATTCTCGAATTAGATAAACCGCTTGCAGTCCGCCGCACGGTTTCATTTTCAGAGGCGGTGTATGAGGGGGTGCAAACTGTCGAAGGCGTAGTCGCGCGGTTGGCGTCGGCAGACCAGTTTCAAGTCACAATGGAAGCGGGCGAAATTGCAGTCATCGTTGACCCGCAAGCCAACATCTTAAGAAATCAATTCTTAACCAGCCCGCAAAATACATTTTTGATTGACGCCCGACTTTTGAAAACCGAACCTGAACCTTTACCTGTGGAAGTTGCGCTTCATATCGGACTTGGACCCGGGTTTACCGCGGGAGCCGATTGCCACGCCGTGATAGAAACGCGCCGCAGTCATACATTGGGCAGGGTTTATTGGCAAGGACAAACGCAAGCGGATAGCAAACAACCTGATGGCGATGCGCGGCGCGTATTGCGCGCGCCCGCCAATGGAAACATAGAAGCCTTAAAACAAATTGGCGATTTTTGTAAAGCCGGCGAAAAAATTTGTTTGATAAATAATCAAGCGGTCGTTAGCCCGTTTGATGGAATCTTGCGCGGGTTAATTCACCCCAAAGTAGATGTGACAGAAGGTATGAAAATTGGCGACGTGGACGCCCGTAATGACCCCAATTCAATTCATTTGATTTCAGATAAATCGTTAGCGGTGGCTGGCGGCGTGTTAGAGGCTGTGTTTAGTAAATTAAAAGATAACGACTAACCTTTTGCTATGAGCATTTCACGGTCAAAAATGGAAGGGTTGGTGTATAACCCTTCGCGTAAATATGTGCGAGCGAGTTCAACGTCGCGTAAAATTTTTTGAATGTTTTCGTATTCCGAGTCGCACAATAATACGCCGACATTCGCTTTCATGTCTAAATCATGATGGCGATTATCTATAAAGCGCTTCATGTTGTCTTTTACGCGCGAGGCGATTTTAAGCGGGGCTTCGGGGCTGGGAATTTCTTCGATTAATGTAAAAAATAAATAATGCGCGCTCGACCATGCCATTGTGTCGGTTGGGCGAAGCGTCATCCGAAATTGGTCGGCAAGTTTGCGTAAAAAAGATTCATATTCGCTTTGGGTAATTTGGGTTTTGAGTTTAGGCAATTGGTCTACTTCGGCAAATAGCACCCCAAACCGTCGGAACGCGCTTTGTTTGATTCGTTCTAAAGAAAATGTAAGGCGCACATTGAAAAACGAATAGGAATATAAGCCTGTGATTTTATCGTGAGAGGGTTCATTCAGCGCGCCTTGCGTGGCTTGCAACCGTTGCACCAGATTGCTAAGTTGGTTAATATCCACAGGTTTAAGCAAAAGCAAATCGGGCTCTACGGGTAAGGTATCTGCCATAGGGGCATAGGCTGTGATAACAACCACCGGCACGCGTTTTAAGCGTTCGTCATCGCGCATGTTTTTTAGAATATCTATCCCGCTCATTCTGGGCAATTGCAAATCGAGCAAAACGATATCTGGCGTGAGCGCGCCCAAGCGCTCCATGGCGTCTTTGCCGTCTAGCACGATTTCGGTGTGATACCCCGCCACATCTAGCACATGCCGAAATAAAGCGACAATATCGCGGTCGTCTTCAATAATTAAGGCGATGGGCTTACCCATGAGGATATTATACGCCTTAAGTGTTTTTATGTTGAAATTATTTTTTTGATTATTCCGCATGTATAATAACCATATTCGTTTATCTCAGCGCTACAAGGACTTAAGCCATGTTTAGTGCAGACAGTAAGGAGTATTTGGTGACTTTGTTTGAATACGCGCCAATTTCGCTTTGGGAACAGGATTTTAGCCGCATCAAAACTTTGTTTGACGAGCTGAGAAAACAAGGCGTAGAAAATTTAGATTCGTATTTAGATACGCGCCCCGAATTTATAGATATATGTATGCAGGCAATCAGAACGCTGAACGTCAATCGGCAGACGGTTTCAATGTTCAAAGCCCCATCGAAGGAAAGCTTTCTTGCAAATTTGAATTTGGCGCTGCGCGATGGAATGCGGCGTCACTTTCGAGACGAATTGCTCGCGCTGTGGAGGGGAGAGGTCAAGTGGGCGGGCGAAGGAATCAACTATACCCTTGACGGCGAAGCGTTAGACATTATCTTGCATTGGCGCATTTTGCCAGAGCATGAAGAAAAATGGGACAAAGTCTTAGTTACCATTGAAGATATTACTGCTAGAAAGCGCGCTGAAAAGCGGTTAGAAAGTTTATTTGAATCTTCGCCGATTTCGTTATGGGAAGAAGATTACAGCGAAATTAAAAAATATTTTGACGCGCTTCGCGCGCAAGGCGTTACCAGTTTTGACGATTATTTGCGCGAACACCCCGAAGCCGCGCTTCATTGCGCTTCTTTGATTCGCGTGTTAAACGTCAATCAAAAAACGCTTGAGTTATTCGGCGCATCGTCTAAGCGCGAATTGCTCAACAACTTAAGCCAAGTGTTTCGTGACGAAATGGGGGATTCCTTTGCCAAAGAATTAATTGATTTATGGAACGGCAAATTAGCCTACGAGCGCGAAGCGGTCAATTATTCGCTGAGCGGCGAACCGATAAATATTTTGTTGAACTTCCGTGTGATGCCGGGTCATGAGAATGATTTTGCGTGGGTTAGCGTGGCGATTCAAGATATTACCGCTCGAAAAAAAGCCGAAAATTATTTACGCTATCTCGGCACGCATGACGTGATGACGGGATTATATAATCGCGCTTATTTTGAAGAAACAATCGCAAAACTTGAAACCAACCGCGTAGAGCCAATTAGCATTGTGATTCTTGATTTGAATTATCTTAAACAAGTTAACGATACTTACGGTCATCAAGCGGGAGATAAATTAATTCGCCGCATTGCCGAAGTTTTACATGCGGCGGCGGACAATAAATATTTCACGGCGCGCATTGGCGGCGATGAGTTTGCAATCATCTTGCCGAACGAAGACGCAGAATCAGCCGATGAGTTTATTAAGCATATTCAAGCGCTGGTTGAAATGAACAATAAGTTTTATCGCGAGCCTTTGTTAAGCGTTTCAATAGGCGCCGCCACCAGCGCTCCTGAATTGAGCCTTGAAAAAGTCATCAGCCTGGCAGATGATGTGATGTATAAGAACAAAGGCGAGCATCACCGCCGCCGCAAAAATGACCCAAAAATTTAACCCCGCGCGTTTTGATTGCTTTTCTATTCGCCGCCACCCTCACCGTGACTTTATTCAACAAGTCCTTGCTTCTACGTTTGATTCCGTTCGCCCATATTATGTTGTAAAAACACATTTACAGAAACATGATATTCCCGCCGCAAAGCGGCTATTTGCTTTTGGATTAGGAAAAGCGGCGTTGGCGATGACCCACGCCATTGCGGATGAAATTTCATTAACCGACTCGCTTATTGTTACCAAACACGCTTCGCAACCTAACTTTCAGCCTGCTGCTGTTTTATTGGGCGGTCATCCCATCCCCAACAGATTGAGCCTGCAAGCGGGCGTTGAGGCAAAAAAATTTGTATCGCGCTTGAAAAAAGACGATTTGCTAATTTGCTTAATCTCAGGCGGCGGCTCGGCATTACTGACTGCGCCCACCATACCATTAGATGAATTGCAACGCCTCACCGCCGCATTGTTAAAATCGGGTGCAAGTATAGACGAAATAAACACAATCCGAAGGCATTTGGATGAATTAAAAGGCGGGGGATTGATTCAACTGGCAAATGGCGCGAAGATTATTAGTTTAATTCTTTCAGACGTGGTCGGCGATTCATTGGAGGCGATTGCTTCAGGAATTACCGCGCCAGACTCAACGACAAAAGAAGATGCGATGCAGATTTTGAGTAAATACAAACTCGGCAATAAAATTTACGCATGGAAAGAAACCCTAAAAGCGGATAACCCGCTGTTTGAGCGAGTAGAAAACAGAATTATCGCGGGCAATTCCACCGCTTTAGATTTTGCGCGTAGCCAAATCAGTAAGATATGGGGAGAAAGCCAAGTAAAAATTATCAATAACAGACTACAAGGCGAAGCCAGCGAGGCGGGAGTAGAAATTGCAAAACGGTTCAAAACCGCTTTGCAAACCATGCCGCGCCCCTTTTGCTTGTTGGCTGGGGGCGAAGCGACTGTCACAATCAGTGGGGAAGGCAAAGGCGGGCGGAATCAAGAACTCGTATTAGCGGCTGTGGATGAACTATCGGGCTTGGAAAATGTCATGCTCATTTCCATCGCTAGCGATGGCGAAGATGGACCAACAGACGCGGCAGGCGCTGTGGCGACAGGCGAAACCGCCGCACGGGCTGAGGCGCTTGGGTTGGCGGCGGCAGATTACAAGTTCAGAAACGATGCGTATCATTTTTTTTATCCGCTGGGCGATTTAATCAAAACAAATCCCACAGGCACAAATGTCAATGATTTTGTTTTTTGTTTTGCTTTTTAATTTAATTGCCTTTCGCCGCACTTGACGATAAAAAAAGCCCCGCCGAAGAGGGCGGGGGGCGTTCAAATCATTTATGCGTTTGCGCTTCTGCCAAACCATGTTCGCCATTCTTCTTTTTCCCACAAAACAAGAATAGGCGCGGCGACAAAAATAGATGAGTATGTTCCGCTTAGCAAGCCCACTAACAAGATAACGGCAAATTCTTGCAATGTCACCCCGCCGAATAAAGCAAGCGCTAATAGTAAAAATTCTACGGTCATTAATTGGGTGTTGATGGAGCGCTGCAGGGTTTGCACAATCGAATGATTGACCAGTTTTTCGTATTCAAGCCTGCGTAAGACATTTGCGTTTTCGCGGATGCGGTCGAAGACTACGACTTTATCTTGCACAGAAAAACCAATGACGGTTAATAGCGCGGTTAAGAATAGCGCGTCCATTTGCCAGCCAAAATATCGCGCGCCAATACCCGCTATGCTAAAGACGACCGCTACGTCGTGAATCATTGCAATGACGGCGCAAATGCCATAGCGAAAGGCGTTTTCAACTTTACGAAACGCCACGCTGATGTAAATAATCACGCCTAACGCCGCGACTGCAATGGCTAAAAGAGCGCGCGAGGCGACTTGCGCTCCAATACTCGGACCTACGCTGTCAAATTGAATCACGGCGATATCGGCGCCTGTTTCGGTTTGAAGCGTTGACAAAATTTGGTCGCGGACTTCGTTGGTTAAGAAAGAAGAACGGATTAAGAACGTGCCCGAATCGGTTGTAGTGATTTGCGCGTCGTCAATGCCGTTCGCTTCGTAAACCCTAAAAACGCTTTCGGCGCTTGGCGCTTCTGCGTTTGTAAATTGCAATTCAAAAAGACTACCGCCCGTAAAATCAATCGAAAGGGGTAAACCGTCTATGGCTAGAAATATCAAGCCTGGGATGATGACAAGAAGCGAGAGTAAAAAGTAATAGTATCGTTTGCCGAGAATATCAATCATGTTATATCCTTAATTCATGAAAGATAAACGGAGACGTAAAGATTTTTATCTCTGTTTATCTTTGTTTGTCTCTGGGTTAAATTCCAAACCAGCGTTCAAGATTTTGCGGTTTGAAAGCCCGTAAGAGAATGACCAGCAATGTGCGTGTGACGTAAATGGCGGTAAATAGCGAGATGATAACGCCAAGCGCGAGGGTGAGCGAAAAGCCTTTTACAATGGTCGCCCCAAATGCAGAGCCAAACCAGAAAAGAATAACAGAGGTGATGAGGGCGGCTAGGTTTGAGTCTCGAATGGAAGACCATGCGCGCGTCCAGCCTTGGTCTACGGCATGATTCAGCGTTTTGCCGTTTCGCAATTCTTCTTTCATGCGTTCAAAGATTAAGATGTTCGCGTCTAACGCGGCGCCTGTGCTGAGTAAGAAACCTGCAATGCCCGGCAAGGTGAGGGTGAAATGAAACCACTTAAAGACGGCGAATGTAATTGCGGCGTAAATTAAGATGGAAAATACAGCAGCCACTCCGGGCAGGCGATAGTAAATGAGCATAAATAACGCCACAATCGTCATGCCAATTAAACCCGCCATTAAGCTTTTACTTAATGAATCTGCGCCGAGCGTTGGACCAATAATGCGGGTTTCTACAATTTTTAATGGAACAGGCAATGAGCCATACCGAAGTTGAATAGCAAACGCATTGGCTTCCTCATAGGTAAAATCGCCGCTGATAGAGCCTTGCCCGCCGTAAATTGCATCTTGAATAATTGGAGAGGAAATGACTTGTTTATCAAGGGTAATGGTGAGAGGTCTGCCGACATTGGCGGCGGTGTAATCGCCAAAAATTTGCGCGCCGGTTGGTTTTAGGATGAAATTAATTAAGTATTCACTAGTGAGAGGGTCTTGCCCAACGCTCACCGAGTCAATTTCGGAGCCCGTGAAAATGGTGTGATACACCGTTTCGCCTTCTGCCGCTTCTGTGGTTTCGCCTGTGGCGCTGTAATCGGTTAGTAAAACTTCGCCCACTTGCGGGTAGTAGTCGCCCGTATCTACAAATTCAAGCAGACCTGTTTGTTGAATCGTCGCCAAAACCGATTCGGCATCTTCCAAACCTGGGAATTCTCCTACAATGCGGCGGTCGCCTGCCACGGTAATTACATTTTCGTTCACGCCTAAAGCGTCGGTGCGTTGTTGCACAATTTGACGGGCAACGTCCATTGACGCGGCGTCTATGCTTTGTTCTGCAGGAATATCGGCTTCAAGCAACACTTGTAACCCGCCTTGCAAATCTAATCCGAGTCGCGGTTCAACGTTCCTTGAAAACAGCAGTTCGTTGCTAGCGCTCAACGGGTTAGGGATTTCAATTTGATGGCTCAGGTCTACCCACACAGCCAAGGCGACCACAGCCACAATGAGAATAATACGATTGGTTAAGTTACGAATCATGCGTTAAGAGTTCTCCATCCACGAAAATGCCAGCCTATGGCTGGCGCGGGAGAGATTATACTCTTGTTGGTAATTTTATGCACGCTTTATGCAATCTTATATAATAACTTCCTAAACATCAATTACAATTCCCTAGTCCTCTAATTGCGAATTCCCTTATGACCTCCTCCCTCGCCCTCGTGACTGGCGCCGCCCATAGACTTGGCAAAGCCTTTGCGTTATCCCTTGCAAGCATGGGATATTCAATTGCTTTGCATTATCGCGGCTCGGCAGACGAAGCCAAAAAAACCGTCAAAGAAATTCGCGCTTTGGGCGTAGATTGCATTCCCATCCGCGCCGACTTAACCAAACCAGAAAAAATTGAATTTTTATTTTCACTGGTAGATGAATTCAAACAACCCTTAAGAGTCGTGGTCAACTCTGCGGCGGTGATGCCCGTTGGCAAAGCGGCTGAACTTGAATTAAAAGATTGGAATAATGCGGTTGACTTAAATCTGCGTGCGCCGTTTTTAATTTCACAACACGCCGCCAAGCGAATGACGAGTGGCGGATTAATTGTCAACATCACTGATATTGGCGCAAACAAAACATGGAGTCGCTATCCGTCTTATACAGTTAGCAAGGCGGGTTTAGAATCTTTGACAAAAATTTTAGCCAGAGCCTTTGCCCCAACCATTCGAGTCAATGCCATTGCGCCAGGTTTAGTTTTGCCGTCTGATGTTGTCAATGAAGAAACATGGAATAAACTTGTAGATAAACTTCCGCTCAAACGCGCCGCTAGGTTAGACGAACTGATATCTTCTCTCGAATTTCTAATCAAAAACGAGTATATTACTGGTCACACACTTGTTGTAGATGGCGGCTATTCCTTAATTTGACCTTAGACCTTAGACCTTAGACTTTAGACCTTAGACGATAAACGCTTTCTACTCCCCACTCACTATTACCTATTCACTATCTACTATTCACTATCCACTATTCACCATTCACCATGAACTTCAAAAAACTTTCCCCCGACCTCCTATTCTCTATTTTTCTAATTATCTTAAGTCTCTACTACTTCTCCAACTTTATCGATTCGTCTATCCCTCCATTTGAAGACGCCGCCATGATAATGCGTTACTCGCAGCATCTTGCAAACGGTCATGGCATTGTGTGGAACATTGGCGAAGCGCCTGTGGATGGCGCGACTGATTTTCTATTCATGGCCGTCGCCGCCGCATTAATTAAACTTGGTTTTACGGTGGGGCAGGCTGTGCGCGGCATTGGTTTTGTTTCGCATTTGCTTACTATTCTCATCATTTATTTCACAAACCGAAAAATTCATAACGGCAATATTCCCTTTTCATTTTTAAGCGGATTATATTTCGCAGCCGGAACTGGATTCTCTTATGTATCAGCCTACTTCGGGACTCCATTCTTCGCCCTGGCTGCCGCTTCAACTTGGACCTTCAGCCTGTTACTGATGAAGCGACAGAATCCTAGCCTGTGGCTGATTCTCGCTTTCTCTTTCAGCGGGCTCATCACTGGGCTCATTCGCCCCGAAGGAGTCATTCTGGCGTGTTTGATGTTGTTATCAATCATCGTCATGCGTGGACTCAAAAATTCAATTTCAATTATTGCCACATTTGGAATTGTCTTCTTAACCTTAGGCGGCGCATACTTTTTATGGCGCTGGGATTATTTCGGCTACCCATTGCCGAATCCGTTTTATAAAAAAGGCGATGGCGGCTGGAAGTGGGCTACCTTTTGGGTTTCATTAGGCAATACATTACGATTATCTTTGCCTGTTTTATTTGCGTTTATTTATGCCTTTCGTAATAAAGAGACGACCAAACTTGCGCTTGCTTATTTAATTCCTATAATCGGTTTTGCTTCTGCGTTTGGCTTGGTTTCGGATGAAATGAATTTTGGCGCGCGTTTTCAATATGCAACCGTTCCCATCGCGCTCATGTCGTGGATTCCGCTTGTCGGTAAAATAAATGTCGAAAAGCAGAATCAGATTTCCCTGCGAGAGCGAAGCGCGGTCTTTATTTCATTAATAGTTTTGTCTGCGACTCTTGTCTTTTATTCGTGGTATCAAAATTGCCATTTGATTTTGTATCAACAAACGTGCGACCGACCGTATGAACGCGATGGGCGTTTGGAAATGGCGCGCATGTTGGCGGATTATCGCGATAAGGGATATGTGATTGCGACCACCGAAGCGGGGTTGTTGCCGTATTATTCGGGCTGGGCGGCGATTGATACTTGGGGGCTAAACGACCAGTTTATTGCACACAATGGCGGCATAACCAAAGAATATTTAGATAGATATAAACCGCATATTATTATGTTTCATGATTATTATTCGCCGCTTGTGCCGCCAAAATTAACCGAAGAAAATTTGCGCCAGCGTTGGTTTAGTATGACGATTTTGTTAAAAACATACGCCGAAGAAAACGGTTATGTCCTTGCCGCTGTGTTTGGCGATAGCCCGTACGACACGCATTATTATTATGTTCGTCCCGATTTTGAAGATAGCAAACGTTTGATTGTGCAAATTTCTCAATTTAGAAATTATTTTTATCCGACAACTGGCAAGCGTTCTATTAATTATGCGGAAGTAACCATAGACGAAAGACCGTAGACCGTTTTTTGTTTTACTGTCTATCGTCCACCGTCTGCGGTCATTCATCAATCAACAAAGATTGGAGATTAGCCAATGTCTGAAACAACCGAACTCGCTGAAAAATTAAAATCTGAAGGAGAAAAGATGTTTGCGTTTTTCTCTAACTTGACGGAGGAACAATGGAACGTGAGCGTTTATACCGAAGGCGAAACATGGACGTTGCGAAATGTGCTTTCGCATTTTGTGACATCGGAACGCGGCTTGCTTAAATTATTTGAGCGCATTAGAACGACGGGCGAGGGCGCATCCGAAGATTTTTCGATTGACCGATACAATGCCGCGCAACAGCAAAAGACAAAAGACCTAACGCCCGCCGAATTATTAGAGCAGTACAAACAAGCGCGCGCCGAGTCGGTTGCTTGGGTTTTAGGATTAAAAGACGAAGAGCTCGAAATTAAAGGCAGGCATCCATTCTTAGGCGAGTCTATCCTTCGTGAAATGATTAAAATGTTATACATTCATCACATGAATCATTATCGTGATGTGAAAAGAGCAATGAAGTAATTAAGTAAACATGTGCGCAAATAAACAATTCCCTATTCCCTATGACCTATTCCCTATGACCTTAAGCCCCTTCAAACTCGAACGCTATTTTGCCAAATATGAATTCAACACAGAATTTACTCTGTGTTCTTCAGATTGTGAAGCCATGCCGATTTCCGAATTGCTCGCATTGGAAGAAGGCGCGGCGGAGAAATTTCAACATGTTTGGCTGGGATACACTGAATCGTTAGGCAGTCCATCGCTGCGGAATGAGATTGCAAAAATTTATAGCAAAATAAATGTTGAAGATGTCATCACATTTGCAGGTGCGGAAGAAGCGATTTATCTCTTCATGCACGCGGCTCTGACAAAAAATGACCACGTCATTGTGCATACGCCGCATTATCAATCGTTGAGCGAAGTGGCAAAATCACTTGGCTGTGAAATTTGCAATTGGCAAGCGCGTGAAGAAAACGGCTGGAGATTGGATTTGGATGAACTGAAAAGCCAGATTCAACTCAATACCAAAGCCATCATTATCAATACGCCGCATAACCCGACAGGATATTTAATGTCTCGCGCGGATTTTGAAGCGGTCAATCAAATTGCGCAAGAAAAAAATATTTTGCTGTTTTCAGACGAAGTTTATCGAGAATCTGAATATGATGCGACGCAACGTCTGCCCGCCGCATGTGACATTAACGAAAATGCTATTTCATTGGGCGTGACATCAAAAACGTATGGGCTGGCAGGTTTGCGAATTGGTTGGGTTGCGACGAAGAATAAGAAAATATATGACGCAATGGCAGGCTTGAAAGATTACACAACCATTTGTAATTCTGCTCCGAGCGAATTTCTTGCTGAAGTTGCGCTTCGTCATCGCCATAAATTAATTGCTCGCAATGTCGGAATTATAAAAAGTAATTTAGAAGTTATTGATGAACTTTTCACGCGTCATTCTGACCTCTTCACTTGGGTTCGTCCACAAGCAGGTTCAATGGGATTTCCAAAATTGCTAAAAGGAAATGTTGAAGAATTTTGTGATGACTTGGTCAAGCAGGCTGGAGTTTTGCTTTTACCTGCGTCTATGTATGGGGAAGAAAGCAATAACTTTCGCTTAGGTCTCGGAAGAAAAAATCTTCCACAGGCTGCACAAAGATTAGAAGAATATCTTTCTAAAACTATTAACAACTAACTACTCACTATTCACTACTCACTATTCACTACTCACTACTCACTATTCACCATTCACTACTCACTATTCACCATTCACCACTCACTATGACTTCTTTTATAAAACTTTCCAAACCCCTCACACTCCTTCTCGCCTCCTTGACCTACTTTCTCGGCTCAAGCATCCCTGCCTATCTTGGCGAACCATTCCAAGCGATACCATTCATACTTGGCTTGGTCGTCATTCTCTTCGCGCAACTGAGCATGAACTTTTTATCCGAAACGTTTCGCCCGCACAATGAACCGTTAATAGAAAATGAAACGCCGGCGAAGAAAGAAGTATTAAGGAATAATCTACTCTACGTTTCCGTTGCTTTAATTTCTACGTCTATCACGCTTGCTTATTTACTTATCGTTAATTACCAACCTCCCATATTCCCATTTATCTTACTTCTTGCCTTTGTCGTGCTTTATGCAGTCCCGCCATTTCGCTTCGTCAATCGCGGCTTTGGCGAATTGCTTTTATCTTTTCAAATTGCATATCTTGTTCCCGCGCTTGCTTTTGTTTTACAAACAGGCGAACTGCATCGTTTGCTTATCATATTAACAATCCCGCTCACGGCGTTAGCCTTGACTTATTTCCTAATGATCAACTTCGCCGCCTTCGCCGAAGACTCAAAATATGAGCGCAACACTATGCTGCGTTTGCTTACATGGCAAAGAGCCGTGCCGTTGCATCACAGCCTCATTGTCTTTGCATATTCCGTATTTGCGCTCATGCCGTTATTTGGCTTTTCATTTAACTTAATCTGGGCGTCGTTTCTCACGCTGCCGTTTGCAATTTTTCAAATCATTCAAATCCGCGCTATTGCCAACGGAAACCCGCCCAATTGGAAATTATTAACATCCACCGCTTTGATATTATTTGGATTAACCGTATATTTTTTGACATTAACTTTTTGGCTTCGCTAATTACAATTTACAAATTGCGATTTTTTCTATGCCTGAATTTTTGACTTTACTCCCGCCCGACGCCGCCCGACAAAAACTTCTTTCGCATCTTTCTTCGGGGATAGTGGCTTCTGAAACTGTCGCCGTCGCTTCATCGTTAGGCAGGGTGACCGCGCAAGATATTTTTGCGCCGCACCCATTGCCTCAGTTTTCACGCAGCGCCGTAGATGGGTACGCTGTTAAATCAAAAGACACATTTGGCGCAACCGACTCATTGCCAGCTTACTTAAACTTAATTGGCGAAGTTCCAATGGGCGAGGCGCCAGCCTTTGAAATTAAATCAGGTCAATGTGCATTGATTCATACAGGCGGCATGTTGCCCAATGGCGCCGATGCGGCGGTGATGCTGGAATATACCCAAATTGCACAAAGGAATGAAATTGAAATTTTCAAATCTGTTGCAGACGGGGAAAATGTGATTCGCATGGGAGAAGATATTGCCCAAAACCAATTGGCGCTTCCCAAAGGCACATTAATTCGCCCCGCTGAAATTGGCGGCTTAACGGCATTGGGGATTTTATCTTTGCGCGTAGCCAATTTAGTAAAAGTTGGAGTTATATCAACAGGCGATGAAGTAGTTGAACCAAGTCAAACCCCCAACATAGGGCAAGTGCGAGATGTGAACTCATATACGCTGTCTGCATTAATTCAAAAATATGGAGGCGAAGCAAAACGATACGGAATTATCAGCGACCAATTTGAGGCGTTGAAAGAGGCGGCGCTAAAAGCGCTATCGGAATGCGATGCGGTAATCATCACGGCGGGGTCATCTGCTTCCACACGAGATATGACCGCTGAAGTAATAAATCAATTAGGAAGCCCGGGCGTTTTAGTGCATGGCATTAACACGCGCCCCGGCAAGCCAACCATTTTAGGCGTGTGCAACGGCAAAGCGGTAATTGGCTTGCCCGGCAACCCTGTGAGCGCATTGGTGAACGGATATTTATTTGTGGCGCCAGTGATTGAAAAATTATTAGGCGTAACGCCAAAACCAAAAGCCAGCGTGCGAGCGACTTTGACTGTAAATTTATCGTCGCAAGCGGGCAGAGAAGATTGGTTTCCGGTGAAGTTGACGGTTAGCGGTCAGTCGTCAGCGGTTAGATATGAGGCTATTCCTATATTTGGAAAAAGTAATTTAATTTTTTCGCTAGCTTCCGCAGATGGCTTGTTAAAAATTCATGCGGACGCAACAGGTTTATCGGCTGGTGAAATTGTAGAAGTGATGTTGATATAAGATGGCAATTTATAGAATTTTATTGATTGAAGATGACCCGGCAATTGGACAAAGTCTGCTAGATGGTTTTCGTACACATGGCTTTGAGCCAAGTCTATGCACAACAGGCGAAAGCGGAATTGAATTTGTTAAAAAATATTCCCCGCATTTAATTCTTTTGGATATTCGCTTGCCTGACGGCTCTGGGTTTGATTTTTGCAAGCAAATGCGTTCGCTCGGAATTAAGCAGCCGATTATTATGTTGACGGCGCAAGGCGAAGAAATTGATAAGGTAGTTGGCTTAGAAGTGGGCGCAGATGATTATGTTACTAAGCCGTTTAGTTTGCGCGAATTAATTTCAAGGGTTCGCGCTCAGTTAAGAAGGAATTATGGCGATTACGCTTTAGTCGATTCGGCGTCAGTTGTAATCGCGGATTTAGTTTTAGATTCGACGACTGGTCAGGTAAGGCGCGGCGACGCTTTTATCTCATTAACGCCAATTGAATTTCGTTTGTTAAGTTATTTGGCGCGCCATCGCGGGCAAGCAGTGACGCGCGCCCAAATTGTAGAAGCGGTGTGGGGGTATGCGCCAGACTTGGAAAGCGAAAAATCTGTTAATGTGCATATTCGGCGCTTGCGCGAAAAAATCGAATTGCAACCGGAAGAACCGTCTATTATTTTGACTGTGCCAGGAATTGGTTATCGTTTGGTGGGGTAGATTACAGAATCTTAATCGCATCATAATCTGGTTGAAATCTTACGCCAATAAACTTACAGACAAGGCAATCCCTTGTCTGTATTTTTTAAGTTTGCCAGCGCATTGGTTGCCTTCAACATGTCAAAGGAGTTTTTTGTGGATAAACGCGCCGTCATTATTTTTATTACCGTTGGGGTTTTGGTCGTTTCTTTTGCGGGGTATTTGGGCTTTGCAACTACGCGCCAGCCTGAACCTACGCCTGCGCCTGATACGGTTTCAGTTAACCGTTGTGATGTGGAGCAAACTGTAGCCGCGCCTGGCAATTTAGAAAATGTGGGTTTAGCCAATGTAAATATGCCTACCGTTGGAAGGCTCTCTCAAATTTATGTGCGCGCTGGCGATGCGGTTCAGAAAGGGCAAACGCTAGCGGATTTAGACGCAGTAGCGAAATCAGAAGCGGAGTTGAAGTTAATTGAAGCGCAGGAAGAATTATATGAAAAACAAAAACACCGAACCGCATTAGATTATCCGCGCGCGACGGATGAATTTATTAAAGAATATCGCCAAAAAATCAAGTTGCAAAAACAAAAAGTGGAACTGTTAGAAGATGTGTATAACAACGCAATTGGTTCGGAAGCAAAGGCGATAGCGTTGAATGAACTCTCCAATGCAAAAAAAGAATTAGCCGAAATGGAAAACAATCTTAAGTGGTATTTAGGGCATCCAAGCGAAACGGATTTTTCTCTTGCGGATTCTGAGTTGGCTTTAGCCCAAGCGAAGTATGAAGCCGCGAAAGCGTTGCTTGAAAGCCTATCTATCACCGCTCCATTTGACGGCGTTATTTTAGAAGTAAACGCAGAAACTGGCGTGACGATTAACGCTGAAACAACCCTCTTTAAAGTTGGCGACCCAAAAGATTTAGAAGTGAAGGCGAATATCACTGAAGAAGATTTTCCAATTGTTTCAGTAGGGCAAGAAGCGGAATTATTCTTTGAAGCGCGCCCTGAACTTACCATTCGAGGGGTAGTCTCTCGCATTATTCCCCAACGCATTGAGGGCGGCGATAGCCCACTTTACGATATTTATATTACGTTAGATGAGATCCCTGATGGATTGGCAGACGGCATGACCGCTGATGTTGCCATTACCATTGCGAAACGAGAAAATGTTTTATGCTTGCCGCGCGCTGTGGCGCGCGCTTCGGCGGATAGCGTAACTATCGTCAAAGTGTGGGACGGAACTCAGGAAACGGAAAGAGAGATTACGGTCGGTTTACGCGGCGATACTTATGTGGAAATTATTTCTGGTTTGAACGAAGGGGAACAGGTGGTAACTCGATGAGCGAACCAATCATCCGCACAGAAAAACTTACGCGCGCTTATCAAGTGGGGGATAGTCCCGTCCTTGCGTTGCGCGCAGTGGATTTGACGGTTCACAAAGGCGAATTCATTTCATTGATGGGCGCCTCAGGGAGCGGTAAATCAACTTTATTAAATTTGCTCGGTTTGTTAGATCGCCCAACATCGGGAGAATATTTTCTCGAAGGCAAGCCTGTTTCGTCTTTGCGGCGAGATGAATTGGCTGATTTGCGCGGTAGGAGAATCGGTTTCATCTTTCAAAATTTTAATCTGCTAGCGCGGCTTTCAGCCTGGGAGAATGTCGCTTTGCCTTTGGCGTATCGTCATGGAGAATTTAACTATCAGAAGCAACTATCTCTTGCGCGCGAAGCGCTCACTCGGGTTCATTTGGAGCATCGTATTGAACATAACCCTATGGAGTTATCCGGCGGAGAACGTCAGCGTGTGGCAATTGCGCGTGCGCTAATAACACAACCTGCTGTGATTCTTGCCGATGAGCCGACAGGAAACCTAGACAGTAACACTGGCGTTGAGATTATGCGCTTGCTGAAAGATCTGAATGCCGAAGGTCGCACAATTATTATGGTCACTCATGATGTGCAAGTGGCGCGTAACGCGAATCGTATTTACCGTATGCGCGATGGAGTTTTGAATGTCGTTCATTGATTTACTTCGAACTGCGCTACGAAGCGTATCGGCTAACAAGCTTCGCGCGGCGCTAACTGCGCTGGGAGTGGTGATTGGCGTTGCGTCTGTAATTGCTATGTTGGCATTGGGTAATGGCGCGCGGGCTGCGGTAGACGCCACGTTTCAATCGCTTGGCGCAAATCAAATTCAAATTGGGCAACGTTTTGAAATGCAAAACGGCGAATTTGCCCCCAGCGGTAAAAAACTTACGTATCAAGAAGGGCTTGAAATGCTAGAGGCAGTTCCTTTGGTTGAGCGGGTAGAAATGTCTGCAAATAAAACTATCAAGGCGCGTTTTGGGCGCGCATCCATTGAAATTAATGCGACAGGCACAACAGCCGATGCTCTTGAAGGAATTATAGCTGGAGGAGACGTTCAGCCTGTGGAGTGGACGGGAGACGAGTCAATTTCAGTTGAAGACTTGATTGCCGAAGGACGTTTTTTTACCGCTGACGAAGTGTATGCTGGCGCGCCGGTTTGCGTGCTTGGTTATCAAACTGCGTTAGATTTGTTTTCAGGCGATAATCCCATCGGCGAATCCATTTGGATAGACCGCGCACGTTGCACAGTAATTGGCGTAATGGCAGAGTTGGAAAGCGCCGACGTGCAAGAGCGTTATCAATCTGACCCTAATGAAGCGTTAATCATGCCTATCAGCGCAATGATTCAAGAATTCTATGATGAAGAGCCTTCTGTATATATGACTGCGCATATTACCGATGCCAACCTCATTGACGAAGCCAAAGAACAAATTGCCGCATATCTTCGCGAAAAGCATCAAATTGAGATGGATGAAGGAGGAAATTACCTTGATGATTTTGATATGACCACCCGCAATGACATTCTCGGTCAACAACAAGAAGCCGCGCGGACGTTTTCGCTTTTGCTTGCGGCAATGGCGACAGTTTCTTTGATTGTTGGGGGAATTGGAATTATGAATGTCATGTTGGTCAGCGTCACCGAGCGAACTCGTGAGATTGGCGTTCGCCTGGCAATTGGCGCAAAACAAAGAGATATTGTGAGGCAATTCTTGCTTGAGTCCATTCTGATTAGCGCTGGCGGCGGTATAGCGGGGATTATATTGGGCGTTCTTGCCATTCCGGTGGCTGCGGCTTTAAATCAAGGCGTAGCGCTGTTATATCCAGGGAGTATTCCGCTTGCATTCATTGTGGCTGTGTTAATTGGAGTTGCTTTTGGGTTGTACCCCGCTTTGCGCGCTTCGCAACTCGACCCGATTCAAGCGTTACGATACGAATAGTTAATGAGATAGAGGCAGGTTACCCATCCTTAGAAACAAAACCCTGCCCTTAAATATAAAATTCAAGGAGAAATAAACATGCAAAACAAAAAACTTTATATCACTCTTGCTGTAGCTATCCTAATTGTGGCTGTTTCGGCTTTCATTGGCGGAAGTTTGCTAAATGGCAGCGTCAACCCGGTGAGTTTGTTTTCACCAGGCAGCGACGGGAATGCCATGTCTATCCAAATCAACATGACCCCAGCGCCCGAACTGCCTATCACCGAACCAGATGCCAGAGGTGTGTTTGTTGAACGCAATGACAATACCATTACTCTTCAAACTGTTTCTATGGATTCTGGCGGGGGCGGCGTTGTCATCTCGGAAGCGCCGTCTTCTGGCGGTCAAGGAGGTCAAATCACCAGCCAAAACGTAGAACAAGGTCCTCAAGTGGAAGTCCTAATTACCAATGAGACGGTCATTTATCGAGATGCCACTGAAATGCTGCCTCCCTCCAATTCAAACGAACCTACAATATTACAACAAAAGGTAACAGAAGGTTCTCTTGATGAATTGAACGCTAACAGCATGATTATGGTTTGGGGACGCAAAAACGGCGACCGCATCATTGCAGACGTGATTCTTTATACTCAGCCGATGGTCGTGCAAAAAAACGCCCCTTAGTTATACTAAGATTGACGATAAAATTATCGCCAGTCCTAACGAGAGTTCGGAAGTTTGCGCTTCCGAACTCTGAATTGAGTTGTTTATGAATCAAAATTCTATCCGTTGGCGTTTACCTATAAGTTACGCTCTCATTGCATTTCTTGCGGCGCTTACGCTTGGTTCTGTAATGTTGCTTGTTTTAAGAGAATATTACGCGAATCAAGAAAGAGAATATTTATTGAATAATGCGACAGCGCTAAAACCGATTCTTGAACAAGCGTTGCAATCCGATGTATCTACATCGAACTTAGAACGCCAGATTAACGGGCTAGCGTTTCTTTCACGAGCTCAAATTCGCCTATTAGACGAAAACGGAAATGAGATTGTCAACTCAGGCGAACCTGTGTTGAATCAGACGCTCACAGTGTCAGGCGTCCCAACCTTTGCTGAAATCATGTTCACCATACCGGCTGCCCCTCCAGCAGATTCTGCCCCCGCTTTAATTTATCGCAGTGATGAAAATTTACTTCCGCAAGGAGTGACTATTGAGCATTCTACTTTGCCTACCGAAGGAGGGGTAGATGTTTTATTATCTGTTAGCCCATCTCCCTATGGATATGGATTTTCAGACCAACACAACCCCGACACTTTACGCCGTTCTTCACAAATTGTGGACATTCCGCTAACTGCGCTTGATGGAAGCCGATTGGGCACGCTAGAGTTTTCAAATGGACCAAGCTACGGCGCCGATGTCGTTGAATCTGTTGCGCTAGCATGGTTAATTGCAAGCCTGTTCGCTATTACAATCGCCGCCCTTGCCGGTTGGTTTGTCAGTAAACAAGTGACAACGCCTGTTTTGATTCTTGAATCCGCAACCCGAAAGATGAAACAGGGCGACCTTGCGACGCGCATTCAATTACCAAATGAAAAGCAAAGCGAATTTTTATCTCTCGCCAATTCTTTTAATGGCATGGCTGAACAAGTAGAGCGGACTGTTTCTACCTTGCGCGCTTTCATTGCCGATGCCGCTCATGAATTACACACCCCATTGACCGCCTTACAAACCAATTTAGAACTAGCCGCCAATGAAGCCAACGCTTCATCTCTACGCCTCTACCTGTCTCGCGCTTCCGAACAGACTCAACGCCTCGAATCGCTTGTGAAAAACTTATTAGACTTATCTCGCCTTGAATCGAGCGAATCGCAATCGAAATTTGAACGTGTCAACCTTTCGCAATTGCTTCACGAAATTGCCGAGCAATTTGCATCGCGGGCTGAACAATCCAATCGTATCTTCCTCTTAAACTTGCCAGAGGAAAATATACAATTAATAGGCGATGAAATGCAACTCCGACAGGCGTTGATTAATTTACTTGAAAACAGCATCAAGTTCACCCGTAAAAATGACACGATTTCCTTATCTGCCCAAGCGTTTGATAATAAAATCCAAATCAAAATAGCGGATACAGGAATTGGCATCCTACCTGAAGATTTGCCCAATTTGTTCAAGCGTTTTCATCGCGGGCGAAACGTCGCAACCTATACAGGGAATGGGCTAGGGCTAGCGATTGTCAAAGCAATCGTTGATGCGCATCGCGGCGAAGTCTCTGCGAATAGTAAAGGGAGCAACGCGGGCAGCGAGTTCACAGTTACGTTAGTGGATGGAAATACTTAATCCCAACTTGTGAAATCTTAACCGCTCATCTTGGCTTCTGGCAAATGATTCAATTTCTTATTCATCCTTGGGCCAAGAGCTTCCTGTTTGCAACGCGGTTGCATATTCTTGCAGACGTGCATCATCATGCCCGCGGATTTGACTTAAGAATGGAAAATCATGGGGTGAAACAGTAATTTTTGCCAAAGGTTGAACGGATTCAAAACTTGCTAATTGCGCAATGTGTACCTGACTAGAACCAAACGGAACAGATGCTTGATTTATGAATGTTTGTTTTGGTAATAGATACACTGTGCCTGTCCGCCAAGGCTGATTCGGAAGTGCAGACTTACTGACAGAAAAAACATAAAACGGTCCATGAATATTTCCTGTTTCATCTTCAAGACGGATACAAGCGTTGGTAATTGACCCAACACGGTCGCGATCTACAATAGCAAAGAACATAGACCATAAACCATCGGATGCGGCATAGACTGCTTTTTGATTGCCAAATTCAGTGAGGTCGTTGGATTGGCGTGGCTCAAACAAATCAATAGACGGATTGCCTGAACCATGTAACGCAATATTATGATAGTCAGCCAGATAACATAGGAATTGCCATTTTGGTTGAGGCAAATTGTATTCAATCGTTGGGCAACCGCCAATTTTAAGAGTTGAAGTTAACAACTTATCAAAGGCAAGGTGAATTTCTTCGCTTGTGTGTGCATTTGGGCGTGTGAGCCAATAATCAGGTAGCATCATGTTTTATCTCTAGTGTATGACTTGTTATGTCTTATGTCTGCAAACTTTTCAATTAATAATTACCAAATATCCCCAACCGTAAAGCCGTTCGGGTAAGGGTCACTTGAGTCAACCACGAATTGATTGATTCCCGTAATCCACGCCGTGCCTCCAATCGTTGGCACAACGGCTTTATATTTCCCAACTTGTGTTTCTTCAACTAATCTTCCAGTAAATAAAGTTCCTAAAATTCCTTCGTGATAAAAATCTTGATTCAATCCTAATTCACCTTTGGCATACATCACCGCCATTTTTGCGCAGGTACCTGTTCCGCAAGGCGAGCGGTCAATCACGCCTGTCCATGTGGAGGGTTTGTTCCAATCCAATTTTCCTGTGGAAACAGTTACCACATTTTTGCGATGTGCTTTTGGGTTTGTTGGCGGCGCAGAAAGTTGACCAATGGTGGGTCCAGTAATTTCTGGGTTATCAGGATGCGTCACAGGATATTGCTCCGCAGTAGCGGTTTTTATCATCTCGGTGATTCGCGTAATATCTTTTCCTTCATCAGGAGTCAATTTCAAATCAAATTGCGAAGCGTCTGCAATCACATAAAACATCCCGCCCCATGCAACGTCAACTGTTACTGTGCCAAGTTTTGGGACTTCCACTTTTACATCCAAATGCACTGCAAAGGCTGGGACGTTTTTAAATGTGACCTGCGTGACTTTGCCATCTTTACACTCCGCGCGAATTTCGACCAAACCCGCAGGCGCTTCAAGCGTGAACGTGGTAACTGGTTCGGTCATCTTCAACATTCCCAACTCTAGAAGCGTCGTCGCCACACAAATCGTATTCGTCCCAGACATGGGCGGATATTCCGTCTGCTCCATGATGATAAAACCCGCATCGGCTTGTGGCTTGGTTGGCGGAAGAATCACATTGCAACACAAAGCGGGGTATCCGCGCGGCTCACGCAACATTCGCAAACGAATGTCATCATGATGCTTTTCAAAATATTTCATCTTCTCAAACATGGTTTTGCCTGGCACATCCAAAACGCCGCCTGTGATAACGCGCCCCGGCTCGCCGCAAGCGTGCAAATCCACTGCTGTAATCATGTTGCTTAATTTCATATCAATTCCTTAATCATTTGACCCGTACAGAGTCATTATCCTTTTTATTTCTTTGATATGCTCAGGCGTCGTCCTACAACATCCGCCAATTAATCTTGCTCCATGTTCATACCAATCTTTTGCTTGTAAGCCAAACGACTCGCAAGAGGTTTCTCCGTGCCACGAGTTTGTAACCGCGACATAAAATTCACCCGAATTGGGGTACACAATAATTGGTTTGCTTGTATTTTTCTTTATCTCATCAATCAAAGAAGGAATATGCAATGGAGACGAACAATTAATGCCAACCGCCTCCGCTTGCGGATATGAATCTAACCGCTTTGCAACATCCCCAATTCTTTCTCCATGACTAATATGCTCGCCATCTTTTGCTGTAAATGTAAACCATGCACTTGCATTTGGGAATTCACTTAATAACTTAACCAACGCTTGCGCTTCGTCAAAATTAGGGATTGTTTCGCAGGCGAATACATCCACGCCTGCTTCAATCAACGCCTTCATACGCGGGCGATGAAAATCCATGTATTCTTTTTCTGTTAAGCGATAATCGCCGCGATATTCCGAGCCGTCTGCAAGAAACGCCCCATACGGTCCAACTGAGCCTGCAATCAATGGATATTGTCTATGGATTCGATTTTTTTCATTGGACCAAAACGCATCGCGCGCGTTTTTTGCTAATTGCACAGACCTTTGAATCAACTCAATGGCTTGACTTTCGCTCAAACCGCGCTGCTCAAAGCCTTGCACAGTCGCTTGATAACTAGCAGTGATAGCGACATCCGCACCGGCGTTGAAATAATCCAAATGCACCTGCTGAATTAATTCAGGCTGTTCCATCAACACCTTTGCCGACCATAATGCGTCGTTCAAATCGCAACCGCGCGCTTCAAGTTCAGTCGCCAATGCGCCATCTATAATTACAATATTTTGTTTTTGTAAAATTTTTTCAATCGGATTCATATTTCAATTTTACCTTAGTGAAGCCATGTCATTCTGAACGAAGCTCTTGTTTTTTGTGGCGAAGAATCTCGAAGATAATCTCAGAGGACATTCGCTATTGCTCAGGGTAACACATCATAGGAACTCCGTACACTATCCCATATCGCTTTCCTGAATTAAAATGATTCAATCTCTAGTCTCCAATTGACTAATTACCAATTACATATTACCAACCCAAAGGATTACCCATTTCTCATGCATTCCCTCCTCGAACTTTTTGCAAAACCCGTTGGCTTCTTCTTAATTGTGATGACAATCATTCTCATCACACCCCTAATTTCAGAAAGGCTCAAACTCCCAGGTATTATCGGAATCATTATTGGCGGAATGTTAATTGGACCGCATGGATTTGCTCTGCTAGAAGATAACGACCGCATCCAATTCCTATCCACCATCGGGCTTGTATATTTAATGTTCAGCGCCGGACTAGAAGTGGATATTAACCAATTTATGAAAGTTCGCGCGCGCGCATTAGCCTTTGGCACAATCACATTTATCTTCCCGCAACTTATGGGCATGGGGCTTGGATATATTTTAGGGCTTGACTGGCTCGGCATGATTTTGCTCGGCTCTGCGTTTGCTTCGCACACCTTAATTGCATTTCCAATCCTCACCAAACTTGGAGTCGCTCGAAACGAAGCGGTGGCAGTGACAACAGGCGCAACCGTATTAACAGATATTGGCGCGTTCATTGTGTTAGCGGTTGTATTAGGCGCAAAAACGGGCGGCGGCGTAAGCGTTGGCTATTTTCTTCAATTACTTGTTATGCTTTCTATTTTTACTGCCGTCATTATTTTTGGCTTACCGCGTTTAGGAAAACTAGTTTTTCAAACGCTCAAAGCGCGCGCGCTTGAATTTCAATTCGTTATCGTGGCGCTGTTTGTCGCCGCATTTGTAGCCGAAGTAATCGGCGTGCATGAAGTAGTCGGCGCCTTCATCGCCGGGCTGGCGGTCAATTCTATGTTGCCGCGGCATAGCCCTGTTGCCAGCCATGTTTTATTTATCGGCGAATCTTTTTTCATTCCCGTTTTTCTTTTGTATAGCGGGCTCATCACAGACCCATTAACGTTTCTTGAAAGCCCACAAACGATTATTGTCGCAGTCGGCGTCACCATTGTGGCTTATGTTTCAAAATTAATCGCCGCATGGATTATCGCAAAAATTTACAAATACACAAAATCAGAATTTTGGACGGTTTACGGTTTATCTCACGCGCAAGCCGCGGTGACTATCCCCACTTTGGTGATAGGGCTAGAAACTGGACTTTTTGATTCAACCTTATTCAACGCCGCCATCTTGATGATTCTCCTCACCTCCATCACCTCTCCTCTTATCGTCCAACGCTTCGCCCCTAACTTGCAAACTGCCCCTGCCGACGCGGAACAGATTCCACTCTTCGGCAGAGTCCTCGTTCCCATAGCCGACGCGAAACAGGCTGAAGGCTTGGTTGCCTTAGCCAGTTTATTGGCTCGTTCTTCAAACGGTAAAGTGTTAGCGGTGAGCGTCGCCAGCGACAAAGGCGCCGGCAGCCCCAATAGCTTAATCATGCACAAAAGCGAGCTGGATAAAGTTCACGAACTGCTACATGACCCCGAGACTCACATTGAATTGATCCCACGTTTAGCCGTCACTCATGCGCAGGGCATCTTACATACCGCCCATGAAGAAAACGCCTCGTTGATTCTGATGGGCTGGCGCGGCAAACGCACATTCCGTGAAAATGTGCTAGGTTCTGTTTTAGACGAAGTGATATGGGGTTCAGATACGCCTGTGATGGTCGGCAAATTGCCGTTGCCATTAAACAGTATGCAACGTATTATGTTTATTGTGCCGCAAAAATCCGTTCCGCCCATTGCTTTGCGTAGAATGTTAGAAGCGAATTTAGCCATTGCGCAAGCCTTAAATGTTCCATTGCATATTTTTGCGCATAAAAGCTACCTGCAAACGTTAGAGGCGTTGGTGGCGGCTTGCCAAACAGACCACCCTGTAGAAGTCGAAGCGTTAAGCGACCAAGCCCACCCTGAACACTTGGAAGAAGAATCAATCAGCTCGTTTATTGTGTTGCCCGGCTTTGGCTCACGAAAACGCGTGGCAGATACGCTTGGCAATATCCCCGAACAAATCGCCAATGCTTTTGACGGCAACTTGGCAATATTACATTTTGATAAATAGCATGAATGAGAGAAAACCACCCCGAAGGTTTCTTAAGCCTTTGGGGCGGTGTAAGGGCTAGGGCGACTTCAAGTAAATATCAAAAAACTCAATCGTTTGCCCCATAGCGGTATAAAAATTTGTAGCGATGTTGTGGTTATCGCCGTCGTACAAATATAAATCGGCAATTTTGCCTTGCAGGCGTGCCAGCTCCGCCACGCGAATGGAAAATTCATAAGGCACATCTTCATCGTTCGTGCCGTGATGGAGTTGTATCGGTCCCGATAAATCGGCGAGGTAAGATGTGGCTGAAATGGAATTCCAAAATTCAGGGTTTTGTTCAGGAGCGCCGTATTGTTCAATCCACGCGCTGCGCCAGCCTCTGCCTGTAGAACTGGGCGAAGGCGTAAATGCGCCAGTCCGCCGCCAGTTATATAACAAGTCGGGATACGAAGCGATAACGCCTGCCCAAATCACGCCGACTTTTACATCCGATGAAATCACCATCGCGCGCAAAGTCAAATATCCACCCATCGAATGACCCCACATGCCAATTTTTTCAGGGTTCACCTGCGGATGTTGTTTGAGCGAAGCGACCGCATTCAGCACGTCAATTTGATAGCCAGGATGCCCATACGCGCCAGTGGCTTCGCCTTCCGAATTATCATGCCCGCGATAGTCAATGCGAAAGACAACATACCCAGCCTTCGCAATTTCATCTACATAATGAATGTATCTTTCTGTAGTTTTATACACATCGGGCGGAATATAACCATGATTGAAAACAATTGCAGGGAAGCCGCCTTCGGGCGGTTCGCCGTTTGGAACGGTTAGCAAGGCGTAGATTTTCAAGCCTTCTGAAAGATAATAAGCGTAATAGCGGCGATAGTTTAAGCCGCGCTCTAGTTCTTTTTCAATCACAATTTCACTGCCGGGGTAATTCCCATTTCGCAAAGCTATAATGCTCATTGGGTGGGGAATGGGCGTGGCGGTGGGGATGGGGGTGAAGGTGGCTGTCGGCTCGGGGGTGAATGTTGAAGTTAAAGTAAAGGTTGGGGAGGCAGGCGCAACGGTCGGCGTAGAGAGAGGCGGCGCCGACGCGCAGGCAGATATCAAAAGCGATGAAATAAAAAACGCCCAGCAGAGTTTTTTCATTTCATCAAGTTTAACTTCAATTATTGCGCTTTTGCCGAATTCTCTACTTCTCTTAATTTTTCTGTTGTGCGAAAATATTTGAGATACCGAATGGAATTAGGGTCTTTGCCCAGCAGTAAATCTGCGGCTTTGATTGCGCCGCCTAGTTTGATAGGGTCGGTGATGGAGCATGTTGCGCCTGTTTGCATTGCCAGCGCCAGAAACGCAGCGTTGACGGAATGTCTATCGGGCAAGCCAAACGAAACGTTGCTCGCGCCTAAACTGATATTCACGCCAAATTCTTTTTTAACCAACTCAATGGTTTTCAATGTGACGGTGGCGGCTTTGCTATCGTGTCCGACCGTCATTACCAATGGGTCAATGATAATATCTTCGATTGGGATTCCTAATTTTGCGGCGCGTTGAATGATTTTATCCGCCGCGGCTAAGCGACCTTCCGCTGTAGGCGGGATGCCTTCGTCTGCAATGGTCAGCCCAATTACTGCCGCGCCTCTTTCTTTGACGATGGGCAGAACGCTCGCCAGTTGTTTTTCTTCTCCGTTGACAGAATTGATTAACGGCTTTCCGCCTTTGATGGCGTTTAAACCCGCTTCTAAAATTTTCGGCTCATTTGAATCAATGCACAGCGGGATATCTACGACGGATTGCACCGCTTCAACGACCAACGGTATCACTTCGGCTTCTTCAATTTGCGGGTGACCGACATTGACGTCTAACACATCCGCTCCCCAATCCACTTGGCGTTTGGCGAGATGTTTAACAAAATCCATGTTTCGTTCCACCAACGCTTGCCCAAGTTTTTTAATTCCCGTTGGGTTGATTTTTTCGCCAATGATGACAAACGGTTTATCAATGCCAATCGTTACTTCTTTTGAGTTTGATTTAAGTGTGGTGTGCATTTTTCTCCGATAAACATTTACCGTAAAGCGCCGCAAATCTTCATAGGCGTTCTTTGCGGTGAAAAATTATTCTTTCAAAAACCTCATCGCAGTTTCGGCTAAGACGGCTGTGCCAATCGGCAGGGCGCGTTCGTCCAAATCAAATTTGGGGTGATGTAGTTCGTAAATTTCGCGTCCTTCAATCATCGTGCCGAGCGTAAACATGGCGCCGGGGGCGTTCTTCAAAAATTCGGGGAAATCTTCCGCCCCTAAGGATTTGTGCAGCGGTTGGACTTTGCCCGCGCCTAATAAATCTATGCCTACTTTTTCAATTGTTTCAGCCACAAATTTATCGTTTATCAAGGGCAAGCCGCCAAATAAAAACTTTAATTCATATTCGCCGCCCAGCGTTTTTGTTATTTCAAATACGCGGGTCATTTCTTCGCGCAATTGTTTTTCCACTTCTAATGAAGTGAAGCGCATCGTGCCTTTCATTTCAATTTGGTCAGGTATGACGTTTTCAGTAAACCCGCCGTTTACGGCGCCAATGCTAATCACGGTCGGTTCAAAGGGGTCTATTCTTCTGGAAATAATGGAATTGATTCCCATAATCACATGGGCGAGCAAAACAAATGGGTCGTTCGATTTATGCGGGTACGCTCCATGCCCGCCTTTGCCTCTAATTTTAGCGCTCCATGAGGTGACGCCTCCGCCGCTTGCGCCTTCATTGATGGCAATGGTGCCGACGGGGCTGGTTGGGTCTACATGCTGGGCAATGACATAATCCACGCCTTCCACTGCGCCTTCATCGTACATTCGCTGCGCGCCGCTTTTCCCTTCTTCGTCCGCCGTTTCTTCGCATGGCTGAAATAAAAAACGAACGCGCCCGTTTAATTTTTCTTTTGCCAAAATTTTTGCCGCACCCAGCGCCATGGCGGTATGCGCGTCATGCCCGCAGGCGTGCATTTTGTTCTCTATTTTTGATTTGTACTCTGTTTCATTTAATTCTTGTAACGGGAGCGCGTCCATATCTGCCCGAATAGCGACCAGTTTTCCGCCTTCGCCTATCTCTGCCACCACGCCTGTTTTGCCCACTCCGCGCTTCACTCTGTAACCCATCTTTTCTAATTCATCGGCGACGATGCCAGCCGTGCAAAACACATCAAACCCTGTTTCAGGGTGTTGATGAAAATCTCTTCTCCATTCGATTAATTCTTCCGAAATTGCATGAGCCTGTTTAATCATTTTTATTCTCCTTATAACGCTTCTTTCTTATTGCAAATCGCGCTTAGTATTCCTTCGCTCATTTTTTCTTTACAGTTTCTTTCTCCGCCGCCGCCATAATCTTATCTAACTCGGCTTCTTGTTGCGGTTCTAGTGGCGGAACAACATGCTCGCGCAAGATTCTCTGCGCTTCTTCAATTGCGTAATCTGCCATTTGCTTGCGGCTCATTTTATCTTCCCATGTATCCCACGAGTTTCGCTCTGCAAATTTGGTTAATGCCATTTCGCCGGCTTTTAAGTGTTTGAGCGTGTGTTTGCTGGCTAAATAATTTCGATTAGTGTTCATCACCGTATTAATGACTTCTACCGCCAAATGGTCTGCGTCTGCCGATAAGCCCTGACGCTGCCGATGCACGCTTTTTGCTAATTCATTATCCAACACCATTTGAGCGAAAGACCCCATCACGCCCGCTTCCATTTCGCCAATGCCGGAGAGTTCATCTGCCCCAGCCAAAGCGGGGAGCGAAGCGTTCAGTCCGCGTTCAAATGCGTTTTGCGCGTCAAGCGTGTGGGCGTTGGTCGAAAACCCATATACATTGACTGAAAACCCATAATAATGTCCTAATTGAACCGTTGCGGCGGATGAAATGCCTAGTTCCACGCCGCCCCAAATTAAACCTGTGCGGGGTTCAAGCAACCCCAAGCGCCCGCAATATACAACGCCGCAGCCAGGGTTAATGATTTGAGCAAGGACAAGCGGCGCAAGCGTTTCTGCGCTTTGTTGCACGAGGCTTCCAGTAATCGTCATAGGCGAAGTGGCGCCGCCTGTAGGCGCGGGTAAATTCGCATGAATGACCCCCGCGTTTGCCATATCCATCACCGCTTGGGCGGCAACATCGTGCATGGTGAGCGGGCTAACGGGCGAAAGCGAAAGCGTTAACTCATGTGGCTCAATGCCAATCACTGCCGCCATCTCAACCGCATATTTCACTTCATGCCCAAATTGAATGCCAGGTCCTTGCACAGGCTTAACCGTGTTAGAAAGCGTATGCCGATACATGTGCAACGCCATCATTTCATTCGCCACATCGGGCGGCGTGAAAAACGGCGTGACGTTATTGCAATTGGGAAGCGCGTCTAAAACGCGCGTAGCGTTCACGCAGTCTTCATTTGTCGCCGCCCGTCTGGTATTGGTGATTGGGTCGTAAATATCGCGCGCGCCGCCAAGGTTATGAAAATACAAATTCCCGCCGCCCAACTCATTGATTGTGCCGTTGCGCCCGCGAATCTTTGGGCGCTTATTCGCTTTGGCGACGCACTCCATCACCAAATCGGGCGGCATACATACGCGGTTTTCTTTCATTGTGCAACCCGCTTGGAGCAAAATATCCAAACTTGGTTGGTGCGTCCAAATAATGCCGACCTCGCTCATTACCTGTAGCGTGGCTTCGTGCATGGCTTTCACGTCTTCATCAGATAAAAATTTTAGATAGGGCATGTAGTCTCCAGTATTGCGTTTTTATGTGAATTATTTATCGCCGACCGCGTCAGCTAAGATTTTTGTTTGCCGTTAAAACTCTTTCTAAAAATTCTATTCGCCTCGTTTCTGAATCAATGATATTTTCAATGTTCAAAAATGAATGCCCTTCGTCTTCATATAACAGCAATTCAACCTCTTTGCCAAGTTCAAGTAACTTATCGCGCGCGTCAACCGAATCGGACGCAGGGCAGCGCGGGTCGTTTGCGCCGCAAATCAGTTGCACAGGCGCGTTCACTTTATCCAAAAAGAAATACGGCGAGCGTTTCATCCATAACTCTTTATTCTTTTCAGGGTCGCCCATGTTTTCAATATTCCAATGTTGTAAATCTTCGCGCGATTCGTAATGCGATTTTATCCAATTCAAAAACGGCACAACTGCCGAACCGCCGCAAAATAAATCGGGATAATTCGTCAAACAACACATCGTTAAAAAACCGCCATGGCTTCGTCCTGTTACGGCGATTTTATTTTTATCGGCTAAATTGTTTTCCATTAAGAACGCCGCGCCCGCCGCGCAATCGTCTGCGTCCACTCCGCCCATGTCGTATCGGCTTGCGTTTTGCCATGTTTTCCCATAGCCTGTTGAGCCGCGATAGTTCGGTTGCAACACCGTCCAACCGCGCGACAGCATTGCATTCACAAACGGATTCCACATATTTTGATAATGCCAATTCGGTCCGCCGTGAATATCAATCACGGCGCAATCTTTTTCCCCACGAAATAACAGCGCCGGCACATTGTTGTAATAAACTTCTTCAGGCTTTGTAAAATCAAAATCTATTTCGCTTGATTTTGTTAATTGAATCGCTTTTCCGTTTTCTAAATTAATTTTCCACAAATCAGGCGGGCGATTTACGTCTTCGTATATCAAAACGACTTCGTGGCGAATGATGGTTGGAAACGAATGTACGCCGTCGCCGATTTTGACTTCAAACGCTTCGCCGCTTCTCTTCTTAACTTGAACGCTGGTTCTTGCTCCTTCGGCATGTACCCAGCCGATGTATTCCCCGCTCCGCGAGCAAGCCGGTTGTGTATCATCCCCAACAGAATTTGTTATCCAAGTAATTTTTTCAGATTCAACGTCATATAAACCAATGTTATGCCATTCGCCGTTTTCACATGAAAATAATAAATGTTTTGAATCGGGTGACCATACGGGATGTTGTGCGTTTAATACTTCGCTATCCTGCTTTATCGCTTTCCACTTTCCGCTTGCCGCTTCAACTACATAAATTGCTCTATTGCTTGCCTCTGCCTCAGCCTCTGCGGCGATATATTTTCCGTCAGGAGACCAAGTCACATTCCAAATAGGGCGGTGGACGTCTAGCAATAATTTTTTTTCTCTTGTTTGAATATCTAAAAGATACAAAGCAAAACAACCGCTCTCATCGGAAAGGACGGCTAGTTGTTTTGTATCTGGCGAGAAATCAAAATTCGGTTGTTGCGCGTAGCCAAAACAGGGCATGAGATTGATAATCGAGTCATTCTGTAAATCGCAGAGAACAATATAGTATGACTCACTGCCATCATAATCAACGACATAAGCAAGATATTTCCCGTCAGGCGAATGTTTTGGAGAAAATTTAGACCCAATTACGCTACTGACTAATTCTCTAGTCCCCAATCCTCTAATCTCTTTTTCCCACAAATCCCACTTTCCATTTTTATTCCACGCAAACACAATTTTTCTTTCATCAGGCGAAACGCTGAAACCTAAACCCGTGTCCACGTTTGGGATGCGTAGAAGTTGGGGGAGAGTTAACATAGTTTATGCAATTTGAAAATCTTCAATAGGCGGTAATTGCTCAACGCCCGCTTTTTTCGCAAGGTTAAGCATAAAGGTATGTAACTGCGTCACTTTTGCAGAATCAAGTTCGGGTCTCGTATAAGAAGCGAGTAAATTGCCGACCATTTTCTTGGCGCGGGAGAAAGCGTCTAACGAGCCTGCGTTCTTCCAGTCGCGCATGGAGTCTCTATCTATCACTTCGCTGGGTAAGTGTTGTTCTTCGCGGAATAACTTCATGGTGATTTTTTGTTTGAGAAAATCGCCGCCTTTGAAGTTGATTTTGTCGTCGTAAAAGCCTGTGGCTAACGTTTCGGTATGAAGTTTAACGCCCGCCAACATACGTTTTGCCATTGCAATGCCTTCCGCGTCAATGACGAGTTTTTCGGCGCTATGACATGAGAGAAAATCTAACATACCTGAGCCAGAAATCATGTTAATGCCGCTTAGCGCGCCCACGAGGGCAGTCATGCCGCTTTCAAGCCCGGCTTGCGCGTCCACCAGTTTTGAGTCGGTTGCGCCGAGATAAGTGTGCGTGGGCATGTTTAATGATTTTGCCACTTGCGCGTATGAACAATCGAGCATGGCGGTTTCAATTGCGCCCATTGGCGTTGCGCCTTTTTTCATATCAAAGATTGCCGCCGCGCCGCCCCAAACAATCGGCGAACCCGCTTTTGCTAATTGATGAATCGTTATCCCCGCCAAGCATTCTGCCGTATGCTGTGTGACAGTTCCCAGCATGGTAACGGGAGCCGCCGCGCCAGATAACGGCACGGAGACGATTTCGGCAGGGATGCCCGCGCGCGCTAATGCAATTAAATTTCCAGAAGCGAAGTTGCTCCAAATTAATGGCGGGGCAGGGCAAACGTCAAAGATGGCGCGTGGTTTATTTTTAGATTGTTCATGCCCGCCTGCCATAATGGCAAGCATGTCAATCATATCCACAACGGTTTTGTTGGTGAACGCGCCTGTGACAATCGGTTTTTTAGAAAATAGTAAGGCTAAATATAAGCGATATGAATCTTGAATCGTTTGCGGTACATCATGGCAAACTACGGCGGTAGATTGCGCGTCATATTGCGATAGTTGTTCTGCGACTTTAAGTAATTTGATTAAGTGAGGCGTTTCGGTGGTTTCATGTTCCAGCGTTTCTGGATTAAGCATGGCGATTCCCGATGAGCCTGGGTCAAAGTGAACGGCGTCGCCTCCATATTTGACCTTTGGGTTTCCGTCGTAATCGTATAAATAAAATTCGCGCGGGGCGCTTTCTAACGCTTTGCGGACTATTTGCTCTGGAATTTTGACGACGTTTGATTCTTTATCCACTTGCGCGCCAGCCGACCCTAGCAAATCGCGCGCTTCTTCATTATTAACTTTTACGCCAGGCTTTAATAACAATTGATAGGCTTCGTCTAAAATTCTTTCAATTAATCCATCGTCAAGGAGTAAAAGTTTGGGTTGCATAAAACGCCTTTCTTGATAATCAAAAAAACCGCCAAACGATTTTTATATAATTTGGCGTTCTCATTCAAAGAGATAACAATCAAACTAAACCATTCGCGAACGATTTACTGGTCTGCTTTTCCAACCAATTCTTTGGCTAGTTTTACTGCGCCAACGGCGTCTTCAGAATATCCATCCGCTTTGATTTTCGCCGCCCATTCGCGGGTAATGGGCGCGCCGCCGACCATGACTTTAATTCGGGGACGCAAGCCTTCTTTATCTAATTCTTCAATCACTTCGCGTTGGCGCACCATGGTTGTCGTTAATAGAGCGCTCATGCCGATAATTTGCGCGTCAATTTCAAGCGCTTTACCAATGATTTTATCGGCGGGTTGGTCTACGCCCAGGTCGGTTACTTCAAACCCAGAGGCGCTTAACATTGTGCCAACCAGCGTTTTACCGATTTCATGAATATCGCCTTCGACGGTCGCCAGCACCACTTTCCCCATCATCTCGCGCGCTTCGCCGAGTTTTAGCAATTCAGGTTCAAGTACAGCCACTGCGGCTTTCATGGCTTCGCCTGCCATTACCAATTCGGGTAAAAAGGCTTCGCCCGCGCCAAATTGGTCGCCAATGTAGTTCACGCCAGGCACAAAGCCTTTTGTAATTGTATCGAGCGGGTGCATCTTAAGTTCAATAGATTTTTTGGCAAGTTCAACAGAGAGGTCTGAATCCCCGTCAATAATGCTTTGCGCCATTTGCTTGTATAAGGCATCTAAATCTTCAGTCATATAATAAATTCTCCTTAATTCCAAAATCTAAATCTTAGACCCTAAAGGTCTTTAAGACCTTTAGGTTTTTTTATTTGCTTTTCTTAATCAAATGTAAAACTTGTTTTTCTTGTTCTCTTAACAACTTCGCTGGCACATTCAGGTATTTTTCTAACCATCTGCCAGATTCCATAACATGCTCAATGGAAACTTTGACGGCTAAATCTGCATTGCCTTTTTTGAGCGCGTCTAAAATTGCGGAGTGTTCGTCATGCGTTTGCGTAACGCTACTTTTAACTAATTCTGGTTTTCGATACAGCGCTTCATACAAAAGCCAATCGGGAAAAGCGTTTGAGACGATGGTATAAAGTTGAATTAACAGCGCGTTTCCGGAGGCTTCGGCAATGGCGGCATGGAATTCACGACTAAGTTGTCTTTCTTGCGGCATTTCGTTTAAGTCAACATGCCTGTCCATTTCATCCATGATTTTTTTGAGGCGAGTCACTTGTTCGGGCGTAATGTTTGTTGCCGCCTCGCGCGCAATGATGGCTTCCAGAATGAGGCGCAAGCCGTAGGCTTCTACCACTTCTTTTGTATTCATTTCGCGTACACGCACGCCGCGATAGGGAACACGCTCGGCAATGCCTTTTGCCACCAGCAAATCTAACGCTTCGCGCACGGGAGTCATACTGACGCCCATTTGCGAGGCAATCTCTTCTTGACGAAGCCAATCGCCAGGCGCATATTTGCCTGCAATAATCTGCCTGTGCAAAGCGTCGAAGATTTCTTCCTTTAATATTTTGTGAGTTTCTAGGATGGTTGCCATGATTGTATATTATATATAATTTAATGTAAATTCGGAAGTGGAGATTCTCAGGCGACAGTCGCTTTCAAGGCGACTGTCGCCTTAAGTAACTTGCGCTTAAGCAAAGAAACATAATTTTATTCGTGTATAATTAAATTATTGGAGCGTTTATGTCTGACATTGACCTTGCCCCACTCAAACCTACAATTGAAAAATTTATTCCGATGAGCCGCTCTGGGTTGTTACCAGCCTTGCATGCGGCTCAAAAACTTTATGGTTGGATTTCTGAGCCTGTGGCGGCAGAGATTGCCAAAACTTTGCATGTGCCATTGGCTGATGTGCATGGCGTGATTGAATTTTATTCATTGTTTTATAACGAGCCGATTGGCAAAAAAGTAATCCGCGTTTGCACCGACCCTGCTTGCGGGATTAAAGATTCGGATGGGTTGTTAAGAAAACTGTGCCAGCAATATGATATAGAGCCGCATCGGACTCGCGCCGACTTGTCTCTAACGATTGAGCCGAGTCCATGCCTTGGCATGTGCGAACTTGCGCCTGCGGTTTGGACGATGAACGGTGGACAGTGGACGGTGGGAGAAGGCGAAGACCGTCCGCGGTCTATGGTCTATGGTCAAATAAGGGAACTAACAAAAAATTGCGGCAAGGGCAAAACGACATACTTAAGAGAATATGGCGAATATAAGGCTCTGATGAAAGCCAAGTCAATGCCTCAAGATAAAGTCATTGCTGAGGTTAAAGAATCAGGTTTGGTGGGGAGGGGAGGCGCGGCGTTCCCAACAGGAGTCAAATGGGAAGGCGCGTTCAAAGCGGAAGCGAATCAAAAATATATCATCTGTAACGCGGATGAATCTGAACCTGGCACATTCAAAGACAGAATTTTATTGTTAGATGACCCGCATTCAACGATTGAAGGTATGTGTATTGCGGGGTATGCAATTGGCGCAAGCAAAGGTTTTATTTATGTGCGCGGAGAATATCCATACATTATTCCCGTTTTAGAAAAAGCATTAGATGAGGCGCGCGGTGCAGGTTATTTAGGAAAAGATTTTGACATTGAAGTTCGCGTCGGCGCGGGCGCTTATATTTGCGGCGAGGAGACTGCGCTGTTTGAGTCAATCGAAGGGAAGCGCGGTTTCCCGCGTGTGAAGCCGCCTTTCCCAACGACGCATGGATTGTTTAGCAAACCGACTGTGATTAATAATGTTGAAACGTTATGCAATGTGCCTTTGATTATTTCAAAAGGCGCCGCTGAGTATAGAAAAATTGGAACGGAAAAATCGCCCGGTCCGAAATTGTTTTGCGTATCAGGCGATGTCGCTACGCCCGGTTTATACGAAGTTCCGTTTGGTGTGACATTGCGTGAAGTTTTGGATATGGCTGGCGGTATAGCGAATGGGAAAAGTTTGAAATCCGTTTTGTTTGGCGGCGCGGCGGGCGCTTTTGCTACATCTGAACATTTGGATGTCAAAATGACATTTGAAGATTTGCGCGCGGCAGGTTTGCCGTTAGGTTCAGGCGTAGTGATGGTCTTTGATGAGACGCGCGATATGCGCGATGCGTTGAATCGTTTGGGTCATTTCTTTGCGCATGAATCTTGTGGCAAATGTTATCCATGTCAAATGGGGACGCAACGTCAAAAAGAAATTTTGCATCGCATTGCAATTGGTAAAGTTGATTCTGATGATTTTGCCCGCTTGCAAGATGTCGGCTGGACGATGACGGATGCGAGTTTGTGCGGTTTAGGTCAAACGGCGGCAAGCGCAGTGTTATCTGCAATGAAGTTGTGGCCCGAGTTGTTTGAGGTTAAGAGTTAGAAAGTTGGCAGGTTTGAAGGTTTTAACTTATAAACTTTTCAACTTTCAAACGGAGATGATATGGCAATTAAGCTGACACTTGATAATAAAGAAGTAACCGCCGAAGAAGGCAAAACCTTGCTTGAAGTTGCGCGTGAAAACGGCGGAAATGTGCCTGTGATTTGCTATCACGACGCAACAACGGCAAACGCCTTGTGCAGAGTGTGCGTGGTGGAAGTGGAGGGAATGCGCACGCTTCAACCTGCGTGTATTGTCAAAGCGGCTGAAGGTATGAAGGTACAAACCAAAAGTGAAAAAGTGGTTCGCTCAAGAAAAACAATTTTAGAAATGCTCAATTCCACGATGGATTTATCCGAAGCGGATGAAATTCAACGGATGATGCAAGAGTACGCCGTAGATGAGAAGCGCTTTCCCGACGCTGAACGCCGCGAATCGGAAGTCAAAGACGATAACCCCATGTACATCCGCGACTATTCCAAATGCTTGTTGTGTTGGCGTTGTGTGCAAGTGTGCGCGGAGGATGCTCAATTTACATACGCGATTAACTTTGAAGGGCGCGGATACGAAACGCAAATCGGCACATTTTTTGACAAAGCCATTCCCGAAACGACTTGCGTGCTTTGCGGTCAATGCGTGGGCGTTTGCCCAACTGGGGCGCTAAAACCCAAACGCCAATTTTTATTGGAGCAAGGCGTGAGCCCGCAAGAGATTAGCGTGATGAATACTGGTAGAAAGCAAAGAAAAGCAAAACGGGTTGAAAGTTGAAATTGGAGCGCCTATGATTAAACCTGACCGAATTGTCACATCCACTTGTCCATATTGTGGGGTGGGTTGTACTTTGCAATTGCACGTCAAAGACGATTTTATTTTCAAAGTCACTTCGCCGTTTGATTCGCCCGTGAATCACGGGAATTTATGCGTCAAAGGTAGATTTGGCTACGATTTTATTTATCACCCCAAACGAATCACAACTCCGTTGGCAAGAAGGTATTTATTAGAAGGCAAGCCCAAACCAAAAGGACGCGAACAAGTTTTCGCAGTTAGCGCTGACGGAAAACCTATTCCCAATTCCCAAATCTCAAATGACTGGGACTGGGTTGAAACCGATTGGGATACCGCGCTCAACCTTGTTGCCGATAATCTCGTGCGCATTTACAAGCGCGACGGTTCAGATGCAATGGCTGTTTATTGTTGCGCCAAAGCGACCAATGAAGATAATTATCTATTACAAAAAATGTATCGGGCTTTATTCCGCACAAATAATGTTGACCATTGCACAAGATTATGTCATGCAGGCTCGGTGGTGGCGCTACAGCAAGCCATCGGCTCCTCGGCAATGAGCAACACCGCTTCGCAAGTGATGTTGAACGATGTGTTTATCGTCACGGGGTCAAATACTTCCGAAAACCACCCTATCATCGCTTTGCAAATGAAAGCCGCCGTAAAAGAAAACGGCGCAAAAATGATTGTGGTTGACCCGCGCCGCATTGACTTAGTGGATTTTGCCGAAATATGGCTGCCATTAAAGCCCGGCACAAACGTACCCGTATTTTCGGCAATGGCGCATGTTATTGTCAAAGAGAATTTGGTCAATTGGCAATTTGTCAAAGACCGCACCGAAGGCTTTGACGAATATGTCGAAAGCCTTGAAAAATTCACTCCCGAATACGCGCAAGAAATTTCCGGCGTTCCAGCGGAAGATATTCGCAAAGCCGCGCGTTTATATGCCCAAGCCAAAAACGGCGCAATTTATTGGGGCATGGGCATTTCGCAGCTTTCACACGGCACGGCTTCGGCGTTGGCGCTCATTCACCTTGCCTTCCTCACGGGGCATGTTGGGCGCGACGGCACGGGATTAAATCCATTACGCGGGCAAAACAATGTGCAAGGCGCAAGCGACATGGGCGCTATGCCGTTTCATTACCCCGGTTATATGCGCGTGGATAATCCCGAAAACCGCGCCAAATGGGAAAAGGCATGGAACATAGAAGAGGGCGGGTTAAGCCTCAAGCTAGGATTAACCACCACTGAAATCCTCAGCCATGCACATGAAGGAGGCGTTCGTTCGCTTTTCATCATGGGCGAAAACCCGATGATGTCTGAACCGAATCTCAATGTCGTGCGCCATCACATGCAACAACTTGAGTTTTTAGTGGCGCAGGATATTTTCATCAATGAAAGCGGCGCATTTGCCGATGTATTCTTGCCTGCCGCTTCTTTTGCCGAAAAAGACGGCACATTCTCAAACACCGATAGGCGTGTGCAGCGAGTTCGCACGGCGCACAAACCTTTAGGACAATCTCGCCCTGATTGGCAAATTATTTGCGATTTAGCCCTGCGCATCGAATCGAGACTTGGAGTGGCTACCTCGTATTGGGCATATTCTTCGCCTGAAGAGATTTTACGCGAAATGGGAAGCGTGAACACAGATTACGCTGGCATCACTTATGAGCGTATTGAAAAAGTCGGTTTGATTTACCCTGTCCCATCGTTAGACCATCCAGGCACGCCGACGCTATTTACAAAAGATTTTCCGCGCGGAAAAGGAAAATTTCACGTCTTGGATTATGTTCCAATTCGTGAAGAACCTGATGATGAATATCCGTTCATATTGACAACGGGGCGTTTGCTTGAACATTGGCATGGCGGCACGATGACTCGTCATTCTGCGCTGAACGAAACCTACCCCGAAGCGCGGGTTGAGATTCACCCTGCCGACGCAGAGATGCACGGCATTCGCAATGGCGACCCTGTTAAAGTTTCTAGTCGCCGTGGTGAAATTATTGTACGAGCAACTGTTACCGAAAAAACATCTATCGGCGTTGTCTTTCTCCCTTGGCATTTTGCCGAAGCCGCCGCCAATTTATTAACCAATGACGCTTTAGACCCGCAAGCCAAAATCCCTGAATTCAAAGCCTGCGCCGTGCAAATCTTCCCTGCAAGGTTACAAGATTTACCCAACCCCGATGCGGTGGTTGAGCGGGGAAGATATTAAAAATTAAAATCAAAATCAAAAGCGACAGTCGCCTCAAAGAAAGGCGACTGTCGCTTTTTTAACATCAATTCAAGTAAAATCTCCCCATGTCATCCAATTATTTCATCCCGCTTGCCCAAGTCCGCTGTGAATATGAAGCGCAGAAATCTCGCTTCGTTGCTACGCTTGCGCCCGCTTTTTCTATTAATGAAGCCAGAGCTTTTATTGTCAATATCAAAAAAGAATTTGCGAATGCTAGTCATAACGTGCCTGTGTATATCATTGGCGGCGGGAATACGGTGACAGAATATTTTTCGGACGATGGCGAACCCGCTGGCACGGCAGGCAAACCCGCATTAGCGGCTTTGCGCGGCAGCGGACTTGGCGACGCCGTTTTAGTCATTACCCGATATTTTGGCGGCACATTGCTTGGCACAGGCGGGTTGGTAAAGGCTTATACCGAATCCGCGCAATTGGCAATAAAACAAGTAAAGCGCGGAAGGCGAATCGCTGTGCATGTGGCTGAAATTACAATTCCATATAATCTTTTAGAGCGCGTGCGATTATTCGTTATAAAGCATGGCGGGCAAATCGTCAGCGAAGAATATACTGAGGATGTGCGCATCAGGCTGCGCGTTAGGCAAGAAGCGTTTGAGGCGTTTCAAGCCGAATTGAGAGAGTTATCGGCAGGAAAAATTCAAGCAAGCATTGTCGAATCGAAAGAAGAGATTGTCGCCGTTTAGGTTTATAATTTGGCTATGAATCAACCCAGTTGGATTGGACGAACGCTTAGTAACCGTTACAAAATTGAGGCTTTACTTGGGCAGGGCGGTATGTCGGCTGTATATAAAGCCACCGACCCAAACTTGAAGCGCGTGGTGGCGATTAAGTTAATACACCCGCATCTTTCCTCCGACCCGATGTTTGTGCAGCGCTTTGAAAGCGAAGCCGCGGCGGTAGCAAGTTTGCGTCACCCTAACATTGTGCAAGTCTATGATTTCAACAACGACGACGGCACATATTACATGGTGTTGGAATTCATTGCCGGGGAAACGCTACAAGACCGTATGAAACGTTTGGTGGATAACGGCCGGCAACTTTCGTTGGAAGACACATTAAAGTTTATGTTAAACATTAGCGACGCAATCGGCTACGCTCATCAGCGCGGCATGGTGCATCGAGATATTAAGCCCGCTAACATTATGCTAGATGTGCATGGTCAAGCCATTCTTATGGATTTTGGTATTGTAAAAATTATGGGCGGCGAAAGCCACACCACCACAGGCGCGTTGGTCGGCACGGCGCGTTATATGTCGCCTGAAATTATTCGCGGCGCTTCGGCAGATAACCGCGCCGATATTTATTCGCTGGGCGTGACCTTCTTTGAAATGCTAAGCGGTCGCCCGCCGTTTGTGGCGGATTCCGCCATGACGTTGATGATGATGCACCTCAACGACCCCGTGCCAGATGTGCGCGACTTTCGAGCCGATGTGCCTGATGAAATTAAACATATTCTTGAAACCTGTTTAGAAAAAGATAGAGACAATCGCTATCAATCGGCTGAAGCGCTAAGCGCAGATTTACGACAAGCCTTAGAAGGAAAAAAGAAACCTGCCGCCTCCACTGCAACGATAAAAGTTCCAGCAAAAGAAAAAGTTTCAACGCCCCCGCCTCCTGCGTTGGTTGAGCCGCAATCGCAACAGGCATACACGCCCCCACCGCCCAGCCATTCCACACCCGCCACCGGAGAAATACATAAACCGCGTTCGTTTCGCGCGCTTGGTTTTATTGGCGCAGGAATTTTCGGTTTGATTTGCGTAGTCGCCGCGTTTGCAATTGGCGGAAGTATGCTCAGCGAAATTTTTGCGCCTGCCCCTCCCACCGAAACGCCCACACTTGCATGGACAAACACGCCCGCAATTTCGCTCACCGAAACGCCCGCTGAATCTCCCACGCCCGAACCCACTGCCACGCCAACGGGGCCGTATGTCGTCATCACCAGCATTACGCTTGAAAATAATAAGTACGTTGTTAATTATGAGGTGGGCAACTTTGAAGGGCAAAATTATCATGTCCACATGTTTTTTGATACTGTACCCCCAGAAAACGCCGGCAGCCCCGCTAACGGTCCATGGAAATTAACTTATGGGAATTACGGACCCTCGCCGTTTACGCAATATGGTCCTGCCAATAAACCGCCAACCGCCAGTCAAATGTGCGCGTTGGTCGCCAACCCAAACCACTCTGTTATTTTAAACACAGGCAACTGCGTTGATTTACCCGTTTCGCCTTAGCCCTCTCCTGCAAAGAGAGGGGGGAGTTACATTCCCATGATTCTTTTTGCAATTAATATTTTTCTTTCCGCGTTTCTTTTATTCCAAATTCAACCGATGATAGGTAAATTTATTTTGCCATGGTTCGGCGGCACGCCCGCCGTTTGGTCAACGGCGATGTTGTTTTTTCAAGCCTTGCTCACAGGCGGATATGCGTATGCGTATTGGCTAGTTAAACAAACAAAGCAAAGATGGATTCACTCCGCGCTTTTGATTTTGACCCTCGCGCTTCTAACCGCGCTTGGGCTTGTGTGGCGTTCCCCAATCACTCCTTCGCCTGAGCTACGCCCCGCTTATGTCGAATTCCCTGTTTTCAACATCTTTTTCATTTTATTAGCGTCTGTCGGTTTGCCGTATTTCGCTTTAGCCTCAAACAGCCCGCTGATGCAAGCCTGGTTTAGCCGCTTACAGCCCGCATCTTCTTATGCGCGTTTATATGCTTTATCCAATGTTGGTTCATTGCTTGGGTTATTGGCATACCCTGTTTTGGTAGAACCTAACTTTTCTTTACAAGCGCAAGGCTGGGGGTGGTCTATTGGCTTTTTATTGTTTGCCTTTGTTTCATTTCTAATCGTCTATCGGCTCGACGATAAAAAAGCGGAAATCGCCCCCGTTCAAAAAACAGAACGCGCTTCTATTCCGCTTAAGTTACTTTGGCTGATATTAGGCGGCATGGCTTCGCTCTTTCTTTTATCTATCACCAATCAAATCACGCAAGAAGTGACCGTAATTCCGTTTTTATGGGTATTACCGCTTGCCTTATATTTAATTTCGTTCATCTTAGCCTTTTCAGATTCGCGCTGGTACAACCGCCAACTTTATGCGCTTTTATTTAGTCTTGCCAGCCTCGCCACGCTGTGGGCGCTGACGCAAGGTCAAAACCTGCCGATTGTTTATCAAGTTTCAATTTACTGCGCTTTATTGTTTTTTTCCTGTATGATTTGTCACGGCGAGTTATATCAACTGCGTCCGCCCGCCGACCAATTAACGACCTTTTACTTAATGTCTTCGCTTGGCGGCGCGCTTGGCGGCGTGTTTGTCAACTTTATTGCCCCTGCTTTGTTCAATGGCTATTGGGAGTTTTATCTCGGCTGGCTAACGACGGTATTCATCTTGGTCATACGCCTGTTCCCCAAATGGGTAGGAGATTATAAAAAGCAAACGCGAGCGCTCGCCTACTCGTTTGCAATTGGCACGGCGCTTATGCTTGGGTTAAACCAAAGCGGCGAGCAACTCAGCGCCGACAGAAACTTTTACGGCGTTGTCCGCACGATTGAATTAGACGATAAGACCTTAGCCATGATTCATGGAATCACCATTCACGGCATTCAATATAAAGATAAACCAACCGAGCCGACCACTTACTTTTCGCCTGATAGCGGCGTGGGGATTTTACTAACCCATTACCCCAAAGATAATCAACCCGCCAAAGTGGCGGTGCTAGGCTTAGGCATTGGCACGTTAGCCGCCTATGGCGAAGCGGGCGATGAATATCGTTTGTATGAAATCAATCAAATTGCGATTGATTTAGCCGAAGGCGAAGGCGGTTATTTTTCGTTTTTAGAGGATAGCCAAGCCGATATTGAAGTCGTCCCTGGCGATGCGCGTATCTCGCTTGAAAACGAATACAAAGCTAACGGTTCGCATCAGTTTGACGTCATTGTCTTAGATACATTCAGCAGCGACTCGGTGCCAGTTCATCTCGTCACTAAGCAAGCCTTTGATTTGTATTTAGCCAACCTAAAGCCCGACGGCGTGATTGCGGCAAATATTTCCAACCAACATATTGATTTGCAACCCGTCTTTTATCAAATTGCGCAAGAATTTGGCTTGACGATACTTCGCATTGATAACATTCCCGATGAGCCCAATGAATATTTATCTATTTGGATGTTGATGTCGAAAAACCCCGAATCATTAAACATCCCCGAAATTCAAGCGCGCGCGCAGACGTATGAAAATTACTCTACCAATGTGGCTTTGTTTACAGACGATTACAGCAATTTATTTCAGATACTAAGGTAACTACGGTATATACACATCGCACACGCCTGCGGTAATTTCGCATCTTGCCACTTCTTCGCCAACCCATAGCACGCGGAATTGGGTGGAGTTTTGATACCCATAGGCTGAGCTCCAGAAAATTAAGTCGCCGGGGTTATCGAAGCGCGGTTGCACAGTGCTCATAACGCCGTAAATGCAATCGGGTATGCTGAGGTATTGCGGGTCTTGGTCGCCATAAATGGTGATGTTGACGCAAAAGTTCCGGGGCAGGTGAGCGAGGTTTTGATTTTCCCATTGCCAGCCTTCAAAGCGTTCGTCAGTTGGGTTGCCGTTTTCGTCTAGGCGTTCAAATGTGAAACCTGCCAAACTGCGTTTTGAAAAAGAGCGGTTCAGCATGAAGAAGCTTGTTTCGTTATAAAACAAGGTAAATAAGTTTCCTTCAGGGTATAAGACGGTTGGCACGGCAAGCGTGGCAGTGGGCGTGACGGTGGCGGTCGGCGGAATCAATGTGGGGGTGAAAGTGGCTGGGGGCGGGGCAGATGTTTCGGTCGGTGAAACAGGCGTAAGCGTGGGAAGAGGCGATTGGTCTTCCGTTGGGGTGGGCAATGCGCTTGCTAAGTTGAATCCGTTTTGAAAAAAGTAAAACGCTCCAAATCCTAAAAGTAGAAAAAGAAAAATTCCAATCAACCAATAATTTCTTTTGCGGTTTGAGTGGCTGGCGATGACGGTGGGCGGCATAGGCGCGGCAGGGGTTTTGCGTTTGGCAATTTTACCGGTGGCTTCGTCGCGTTGGATGGTAGGCACGCCGACAGGTAGCGGCGGAAGCGATATGTGTTTTGGTGCAGGGGCGGGCGCTTTGTTTTTGTTTAGCGCCGATTCAAGCGCGTTGATGAGTTCCGCTCCGCTTTGGTAACGATTTTTTGGGTTTTTTTCTAAAGCGTGAAGCAATACCGCCTCAACTTCTTTGGTGAGATTTGGGTTTAGGCTTCGCGGCGGCATGGGCGGCTGAGCAATGTGTTTGAGGGCGATTTCTTCGGGGGTGTCGTCGTTAAATGGCACGGCGCCGGTGAGCATTTCGTAAAGGATGACGCCTAATGAATATAAGTCGGATTGGGCAACGGCGTCGCCTGAGCGGCGGGCTTGTTCGGGAGAAATGTAGTGCGGCGTGCCAAAGACGTTGCTTTGTGTGCCGTCTTGAACGTCTAGCGCCATGCCAAAATCGCCAAGTAAGACGCGTTTATCTTTCGATAGTAGAATGTTGGAAGGTTTTACGTCTCGGTGGATGATGCCTTGTTTGTGAGCGTAGTCTAATGCGTTGGCAATGGCGCGACCGATTCGCAAAACTTCTTCATGAGGAACTAATTTTCTTTCGTAATGAAGGTTATCTAAATAGGTGGCTAAATCTTCGCCGTCTATATAGTCCATGACGTAGTAAGAAAAGCCTTGCGAGTCGTCGGCGTAGTAGATTTGGATAATGTTTTCGTGCCGCCATTTTGCCATCATACGCGCTTCGTTGACGAAGCGTGTGGCGTAGGCGGGATGTTTGTGATAGCGTTTGTCCAGTACTTTGATGGCGACAGAGCGATGTAGTTTTACATCCCAGCCGTAGTACACGGTTGCCATGCCGCCCTGACCCAGCAAGCGTTCGATGCGAAAGTTAGCAAGTTGTTTTCCTATAAGTGGGTCGTTCATTAATCGTTAGCCTTTTTGTTTTTGTGTAAGCCGTCCCGCAGGTTTTACTGGAAAATCATCTGCGGGGCTTGTTTATTTTTACTGATTACTCGCTACTTCTAACTTTAATCTTACCTTTTGCCAATGTTTCGCGGCTGGCAATGGTAATGCGTGAAAGTTCCCGCACAAAACGATTCGCGCCGTTGACGTAGGCGTCTAAATAATCTTTGGTTATCATTTCAGCTAAGTCTTTGCGCCCAATTTCGAGGAGTTGGGAAACGTGGGGGCGAAAGTCGCGCAGATTCATTTTAACCGCAGAGTCTGAATCGGTAATCACGCTCCACGCGAGTTGTTTTTGTTCGTTATCGTCTTTGGCGGTCATAAACCGAGTGAGCGTGCTTTTTGGGGCAACCGCGCCGACATTGGAGAATACCTCTCGCCCTTTGATGAGGTTATTCAGCACCTCGAATTGTTCTGGAATTTTATCTAATAACCGTTGAATGGGAAGGGGTAAATGGGCTAGTAGTTTAATTGCGCCCACGCTGGCGCTTTCGCCAATGGAGGCGATTTCTTTTGCGCGAGATAGGTACATTCCAAAACCCGCTAGAGACGCTAAATATATTTTTTGCGAGTGGTTAAAACTGGCGAAGAGCGCGCCGCGTTCTTCGCTGGGCGCGTTTTCGTAGGCGGCAAGCAATTTGAGGGTTTGGGCGTGCAAGGCTAACAAGTTTAAGTCCATGAGTGGAACTTCAACGTTCATCGGGTACACCCGCTCGCGCGGAGATTTAAGGCTGGCGTCCATAGGGATTAAGATAGAAGGATTGGTGCGGCTGCCTTCTTCTACGAGTTGACGAAGCGAGGCGGAAATTTCGGGGTTGGTCTCTGAAAGTTTGTGAATTTCATCTAACAGCGGTTGCGACGGCTGATACGTAGCGGCGTGAATGGCGCGATATAAAACCAGTAAATCATTGATGGTTAATTCGATAAGGTCGCTTCTTTGTTTGAATTGTTTTCGTAATTCAAAAAAGGATTCTAATTGGAGTTGGTCGTTTTCTGCGCCGACTTCCGGCGTGACATGCGGCGATTGACTGACCAGAAACAAATCTTCTTCATTCAATTGCAAAGATAGCGATGTGTATATGGCATAGTCGGCTGGGGTGGGGGAGGGCAAGAGACTTAAGTATCGCGCCCATGAAAGCGCTTCGTTTGTCATAATTTCAGATAAGGAAACGCCCCACACGCCGTCGAAGAAAATGTGCGATTGGTCAAAGACGATGGTTTGCCCTGTGTCGAAAATAGTGATGGCGTGTGAGCCGACCCCTCGCTCGGTTTGGCGCAATTCAGAGAGCGGCAATTCGCGCGCGCGTTTTTCGGTTGAAATTAAAATTGGCGCGAAGCGTAAATTGTCTAATTCTGTGATGAGCATTGGGTTTAATTTGCTTCGTAAGTGCGCCAGCGCAGAACGCTTTACCTTTGCTAAAGAAACTAATTGCGCCGGCGAAGCCGATGTATCGCTTAGCAGAGACATGATTTGCGCACGCGCGGTAAGCGCGCTTAATGGTTTATTGGCGCCCGGCTCGCACGCAGGGATTAAGAAGTAACAATGATTGTGAATAATGCCAATTTGCGCGTCGGCGATGTGAAACGGAACGCGCGTTTCGCCGTAATGCCCAGGCTCTAAATACGCCAAAATAGACATTTGATTTTGATACGCTTCTAAGCCTTGTTCGATGGCTTCGTTTAATCTTCGCTTCCACGTTTCGTAAACGGCGGGCGGCAACGTTTGTAACTTGGCTTGTAAAAATTCATTAAACTTCAAGCGGCGATAGGTTGGGTAGTCCACATTTGCTCCGTCGTCTTCTCTGCGATAGGGGCGGATTAGTTCCCAATCACGAAAGAGGCGGCGGGCAGTTTGAGTCTGCTCAGGCACGGCGCGAAGCGCGTCTTCTAATAAGGCGATTGAAACGCGCTCCATCCATTCGTTTTGCAACAACGCGCGATATTGATGTAAGCAATTCACCGCAGCCATCACCCAAGCGGTTAATCTATCCACTTCATTTAAGTAAATGTGATTTTGCTTCAACAGCGTATCAAAGCCGTGCGTTTCATTGGCGTGGCGGGCGGTATCTTCGCGCAGGGCGTAATCTACATAAAATTGCCACGCGCCTTCGGGGAACGCCGACTCAGGGTCTTTGCCCGCTAACTTCAATAAATTTTGATAAGCCCACAACACGGCGGCAGGTCCTGCAAAAAACGCGCCATACACGGCTTGGTCTAGCGCTTGCTCTATGCCGCTGAATAATGCGCTGACATCTTGCTTTAGTTTTTGGAGGGGGATTTTTCTACCGGGCAAGCGCGCCAAGCCGCTTAAAATCATGCCTGGCACATTGCCCGCCGGCATGATTTTTGACACAAGCTGCACAACGGCTTCCACTTCTGGCAAGGTGAGGCGCGAAAGTTGTTGCGAAGAAATTTTTTTTGCAACCGTTCGCAAATCTTTTGCAGTCATTTCAGTCGCATCGTGAATGCTGGTTTTTTTCTTGCTCATAGAAGATGATTATATCTTTGGGATGTTTTTACCCTCCTTGCATATTTGTTAAGAGTACAAATATCTCACCACAAAGACACAAAGGCACAAAACCGCTAAAAAACTTTGAGACTTTGAGGCTTAGCGGCTTCGTGGTTTACAAGTCATAAGATTAACCCCAAAGCCGCTAAAAAAACTTTGAGACTTTGAGGCTTAGCGGCTTCGTGGTTTACAAGTCATAAGATTAACCCCAAAGCCGCCAAAAAAACTTTGAGACTTTGAGACTTAGCGGCTTCGTGGTTTACAAGTCATAAGATTAACCCCAAAGCCGCTAAAAAAAACTTTGAGACTTTGAGACTTAGCGGCTTCGTGGTCATTCCTCTATGATAGATTTATAATGAAAGAATGCCGATTAAAGCCTTTAGACTTCATCAGAATCAACTAATTCCCTTAAATACACCCGCTTCTTCGCTTGACTTGTTCACCGCTTCGCTTGCGGATGGCTTTTACACCACCTTTAGTTCCCTCGCCGCTGGGACAAAAGTCCTCGGCTTGAAAAGTCACTTGCAAAGGTTATACCAGCCAGCAGAGAAAATGAATCTGAAACCTTCGGCGGATGAAAAAACGCTGCGCGAGAAAATTGCAAAGTTGACTCACGAAAATTTACCGAACGAATCGCGCATTCGATTAATCCTTACCAAAAATACTGGCGATATTTACATTGCCATTCAACCCTTTGAGCCTTTGCCTCCCTCAATTTACCAACACGGCGCGCATGTGACGACAAGCCAAATCACGCGCCACGACCCGCGCATTAAAGGCACAAATTTTATTACGCAAAGCCAAGCGCAAAGAAAATTATTGAATCAAGACGTCTTTGAAATTTTGCTGACAAAACATGGAAAGATTTATGAAGGCATGACTTCTAATTTTTACGCCATAAAGTACGGCGAGAAGAGGTCGTCTCGCCCGTTACTAATCACCGCCCAACGCGGAATTTTATTAGGGGTGACGCGAAAAGCCGTCCTTAAACTAGCAAGAGAGGCGGGGCTATCTATCCAATATCGCGCGCCGCTGATTCGTGAATCTTACGATGAAGCGTTTCTAACTTCAAGCTCTAGAGGCGTTGTGCCAATCGTTTCAATTGACGATAAACCAGTAGGGCAGGGGAAGGTTGGCGAATGGACAAAGAAGTTGATACGCGCTTATCAAGAGTACATACGAAAGAAAAGCGAATACATCGTTCCTCTTTAGAAGCGGCGTTTGTTTAATAAATGGGGCGGGGGAGGTTATTTCTTTTTCTCAAACACGTCGTAATAGGCTTTATCTAATTCATCGTTTGATAAATGCGAATATCTTTTAGTCACTTCGATATTTTCATGGCGGGCGAGTTCTTGGGCAATTTTAAGGTTGCCCGTGCCGCGTAGGACTGAGGTGACAAAATAATGACGAAATGAGTGCGGCGTAATTTTGCCGACCAAGTCTTTACCTAAAAATTGCTCTACGCGTTCTTTGACGATATTGCGCCCTGTAGTAGGAGTCATCGGTTTGACGCGCTTGCCAGCCCCTTTGTCGTGACGCGCAAAAAGAGGTAAAGAGCTAAGTTGTTTGCCTGAGTTTCCGTCTAATGCAGCCCGTTGCGATAGGTAATCTTTTATTGCACTTAAAGCGCGTGAGGTGAAACGCACAACCGCTTGTTTGTTGCCTTTTCCTATTATGATGGTCTTTTGTTCGTTCCAGTCAATATCGCCGCGCTTGAGGTTACACGCCTCATGTACACGCAAGCCCGTATCGGCTAATGTGAGCAAAAAGGCTCGATCTCGATATGCGCGTAGTTTAACGATGGCTGTATCCTCGTCTTCATTTGTGACAAATAAGTTATTCACAGTCTCTACTTTGGTGATTAATGACTCAATATCTTCAGCAGGGAACTGGGGAAAGCGAACGCCAGGGCGGCGCGCACGTTGTCGAATCAAAACCACCACGCGAGATTGATTCACATCTGCTAGACGCTCTGCATCAAGATACAAATAAAAGCCCTTCACAGCCTGCAAATACAATTGCTCGGTAGCGCTAGCATACGTTTTGAGATAGCCCGCCAGTGGCGTAATCAGGTCTTCGGTAATTTTTTCGGCAGGGGTAGTTTCAGGGGCTAGGGCTTTGGCTTTCAATACTTCGTTGAAAACTTGCATGGCGTTTTTGTATGCCAATAGCGTGTGCGGGCTGCGGGCAAGTTTCACTGCGTTTAAATAGCCTGCAATTGCTTGAGAAATCGTTACAGATGGAGTCTGTTTTTGCGTCATCACGCTTTATTATACGAAATTCCCTGTCTTTGTCAATGTTTTCGATAATGTTACTTATCGAAAACATAAACCGAGACCTTGAAATTCACCATCTCCCCCTCTTTTCATTTGAGCGCGGACAATAGACAATGATTTTTTATGAAATGAAAAGAAGAAAGACTTTATTCTTTACGCTTCATTTTTCACTTTCCACTTTCTATGCGCTTCTCTCCCCTGCCCCACTGACTTTATTTACTTATATTACTTTGTAATTCCTTTATGTATTCCAAAAACGACAAAGTGACTGGATGGTTTTCGCCAGCAACTTGAATTAATAACTTTAAGGCGGCTTGTGCAATTTCGATTGCTTTATCATTTTGACCCATACTGGCTGAAACACGCGAAAGAAACATCAAAATATTTGTTTGCCCCACCATCTCGTTTGTTTCTTCATACAAACCCATTGCAGATTGCAGTGTATTCATTCCCGTTTGAAAAGATTCTTGGTCGTTTGCATTAATGATTTGCATTTTTCCAAGAGATTGAAGAGTATTGGCTTCGCCCAATTTAGCCCCCACTTGACGGAATAATTTCAACGCCTCGTTGTAACTTTCTAAAGCCGCATCATTTTCTTTGCGAAATTGTTGCACATCGCCAATCGCTTTTCGCACGTTGGCTTCGCCCAATTTAGCCCCCACTTGACGGAATAATTTCAACGCCTCGTTGTAACTTTCTAAAGCCGCATCATTTTCTTTGAGAA
>Ga0073934_10000550_pt1 | contig 105592 bp, 102 predicted proteins | sample LarsenN4metaG_FD_76834 | JGI IMG/M metagenome (GOLD analysis project Ga0073934, IMG submission 76834) | Hot spring sediment bacterial and archeal communities from British Columbia, Canada, to study Microbial Dark Matter (Phase II) - Larsen... ...
ACGACAAGCTCGCCAGAAACTTCCTGTCAGCCGTAAGCCTTGCTGCCGCTGTCGCCTTCTGGCTGTGATTGAGTCTCGACCCTAGTCTAGCCGCGGTTTTTCCCGTCTCACTTCTCCAGTCCGATTTGTCGTGCGCCGGTTGCCGCAATGCGGGCTTTCGCATAAGGGCGTAGGTCCCTGGGGAGGGCGGAGCCCAAGATGACGATGCGCGTGACGATCGCGCTGCCGGTTCTTCTATGGCCATCGTTCGCGCATGCGGCGGAGGAGATCGCCTATCATCCGGTCTGGGCCGTGCCGTTCGTCGGAATGCTCGCATCGATCGCCCTGTTTCCGCTCGCTGCCCGCCATTTCTGGGAACATCATCAGGGCAAGGTGGCCGCGGTCTGGGGTCTGGCCGTGCTGGTGCCGCTTCTGGTCTGGCAGGGACCGCTGTTTGCCGCCGATGCGTTGCTGCATGTCGCGCTGCTGGAATACATTCCGTTCATCCTTGTCCTGCTGGCGCTGTTCGCGGTCGCCGGCGGCATCGTCGTCCGCGGCAGCCTGCGCGGAACGCCGATCGTCAACACAATTCTGCTTGCCATCGGCACGGTGCTGGCGAGCTTCATAGGAACGACTGGTGCATCGATCGTCATGATTCGCCCGGTGCTGCGCGCGAACGACGACCGGAAGCACAGCGTCCACGTGATCATCTTTTTCATATTCCTCGTTTCCAACATCGGCGGATCGCTGACGCCGCTGGGCGATCCGCCGCTATTCCTCGGTTTCCTGCGCGGCGTCGAGTTCTTCTGGACGACCCAGCACCTGTTCCTGCCGATGGCACTGTCGGCCGGCATATTGCTCACGCTCTTCTTCGTCCTCGACACCGTCATCTACCGCCGCGAAGGGCATCTCGTGCACGACGAGACACCCGGCGAGCCCATCCGCATCAGCGGCTGGCCCAACATTCTGCTGATCGGCGTCATAATCGGCGCGATCCTGCTCAGCGCGACGCTCGATCTGGGCACCGTCACGCTCCTCGAGACGACGGTCGCACTTCAGGACCTGCTGCGCGACGTGACGCTCATCGCGGTGGCGGCGGTGGCGATGCTGGTCACGCCGAAGGCCAATCTTGAAGCGAATGGCTTTTCCTGGGCGCCCATCCTCGAGGTCGCAAAGCTCTTCGCCGGCATCTTCGTCACGCTGATTCCGGTGCTGGCGATGCTGCGCGCCGGGCTTGAGGGGCCATTCGCACCTCTGGTGGCGATGGTTTCGAATGCCGACGGTTCGGCGAACAATTTCGCCTATTTCTGGATGACCGGCATTCTGTCGTCGTTCCTCGACAATGCGCCGACCTACATCGTGTTCTTCGAGCTCGCGGGCGGCGATCCCGCATATCTGATGACCGCCGGGTCGGTTACACTCGGCGCGATTTCGGCGGGTGCCGTTTTCATGGGTGCGAACACCTATCTCGGCAACGCACCCAACTTCATGGTCTATGCGATCGCCCGCAATGCCGGCGAGCCGATGCCGAGCTTTTTCGGATTCATGCGCTGGTCGGGCCTGATCCTGCTGCCCATCTTCCTGCTGGTTTCCTGGCTGTTCTACCGATGAGGCCAGCGCCTCAGTCGATCGTCTCGTCCGGATAGACGCCCCACAGCCGGTCCTGCCGTATCCATCCGACGAAGCGGCTGTCGGTCAGCCGGCACCAGCCGTTGCGGCACCGGGTCACCGCCGCCAGCACGCCCGGCTCCAAATAGGCCGTGATGCGGGCGGTATCTTCCGGCGCGGCGCGAATCGGCAGCGCCTCGCCCTTTTCCCACGGCGCGACCACCGCGGTGCGGCGGCCGGAGAGCAGGCCCTGAAACACCCAGCCCTCGGTGCCATCGGAGTCGCGGATGCGCCGCCAGTTGTCGAACTCCTGCACGACCTCCACCGGCAGTCCTTCGCGGGTGTAGACCCAGGCGATGGGGTAGTTCTCTCCCGGCCCCTGGCGCATGTTGACGCGCGCCGACTTCAGGCTGACGAAACGCGGCAGCTGGCGCTCACCCGAAGCCTGTGTGCGCTCCTGAGCGTGTCCGACCGGGCACGGGATCGCGACGCCGGCGACGCCCAACGCAACAAGGAGAACGAACGCGCGCGACGCGACGTACCGGGCTCGCGCATTCGGACCGGCAGGCATCGAACCGATTTCTTTCCTCGTGTTTCCGCCAAAAAGCGCCGCCGCGCGGCGCCGGTCAATCTGGACGGCGGGAGTTAACGCTCGCTGAACGTGCAGGCAGGTCAGGCGACCGGCTCGCCGGCCAGAACCTTGCGTATCCGTTCGCGCGTCTCGGGGATGCCGTAGATCGCGACGAACGAACCGAAGCGGGGTCCGCGCTCCTGGCCGAGCAGCAACTGGTAGAGCGTCGAGAACCACGCAAGGGAGACCCCTGGACCGCCGTCGGGCCCGGCGCGCGCGGGATCCTGGTAGCGGGGCACGGCGCGCCCGACATCGAGGACCGCGCTCTGGATGGTCTCGGCTTCCGCATCGGGCGGCAGCGTGGCCAGTTTCCGGTCGAGCGCGTCCAGAGCCTGCCGCTCCACGTCGTCGGGCGGGCGGAAGCGCTTCGTCGGCTCGACGAAATCCTTGTAGTAACGCACTGCGTAGCCGACGAGCTCGTCGAGCTTGGGATGGGTCAGCGGCGTCACGCCCGGCATGTGGCGCAGGATGAACCCCCAGAGCACATCGCGGTCGTGCGCATTCGACGCGCTCGCCAGGTTGAGCAGCATCGAGAATGTGAGCGGCATGTCGATCTTGGGCGGGCGGCCCGAATGGATGTGCCATACCGGATTGGCGATGCGCCGTTCCATATCCTCGCGCTCGTAGGCCTCGAGGAAAGCGAAGTAATCGTCGACAGCCCGCGGGATGACGTCGAAGTACAGGCGCTTGGCAGATTTCGGCTTCTGGTACATGAACAGCGACAGACTTTCGGTGGAGGCGTAGGTCAGCCACTGGTCGATGGTGAGCCCGTTGCCTTTCGACTTGGAGATCTTCTGCCCGTGCTCGTCGAGGAAGAGTTCGTAGTTGAAGCCTTCCGGGGGCGTGCCGCCGAGCGCGCGCGCGATCTGACCGGACAGCCGCACGGAGTCGATGAGATCCTTGCCGGCCATCTCGTAGTCCACCGACAGCGCCACCCACCGCATCGCCCAGTCGGCCTTCCACTGGCATTTCACCCGCCCGCCCGTGACGGGCGTTTCCACGAGTTCCTTCGTGTCCGGGTCGCGATAGACGATCGTGCCGGCGTCGGGTTTCGTCTCCAGTACGGGCACCTGAAGCACGACCCCTGTCCGCGGCGATATCGGAAGGAAGGGCGAATAGCTTTGCTGCCGCTCCTCGCCCAGCGAGGGGAGCATGATCGCCATCACCTCATCGTAGACCGCAAGCATCTTCTTCAACGTCGCGTCAAAGCGGCCCGACGTGTAGTACTCCGTTGCGCTCGCGAACTCGTATGGAAAGCCGAACCGGTCGAGGAAGCCGCGCAGCATCGCATTGTTGTGGTGTCCGAAACTTTCGTATTTGCCGAACGGGTCGGGGATACGCGTGAGCGGCTTGCCGAGATGCGCGCGCATCATTTCCCGGTTGGGGATGTTGTCCGGGATCTTGCGCAGTCCATCCATGTCGTCGGAAAAACAAAGGAGCCGCGTCGGCACGCGGTCGCGCGTGAGTATGCGAAACGCGGTGCGCACCATCGTCGTGCGCGCGACCTCGCCGAAAGTTCCGATATGCGGCAGGCCGGAGGGGCCGTAGCCGGTCTCGAAGAGCACCTCGCGGGCCGCCCCGCCCCGCTTCTCCAGGCGCGCGACGATCTTTCGGGCTTCCTCGAAGGGCCATGCCCTTGACGCCTCGGCCGCGGCAACGAGCGCGTCGGAGATATCGAGTTCTGGGAGCGGTGCAGACATATGTGGGAACGGTCGCGTTTGCGCGCGGACACTAGGAACCGCCCGTAGCGGGGTCAATGGCACGAATGCGCTCGGCTTGTCGGGCACGAAGCCAGCCCTTACCTTGCCGGTACATCGACAAGGCGAGAGAGGCAATGAACGCGAACAGCCAGCCCATTTCCCCGCAGGAGGCCCTGATCTACGCGATGGTCTCGGTATCGGCCGCCGATCGAAAGATGACCGACCGAGAGCTGCGCAAGATCGGGGATGTCGTCAAAACCTTGCCGGCATTCGCGGATTTCAACCTCGACAACCTCGTCAAGGTCGCCGAGGCGTGCAGCATCGTGCTGCAGAGGGACGACGGGCTCGACGCCGTGCTCGGGCTGATCGCGGCCCTGCCCGCGAGGCTTCACGACACGGCCTACGCGGTGGCGGTGGAGGTCGCGGCGGCTGACCTTTACGTGGAACAGGAGGAGCTGCGGTTCCTGCGGCTCCTCCGCGACCGTCTAGATCTCGATCCGCTCGTCAGCGCCGCCATCGAGCGGGCGGCGCGGGCGCGCTATCGCAGCCTCGGTCAATAGAATCCGATAGGGAAGTACCGCAGGTACAGCTCCGCGTAGGTTCCATTCGAGTAGACCGTTTCCAGCGCGGTGTTGAGGGCGTGGCGCAGCTCCCTGGCCTGCGGCGCGACCGCGATCGCGAATCCAAGGCCGAAATACCGGCTTTCCAGATACGGTCCGCCGACAAACAGACAACAATCCGCGGCGGTCTCGCCCTGGAGCCAGAACGAGAGCTGGAGGCCGTCGCCGAAATAGAGGTCGACCTCTCCGCTCTTCAGGGCAGCGAGCCCCTTCTCGGGACTGTCGAATGTCACTGGCCGCGCGGCGGGGAAGAACTCCTTCAGGTAGGCTTCGTGCACGGTGCCGCCGACCACGCCGACCGCGCGGTCCCTCAGCGCATCGGCCCCGACCTGCAAATCCGGGCCGTCGCGCCGGGCCACAAACCGGGCGGGAACGCGGAGATAGACGTCGGAGAAGGCGAGCTTCCTGCGGGTTTCGTTGTTGATGGCGATTCCGGCGATGGCGGCGTCCGCCCTTCCTTCCACGACCGAATCGGCGAGGTCGTCCCATGGCCGCGTCTGGATCGTGCAGGGCACGGACAACTCGGTGCAGATCGCGCGCGCCAGATCGACGTTGAAGCCGGTCAGGCGTCCGGTCGGGTCAAGAAAGTTGAAGGGCGGGAAATCGTCGGTCGTGACAAAGCGGATGGCATCCACCGCACCGGGCGGCGGACGGGTCGCGCGCGCCTTCGGGTCCCAGAAATTGGGCACAACCGGCTCGCGGCGCGTATCCTGGGCATCGACACTCTGCGTAATCACCGGAATCAACAGAAGCGCGCATAGCAGCGCGCGCCCGATTGCACGGGCCGGTAGTCTGCAATCGCGAGGGAAGCGCAGCATGGGTGGCCTGGTCGATCGGCCCCTTGCGGGGCCAGCGAAATCCGACTGCGCTCTTAGCACCTTGCGCGTTGCTGCGGGAGATCGCGGATGGCCGAGGCGGCGGTCCGGGGGCGTGCCTGGACTCCGGAGTTGGCGACCTACGCGTCGCGGGCGGCCGAACTCGGCCTGCGGTTCGCGGCGCGCCTCGATCCCGCCCCAGGGCAGTCCGTTCCCACCGAGGCCGTGCGGCGCGGATCGGTTGCCCGGTGCCGGGACGGAACGCTTGCGATCGCACCGGAGGCCCATGTGCTTCCCGCGGTCGCGTCCTGGCTTGCACGCAATCCTGAATTGGCAAGCCGGATCGCGGTCACGGCACCCTCGGAGATCCGCCGCGCGCTGATAGCCGCCAACTCGGCAGAATTTGCGGACATGGCAATCCGATCGCTCGACCGGCGGTTTTCCCAATTCTCCGCAAGCACGGTGTTGCGGCCCACACAGGCGCTCGCACTGGCGGCCGCCGCGGCCGTCGCGGCTCTGGCAGTGGCGGCCGATCCCCTGCGCGCCTTCGCAGAGGTCGGTGTCGTCGCCACGCTCTTCTTTCTCGCAATGGCGGCATTCCGGTTTGCCGCGGCAGGCGCGATCGGTAAAGGGCCGCAACCCACGCCAGCTCCCGAACGTACGCCAGATCGTGCGCTCCCGGTCTACACGATCCTCGTGCCGCTCTACCGCGAGGCGACAGTTGTGCGCAGCCTGATCGCTGCACTTCGGCGGCTCGACTGGCCGAGCGACCGGCTCGACATCAAGCTGGTGCTTGAGGAAGACGACGCGGAAACCCGCGTCGAGGTCGATCGCCACATGCCGGGGCCGCCATTCGAGGCGGTGATCGTGCCGAACGCCGCCCCGCGGACGAAACCGAAGGCGCTTGCGTTCGCGAACCTGTTCTCGCGCGGCGAATTTATCACAGTCTACGACGCGGAGGACGATCCGCATCCGACCCAGCTTCGCGAGGCCTATGCGCGTTTCCAGGACGAGCCGGAGCTTGCGTGCGTGCAGGCACCGCTCGTGATCGACAATCCCGATCCGACCTGGATCGCGCGCCTCTTCGCGATCGAGTACTCCGCGCTCTTCGACGGGCTTCTGCCCTATCTTGCCTCGAAGGGCCTGCCGCTGCCCCTCGGTGGAACGTCGAATCACTTCCGCCGCTCGGCGCTGGAGGCGATCGGCGGGTGGGACCCGTTCAACGTCACGGAGGACGCCGACATCGGGCTCAGGCTCGCGCGCTTCGGATATCGCGTCGGGACGATCGCCCTCCCGACCTACGAGGAAGCGCCGGTGCATTTCGGCGCGTGGATGCGGCAGCGGACGCGATGGTTCAAGGGCTGGATGCAAACCTGCCTCGTCCACGCCCGGCATCCGCTGTGGCTCGTGGCCGATCTCGGCTTCAAACGAACCCTCGGTTTCGTCGCCATTCAGCTCGGCATGGTCGTGTCGGCGATGCTGCACCCATTCTTCGTCGCGCTCCTTGTCGCGATTGCGGCCGATCCGTCCCTCATCGCCGGGGAGGAGAAGGACGGCGTGACCGGGGTGCTCGTGGCGATCGGGCTCGCCAATCTGTTCGCCGGATACGGAGCGATGACGGCGCTCGCCGCCCGCACGCTGCCGCTTCGCGGCCTGCGCCGCATCGAGGGGGCATTGGCGTGGCTGCCGCTCTACTGGCTTCTGATGTCCGTTGCGATCTACCGGGCGTTCCAGCTCCTCTTCCGGCCGCACTACTGGGACAAGACGACGCACTTCGGATTCGTGCCGCACGCAAAGCTGCCGTCGCGACGCGTAGCGCGGTTGCGCGCCTTCTCCCGCGGCTAGGCCGGGCGGACGACGCCCTTGAGGAACAGTTGCTCCAGCGTGCGGCGGGCCGTTTCGAAATGCTCGGGCCGGTCTGCGGCCGGACCGAGCACTGCGCGGATCTGGACCTCGAAGTCCGCGTAGTGCTGCGTCGTCGCCCAGACCATGAATATGAGATGGTAAGGGTCGACCTGCGCGAGACGGCCCTCGGCGATCCAGCGGCGCAGGACGGCCGCCTTCTCGTCCACGAGCTGCTTCATCGGCCCGGTCAGCACCGATCGCAGCACCGGCGCGCCCTGCATGATCTCCATCGCGAAGAGCCGCGATGCGGTCGGGTTGTCGCGGCTCATTTCCAGCTTGCGGTCGATGTAGGCCTTCAGCTCCTCCTCCGGCTCGCCATGGGACGACAGCTCCCGGAGCGGCTGGAGCCACATGTCGAGGGTGCGGCGCAGGACGGCAAAATAGATGTCCTGCTTGCGCCGGAAGTAATAAAGGAGGTTCGGCTTGGTCATGCCGGCGAGCACCGCTATCTGGTCGACGGTGGCACCGCGAAAGCCGAAGGTCGAAAAGACCTCCAGCGCGGCATCGAGTATCCGTGCCTCGTTCTCCTCCTGGATGCGGGTCCGCTTCCGGGTCCGGTGTGCGCGCGCAATACTGGCGGGCGTCATGAGGTCTCGTCGCGATACACCGGCCGCCGGGCCCCTGGCGGCGGCAGAACGCCGCCTGGCCAAAAAACCCTTGAGCGGCTATGGGAACTTGTCTAACGTTCCTTTGACCAATTGGTCAGGATTTTTCGCCGCCTCTTCTCCTAGATGAAACGGCAGGCAGGCGCAATTGCCCGGCCGGACCGGGCACGTATTCGTCCCGGAGGACGCGCATGGCGAGGCCACAACCAGCACCCAACAATCTCGAAGCCTTCTGGATGCCGTTCACGGCAAACCGGCAGTTCAAGAAGGCTCCCCGTCTGCTCGTGGAAGCGGAGGGCATGTATTACAAATCCGCCGACGGCCGGGAGATCCTCGACGGGACTGCCGGCCTCTGGTGCTGCAATGCCGGCCACCGGCGTCCCAGGATCGTGGAGGCAATCACGCGGCAGGCGCGCGAACTGGACTACGCGCCGGCCTTCCAGATGGGACATCCCAAGGCGTTCGAGCTGGCATCCCGGCTCGTCACCTACATGCCGCGCGGCATCGACCATGTCTTCTTCACCAACTCAGGCTCGGAGTCGGTCGAGACCGCCCTCAAGATCGCGCTCGCCTATCAGCGTCAGCGGGGCGAGGGACAGCGCTTCCGGCTGATCGGCCGCGAACGCGCCTATCACGGCGTCAATTTCGGCGGCATTTCGGTCGGCGGAATCCCGGCGAACCGTAAGATGTTCGGCATGCTGCTTGCCGGTGTCGACCACATCCGACACACGCACGATCTGGCGCGCAACGCCTACTCGCGGGGACAGCCGGAGCACGGGGCGGAATTCGCCGACGATCTGGAGCGGCTTTGCGCGCTGCACGATCCCTCGACAATCGCTGCTGTCATCATCGAGCCGGTGGCGGGATCGACCGGCGTACTTATTCCCCCCAAGGGATATCTCGAGAAGATTCGCGCCATTTGCGACAAGCATGGCATCCTGCTGATCTTCGACGAGGTCATCACGGGCTACGGCCGGCTAGGCGCGCCGTTTGCGGTCGAGCGGTTCGGGGTGGTTCCGGACATCGTGACTACCGCCAAGGGTCTGACGAACGGCGTCGTGCCCATGGGCGCGGTATTCGTGAAGAAGGAGATCTACGACGCCTTCATGACCGGGCCGGAGCACGCGATCGAGTTCTTCCACGGGTACACATATTCCGGGAATCCGATCGCAACGGCGGCGGCACTCGGGACCCTCGATACGTATGAGGAGGAAGGGCTGCTCACGCGCGCGTCGGAGCTGGAGGATTACTGGGCCGATGCCCTTTTCTCGCTCAAGGGGCTGCCGCACGTCATAGACCTCAGGAATCTCGGTCTTATCGGCGCGGTGGAGCTCGAACCCATCGCAGGGCAGCCGACGAAGCGGGCGTTCTCGGCCTTTATCAGGGCCTTTGAAGAAGGGCTGATGATCCGCACGACCGGCGATATCATCGCGCTGTCGCCGCCGCTCATCATTACCAAGGGGCAGATCGACAAGCTGTTCGATGTGCTCGGCGACGTTTTGAAGAGAATCGATTGACGCATCGGCGGCGTGCGTACAGCGCGCACCGCAGGGAGAGTGCCATGCAGACCCATCCCAACGCCATCGGCGGCGAGCGCAAGATTCCCGCGGGGCGCCGGACGCTGCCGGTGTTCAATCCGGCTACGGGAGAGCAAAGCGCCGCGGTCCCCCTTTCCTCGGTAGCCGAGGTGAACGAGGCGGTGGCTGCCGCCAGGGCGGCGCTGCCGAGCTGGGCGAACATGCCACCGATGCGCCGGGCGCGTCACATGTTCCGCTTCAAGGAGCTGATCGAGTCGAACGCGGAGAAGATCGCGCGGGCAATCTCGGCCGAGCACGGCAAGACGCACGACGATGCGATGGGCGAGGTGCAACGCGGGCTCGAGGTGGTCGAGTTCGCGTGCGGGATTCCGCATCTTCTAAAGGGCGAGTTCTCGCGAAACGTGGGGCCGTCGATCGACACGCATTCCGACCGGCAACCGCTCGGCGTGTGCGCCGGCATCACGCCGTTCAATTTCCCGGCGATGGTGCCGTTGTGGATGTATCCGATCGCGGTCGCCTGCGGGAATACGTTCGTGCTGAAGCCATCCGAACGCGATCCGGGTGCGGCGATGGCGGTTTACGAGCTTTTCCAGGAAGCGGGCTTCCCGGCCGGCGTGCTCAATATCGTGCACGGCGACAAGGAGGTCGTGGACGCGATCCTGGCGCATCCCGACATCAAGGCAGTGTCTTTCGTCGGATCGACGCCGGTGGCGGAATACATCTACCGGACCGGCGCGGCCAACGGGAAACGCGTGCAGGCGCTCGGCGGCGCCAAGAACCACATGGTCGTCATGCCCGACGCCGATCTCGACAAGGCAGCCGATGCGCTGATGGGCGCGGGCTACGGATCGGCCGGCGAGCGCTGCATGGCGGTGTCGGTCGCGGTGCCGGTCGGTCGCGAGACCGCAGACCGGCTCGTGGAGAAACTGGCGCCGCGGGTCGCCAGCCTCAAGATCGGACCGTCGACCGACCCCGATGCGGAGATGGGGCCGCTGGTCACCAGACAGCACCTCGAAAAGGTTCTCGGTTACATCGACAAGGGCGTGAAGGAAGGCGCGAAGCTCGTCGTCGACGGGCGCGGTTTCAAGCTGCAGGGCTACGAAAACGGCTATTTCATCGGCGGAACGCTCTTCGATCGCGTCACGCCCGACATGACCATCTACCGCGAGGAGATATTCGGGCCGGTACTCTCGGTCGTGCGCCGGGACACCTACGAAGATGCCGTCAACCTCATTCACGGACACGAATACGGCAACGGCGTCGCGATCTTCACGCGCGACGGCGATGCGGCGCGCGACTTCGCCGATCGGATCGAGGTCGGCATGGTGGGCATCAACGTGCCGATCCCTGTGCCGGTTGCGTATCATTCGTTCGGCGGATGGAAGCGTTCGCTCTTCGGCGACCACTCGATCTACGGCCCGGAAGGCGTGCACTTCTACACGCGACTCAAGACGGTCACGAGTCGCTGGCCGGAAGGCATCAAGTCGGGCGCGGTGTACACCTTCCCGACGCTCTAGCGGACAGGCGCGAAATATGGCGATCGTGCGGGGCGGACTGATCCAGATGGCGCTGAAAGGCGACACGTCCATGTCGCCCGGCGAAATCAGGGACAGGATGATCGCGGCGCTGATCCCCCATATCGAGGATGCGGGGCGGCAAGGCGTGCAGGTGCTCTGCCTCCAGGAGGTCTGCACGCAGCCGTATTTCTGTCCGAGCCAGGACGCGAAGTGGTACGGCGCCGCCGAGAAGGTTCCCGAAGGGCCGACGACCAAGCTCATGCAGGAGCTCGCCCGGAAGCACTCGATGGTGCTTGTGGTGCCGCTCTACGAGGAGGAAATCACCGGCGTGTACTACAACACCGCCGCAGTGATCGATGCGGACGGTGCCTATCTCGGCAAATACCGCAAAACGCACATCCCGCAGGTGGCGGGGTTCTGGGAGAAATTCTTCTTCAAGCCAGGCAACACCGGCTGGCCGGTCTTTCGCACCGCATTCTGCAATCTCGGCGTCTACATCTGTTACGATCGGCACTTTCCGGAAGGCTGGCGGGCGCTGGCGCTGAACGGCGCGGAATACATCGTCAACCCATCCGCGACAGTGGCCGGCCTCTCGGAGTATCTCTGGAAACTGGAACAGCCGGCATCCGCGGTCGCCAACGGCGTTTTCATCGGCGCGATCAACCGTGTCGGAACGGAGGCGCCGTGGAACATCGGCGAGTTCTACGGCCAGAGCTATTTCGTCAATCCGCGCGGACAGATCGAAAAGATCGCCAGCCGCGACAAGGATGAGCTGATCGTGCACGACATGGACATGGAGATGATTCGGACCGTGCGAAACACGTGGCAATTCTTTCGCGACCGCCGGCCGGACGCCTACGGCCGCCTGACGGAGATCTGAACGCATGCCCCTGTCCGGCGACAATCTCAGGATAAACGGCGAGCGGCTGTGGGACAGCCTGATGGAGATGGCCAGGATCGGGCCGGGCGTAAAAGGCGGCAACAAGCGCCTGACGCTCACCGATTTCGACAAACAGGGCCGCGAGCTTTTCATCTCCTGGTGCGAAAAGGCGGGGACCAGGGTCTCCGTCGACTCGATGGGGAACATCTTCGCCGAGCGGCCGGGAACCGATCCGAGCCTGCCGCCCGTCGCTGTCGGCTCGCATCTCGACACGCAGCCGACTGGCGGCAAATACGACGGCGTGCTCGGCGTATTGTCGGGGCTGGAGATCGTCCGCTCCCTCAACGAGCTCAACATCAAGACGAAGCACCCGATCGTCGTCGTCGACTGGACTAATGAAGAAGGGTCGCGCTTCGCACCGGCCATGATCGCATCCGGCGTGTTCGCCGGAGTCTACACACAGGACTACGCCTACGGGCTGAAGGATGGCGAAGGAAAGACGTTCGGCGAGGAGCTGAAGCGGATCGGCTTCGCCGGGCCGGAACCCGTGGGCAAGCGGAAACTCCGCGCCTTCTTCGAACTGCACATCGAGCAGGGTCCGATCCTCGAAGCAGAAGGCTTCGAGATCGGCGTCGTGACGCATGGCCAGGGCCAGCGCTGGTACGAGATCAGGCTCACCGGCTTTGAAAGCCACGCCGGCACCACGCCGATGCCGCGGCGCAGGGATGCGCTCCTCGGCGCGGCAAGGATCGTGCAGAGGGTGAACGAAATCGCGCTCTCGCACGCGCCCTGGGGCGTCGGCACGGTCGGCATGCTGACCCCATATCCGGGGTCGCGCAACGTCATTCCGGGCGAAGCTTTCCTGACGGTGGACTTCCGCCATCCGGAGGAGGCGGCGCTCAAGGACATGGATGCGCGCATACGGGGATATGTCGATGAGGTCTGCAAGGCGGGCGGGCTGACGGCGGAGGTGAAGGAGGTTTTCAACTACGCACCGGTCGCCTTCGACAAGGAATGCGTCGGCAAGGTGCGCGCCGCGGCCGAACGTCTCGGCTACAAGCATCGCGATATCGTTTCGGGCGCAGGGCATGACGCATGCTACGTCGCGCGGGTGGCGCCGACGGCGATGGTGTTCTGCCCGTGCGTCGACGGGATCAGCCACAACGAGCTTGAGAAGATTCATCCGGAATGGGCGAAGGCGGGCGCCGACGTCCTTCTCCATGCGGTCGTCGATACGGCGGAGATCGTGGGATGAAACGCGCGTCGGGCATCGTGCAATCGGCAGCCGGAAGCAGGCTGACGCATTTGCCCGATTTCCGGACGCCCGTGAGTCCTGAAACTGGAACCGATCCTGCATTGCTTTCGGGATCGATCGTTTGAGCGAAATGACCGTGCAGGCGTTGGCGGAGATGGCCGAAAAGGGAAGCGAAGGCCCGGCCGCCGCCGCGCGCGGAACGGTCATCGACATCCGCGACCTGTCCCTCACCTTCATGACCGGCGACGGGCCGGTCGAGGCGCTGTCGCAAATCAACCTCACGGTCGGTCGCGGGGAATTCGTATCGCTCATCGGGCCGTCGGGTTGCGGCAAAACCACACTGCTCCGCGTCATTGCGGACCTCGAGCGGCCGACCGGCGGCTCCGTCACGGTCAACGGCGTCTCACCGGAAGAAGCGCGGCGGAACCGCGCCTATGGCTATGTCTTCCAGGCGGCGGCGCTCTATCCGTGGCGGAACATCAAGCGGAACGTGGCGCTCCCGCTCGAGATCATGGGGATCGACAAGACGGAGCGGGAGCGGCGGGTCTCGGCCAATCTGGCGCTGGTCAACCTCACCGGCTTCGAGCGCAAGTTTCCATGGCAGCTTTCCGGCGGGATGCAACAGCGCGTGTCCATCGCGCGGGCCCTGGCGGTCGAGCCCGATCTTCTTCTGATGGACGAGCCCTTCGGCGCGCTCGACGAGATCGTGCGCGATCACCTGAACGAGCAGCTCCTTCAGCTCTGGGCGAAGACCGACAAGACCGTAATCTTCGTCACGCACTCGATTCCGGAGGCCGTGTTCCTGTCGACGCGGATCGTGGTGATGTCGCCGCGTCCCGGAAAGGTCCACGACGTGATCCAGTCGACGCTGCCCAGACAGCGCAATCTCGACATACGCGAAACGCCCGAGTTCCTCGCGATCGCGCATCGCGTGCGGCAGGGCCTGCGCGCGGGGCACAGCTATGAGGACTAGCGCAGGGCCAACCCCATGAGCGCGCGCGCCGAAGCCATACCGATGGAAATGGCGCCGTCCGGCTTGCGGGGGCGGCTGAAGGAAAGCCGTGCGTTTGCCGTTGCGGTCGTGGCGCTGGCGATCCTGCTCGCCTGGTATGTCGGCGCGGTGCTTCTCAATGCGCCGGTCCAGCGCGACATGGACGCCCGCGCGGGTATCGAGCCGACATTCGCACAGTTCGTCGAATCGACCTGGGCGCAGGAGCGGCCGGTGTTGCCGGCGCCGCATCAGGTGATCAGCGAGCTCTACAATACCGTGTTTGTGCTGCCACCGACCTCCAAGCGCAGCCTCGTCTATCACATCTGGATCACGCTCTCCTCGACGCTCACGGGATTCGTCATCGGAACACTTCTCGGAATCGTCCTCGCCATCGCGATCGTGCACGTGCCGACGCTCGACAAGAGCCTGATGCCGTGGATCGTCTCCTCGCAGATGGTGCCGATCCTCGCCATCGCGCCGATGGTGATCGTCGTGCTGGCGGCCGTAAACGTCACCGGCCTGCTGCCGAAGGCGATCATCTCCGCCTATCTCTCGTTCTTCCCCGTCACGGTCGGCATGGTGAAGGGGCTGCGTTCGCCGGAGCCGATGCACCTCGATCTCCTGCGCACCTACAATGCGACCGGTGCCCAGGTGCTGTGGAAGCTCCGCTGGCCGGCGGCCGTACCGTTCCTGTTCGTGTCGATGCGGGTGGCGATTGCAGCCAGCCTCGTCGGCGCGATTGTCGGCGAGCTTCCCACGGGATCGGCCGGCGGCCTCGGATCGCGACTCCTGGCGGGTTCCTATTACGGGCAGACGATCCAGATCTGGTCGGCGCTGGTTGCGGCGGCGCTGATGGCGTCCGTCCTCGTGGGCGCGGTCGGCCTGACGAACGCCGCAGTCCTTCGCCGGATGGGGATGGCGCAGCGATGACCGTCCGGTTCCCATGGCAGGCGATCGCGGCGGCCGTGGCTCTGGTTGCGGCCCTGTCGCTGCCGACGGGCGACACGCCGGGCGCAGGCGCGCTTGCCGCCGGAACGGGCGGCGCGGCGACCGCGCTGTTGCTCGCGCTTGCCATTGCGGCGGCCTGCGTCCCGACGCCCTTGCCAGCCGTCAACGGCGTGCTCCTTTTCGCCGGCGCGCATGCGGGCGCAGCCCAGGCGCTTGCCCTCCTGCCTGCTGTGGCCGGCGATGCGGGGGCTGGCTTCTGGGCCCTGGTTCTCGCCGCATGGTTGTTGGCCTGGCTCCTCGCCGCACGGCTGGCAGTTCTCCAGCCACGGACACGCAGCGGCGCCGCCGCGCTCAAGCTCGCCGTGCCGATTCTTTTCGGGGTGTGGCTTCTTTTCATGTGGGAGGCGGTCGTGCGCGGGGCGGGCGTGCCGCCGGTGCTGCTGCCGCCGCCCAGCGCGATCTGGACGAAGCTCATCGGATCGGTGCCGACGCTGGCCGCCGATTTCCGGCAGACTTTCCTCAAGGCAGTGCTGGCAGGCTTCGCCATCGGTTCTGTGGCCGGATTCGCGGTCGGCATCGTGGCAGACCGCATTCCGTTCCTGCGCCGCGGACTGCTTCCCATCGGCAATCTGGTGTCGGCGCTCCCGATCGTCGGCATCGCGCCGATCATGGTCATGTGGTTCGGCTTCGACTGGCCGTCCAAGGCGGCGGTTGTCGTGGTCATGACCTTCTTCCCGATGCTGGTAAACACGGTGGCGGGGCTTGCCGCCACCGACCGCGTGGAGCGCGACCTGATGCGCACCTACGCGGCAGGCTACTGGCAGACGCTGATCAAGCTCCGGCTGCCGGCGGCGCTGCCGTTTCTGTTCAACGGACTGAAGATCAATTCGACTCTTGCCCTGATTGGCGCAATCGTCGCCGAGTTCTTCGGCACGCCGATCGTCGGCATGGGCTTCCGCATCTCGACCGAGGTTGGCCGACTGGCCATCGACATGGTGTGGGCGGAAATCGCGGTGGCGGCGCTTGCCGGCTCCGCGTTCTACGGCGCGATCGCACTCATCGAGCGCGCATCCACTTTCTGGCATCCGTCCTTCCGGACGTGACCAACAACCCTGAACGGAGGGGTCAATGAGGAAATACCTGGTTCCAGTACTGGCGGCCGCGATCGGGCTCAGCGCCTCCACGGCGTTCGCCGCCGACGCGGTGACATTGCAACTGAAATGGGTGACGCAGGCGCAGTTCGCCGGCTACTTCGTCGCCAAGGACAAAGGCTTCTACGCCGAGGAGAATCTCGACGTAACGATCAAGCCCGGCGGACCGGACGTGAATCCGCAGCAGGTGCTTGCCGGCGGCGGCGCGGACGTCGTCATCGACTGGATGCCATCGGCGCTCGCCACGCGCGAGAAGGGCGTGCCGGTGGTCAACATCGCCCAGCCCTTCAAGCGGTCGGGCCTGATGCTCACCTGCCGCAAGGAAACCGGAATCAGCAAGCCGGAAGACTTCCGCGGCAAGACGCTCGGCGTCTGGTTCTTCGGCAACGAGTATCCGTTCCTGTCCTGGATGTCGAAGCTCGGCATTCCGACGCAGGGCGGCCCGGACGGCGTCACCGTCATCAAACAGGGGTTCAACGTCGACCCGCTCATCCAGAAGCAGGCGGACTGCATCTCGACGATGACCTACAACGAGTATTGGCAGGTCATCGACGCAGGGATTCCGGAAACCGAACTGGTTGTCTTCAAGTACGAGGACCAGGGTGTCGCCACGCTCGAGGACGGCCTCTATGTCCTTGAAGACAAGCTGAAGGACCCGGCATTCGTCGACAAGATGGCGCGCTTCGTGCGGGCGTCGATGAAAGGCTGGCAGTGGGCCCGCGAGAATCCCGACGAGGCGGCGATGATCGTGCTGGAGAACGACGAAACCGGCGCGCAGACCGAGAAGCATCAGAAGCGGATGATGGGCGAGATCAACAAGCTCACCGAAGGCTCGAACGGGGTGCTGCTCGAGGCAGACTACGAGCGGACTGTCGAGACCTTGCTGACGGCTGGCTCCGATCCCGTCATCACCAAGCGTCCCGAGGGAGCCTGGAGCCACGTCGTCACCGACGCGGCCGGCCTGAAGTAGGCAAGACCGATCGCAGCAATGCGGGAAGCGGGCGCTTTCGGGCGCCCGCTTTTTTTTCAGTCGGGGCGGCGGAAGAGATAGACGAGGATCAGCATCGCGGGGCCGAGCGTCAGCGCCGCATCGGCGAGATTGAAGACGAAGAGGCTCCGGTCGCCGAGGTGCAGCAGCAGGAAATCGATGACATGGCCGTACGCCACGCGGTCGATAAGGTTTCCGAGCGCACCGCCAACAATGAGCGCATATCCGGCGGCCGCGAGGCGGCTCCTCTCATTGGCCCGCCACCACGCGAGGAGAACGATTCCCGATATCGCGGCAGTAAGCACGATCAGGGCGATGCTGCCGAGCCCGGCGAGAAAGCTGAAGGCAATGCCGGTGTTGTAGGTGCGCAGCAGCGTCAGGATCGGAAGCAACGGTATCGGTTCGTCATAGGGGAGCGATGCCTCGGCCACCTGCTTGGCGACCCGATCGACAATGACGACGCCAACGACAATGGCGATGCCGAACGGCGAGAACGGTCCGGTCGGCGCGCGGGCAGGCCCTGGCTTGCGCGTCACCGGCCAGGCTCCGGCGGCAGGCGCAGCGCGCCACGCCTGATCTCGAAGAGCATTACGGCGGTCGCCACGGCGAGGTTGAGCGAGTCGGCCTTGCCGGTCTGCGGGATGCGCACGAGAACATCGCACGCGTCGGCGAGGGTATCCGGCAAGCCCGACTGCTCATTGCCCATCAGCAGCAGGACCGGGCGGCGGTAGTCCACGTCGCGATAATCGCGCCGCCCCGCCAAATGGGTGCCGACGACAATGCCGCGCCAGCCCAGCCGCCAGGACAGAAACTCGCGGACGCTCATGCGCGCGATTGGCACATGGAAGATCGAGCCCATGGTCGCGCGCACGGCTTCGACCGAAAAGGGATCGACCGTCTCGCCGACCAGCAGGACACCGTCGGCGCCGACGGCATCGGCCGTGCGAATTATCGTGCCGAGATTGCCGGGGTCCTTGACGCCTTCGAGTGCAACCCACACGCCGGAATCGCGGGCGCGGATCGATTCCGGCGGCGCGAGGCGCTGCTCGAACACGCCGATCACGATCTGCGGGTTGTCGCGCCGCGCGATCTTGCCGAGCACGGCGTCGCTGACTGCCAGGATATCGGCGCCGCGCGCCCGTGCGGTCGCGACCGCGCGGTCGACGGCGGGCTGGCCGCTCGCCTTCGCGGCATGGACGAGAATGCGGATCGGCCAATTTCGTTCGAGGGCGTCGGTCACGAGCTTCAGTCCCTCTGCGACGAAGAGGCCGCTTTCCTTGCGATTCTTGGCGAGCGCCAGCCCGCGTATCTCCTTCACCACCGGGTTGGCGAGACTGGTAACGGTCTTCACCCTCCCGGCCGGCGGGCGCGCCGGAACGCGGCGGTGGCGCGCGTCAGCCATGTGCTGTCCACCGTGTGAACAGCGACGTCGAGAGGAGCCGCCCACCCCCCTCTTCCCGCAGCAGCAGCTCGCCCGATTCCAGCGTGCCTCCAAGACCGGAAAGCACCTCGGCGGCGAGCTCGTGCGTCGCCATGAAGGACGCGCGGATCGAATATGCCGTGAGAACGACGAAGAGCGGGCGGTCGGAGAGCAGCCGGCGGCACCTTCGCATCATTTCGGGCAAGTCCGCGAACAGGTCCCAGACCTCATTCTTCGGGCCGCGCCCGAATTTCGGAGGATCGAGGACGATCGCGTCGTAACGCGCACCGCGCCGTTCCTCGCGGGCGACGAATTTCATCGCATCCTCGACGATCCAGCGGATGGGAAGATCGTTGAGGCCGGAGAGCGACTGATTCTCCCGCGCCCAGGCGATTGCCTTCTTCGAGGCGTCGATATGGACCACCGAAGCGCCTGCCCTGGCCGCCAGCAGCGAAGCGATCCCGGTGTAGCCGAAGAGATTGAGGATATTGAGCGGCCGGCGCGCGCCTTCGATGAGTCCCAGCATCCACGACCAGTGCGTTTCCTGCTCCGGGAAGACGCCGACATGACGGAACGCCGTGAACCTGCCGAGGAATGAGACCCCGCGGTAGCTCATCTTCCAGGTGTCGGGTAACGGGCGCCGGAAGCGCCAGCGCCCGTCGGACTCCTCGTCCTTGCCGCCGGTAAAGACAGCGTCGGCAGCCTCCCAGAACGCCTTCTCCCGTCGCGGCGACCACATCGCCTGCGGTTCAGGGCGGACAATGCGATTGGGACCGTAGCGTTCAAGCTTCAGTCCGCCGCCGGAATCGAGAAGCCGATAATCCTCCCATCCGCCCGTTTCCAGCATCACGGGTGTCCGGACGCTCAGGGCGGTGCCGCGGACGCCGTGCGGTCGGGGGTGCGGGACGGGCATTGGCGATTCCGTGCGTGGCCGCGCCAGTGATACCGGGCAACGCGTGAAAAGCCAACGCATCGGAGGCGCAGGCTATTGCTCCTTTCCGACCGGAATGCAACTAATCGTCGGATGGATATGACGGGTGAGTATCGGATTCCCGCCCGACGGGAGGACGTGTGGGCGGCGCTCAACGATCCGGAAGTGCTTGCTGCCTGCATTCCGGGCTGCGAATCCCTCGAGAAGACCGCCGACGATACGATGACGGCCCGGGTCAAGGCCAAGATCGGACCGGTGAGCGCGACCTTCACCGGCATCGTGACGCTGTCCAATGTCCGGCCGCCGGAAGGCTACACGATTTCGGGCGAGGGCAAGGGCGGTGCGGCCGGGTTCGCCAGGGGCGGCGCCGACGTGTCCCTAGAGGAGGATGGCGGCGAGACCGTGCTCCGTTACACCGCCAAGGCGCAGGTGGGGGGCAAGCTCGCCCAGGTCGGTTCGCGACTCATCGAATCCACAACGAAACGGCTCGCGGACGAGTTTTTCAATGCGTTCGCCGCGAGACTTGGCGGCGGCGAGTTCGTCAACGTGCCAGCGGGCGTTCCCGCGCAGCACCGGTTGCCCGGCGAGCCGGTGGTGGAGGATCGTCCCGAGGAGGCGGCGGAGTTCGCCGAGAGCGTGGAGGAGCGCCTGGAAGCTGCCGCCGGCAGAGGCGTGCTCGGTGGGCCGGTTGTGTGGGGACTGCTTGCGCTTCTCGCAGTGATCGTGCTCATCTATTATTTGACCAGTTAAAACCGCGACGAGCGGGCCGGCCCTGGGGAGGACACTCGAACATGGTCAAACTAGCATTGAAGGTGAACGGCAAGGCCGTCTCCGCGGAAGTCGACGACCGCACGCTTCTCGTCCAGCTGCTCCGCGAGCATCTGCGCCTGACGGGTACCCATGTGGGGTGCGATACGTCCCAATGCGGCGCATGCGTGGTGCATGTCGACGGCAAGGCGGTGAAGTCCTGCACGATGTTCGCTGCGCAGGCCAACGGATCCGAAGTGCTCACGATCGAGGGGCTCGCCACCGGCGACAAGCTGCATCCCGTGCAGATCGCTTTTCGCGAGCATCACGGCCTGCAATGCGGGTTCTGCACGCCCGGCATGATCATGACGGCGGTCGACATGATCGGCCGCTACGACGGCAAGCTCGACGAGCAGACCGTGCGTCACGAGCTGGAAGGCAATATCTGCCGCTGCACCGGCTACCATAATATCGTCAAGGCGATCCTGGCGGCGGCCGGCGAAATGTCCGGCGCGCGCAAGGTCGCCTGACGGCCGAACGCCGCTCGCGGCAACTCAGGTCCGAGGGAGGAAATCATGACGGACAAGGGTATCGGCGCACGGGTTCTCCGGGTCGAGGACGCCCGGTTCATCACGGGCCGCGGCCATTACGTCGACGACATCAATCGCTGGGGACAGCTTTACGCATACTTCCTGCGGTCGCCGGAGGCGCATGCGGACATCGCCAGACTCGATGTGTCAAAGGCCAAAGCGGCCCCGGGGGTCGTGGAGGTCCTGACCGGAGCGGAGGTCAAGGCGGATGGACTCGGCGGCATGCCGGTCGGTTGGGGCATCACCTGCAAGGACAAGAGCATGTCCATCGAGCCGCCCTACCCGATCCTGGCGCAGGACCGGGTGCGCTTCGTCGGCGAGCTCGTGGCGGTGGTGGTGGCGGAGAGCAAGGCGGCGGCTCGGGACGCTGCCGAGCTGATAGAGGTTGAGTACAAGAGCCTTCCGGCGATCACCAGCACGGCCGATGCCATGAAGCCCAACGCGCCGCAGCTCTGGCCGCAGGCGCCGAAGAACATGTGCTTCGATTGGGAAATCGGCGACAAGGCCGCCACCGAAGCGGCGCTGGCGAAGTCCCATCATGTGACGCGGCTTGAGATCGTCAACCAGCGGCTCATTCCGAATGCGATGGAGCCGCGCGCAGCGATCGCCGAATTCGAGCCCGGCACCGGGCAGCTCACCCTGTATTGCACGAGCCAGGCGCCGCACGCGGCGCGGCTCCTGCTCGGCGCGTTCATCCTCAATCAGCCCGAACACAAGTTCAGGGTCGTTTCTCCCGATGTCGGCGGCGGCTTCGGCTCCAAGATCTATCCGTATGCCGAGTATGCCGTCCTGTGCTGGGCAGCCCGGCGTCTGAAGGCGGCCATAAAGTGGACCGCCGAGAGGTCCGAGTCGTTCGTGTCGGACGCCCACGGGCGCGACCATGTGACAGTGGCGGAGCTCGGATTGGACAAGGACGGCAAATTCACGGCTCTCCGGGTCAACACCATTGCCAATCTCGGCGCCTACCTGTCGGCCTTCGCACCGCTCATTCCGACCTACCTCTATGCGACATTGCTCGCGGGCCAATACACAACTCCCGCCATCTATGCCGACGTGCAGGCGGTGTTTACAAACACGACGCCTGTCGACGCCTATCGCGGCGCCGGGCGTCCCGAGGCGACCTACGTGCTGGAGCGGATCGTCGAGGTCGCGGCGCGGGAGATCGGGATGGATCCGGCGGAACTGCGCCGCCGCAATTTCATCGCACCGAACGCGTTCCCGTACCAGACTCCAGTGGCGCTTGTGTACGACTCGGGCAATTACGCGGCGGCGCTCGACAAGGCCATGAAGCTCGCCGACTATGCGGGTTTCCCGAAGCGGCGCGAGGAAGCGAAGAAGCGCGGCAAGCTGCGCGGCATCGGCATTTCGACGCCGATCGAGGCGACAGGAGCGGCCCCATCGGCAATCGCCGGTCAGCTCGGCGCCCGCGCCGGCCTGTTCGAGTCGGCGGAAGTGCGGTTCAATCCGACCGGCAGCGTGACGGTCTTCCTCGGCTCGCACAATCACGGCCAGGGACACGCGACGACCTTCGCCCAGATCGTGGCCACCACGCTGGGCGTGCCGTTCGAGAATGTCGAGGTTGTCGAAGGCGATACCGGCAACACCCAGTTCGGCATGGGGACCTACGGGTCGCGTACCCTTTCGGTCGGCGGCAGCGCGCTTTACAGGGCCTGCGAGAAGATCATCGACAAGGGCAAGAAGATCGCGGCGCATCTGCTCGAGGCGTCCGAGGGCGACATCGAGTTCGAGAACGGCGTGTTCAAGGTTGCGGGCACCGACCGGTCCAAGACGATCGCGGAGATCGCCTTCGCCGCCTATGTGCCTCACGATTTTCCGCACGACCGGCTCGATCCGGGCCTCAACGAGCAGGCCTATTTCGACCCGACCAACTTCAATTTCCCGTACGGCGCATATGTTTGCGAGGTCGAAGTCGACCCGCAAACCGGCGAAACGGAGATCGTGAACTTCACCGCGGTCGACGATGTCGGCACGATCATCAACCCGATGATCGTGCACGGGCAGATCGAGGGCGGTATCGTGCAGGGCATCGGCCAGGCGATGACCGAACAGGCGGTTTACGGCGACAGCGGCCAGCTTCTGACCGGCTCCTTCATGGATTACACCATGCCACGCGCCGACAACGTCCCGTTCATCGTCAGCGATTTCACCGTGACCCCCTGCCCCGACAATCCGCTCGGCGTCAAGGGCTGCGGCGAGATTGGGACGATCGGCGCGCCGCCGGCCGTCATCAACGCCCTGACCGACGCCATCGGCGTCCGGGACATCGCCATGCCGGCAACGCCGCAGAGAATCTGGATGGCGCTGCAGCAGTCCGGCGCGCGCCAGGCGGCCTGAAATTCGGTTTTGGGAGAGCCAGATGTACGAGACGCACTATCACAAGCCGAAAAATCTCGCCGAGGCCGCCAGGATTTTCTCTGGCGCGTCGGAGGCCCGCTATCTTGCCGGCGGGCAAACGCTGATACCGACCATGAAGCTTCGGCTGGCGGGTCCGAGCGACGTCATCGACCTTTCGGGGCTTGCCGAACTCAAGGGGATCACGGCGTCCGGCGATACACTCACGATCGGCGGCGGGGTGACGCACTTCGAGGTGGCCAATTCGGCCGACGTGAAGCGCACGATCCCGGCGCTGGCGGCTCTTGCCGGAACGATCGGCGACCCTGCCGTGCGTTACCGGGGGACGATCGGCGGCTCGATTGCCAACAACGATCCGGCGGCGGATTACCCGGCGGCGGTGCTCGGCCTCGGGGCCACGGTCAAAACCGATCAGCGTACAATCCCGGCCGACTCCTTCTTCACCGGCGTCTTCTCGACCGCGCTCAAGGACGGCGAAATCGTCACCCAAATTTCCTTCCCGGTGCCGGCCAAGGCAGCCTACAAGAAGTTTCCCCAGCCCGCTTCGCGCTTCGCCATGGCGGGGGTATTCGTGGCGCGCATGAAGGACGGCAAGGTGCGTGTGGCGGTAACGGGCGCCGGCAATACCGGTGTCTATCGCGCCTCGGACATGGAGGCAGCCCTGGAGAAGAATTTTTCGCCGGATGCCATTGCTAACATATCGGTCGACCCCGGGAAGATGCTGTCCGATATCCACGCATCGCCGGCCTATCGGGCCAATCTGGTGCAGGTGATGGCGAAACGGGCCGTGGCTGCCATCGCGTAAGGCACGCGGACGGGCGATGCTGCCGCGGATTGCCCTTCGACTGGCGGCGGCCGTGTGCATCGCCCTGGGTACCGGGGCGGCTCATGCCGACTGGCGCGAGGACATCAAGGTGTTCCGGGTCGGTATTCCCGTCGGCGAGAATGCTACCTATCGCCTGCGGCAAGCCGAGCCGTTCCGGCAATACCTCCAGAGCCGGCTCGGCGTTCACGTCGAGCTTTTCCCGGCGACGTCCTACGACGCGCTGATCGACGCAGCGGCGGGCGAGCGCATCCATTACGGCATATTCAGCGCAACCGCCTATGTCAGCGCCGACATCGCCTGCCAGTGCCTCGAGCCTGTCGCCATTCCTTCGGGCGACGACGGCGGCGAAGGGTATCATGCAATCCTGATCGCCCGCGCGGACAGCCCGATCTATTCGGTGACCGACGCGAAAGGCACGCGGCTCGCGGCCGGCCCAACCGGATCGGTGACCGGAACCGTCGTGCCGTTTGCGGCGTTCGCGGCCGAGGGCATCGATCCGAAGACCTACTTCGCCGCCGTGGTCGATGTGCGCAGCCCGGAGGATTCGATCGCGGCGCTCCTCCTCGGCGAGGCCGACGTCGCGCTGGCGTGGTCGAGCCTCGCGGGCGACCCCGTTTCCGGCTATTCGGCGGGGACGCTCATGAAAATGGTCGCGGACGGCACTTTAACAATGAGCGACATCCGATTGATCTGGCAATCGGATCGTATTCCCTACGGACCTCACGCGATCCGCCGCAACCTGCCCGGAGAGCTGAAGGCGCTTGTCGCAGAGGCCGTGCTCGCAATGCCTGCCGAAAATCCAGAGGCCGTCGATGCCATCAACCGGTCGGGCGACGGCGGCATGGTTGCTGCCAACGATGCGATGTTCGACGGATTGCGGCGGGCGCTTCAGGCGAGCGGACCGCACTAGACTAGATGCAGTTGACCGGCGTCTGCGGCGGACGGCAGACCTTCGCGGTGAGGCGCGGCTTGAAGTAGAAGCGATCCTTCATCGGCACGTCGCCGGAGAACAGATAGGCGATCCTGGGCGTATAGGTGTAGGTCGTTTCCGAAACGACAAGGAAGGTGTTCGGCACTTTCAGGTTTTCCGGCAAGGGATAGACCGAGCCCACCTGCAAGGGGTTCGTGCCCTTCGCGTCGCTCCATATGACAGTCGGATTGGCGTTGGCGTCGAGCGTGACCCCTGCAACGACAATCTTCAGCGGTCCTTCGGGATACGGCTTCATGATCGCAGACGTCACGTTCAGGAAGTTCGTCTTGTCGGCATCCGTGACCACCTTCGACTGCGCATAGAGGTCGCCGACCGAGCTGGTCGCGTGCGTGAGCTTGCGCTTGATAGCCAGGCCGTCCGTGATCTCGATGCAGCCGAAGGCAAGAAGCAGAAGCAGCGGCAGAATCGCCGCAAATTCGACGGCGGCCACGCCCCGCCGGTCCCTGACGAACCGGCCCCTCGCCGCGGAAGCGAGAAATTTTCGCGCAATAGCCATCGGCATCACCATGGAAATGGCTCGTTCTTGAAGGCGGCCGTGGCGACCATCAGGTACTTGCCGCTCCCGGTATTTGCGAGGCTGAAGTAAATTCCCTTCGTCAGGCTCGGCCACTCGTAGAAGACCCGGACGAGCACGATTTCGCCGCCGTGCCCCGGCGTGTAGATGAAATCCTGGTCGATCAGCTTGCCGTTCTCGTCGAGGGGCAGCGGCGGGTTGCTCGAATCGAAGGTGTCGATGAGGCGGACGTCGATCTTCAGATTGTCGCACCTGAACAGAACGCCGACGCGGTCGCAGATGGTCTGCTTGAAATCGGACGAGTTGAGGTTCTGTTCCTGGGCAATGCCCGTGCGAATGAGCCGTGCCGACATCTGTACCGCCGTCTCGAGCGTCTGCTGCGCGAAAAAAAACAGGCCGATCTCCAGGATCGCGAACATGAGGCCGATGAACGGCACGGCGATCAGCCCGAATTCGATGGCGGTCGCGCCCTTTTCGTTCCGGGCGAAACGGCGCCACGGGTGCGTGCTGCGAATGCCGGCGGCGGACCTGAAAAAGCGCATTGGCAATCGACCCTCGGCGCGCGAACGGATCGTGCGCTCTACGAAGGAGCTACCAAACAGCTCTTGAGGAAGCGTTGCGGAGACTGATGAAAATCCGGCCGACGGCGTTAGCGGTTCGTTAACCCGTGCCTATCGGTCGCCGGAACTCAGCTCGTTTCTGCCGGAAATCTGGTCCTTCCGGCCGCTGAAGGTCCCCGGATCGTCGCCGATCGAGATCGTCGGTTCACAGACCGGCGTGCAACTGTAGGTCTGACGGCCAGGCCGGCTGTAGACGGTGACCAGATTGTCGTCCGCGGCGCTGACGGTGACGAGCCGATTGGCGATGGGCTCGCCTTCCTTGTCGAGAACGATGAGGTTTGTGGTGCCGAAAGACCGGCCGGTGAGGATCAGCGTCCGGTTGTCGCGCACCGTGGCGTCGGCAATCATGGGATTGCCGACGATCACGGTGTCGGCGGGCCGGTCGATGCGGACCACGAGGGCCCGATCGAGCGCGACATTGATGACGTCCTCCTGGGCGGCCGCGGGCGCGCCGGCAGCCGTCAGAGCAGCCAAGGCGAGCGCCAGACACGCAATCCCTGGGGACACCAACCGGCGGGCGGTCATCCAACTCTCCACGCAGAAAGACTGAAAACCCTTGCCCAAAAAGGGTGAAGGAACGCTTAAGCGCTCCGGCTCTGACGGTTTCCCCTACGGTCGCGCTCGCCGACCGTGCGCCGGGCGGGATGCGATCGGCCTGGCGTGGCCTCACCGGGAGAGCAGCGCTCGCAAGGCAATTGTCACCATCCTGAATGAAATGTTCCTCATGAGGACAGTTTTTACGAAGGTCTTATGAGAATTGCGAAGGTTTCATGTTGCAAGCAAAGGTTTTCGCGAGATTCTGTTCGCGGGCATGCTCCGTCTCTCGGTTAACAAATCGTTTCAGAGGGGGGTCATAACCTTCCCGCGATTTAACCATCCCTCAGGATTTGCCCCTTATCTTCCCGTGCGGTTGCGGTGACGCAAAAGAACACTTTGCACCGCCGTCAAACCCTGGACCTAAGCCGTTCGACTGACTGGACCCAAGGAGTACAAGTCGATGAAGAATCTCTTGAACCGCTTTGCGAAGGACGAATCGGGCGTCACGGCCATCGAGTATGGTCTGATCGCCGCGCTCGTTGGCGTCGCGATCATCGTGGGCGCCACGACCCTCGGCTCCACGCTGAACGATACGTTCAGCTTTGTGGCCACCACGATGCAGGGCGCTGCGCCGGGCGGCGACACTGGCGGCGGCACAACTACTCCGTAACGCCTGAACGTCCACCGAATACCGGAGAGCCACCCCCTCGTGGGGTGGCCCTTCGGTCCCTTGCGGGTTCAAGGGCCCCACGCCGGCCCTGACGAAAATTCCAGGTCCGCCAGAGCGTCAGCGATGGGCCTTTCCGTTCTCACCCTTGCAGCCTTCGCGATCTTTCCGATCTGCGTGGCCTATGCCGCGGTATCGGACCTCACGTCCATGACGATCCCGAACTGGATCCCGGTCACGCTGGTGGCGGGATTCATGGCGCTTGCACCGTTTGTCGGCCTCGATCTCTGGACCATCGGGATGCACCTGGCAGTGGCCGCCGCCGTTCTCCTCATCGGATTCGGCTGTTTCGCGATGGGCTGGATGGGCGGCGGCGACGCCAAGCTCGCCGCGGCCATCGTTCTTTGGTTCGGGCCCGTTGACGGTGTCGCCTTTGTCGCCTTCTCCGCGATCCTGGGCGGAGGGTTGACAATCCTGCTCGTTGCGATGCGGCGGTCGATTCCGCAGGGCGTGTTTGCTGTCCTCCGCGCGCCATGGCTGGCACGGCTGCACGATCCGAAGGAAGGCGTGCCGTATGGCGTTGCGCTCGCCGCAGCGGCGCTGGTCCTCTACCCCCACACCGCCTGGATCGCGCTCGCCTCATGACGGGGCGGAGCACCGCCGCCGCGCGAGAGACCGTCGGTTAAGAATTCTCACGACTGATTAACCATAAGTACACCATTGCCGCGCCATCGTGGGACGCGGAATGGCCACTCCAATGCGTCGTGGGGTTTTCGTGACATGAAGGTCGCGCGCGTCGTCGTCTTGGGCATCGCTCTGGGAGCCGGTGTCGCCGCAGCCCTGCTGGCGATGAATCTCAGCCGTCCCGCCCCGCCGCCGCCAGTCCAGAAGGCAGCAACCCCCGCAATCGATACCGTCGATGTGCTCGTGGCGAAACAGAGCATTCCCGTCGGCGGGAAGGTCGCCGCCGACATGCTCGAATGGCGCACGTGGCCGGCGTCCGGCGTGCCGGCCACATACCTCACGCGTGCCGCCCGGCCAAAGGCAATCGAAGAGATCAGCGGGACGCTTGCGCGCTCGAGTTTCCTCGAGGGCGAGCCCATCACCGAGGCAAAGCTGGTCCACACCGACAGCGGCTTCATGTCGGCGATACTTCCGGCGGGAAAGCTCGCGGTGGCGACCGCCATCAGCGCAGATACCGGCGCCGGCGGCTTCATCCTGCCCAACGACCGGGTCGACGTGATCATGACACGGCAGGTGTCCTCGAACGATGGGGGCGACCGGTACCAGACGGAAACGATCCTCTACAACGTGCGCGTACTCGCGATCGACCAGACGGTCGAGGACAAGAACGGAGAGAAGGTTGTGATCGGCCAGACCGCCACGCTGGAGCTGACGCCCCAGCAGGCCGAGATCATCACGGTCGCCCGTCAGATCAGCGCGCGCCTCACGCTCGCGCTCAGAAGCGTGGCCGACGCGCAGACGCGACTGGGCAACGACGCCACGCATCTCATCGGCGGAGCGGCAAGCGGCGGCGTGACGATAGTGAGGAACGGCGTCGCCAGGGAATATTCGGTGAGCAGGTGAGCGCAGTCGTGACGGGTCGGGGGAAGGTGACGATGCGGGCAAGACTCCTTCCAACGTTCGCCGCCGCAGCGGCAGCGCTGGCCATGTGCGTGGTGGGAAGCGCCGCGCTGGGGGCCGCATCGGACTACCAGTCCCAGATCCTGGCCGGGGCCGGGCAGACGACACGCACCGTGAAGCTCGGCCTCAACAAATCGCTGGTGGTCGAACTGCCGCGCGACGCGCGCGACGTGCTGGTTTCGAATCCGTCGATTGCGGACGCCGTGATCCGCAGCTCGCGGCGCATCTATCTCACGGGCGTCGCGCTCGGCGAGGCCAACATCTTCATCTTCGACAAGAACGACCAGCTCATCGTGAACCTGCACCTCGAGGTGGAGCGCGACATCACGGGGCTGGAAGGCCGACTCAACGCGCTCATTCCCGGAGCGCGTATCTCGGTGGACATGTTCAACGAGCGGGTCGTGCTTTCGGGATCGGTGAAGAACGCCTCGGACGCGCGCAAGGCGGCCGACCTCGCGGACGCGTTCCTCGGTCCGGCAGCGGAAGGCGACCAGGCCTCCGGTACTGCGAGCACCGCCACCCCAACGGGCAACACAAGCGGCGCCACGACGACTACGACAGGGTCGGCAGCCCCCGTGCGGGTCGTCAATCTTCTGAAGATCGAGGGCGAGGACCAGGTCCACCTCAAGGTGACCATCGCCGAGGTGAACCGCAACGCGACCAAGCAGCTCGGCATCGACTGGAACGCGCTCAATGTCGGCGGCATCTTCACCGTCAGCCTGAACAACGCATTCCCGATAAAGCCGACGGGCGCGGGCTTCGTGGACGTTACGACCGGCGGCTTTCCCCTGTCGCCGGGCAACATCTCCGCGACGTTGAATCTTCTCGAGCAGGAGGGCCTCTTCCGGACGCTGGCCGAGCCGACGCTGACGACCATATCCGGCGAGGCCGCGTCGTTCCTTGCAGGCGGCGAGTTCCCTGTGGCGGCGGGCCGCGACAACAACGGTACGGTCACAATCGCGTTCAAGAAATTCGGCGTGGGTCTCGATTTCACGCCCGTAGTGCTTTCCGAAGGCCGGATCAGCCTGAGGGTGCGGGCCGAGGTTTCCGAGCTGTCGGGCGACGGCGCGCTCACCATCGGCAACGATCCTGCCATCACCATTCCCGGCCTGAAGGTCCGCCGGGCGGAGTCGACGCTCGAACTGCCCTCGGGTGGCTCCATGATCATGGGCGGCTTGCTGCAGGACAATCTGCGCCAGGCCATCACGGGCCAGCCAGGTCTCATGAATCTGCCGATTCTCGGCACGCTCTTCCGGAGCCGCGACTATCAGCGCAGCGAAACGGAGCTCGTCATCATCGTCACACCCTATCTGGTATCGCCGACATCGGTATCGGCGCTGGCCCGCCCGGACGACAATCTCAACCCACCGAGCGATGCGGCCGGCAATTTCCTCGGCCGCATCAACCGGATGTACGGACATCAGGGTGCCCCTGCCCCCCAGGGTACATATCGCGGCCGCTACGGCTTCATCTATGAGTGAGCCAAGATCATGAATCGGCCATCGACGACCGCCAGTTCCGCGCCGCGCCGCCGGCGGATGGCAGCAGCCGCGGCAACCCTGCTCCTTGCGAGCGGTCTGGCCGGCTGCAACTGGAGCAGACATGAGATCGTGGGGTCGGTGCCTGACGACTATCGCACCCGCCATCCGATCGTGCTCGACGAGGCGCTCGCGGTGCTCGACGTTCCGGTCGGGCCAGCGGGAAGCAGCCTCGCGCCGGCCTCCTATGCGAACATCAGAGCCTTCGGCGATCGGTTCCGCCGGAGCGGCAGCCCGGTCATGGCGGTCGTCACGCCGCGCGGGTCGGCCAACGAGCAGGCGGCCTTGCGCGCGGCTGGCGAGATCCGGTCGGCCCTTACCGCTCAGGGAATCCCCGCGGAGGCGATCAGCCTGCGCTCCTATGCGGCTTCGCCGCGCGACACGACGGCGCCCATCCGGCTCGCCTACAGCCGCGTGGTTGCCCGGACCGACCAGTGCGGCCAATGGCCCGATCAACTGACGAACACCAGCGAGAACCGCAACTACTTCAATTTCGGCTGCGCCACGCAGCAGAATCTGGCGGCGATCGTGGAGAATCCCCTCGATCTCGTCTATCCGCGCGACACCCAGCCGGCCGACGCCGAACGGCGCGGTCGCGTGCTGGAAGACTATCGTGACGGCAACATTCGCCGGAACGACTACGGGCTCGGATCCGGCAGCCTGACAGGGGTGGGCCAATGACCAACCTCGCCTTCGACGACGCCACGGCTCCGGCGGCGAAGGCGGACTCGCGCGCCGAGGCGGCCAGTCTGCGGCCGGTCCCGCGCATCTCGCTTCAGGCGTTCTGCGAGACGCCCGAGCTTGCGGCAACGATCGAGGCGGCAGCAAGCGACCGGCGCATGTCCCGCGCGCATGTGAAGGTGCACATGGGCGGCATCGCTGCGGCGATCGAGTTCTACGGCAGCGCACCGACGCCCAATCTGATCATGGTCGAATGCCGCATGCCGGCCGAGGCACTGTTGGAGGAACTCGACAGGCTGGCAAATGTCTGCGATCCGGGCTCGAAGGTCGTCGTGTTCGGCCAGGTCAACGACGTCGGCCTCTATCGCGCTCTGGCGCACCGCGGCATCAGCGAATACCTCGTCACACCCGTGACCGAAGTGCAGGTGATCCGAACGGTCGCGGAGCTTTATGCCGAGCCCGGCGCCGAGCCGCTCGGCCGTACCATTGCATTCGTGGGGGGCAAGGGCGGCGTCGGCTCCTCCATGGTCGCACATAATGTCGCCTGGGCGGTTGCGAGGAACTTCGCCAACGACGTTGTGCTCGCCGATCTCGACCTTGCTTTCGGCACGGCCGGGCTCGATTTCAACCAGGATCCGACGCAAGGGATCGCGGACGCGGTGAATGCGGCGGGCCGGGTGGACGAGACGTTCCTCGACCGGCTGCTCGCCCGCTGCTCGGACCATCTGAGCCTGCTTGCGGCGCCAGCGACGCTCGACCGGACCTACGACTTCGACGAGGTTGCATTCGAGCCTGTCATCGACGTCGCACAAGCGAGCGTGCCGACCGTCGTTCTCGACCTCCCGCACATGTGGTCGGCCTGGGTGCGCAAGACCCTCGTGTCGGCCGACGAGATCGTGATCACCTGCGAGCCGGATCTGGCCAACCTGCGCAACGCCAAGAACCTGATCGACCTCCTCAAGCAGGGGCGCAAACACGATTCGCCGCCGCGGATCGTGATCAACAAGGCCGGCATGCCCAAGCGACCGGAAATCAAGATTCCCGAATTCGCCGCCGCGCTCGAAATCGAGCCGCTGGCGGTCATCCCCTTCGACGCCCAGCTTTTCGGCACGGCCGCCAATAACGGCCAGATGATCGCCGAAACCGACCGCAAGAGCCCGATCGTCGCGTCGTTCGACCAGATCGCGCAAGTCGTCACGGGCAGGTCCGAAATCCGCCGGCCCAAGAAGAGCGGCCTCGGCTCCATGCTGAGCGCGTTCCGCAAGAAGAGCGAGTGAGTCAGTCCGCGATGTTCGGGAAAAGGGGCGCCAGCGAAGGGACAGCCGGGCCGACGTCGCGCCCTGCCGCGCCGGCCGTGCCGCGCGGCCCGGGTCCCTCCCCGCAATCCGCCGCTGCCGCCACAGGTGTGGCACCGGCGCCCGAAGCGAAGGCCCCGCGAACCGTCGATGCCCCCGCGAGGGACGTTCCGAAGCCGGCGCCGGAATTGACCGGCCCGGAACGCTCGGACGAATATTACGACGTCAAGTCGACGGTGTTCGCGGCACTGATCGATACGATCGACCTGTCGCAGCTCGCCAAGCTCGACATCGAGTCGGCGCGCGACGAGATTCGCGACATCGTCAGCGACATCATCGCATTAAAGAACATCGTCATGTCCATAGCCGAGCAGGAAGATCTGCTCGAGGACATTTGCAACGATGTGCTCGGTCTAGGTCCGCTGGAGCCGCTGATCTCGCGCGACGATATCTCGGACATCATGGTCAACGGCGCGTCGAAAACCTACATCGAGGTCGGCGGGAAGGTGCAGCCGACCAACATCCGGTTCCGCGACAATGCGCAGCTGATGAACATCTGCCAGCGGATCGTCAGTCAGGTCGGCCGCAGAGTCGACGAATCCAGCCCCATTTGCGATGCGCGCCTCCCTGACGGCAGCCGCGTCAACGTCATCGCCCCGCCGCTGGCGATCGACGGGCCGGCGCTTACCATCCGCAAGTTCAAGAAGGACAAGCTGACCCTCGAACAGCTCGTGCGGCTCGGCACGATCACCCGCGAGGGCGCCACGATCCTCGAGATCATCGCCAACTGCCGATGCAACGTGCTCGTTTCCGGCGGCACCGGTTCCGGCAAGACGACACTGCTCAACTGCCTCACCCGCTATATCGAGCATGACGAGCGCATCATCACCTGCGAGGACGCGGCCGAGCTTCAGCTCCAGCAGCCGCATGTCGTGCGCCTGGAGACGCGGCCGCCCAATCTCGAGGGAGAAGGCGAGATCACCATGCGCGATCTGGTCCGCAACTGCCTGCGCATGCGGCCGGAACGCATCATCGTCGGCGAGGTGCGCGGTCCGGAAGCGTTCGATCTGCTGCAGGCCATGAACACCGGCCACGACGGCTCCATGGGCACGTTGCACGCGAACAGCCCGCGCGAGGCAATGTCGCGTATCGAGTCCATGATCACGATGGGCGGCTTCCAGCTGCCCTCGAAGACCGTCAAGGAGATGATCGCCACGTCGATCGACGTCATCATCCAGGCGGCGCGCCTGCGCGACGGCAGCCGCAAGATCACGCAGATCACCGAAGTGATCGGCATGGAGGGCGATGTCATCACGACGCAGGACATCTTCGTCTTCGAGATCACCGGCGAGGATGCGAACGGCCGGGTGCTCGGCCGTCATCGCTCGACCGGCATCGGCCGACCCGCATTCTGGGAGCGCGCCCGCTACTTCAACCAGGAGAAGCGGCTCGCGGCGGCGCTCGACGCCGCCAACGCCGAAGAGATCATGGCAGCGGCGAGCTAGCCGGTTCGCGCTGCGGCAGGTGCCCGCGGCGGCGCAGGGAAGGATCGAACGGCAATGGGCGGTGGAACGACCCTGATCGCTCTCGTCATCCTGGCGATGCTGAGTGCCGGCGGCCTCGCCTATGCGCTCCTGTACGGCCGCATCAATGCGTCGGAGCGGGACAAACGCCTGGAGCATATACGGGCGCGACGTACCGGCATTTCGGCCGGCGAAGCGAGATCCGAGGACGCAGCAAACCGACGCCGGAAGACGATTCAGGAAAGTCTCGAGGAGCTCGATGCCAAGCAGAAGGCCAAGGCCAAGAGCGCGCGGCCGCCGCTCAAGACCCGCATGGAGCAGGCCGGCCTGAACTGGTCCAAGCGGACCTTCTATCTCGTCAGTGCGGGCATCGGGATTCTCGTTCTGTTTCTGGCCTGGATCGTCGACTTGCCGTGGTGGGCGGCGATGGTATTCGGATTGAGCGGATTGCTTGCCGTGCCGCGTTGGCTGGTCAGCTACCTTCGCAAGCGGCGGTTCAAGAAATTCCTCATGGAGTTCCCGAATGCGGTCGACGTCATCGTGCGCGGCATCAAGGCCGGTTTGCCACTCAACGACTGCATGAAAATCATCGCAAACGAGGCCGCCGAACCCGTCAAGGGCGAGTTCAAGATCGTGAACGAGGAGCAGACGCTGGGCCTGTCGCTCCCCGATGCTGTTGCGCGGCTGCCCGACCGCGTTCCGCTACCGGAGACGAGTTTCTTCTCCATCGTCATAACAATTCAGTCGAAGACCGGCGGCAACCTCTCGGAGGCGCTCGGCAACCTCTCGCGCGTGCTGCGCGAGCGGAAGAAGATGAAGGACAAGATTCGCGCCATGAGCGCGGAAGCGAGGGCCTCGGCATTCATCATCGGCGTGTTGCCGCTGGTTGTGATAGCGCTCGTCTACCTTTCGAGTCCCGGTTACATCATGCTCCTTTTCCAGACGACGATCGGCAACGTCATCCTCGCCTGCGCGACGGTATGGGCCGGGATCGGCGTGCTCGTGATGCGCCGGATGGTGAATTTCGACTACTGAGGACGCGCCGATGTTCGCCCTGCTTGTCCGAACCATCACCGATCCCCAGGTCATCGTCGGCATCTTTGCCGGCATTGCGGCGATGGCGACCATCGTCACGCTGGGCATGCCGCTGCTGGCGCGCGACGAGCTCGAGGCGCGCATACGCGCCGCGACGGTGGAGCGCGAATCCATCCGCGCCCGCGAGCGCGCAAAACTGGCGGCGGCAGATGCGCGCAGTTCGCTCCGGCGCGCAACGCCCAGGGCATTCATGCAGAGGCTGGTGGACAGCCTCGATCTGCGCAACCGGCTCGCCGACGAGGGCACCGTGGCGCAGCTCAGGATGGCCGGCTATCGAGGGCAGGCGCCGCTTGTCGTTTTCCTGTTCGCGCGGGTGACGCTGCCGCTGCTGTTTTTTGCAATCGGCGTCTTCTACCTCTTCTTCCTGACCGATTTCGAGCAGCCATTCCTGGTCAAGCTCTGCATTGCGCTGCTTATCGGCTCCATCGGCCTTTACGCGCCGGTCCTTTGGATCCGTAACCAGATATCCAAGCGGCAGACCTCGATCCGTCGGGCCTGGCCGGATGCGCTCGACCTCATGTTGATCTGCGTGGAGGCGGGCATGTCGGTCGAGGCCGCATTCCGCAAGGTGTCGGAGGAGATCGGCTCCCAGTCGGCGCCGCTTGCGGAAGAGCTGATCGTAACGACCGCCGAACTATCCTACCTTCAGGAGCGCCGGCAGGCGTATGAAAATCTCGGCATCCGCACCGGCATAGACGGGGTGCGGGCGGTGATGACTTCGCTGATTCAGGCGGAGCGTTACGGTACGCCGGTCGCCACCGCATTGCGCGTGATGGCGCAGGAGAACCGGGACCAGAGGATGAACGAGGCGGAGCGCAAGGCTGCCGCACTGCCCCCGAAGCTGACCGTGCCCATGATTCTGTTCTTCCTGCCGGTGCTCTTTGCCGTCATCATCGGACCGGCCGCGATCCAGGTCATGGACGCGATGAGCCGGTAGCCCGCAGGGCGCGCGGCTTCAGGTTCTGGGCGGAGCGGCTTCGGTCGTTTCCAGCTTCTTCCAGTTGTCCGGCTGGCTCAGCATGTTGCGGAGATAGGCAACATTGGCCGCGGCTTCGTCCGGCGACAAATCGGCGGCGGCTATCTTTTCGGCTTCGGCAAAGCGACCCTGAAGGCCGACAACCAGCGCAAGGTTCTGGCGGACGCGGCTGTCCGCAGCCGGTGCGGCGATCGCCCGGCGCAGGAGCTTCTCCGCCTCGGCAAGGTCGCCCGTCATCACGTATGACATGGCGAGATTGGAAAGCACATTCGGCTCGTTCGGAGCGAGGTCGAGTGCCCGGCGGTGAAGTTCCCGCGCCGCTTCGCTTTTTCCGGTCTGGTCGAGGATGGCGGCCTCGGCGGAAAGCAGCCGCCAATCCGGCCGGTCCGGCGTCTGGGCGCGCCGGATGATCTTTATCGCCTCTTCGAGATTGCCGTTGGCGGCCAGTGCCTTGCCGTAAGCGGCGAGAACCTCGCGGTCGTCGCCGCGCTTCAGCGTCAGCTTCTGGAGCACCGCCACGGCCTGGCCGGTGCGACCGCTCCGCGTGAGCGCCGCTGCATAGTGAAGCGCCACCTCCCGGTCGTTCGGCTTGTCGGCGTAGCGCTCGCCCCAGCCCTGCACCGCACGCTCGAGATCCGCCTCGGTAAGGGGCGCAGCGACGCTCGCGGTCGTTGCGGGGTCGACCTTCTTGCCAGCGCATCCCGCAAGCCCTGCCGCGAGAACCAGGGACATGGCCATGAAGGCCGTTCGGACGAAACGTCGATCCATGCGGTCGCTCCAGCGGCAGGCGACCGGCCAAGGCCGGTCGCTCGGCGGGAGAAATATTCCGTTAACGTTAACCCGCGGTTAAGAAACGACGGCCAGGCATTGTCGCCGGGCGGCTTCCCGCGCCATGATGCGCCACGTCACTCCGAAAAGCGCCCGCCCCTTGCCCGATCCCTTTCTCGACCCCGATTCAACGGCTCCCGCGATACCGGTGCGCGCCATCGTCCGCGGCGGCCTGGATGCGGCGCTGGCGGCGCTTCCGGCCGCGCAGGCTGACTATGCGCGGGCGCTCGATTTTCGCGCCAGTGCGGGGGCCGTCCTTGCCCTTCCCGGTTCCGACGGCCGCGTCGGCCTTGCCCTGCTCGGCCTCGGGGACACTGTCGATCCTGCACAGCAGGCAATGCTCTATGGAGCGCTTGCCACCGCGCTGCCGGCCGGCGCCTGCCGCCTGGAGGGGCCCGTCGCCGATCCGACGCTGGTGTCGATCGCTTTCGGTCTCGGCGCCTATCGCTTCACCGCCTATCGCACGGACGACAAGCCGGGAGCGCAGCTTGTCCTGCCGCGTGAGGCCGACGTTCCTGAAGTCCGCCGGGTCGTCTCCGGCGCGTGGCTGGCGCGCGACCTCATCAACACGCCGGCCAACGACATGGGTCCGGCGGAGCTTGCCGAGGCGGCGCGGGCGCTTGCCGCGAAGCACGGCGCGACCTTCTCGGTCACCGAAGGCGATGCGCTTCTTTCCGTCAACCTGCCGTTGATCCACGCGGTCGGCGCGGCAGCAGCGCCAGGGCGCGGGCCGCGGCTCATAGAGATCGGGTGGGGCGATCCCTCTCGCCCGCGGGTGACGCTGGTCGGCAAAGGCGTCGCTTTCGATACGGGCGGCCTCGATATCAAGACCTCGGCCTCGATGCTTCTCATGAAAAAAGACATGGGCGGCGCGGCGAATGCGCTCGGCCTTGCCGCGACGATCATGGATGCCGGCCTGCCCGTGCGTCTCAGGGTCCTCATCCCGGCGGTGGAGAACGCGATCTCGGGCGCGGCGTTCCGGCCGGGCGATATTCTGAGGAGCCGCAAGGGCTTGTCGGTGGAAATTGGCAATACGGATGCAGAGGGCCGACTCATCCTTGCCGATGCGCTCGCGCTCGCTTCGGAAGAGGCGCCGGAGCTTCTCATCGACCTTGCGACCCTCACCGGCGCCGCACGCGTCGCGCTCGGCCCCGACATTGTGCCGTTCTTCACGGCGGACGACTCGCTTGCCGCCGAGATCGGCCGGCACGCGGCCGCGACCGCCGATCCCTTGTGGCGTCTGCCGCTCTGGGAGCCCTACACCAGGCTTTTCGAGTCGAAGGTCGCGGACTTCAACAACGCCGGCTCAAGCAGCTTTGCCGGCGCGATCACCGCGGCGCTCTTCCTGTCGCGCTTCGTGGCGGATACCTCCCGCTGGCTCCATGCCGACATCTTCGCGTGGACGCCGACCGCCAGGCCAGCGAAGCCGGAAGGGGGTGAGGCGCAGGCGATCCGGGCGATCTACGCGATGCTGAGAGCGCGGTACGGGCGGTAGCCTCACGCCACGCGGCTCGATCGCTTGTCTTCCGCTTCGCTGCCAGGCGCGAGTGTGACGCGCAGGCCATCGAGTTCCGGGCGCATCAGGATCTGGCACGAAAGGCGCGAATTCGGCTCCACGCCTAGCGCGAGGTCGAGCTGGTCGTCCTCTTCGGTGCTGCTTGGCGGAATGCGCGCGAGCCATTCCGGCGCGACATAGACGTGGCAGGTCGAGCAGGCGCAGGCGCCACCGCATTCGGCCTTTATGCCGATGCCCCAGTCGCGGATGATCTCCATGATGCGCCAGCCTTCGAGCGCCTCCAGCTCGTGCTCGGTGCCGTCGAAGTCGGTCACGAAGATTCTCATGACGGCCGCCCCTTCGCGTCCGCTCCCGGCCGGCGCGCCCAGGGTCGCGTGCCGGCAGGCACTTCCCTTCGGTCGTCAACGGGCTGGAGGTAGTGCCTCACCTCAGGCCAATCGCCCCTCTCAAGCGCCCGGATGACGATCGGGTCGGTGAGAAAGAAGGCGTCGATCCCGACGCGGCGCATCAACGGAATCTGGTCGACGATGTAGTCGCCGACGGCGCGGATTTCGCCGGTGAAGCCGTCGCGCTGGCGCAAAAGCCGGGCTATCGAGAAGGCGCGGCCGTCGGCATATTTCGGAATTGTCACCGCGATCACCTCGAACCGGTGCAGGTCGGGAAGAACGTCGGACCAGTTCTCGCCGGGCGGGATGAGGAGACCGAGGCGGCCCTGCCGCTCGCGGAGCGCGGCCTGCTCGGCGCGCCAGCGAGCCAGGCTCACGATCACCGCCTCCGCTTCCGGCAGCGGCGCACCGTCCTCCAGGATTCGCCAAGGGTCCTCGGCGAACGCGCCGTCCTTCCACAACACCATGGCGTCAGATACCGCTGCCGTCCGATTCGATTTCGAGACCGAGGTGGATACCGCACTCGTCCTTCTCCAGACCGCGCCAGCGGCCGGCGCGGACGTCCTCGTCCGGGCGGACCGTGGTGGTGCAGGGCACGCAGCCGATAGAGGGATAGCCACGCGAGGCGAGGGGATGCGGCGGTATGTCGTGTTTTGCCGCATACGCGGCGAGATCGGCCGGTTTCCAATGGAGAAGCGGGTTGACCTTCACGCGCGCGCCGTCCGCCTCGAACAGCGAGAGTGCGGCCCGGCGGGCGCTCTGGAAGTGCTTGCGGCCGGTAAACCAGGCATCGAACCCGTCGAGCGCGCGGACCAGCGGCTCGGTCTTGCGAATCCGGCAGCAAAGGTCGGGGTCGGTCATCCAGAGCGCGCGGTGGGGATCGAGCCGGTCGACGCGATCGGCCGGCGGTCCGACGGTGCGCACATCGGTGAGGCCGAGCCACTCGGTCAGCCGGTCGCGATAGGCGAGCGTTTCCGGAAAGAGTCTCCCGGAATCGATGAAGATCACCGGTGTGTGCCGGTCGATTGCCGCCAGATGATGCAGGAAGACCGCCGACTCCGTCCCGAAGCTCGATACCGCCGCGATCCGTCCCGGAAACCAGGCGAGCGCGGCCGCAACGATGCCGGGCGTGTCGAGATGGCCGAAGCGGCCGTTGAGCGCGGCAGCGACCTCGGCCGCCCCGGCATCCGGCGCAACGCCAACGGCCTGCGGTTCGAAAGCGCGCGCGGTGGCATCAAGAGGCGCCATAGAGAGCCTGCTTGAAGGGGGCCTGCCCGAGGCGGCGGTAGGCAGCGAGGAAGTTCTCGTCCGGGCTCGCGCGCACTTTCAGATAGGTGTCGACGATCGTCTCGACCGCATCGACCACCTGCTCGGCGGAGAAGCCCGGCCCGATGATGTCGCCGAGCGAGGCCGTCTCGTCGCCCGAGCCGCCGAGCGTAAGCTGATAGAATTCCTCGCCCTTCTTCTCGACGCCGAGAATGCCGATGTGGCCGACATGGTGGTGGCCGCAGGCATTGATGCAGCCGGAAATCTTGATCTTGAGCTCGCCGACCTCGCGCTGACGCACAGGATTGGCGAAACGCTCCGATATGCGCTGCGCAACGGGGATCGAGCGCGCGTTGGCAAGCGCACAGTAGTCGAGTCCGGGGCAGGCGATGATGTCGGTGATCAGCCCGGCGTTCGCGGTGGCCAGCCCCTTGCCGGCGAGCGCTTCGTAAACCGCCGGAAGATCGTCCTTGGCGACATGGGGCAGAACGACGTTCTGCTCGTGACTCACCCGAATCTCGCCATAGCCGTAGCGTTCCGCGAGGTCGGCCACGAGGTCCATCTGCTCGTGGGTCATGTCGCCAGGCGTGCCGCCGATCGGCTTCAGCGAAACGGTGACGACAAGATGGCCCGGCGCGCGATGGCGCACCGTGTTCTGCTCCACCCAGGCATCGAACGCCGGATCGGCGGCGCGCGCGGCATCGAGGACGGCGCTCCGGTCCGGCTTGGCGGCAAAGGCCGGCGGGGCAAAATAGGCCTGGATGCGGCGGATTTCCTCCTCGGGGAGCTTCAGCGAGCCGCCGCGGATGCGCTGCCATTCCTCCTCGACCTCGCGGCGAATCTCTTCGACGCCCGTTTCATGGACGAGAATCTTGATGCGTGCCTTGAACTTGTTGTCGCGCCGTCCGTAGAGGTTATAGACCCTGAGAATCGCCTCCAGATAGGACAGCAGATCCTCCTCCGGCACGAAATCGCGGAGTGCATGACCAACCATCGGCGTGCGGCCGAGCCCCCCGCCGACATATACGGTGAAGCCGATGCGGCCCTCCGCATCGCGTTTGGCGTGAAGTCCGATGTCGTGCACCTGAACCGCGGCGCGGTCGCGCTCGGCGCCGTTGACGGCGATCTTGAACTTCCGTGGCAGGAAGACGAATTCCGGGTGCAGCGAGGACCATTGCCGCACGATCTCGGCATAGGGCCGCGGGTCGACGATCTCGTCGGCGGCCGCGCCGGCGAAGTGATCCGCGGTGACATTGCGGATGCAGTTGCCGGAGGTCTGGATGGCGTGCATCTCGACGGAAGCGAGATCGGCGAGGATGTCGGGGATGTCCTTCAGCGCGGGCCAGTGGAACTGGAGATTCTGGCGTGTGGTGAAGTGGCCGTAGCCCCGGTCGTACTTCCGCGCGATGTGCGCGAGCATCCGCATCTGCGCCGGGTTGAGCGTGCCGTAGGGAATGGCGATCCGCAGCATGTAGGAGTGGAGCTGCAGATAGACGCCGTTCATCAGGCGGAGCGGCTTGAACTGATCCTCCGTCAGCTCGCCGGCGATACGGCGCGCCACCTGCCCGCGGAACTGCTCCACGCGCTCCAGAACGAAATCCCGATCGAACTCGTCGTAGCGGTACATCTCCTGTCCCTCAGCCTGCCGCGAGCCGCGCGCGCTCGGCGTCGCCATAGTCGACCGTGGGACCCCGGGCGCGGATCAGTTCCCGCAACCTCACCGGCACTGGCACTCCGTCCTTGACCTCGACGTCGATGGCATAGGGCTCGACCACCACGCGCGCGTCGTGCTGCTGTTGCGCATAGGCAAGCGCGGCGTCGAGGTCGGGGCCGTCCTCCAGGATGCGAGCCTTGGCAATCTCGCGCGACCAGCCGCCTTCCTCGTCGAGAAAGACCACAAGCCCGTCGCCGAGACGGTTGGCTGTGATAACCTTGGCCGGACCCGCCCTGGCTGCCTTGAACATCGGTTCCACCTCAAGCCGCCGCCAGCGCCGCGAGCGGCGCCGGGTTCGCCAGGATCGCGCTTTCCGACACGACCTCGCCGATGACGATCAGGACCGCTCCGGAGATCTCCGGGCTCGCCGCGATGCGATGGAGCTCGTCGAGCCGGCCGGCCGAGGCGCGTGCATCGGGACGGGAGGCATTCCCGATCACGGCGACGGGCGTCGCCGGAGAGAGGCCGGCCTCGATCAGACGCGCGGCAACCTTGGCCGCGACAGCGTGACCCATATAGACGGCGACGGTGGCGCCCTTCAGCGCCAGGCCGGCCCAGCCGGGCAGCGTCTCCCCGTCCGCATCGACGCCGGTGGCGAAAACAAGGGCGGAGGATACTCCCCGGAGCGTCAGCGGTATTTCGGCCTCGGCGGCAGCGGCGAAAGCGGCCGTGACACCGGGCACGATATCGAAGGAGATGCCGGCCTCGCGAAGCGCCGCGATCTCCTCTCCGGCGCGCCCGAAGATCAGCGGATCGCCGGACTTGAGTCGCACCACGCGTTTCCCGGCCCGAGCAAGGCGGACAAGCAGGTTGTCGATCTCGGATTGCGACATGGCATGAGCGCCCCGCGCCTTTCCGACATAGATGCGCTCTGCGTCGCGCCGGCCCATGCTCACGACGTCGTCCGGGACCAGGCGGTCGTAGACGATCACGTCGGCCTCCTGAAGCAGGCGTTGCGCGCGCAACGTCAGAAGATCGGATGCGCCGGGTCCCGCGCCGACCAGCGACACGTGGCCCGTTCCCTTCTCGTGCCGCGCGAGCGCTTCGAGCGCGGCCCCTTCCGCCTCGGCCATTCTGCCCGCGAACACCTTGGCCGCGACCGGTCCGGCGAAGAAACCCGCCCAGAAGCGCCGGCGGCCGTCTGCACCGGCGATCGTCCCCGCCACACGCGCGCGGAGACGCTCGGCGAGGCCGGCGAGATCGCCGAAGGCGGGAGCGAGCAGCGCCTCGATCTTCGCGCGGACATGTCGCGCCAGCACCGGCGCGACGCCGTCGGTGCCGATGGCCACGGCAAGCGGCGCCCGATTTACGATCGCAGGCGTGTAGAAATCGCAGAGTTCCGGCTTGTCCACGACGTTGACCGGCACGCCGGCAGCGCGTGCGAGCTGCCATGTCGTGCGGTCCCGTTCGTCGTCGCCCGTTGCGACAAAGACGAGCGCTGCGCCGGTCAGATCGTTCACCTCCGGCCAGCGCGGAATCCACCGTCCGCCGACGCGTACGAGGTCGGCGCCGGTCTCCGCGTCGAGAAGGGGAGAAAAAAGCAACAGATCGGCCGAAGTTTCGGCAAGGAGGCGCAGCTTGGCGGCGGCCGCCTCGCCCTGACCCACGACCAGCACGCGCCGGCCGGCGACCTTGTGAAAGGCCGGGAACACGGCAAGCTTGCGGCTCTGTGCAGCGGTCATGGGGCGGGCCTGCATAGCATCTCGCCACCGGGCGCGAGCGACCGGCGGCGGGTACCGACATGTGTCGGCAGAATCTAGGGAAATGCCGGCTTCGCAGCGAAGCCGGCGGTTCCAATCTGGTTTGTGGGGAGAGAAAATCTTTCTACGGCGGGCGTCACGATGCTCCGCCGCCGCCCTACCAGGCGGGTCCGCGCAGGCGCTCGAGCCTTTCCTTCAGGGCAGAGAGATTCCGGGCGGCCGATCCGCGCCCGGAAAGCGTCTCATGGACGGCAGTCCAGAATTCTTTCGACACCTCGTCGTACTTCGATGCCGTCACCGCGGCCGGTCGCAGGATGGCGCCCTCGACGACCGGTTTCCACTTCAGCATCGCCGGCTGCTCCTCGGCGATGTCCTTGTCGTCATAGAGCAGCGGCAGCGTCGGCAGATCGGCGGCGCGCAGCGCGCGATAGGCCTGCTGCTCGGGGGCAGCGAGGTAGCGGATCAGCGCGGTGGCGGCCTCGCGCTGTGTCGAATTCTTCGAGAGCGCGAGAGCCCAGCCGCCAAGCGTTGCCGCCGAGCGGCCGCCCTCGCCCGACGGAAGCGGCGCAATGTCAAACCGGTTGCGAATCGGCGAATCGTTCGCGTTGCCCAGCGCATAGGCATAGGGCCAGTTGCGCATGAAGACGGCGTTGCCGGCTTGCCAGACCGCGCGCGATTCTTCCTCGGTGAAGGACAATACATCGGGCGGCGCGATCGCGCCGATCCAGGAGCGGGCCAGCTCGAGAATCCCGGCGGCCCTGGGGTTGTCGACGGTCACGGTGCCGTCCGGATCGACGATGAGACCGCCGCCGTTGGAGGCGATCCATTCGAGCGCGTTGGCTGTCAGCCCCTCATACGGAGCTCCCTGGAACACGTAGCCCCACATGGCCGTATTCCCGGCGGCGCGTTCCCTGTCCATCACCGCTTTGGCGGTTGCGGTCAGCTCTGCCCAAGTTGCCGGCGGCTTGAAACCGTACCGGTCGAGCAGGTCCTTGCGGTAGTAGAGAACCGGCGCTTCAGCGAAGAATGGCAGGGCCATCAGCCGGCCGTCGACCGTTTGCGCGCGTATTGTAACGGGAAAATGAACGGCGACGACGTCGGCTGTTGCACCGGTCAGGTCGGCGAGGCGGTCCGCCAGTTGCGAAGCCCATGTGTTGTCCATGGCGTAGACGTCGATGTCGGCGCCGGGATCGGAAAGCCAGCGCCGGTAGTCGGCGAACTGATCCGCAGGGGACGATGGGCGCGGGACGATGCGGACCTTGTTTCCGGAATACCGCTCGAAGCGGTCGAGCTGCTGGCGGAGGATTTCGAGATCGACGCCCGTGGCGCCGCTGACGATCGACAGCTCCTCCGCGTGCGCGGCCGCGGCCAGCAGAACGAGGGCCGCAAGGCCGCCGAGGATACTGCGTCGCGCCATGGATGGCCTCCTTACCATCGCCGTTCTCAATCTGGGCGGTACGCCCCGGCGAAGGCAAGCCCCCGCGCGCCGCCCTGGCAGCCGCACGTATTGAAGCGAACGTCGCCCAATATCGCCGCCCTGCGCTTTACGCTTCGACCGGCGGCTCCTACACTCGCATTTCCCAGCGGGCGGTGTGCGGAGGACCCAGTCATGCGTCGCGTCGTTCAGCGTTATATCGGGTTGCTCGCCGTTTCTCTCGCCGTTCTCGTGCTGTCGCTGCCGGCGGCCGCACAAACCGGCAAGCGGCTGATCGTCACCAAAGGCGCCGACTACGCCGGCTTCGATTACCGCACAATCAAGGACACGACTTTCGAGGCATGTCAGGCCGCGTGCATCGCGGAAGCGCGCTGCAAGGCGCTGACCTTCAACGAGCGCGCCGGATGGTGCTTCCTGAAATCCGATTTCAGCGCATTGACCGCCGCGGCCAACGCCAGCGCCGCGCGGGTCGTCGTCGTTCCGCCGATAGCGCAAAACGCGGCGGATCAGCGGCGGGCGGAGCTCGACTTCCTGTCGTCGGGCGCGCTCGAGGAAGCGGCGCGTTTCGCACGCGGCCTCAGCTCGCGCTTCTCGGTGCCTGCCGACCAGACCTACGCGTCGCTCCGGGGCGCCGGCGTGGAGGCGCGGACCGCCGGCCGCGTGGACGAAGCTTCCATGGCGCTCGGTCGTGCGCTCGCGATCGCGGACGAGGATCCCAAAACGTGGCTCGAATTCGCGATGGCGAACATGGCGCGGCGTTCCGACGATGCGGACATGCGCGCTCAGGCGCTTTTCTTCGCAACGAACGGCGCAATCAACGCATATCTCCGCGCGACCGACACCAACGATCGGGCGCGCGCGCTTGCGGTGCTTGGTGCGGCACTCGAGCGGACGCAGGCCTGGAAGCCCGCGATCAAGGCCTATCGCGCCAGCCTCGCGCTGGTCGAGGACCCGCGCCTTCGCGCTACCTTCGAGAAGGTGGTGGCGGAACACGGATTCCACATCGCATCGCATGAGGTCGATGCGGAAAGCGAGTCGCCGCGCGCCTGCATCGTCTTTTCCGACACGCTCCCGGTCTCCGAGCCCGGCCTTGCGGACTTTGTGACCGTCGACCCGCCGGAGGGGCTGTCGATAGAGCCGGAGGAATCGCAGATCTGCATCGACGGGGTGAAGCACGGGCAGCGCTATACGGTGCGCGTGCGCGCCGGGTTGCCGTCGGCGGACGGCGAGGCGCTCGTGTCGACCGCGGAACTCAGCATCTTCGTGCGCGACCGCGCGCCCTGGGTCGGCTTCGCGGGCGACGCCTATGTCCTTCCGGCCGGACCGGGCGCTTCGATCCCCCTCTCTTCGATCAACACCGACAAGGCGGAAGCGACGGTTTATCGCATCGGCGATCGGGGGGTTGCCGCTGCCATCCGCGACGGTCTTTTCCTCAACAGGCTCGAACGGTGGCGGGCGGAGCAGATCGCGGACGAGAAGGGCGAGAAGGTCTGGGAAGGTTCCATCGCCATCCGCCCCGTGCAGAACCAGCAGGTGGTGACGGCGATTCCGATCGGCGAGGCGATCGGGCAATTCAAACCGGGCGTCCATGTCATCACGGCGCGCGCCCCGGGCGGCACCGAGGAATACTGGCAGCCGCAGGCGACGCAGTGGTTCATCGTATCCGACCTCGGCCTGACGGGTCTTTCAGGCAATGACGGCGTGCACGCCATCGTGCGCTCGCTCGCGACGGCGCAGCCGGTCGCCAACGCCATCGTGCGGCTTGTCGCGGTCAACAACGAGGCGCTCGCCGACGGGCTGACCGACCGGAACGGGACGGTCGCCTTCGCGCCGGGCCTGGCGCGCGGAACCGGGGGAAACGCCCCGCAGCTTCTCGTCGTGGAGCATGGCGACGACTATGCCTTCATCGATCTGACGCGGAGCGCATTCGATCTTACCGATCGCGGCGTCGAAGGGCGTCCGGCGCCGGCGGCGCTCGACGTCTACGCGACGACCGAGCGCGGAGTCTATCGGCCGGGCGAGACGGTGCATTACACCGCGCTCGTGCGCGACGCGCGTGCGTATGCGGTCGACGATCTGCCGCTGACGGCGGTCGTGGAGAGGCCCGACGGCGTCGAGTTTTCGCGTATCGGTCTTTCCGACGGCGGCCTCGGCGGTTACGCAACCGACATTGCAATGCAGGACGACGCGATGCGCGGCGCATGGCGCCTGGCGCTCCATGCCGACATCAAGGCGCCGCCGCTCGCCGAGACGACGTGGCTGGTGGAGGATTTCGAGCCGGAGCGGCTCGCAATCGAGGTTTCCACCGATGCGGCGCAGCTCGATCCGGAGGAGCCGGTCGAATTCACGGTTGCGGCGAAATATCTCTACGGCGCGACCGCGCCGGGACTGATTGTCGACGGCGATGTCGCCATCAATCCGGTTACAGGGCTGGATGCCTTTCCGGGCTATCGCTTCGGCCGCGACGACGACACGGTAGAGACGTCGCGCGAGCCGCTCGGCGCCACCGCAGAAACCGACAAGGACGGATACGCGACTCTCGAGGTCGCGCTTCCGGAACTGCCGGAGACCACGCGGCTTCTGTCCGCCGATGTCATCGTGCGGGTGACCGATACCGACGGGCGCGCCGTCGAGAAGACGCTGACGCGGCCGATCGCACCTTCCGGTCCCGTCATCGGCATTCGCCCGCTGTTCGAGGGCGATGGCGCGCCTGAGGGATCCACGGCGCGCTTCGACGCGATTGCGGTGTCGGCGGAGGGCGCGCGGATTCCCGCATCGGGACTCGAATGGACACTCGACCGGCTCGAGACCGATTACCAATGGTATCGCACGAACGGTACCTGGACCTGGGAACCGATCACCAGGTCGCGCCGCATCGCAGCCGGTACCGTCGATGTGGCGACGGACGCGCCGGCACGAATCGAAGCGCCGGTCGAGTGGGGCGAGTACCGCCTTTCCGTCACCGGGACGGGCGATGTCGATACCTCCAGCAGCATGAAATTCACGGCCGGCTGGTATGTCGCCTCGGCCGGATCCGATACGCCGGATGTGCTTGCGGTCGCGCTCGACAAGCCGGCCTACCGCATCGGCGAGACCGCGCTGCTCCGGCTGGAGCCCCGCTTCGCGGGTACGGCGCTCGTCATGGTCGTCGACGACCGCGTAATCGCCATGCGGCAGGTCGAGGTGCCGGAGGAAGGAACGAGCGTGGAGTTGCCGGTGACCGACGCGTGGGGACCCGGCGCGTATGTGACCGCGGCACTCTACCGGCCGATGGACATCGCGGCGAAGCGCATGCCAGCGCGCGCGCTCGGGCTCACCTGGGCGAAGGTCGACCCGGGCAACCGGGCGCTTTCCGTCGCGCTCGATCTCCCGGAGGAATCGCGACCGCGCGGGCCGCTGACAGTGCCCGTGTCCGTCGGGAACCTCGCGCCCGGCGAGGAGGCCTACGTAACGGTCGCGGCCGTCGATCTCGGCATCCTCAACCTCACCGAATACAAGCCGCCGGCGCCGGACGAATGGTATTTCGCGCAGCGGCGGCTCGGCGTCGAGATTCGCGATCTCTACGGCCAGCTCATCGACCGCATGCAGGGCGAGCCCGGCACGGTGCGATCGGGCGGCGACGGCGGGCCGGTACGCCTCGGCGCACCGCCGCCGACGCAGAAGCTGGTGGCGTTCCATTCGGGCATTGTCCGCGTCAATGACGATGGGACGGCGGAGGTCAGTTTCGACATGCCCGACTTCAACGGCACCGTCCGTGTCATGGCGCAGGCGTGGACGCGGGCCGGTGTCGGCCACGCTGTCAAGGACGTGTTCGTGCGCGATCCCGTAGTGGTGACGGCGAGCGTGCCGCGCTTCCTGCATTCCGGCGACCAATCGCGTCTGCTCATCGAAATCGACAATGTTGCCGGGCCTGCCGGCGAGTATACGTTGGAAGTGGCCGCCGAAGACGGCATCGGCCTGCCTGACGACGCGGAACGTCGGCAGCTTGCGCTTGCCGAGTCGCAGCGCCTGGCGATTAACGTTCCAATCGGCGGCGGCGAGCCGGGCGACTATGAGATCCGTGTCGCGCTGACGATGCCGGACGGGCAGGTTCTGCCCCGCTCCATCGCACTCGGCGTGCGTGCGCCGGAGGAGCCAGTGTCGAGGAGGAGCGTGATCGCGCTTGCGCCGGGAGCAAGCCTGAAGCTCGACGCGGAGGCGCTGTCCCAGTTCCAGCCCGGCACGGGCTATGTGACCGTTTCGGCCGGCGGAGCCAATCGCATCGACGTGCCGGCGCTGCTTGCGGCGCTCGACCGCTATCCCTACGGGTGCGCGGAGCAGATCGCGAGCCGCGCGCTCCCGCTTGTCTACCTCAACGATGTGGCGCGGTCGGTCGGGATCGCGGCAGATACCAGCGTCGAGGAGCGGGTAAACAAGGCGATTATCGACGTGCTTGCGAAGCAGGCGTCGAGCGGCTCCTTCGGCCTCTGGAGTCCCTACGATCCGAGCAACGATCTGTGGCTCGACTCCTATGTCACGGACTTCCTGACTCGTGCCGAGCAGGCGGGCTACGACGTTCCGGCGACCGGAAAGACCATCGCATTCGACAATCTCGCCAATCGCGTGGCCTATGCGCAGGACTTCAGCAGCGGCGGCGAGGATATCGCCTATGCGCTCTATGTGCTGGCGCGTGCGGGCCGCGCGGCGATCGGCGACCTTCGCTATTACGCCGAGGCGAAGCTGGGCGCTTTTTCCACGCCGCTTGCGAAGGCGCAGATCGGAGCGGCGCTTTCGCTCTACGGCGACCGCATCCGCGCCGAGCGCGCGTTCCGCGCGGCGCTCGCCGACATCGACGCGGCGCAGGAGCAATTGAGCTGGCGGCCGGACTACGGCAGCCTGCTTCGCGACGAGGCGGCGGTGCTGACGCTCGCGGCGGAGACCTCGGAGCCCTCCGTCAACATCCGCGACCTCAGCCTCCGGATTTCCGCCGAGGACGCGCGTCGGAGCCATACGAGCACGCAGGAACAGGCGTGGATGTTGCTCGCGGCCCGGGCGCTCATCAGGGAATCGGAGAAGACGCAGCTCGCGATAGACGGCACGCCGAGCGAGGGTCCGGTCAACAAGCGCTATTCGGGCGACGCACTCGCGAGCGAGCCGGTAGAGATCGTCAATCGCGGCGACGGTCCCGCCGACGCGGCGGTGACCTATACCGGCGTCCCGCTGACGCCGGAACCCGCCAGCGGCAACGGATTCACGATCGAGCGCGCCTACTATCATGTGGACGGCACGCTGGCGAAGGTGGCGACAGTGGGCCAGAACGAACGCCTTGTCGTTGCGGTGACGGTCCGAAGCAGCGCCGCAATGTCCGGACGGCTCCTGATCGTGGACCGGCTGCCGGCCGGGTTCGAGATCGAGAACCCGAATCTTTCGTCGAGCGGCGACACGTCGCGCTTCGAGTGGCTGTCGGCGGAGCGCTACGGCGCGCACACCGAATCCCGCACCGACCGCTTCGTCGCGGCGCTCCGGCGGAGCGAAAGCGACCCGCTCGATTTCACGGTCGCCTATACGGTTCGCGCGGTGTCGCCGGGGGTCTTCGTGCATCCGGCGGCGACGGTGGAAGACATGTATCGCCCGGAGCGGCGGGCGCGTACGGGCGTCGGTCAGGTCGAGGTCGTGGGGCTCACACGCTGAGACGAACATGACAGTCGCGGTACTCACGACGAGAAGAGACCGGGCGCGTCGGGGTCTTGCCGTCGCTGTTGCCGGTCTGGCGATCGTCGCAGCGCTCACGGCCGGAACCTTGATCGACCTCAGGATGCAGCGGATCGAGGCGGGATTGCCGCCAGTGCCGGACCCGGCCGCCATTCCCGTTTCCTCCGTCGTGCTCGACCGCAGCGGCCGCTTGCTTCGGCCGTTCACGATCGCCGACGGACGCTGGCGGCTCCCGGTCGACAAGAATGCCGTCGATCCGCGCTACATCGCGATGCTTGTCGCGTACGAGGACCGGCGTTTTTTCAACCATCGCGGTATCGATTGGCGGGCACTGGTGCGCGCGGCCGCGCAGTTCGCACTCTCCGGGCGCGTCGTTTCCGGCGGTTCGACGCTGACGATGCAGGTCGCACGGCTGCTGGAAGGCGACACGACCCGGAGTCTCGACGCCAAGCTCCGGCAGATCGTGCACGCCCGGGCGCTCGAACGGGCACTGAGCAAGGACGACATTCTTGCGCTCTACCTCACGCTCGCGCCCTTCGGAGGCAATATCGAGGGCGTACGTGCAGCCACCCTCGCCTATTTCGGCAAGGAACCGAACCGGCTCACGGCAGCGGAGGCGGCGCTCCTCGTGGCGCTCCCGCAGTCGCCGGAGAAACGGCGGCCGGACCGCGATCCGGCTGCGGCGCAGGCGGCACGTGACCGCGTGCTCGACCGGCTCGCCGCGAGCGGCACGCTCGACCGGGATGAAGCGGAGGTCGCCAAGGGCGAGCCGATTCCCGGCGCGCGCAAGGACTTCCCGAAGCTCGCCGCGCATCTCGGCCAGCAGGCGCTGGCGGCGCACCCTGGCGTGCCGGTCCACTGGCTGACCGTCGACCGCGACATGCAGGCTGCGCTCGAAAGGCTCGCCGCCGACCGGGCGAATCTGCTCGGGCCGAAACTGTCGCTCGCGATCGTGGTGGCGGAGCATGCAACGGGCGCCATCCGCGCGTCGGTCGGATCCGCCGGGCTGTTCGCGGAGGCGCGGCAAGGCCATGTCGATATGACGCGGGCGCTCCGCTCGCCGGGATCGACGCTGAAGCCCTTCATTTACGGTCTGGCCTTCGAGGCGGGGCTTGCGCACCCGGAGAGCCTGATCGAAGACAGGCCGACTGCCTTCTCCGGCTACGTGCCTGTGAACTTCGACGGGACGAGCCGGGGAACGGTGACCATCCGCCGGGCGCTGACGGAATCGCTCAACGTGCCCGCGGTGGTGGCGCTCGACGCGGTCGGGACGGCATCGCTCGTCGCGCGGCTGAAACGCGCGGGCGTCAAACCCGCCCTTCCCGGAGTCTCGGCGCCGGGGCTTGCGGTCGGCCTCGGCGGCGTCGGGGTTTCGCTTCGCGATCTCGTCGGTGCCTATGCGGCCATCGCCAACGGCGGAAGGCCTGTCGCGCTCCACGACGGCGTCGTTACAGCGACCGCCGGGGGCGGGGCTCCGGTGCTTGACCGCACCGCCGCCTGGTACGTCGCCGATATCCTTGCCGATGTGCCGCCGCCGGTCACGGCGAGCCCAGGGCGGATCGCGTACAAGACAGGCACTTCCTACGGCTATCGCGATGCGTGGGCGATCGGATTCGACGGCCGGCATGTCGTCGGCGTGTGGATCGGGCGTCCGGACGGCACGCCGGTGCCGGGTCTTTCGGGGTTCGTCACCGCCGCCCCTGTCCTGTTCGACGCGTTCGATCGGCTCGGCGCGAAGGCGACTCCACTTCCCGCGGCGCCACCGGGCGCGATCGTGGATGTTTCAACCTCCGCGCTGCCTGCGCCCCTTCGCCGGTTCCGCCATCCGGGCCAGGAGATGACCGCGCGCGATCCGGTGCCGGAAATCGCCTTCCCGCGCGACGGTGTGCACGTGGACCTCGGCGGCGGCGCTGCACCGCTGGAGGTCAAGGTGCGCAACGGCGCGCCGCCCTTCACCTTCCTCGCGAATGGCGTGCCGTTCGGGCGAAGCCGCTTTGCCCGCTCGGAAAGCTATACGCCCGACGGGCCGGGCTTCGTGACGATATCGGTCATCGACGGCAGGGGGCGCTCGGCGCGGGTGACGGTGTTCGTCGAATAGGTCGCGCTATTCGAACGGCAGGCCGACATAGTTCTCGGCCAGCACTGTCTGCGCCGCTTCCGAGCCGATGAGATAGTCGAACTCAGCCTGCTGCATGCGTGCGCCGAACGCGCCCGTTTCCGGGAAGCGATGCAGCAGGGATGTCATCCACCACGAGAAACGCTCCGCCTTCCAGATTCGGCGAAGCGCGCGGTCCGAATAGCTGTCGAGCGCGGCGGTGGAGCCGGTGGCGTAGAATTGCGTCAGGCCCTCGACCAGAAAGTGCACGTCCGAAGCGGCGAGGTTCAGTCCCTTGGCGCCGGTCGGCGGGACGATATGGCCCGCATCGCCGAGGAGAAACAAACGCCCGTAGCGCAGCGGCTCGATCACGAAACTGCGGAGCGGCGCAATACTCTTCTCTATCGACGGGCCGGTGACGACGCCCGCGGCCGCTTCCGGTCCCAACCGGACTTTCAGCTCCGCCCAGAAACGATCGTCGGGCCATTCCTCGATTCTTTCGTCCGCAGGGCATTGAATGTAATAGCGGCTACGGGTCGGCGAGCGCATCGAGGCGAGCGCAAATCCGCGCTCGTGATTGGCGTAGATCAGCTCCGGCGAGCAAGGCGGCACATCGGCGAGCACGCCAAGCCAACCGAACGGATAGACGCGCTCGTAGGTCGTGACACGATCGGCCGGGATGCTGCGCCGGCTGACGCCGTGATAGCCGTCGCAGCCGGCGACGAAATCGCAGGCGACCTCGTGCTCAACGCCGTCCTTGCGGTAGCGCATTACCGCGGTGTCGCCGTCGAGTCCGCTGAGACCGACGACCTCCGCCTCGTAGATCACCTTTCCGCCGGCGGCCCGGCGCGCTTCCATCAGATCGCGGGTGATCTCGGTCTGGCCGTAGACGAGCACCGTCTTGCCGCCGGTACGCGAGGGAAAGTCGATGCGGCTGTGCGCGCCGCGGAACGCGATCGCGATGCCCTCGTGGACCAGGCCCTCGCGGTGCATGCGCGCGCCGACACCGGCCTCGTCGAGCAGGTCGACCGTACCCTGTTCGAGCACGCCGGCGCGAATGCGGGAAAGTACGTGCTCGGCGCTGCGATGCTCGCACACCAGCGTCTCGATGCCGTGCTTCTCCAGAAGCTGGGAAAGCAGCAGACCAGAGGGCCCGGCGCCGACGATGCCTATCCTGACGCGCCTCGTCACGCTACCAGTTCACCGCGATGTATTGCGTCTCGAGGAATTCCATCAGCCCCTCGTGGCTGCCTTCGCGGCCGAGGCCCGACTGCTTGACACCGCCGAAAGGCGCGGCGGGATCGGAGACGATCCCGCGATTCAGTCCGACCATGCCCGACTCCAGGCGCTCGGAAAGCCGTAGCCCGCGCTGCAGGTCGCGCGTGTAGAGATAGGCCACGAGCCCGTATTCGGTGGCGTTCGCGCGGCGGATCATGTCGTCCTCGTCGGTGAAACGCTGAATGGCGGCCACGGGCCCGAAAATTTCCTCCTTCAGAAGATTCGCGTTGTCGGGCACGTCCACCAGTACCGTCGGCGGATAGAAGTAGCCGGGGCTGTTCGGAATGTTGCCGCCGGTGAGAATCCTGGCGCCCTTTGCGGTTGCGTCCCTGACGAGCTCGATCACCTTGTCGCGCGTCTCGGCATTGACAAGCGAGCCGACCTCAACGCCTTCTTCGAGCCCGTTGCCGATCTTCATCGCGCCCATGCGCCTGGCGAGCTTGCCGGCGAAATCGTCGTGCACGGCATCGTGAACAAGGAAGCGGTTGGCGGCGGTGCAAGCCTCACCGATGTTGCGCATCTTGGCGATCATGGCGCCGTCGACGGCCGCGTCCACATCGGCGTCCTTGCAGACGATAAACGGCGCGTTGCCGCCGAGCTCCATCGCGGGCGTGACGATGTTGTCGGCCGCGGATTTGAGGAGCTTGCGCCCGACCTCGGTCGAGCCGGTGAAGGAGATCACGCGAACGCGCGGATCCTTGAGCATCGCGTCGACGACCTTGCCGGAGCTGCGCGAGGGAAGGACGTTGACCACGCCCTTCGGCACGCCGGCGTTCTCCAGCAAGGCGGCCATCGCCAGCATGGTGAGCGGCGTGTCGGAGGCCGGCTTGACGACGACCGTGCACCCGGCCGCCAGTGCGGGGGCGATCTTGCGGGCGCCCATCGCGGCCGGAAAATTCCACGGCGTCACCAGAACGCCTATGCCGGCCGGCTTGTGGTGGACGATCATCCGGGCGCCGCTTGCCGGCGCAATGCCGATCTCGCCACGGTTGCGTACGCCCTCTTCTGCGAACCAGCGGAAGAATTCCGCCGCATAGACCGTCTCGGCACGCGCATCGGGAAGCGCCTTGCCGTTCTCGATCGTGTTCAGCCGGGCAAAGCGCTCCTTGTCGGCGATCATCATTTCAAATGCCTTGCGCAGGATTTCGGAGCGCTCGCGCGGGGATCTGGCCGCCCACGAGGGAAATGCGGCGTCGGCGGCGTCGACCGCGGCAATCGCATCGGCCACCGTGCCGTTGGCCACCTCGGCGACGATCTCGCCGGTGGCCGGGTTCTCAACGGGAAACCTGCCGCCATCGGAGGCGTCGCGCCACTCACCGCCGATGTAGAGACGCGTGGGTATGTCCTTGACGAGCATGTTCATGGCGGTACTCCGAATCCTGGCCGCACCCCGACATGAGGGCGCTTCTCCTTGCGGCTCTCTAGCATGTAGGGCCGCGGCAATGGAATTGCCTTCGGGCGCGGCGCTTCCGGATGCCACACGCCGCTTGCGCCAGATCAAGGTGCCGCGGGCCGAAGGGGGCGACGGTTCCTCCTGCCGTCCACGAGGTCCGCATGGCATTCCGGCTCCTGATCCTTGCCCTGCTTCTTTCCTGCGAGGTTGCGTGGGCTCAGGATTTCGCGGCCGATCGCGGGCGACGCTTCGCACAGGCCAACTGCTCGCATTGTCATGCGATCGGCCGTTTCGGCGAGAGCCCCCTGCCGATCGCGCCGCCCTTCCGGACGCTGCATGAGAAATACCCGGTCGAATATCTTGAGGAGGCCTTCGCGGAGGGAATCGTCAGCGGTCATCCTTCGATGCCGCAATTCGAGCTGCCACCCGACCAGATTCGCGACCTGATCGCCTACCTGAAGTCGCTGGAGGAGTGAACCGGCGCGTCCTTGAACCGGCGGTCGCCCTATGGCACTAGTCCGGCCGGTGCCTCGATCCCGAAAAGACGGGCTGCTGTAGCTCAGTGGTAGAGCACTCCCTTGGTAAGGGAGAGGTCGACAGTTCAATCCTGTCCAGCAGCACCAGGCCCTGTCCGCGAAGCCGTCCGATGCCTGAAAAGTCCCCCGGCAGCAAAGGCCGTTCTCCGGACGGCAAGAGCGGCCCGACCGGCCGGAGGGAGCGGCTGGCACAGGCGCTGCGGGCGAACCTGAAGCGGCGCAAGCGTTCTGTCCCCGATGCGCCGGGCAGCGGAAAGTCGAGGGAATCCGGGACCTCCGGACCCGCAAGGGAATAGCAATCGGCAACCGGCTCCTTGTATCGGCCGCAATCGTCGGCCAGATTCGCACGATCCGGCGCGGGGGCGCATCCATTCATCGTCCGCGCTGCAAAAGCGGGGATTCGCATGGACCGCATCCGCATTACCGGCGGGGCGCCGCTCAACGGCACCATCCCGATTTCCGGCGCGAAGAACGCGACATTGCCGTTGATGATCGCGAGCCTGCTGACGAGCGACACGCTGACGCTCGAGAACGTGCCGCGGCTCGCCGACGTAACGCTGCTGAAGCACATCCTCTCCAATCACGGGCTCGACTATTCGGTGGACGGCAAGCGGCCAGGCCAGGCCGCCACCTACGGCCAGACGGTGCATCTCAGGGCCGCCGCGGTCATCGATACGGTCGCGCCCTATGAGCTCGTTTCCAAGATGCGGGCGAGCTTCTGGGTGATCGGTCCGCTCGTGGCTCGCATGGGAGAAGCCCGCGTGTCGCTTCCGGGCGGCTGCGCGATCGGCACGCGGCCCGTGGACTTCTTCATCGACGCGCTGCGCAAGCTCGGCGCCGAAATCGAGATCGACGGCGGCTACGTCGTGGCGCGGGCGCCGCGCGGCCTCGTCGGCAACCGCATACGCTTCCCCAAGGTCACCGTCGGTGCGACGCACGTGACGATGATGGCGGCAAGCCTTGCCCGCGGCGGGACCGTCATCGAGAACGCCGCGCGCGAGCCGGAGATTGTCGACCTCGCCACGTGCCTCATCAAGATGGGCGCGAAGATTTCCGGTGCCGGAACATCGACCATCCACATCGAGGGCGTCGACCGCCTTGGCGGGGCGCGCCACCGGGTCATGCCGGACCGCATCGAGGCGGGCACCTACGCGATCGCCGTCGCGATGACCGGTGGCGACGTAATGCTGGAGGGCGCACGGGCCGATACGCTCGAGCGGCCGCTTGCCGTGCTCCGCGAAGTCGGTGCCGAGGTGCAGGAGAGCAATCACGGCATCAGGATCATGCGGAACGGCGGCGGACTGGCGCCGGTGGACGTTACGACCGAGCCCTTCCCCGGCTTCCCGACCGATCTTCAGGCGCAGCTGATGGCACTCGTTACCCGCGCCAACGGCGTGTCCCACATTCGCGAGACGATATTCGAGAACCGGTTCATGCACGTACAGGAACTGGTTCGGCTGGGCGCCGACATTCGCCTCGACGGCCAGGTCGCGACCGTGCGGGGCGTGACCGGGCTCACCGGCGCGCCCGTCATGGCGACCGACCTCAGGGCTTCCGTGTCGCTGGTCATCGCCGGACTTGCTGCCGAGGGAGAGACGACCGTCAACCGGGTCTACCACCTCGACCGGGGCTTCGAGCGCCTGGAGGAGAAACTCAGCCGCTGCGGTGCCGCGATTACCCGGCTTTCGGGCTGATCTGGCCCGCTGGGCGTTGTCACGGATGGCGGCGGACATTACCTGTGGCGTCGCAACCCCATGGGCGGCTGCGGCCGCCCGGGGCCACGCGATGCGGAACCTTCTCATGGCCGAAGCCGAACCCCTCAAACTCGCCGCGCTCGACGAGGAAGACCTCGGGATAATCTCCGCACACGTTCAGGATGCGATCCTCACCGTCGGCGATCTTGCGTGGCGGCCGGCCGAGCGGCGTTTTGCCTTGGCCATGAACCGCTTCGACTGGCATGGCGCGATCGCCCGCCCGCGTCGGCGCAACTACGAACGCCGCCGGTCCATTCTCCGGTTCGACCGGGTGATGGCGGTCAAGGTTCAGGGCATTAACCCGAGGGCAACGGAGGCCGTGCTGGAACTGCTGGCTGTCCGGTTCCTTCCCGGCGAGGCGCCAGGCGGCTCGGTCGTGTTGACCTTCGCCGGCGGCGGCGCAATCCGTCTCGATGTCGAATGCATCGAGGTCGCGCTCACCGATCTCGGCGGGGCGTGGGCCACCAGGGCGGCGCCGGCGCACGACCTGTCCGATGTGCCTGAGCCCCACGCCGGCAAAGAGTAGGAAACAGGATGGCCGTTCGCCTCGCCCAGTCGGAGCCCGATTTCGAAGCCCGCTTCGGTCGTTTCCTCTCCATCCGGCGCGAGGCGGCGGAGGATGTCGAGGCAACGGTTCGCGCCATCGTGGCCGATGTGCGGGAGCGCGGCGACGCAGCACTCATCGATCACACGACGCAATTCGACCGCGTGACGCCGACGCCGGAGCGACTTCGCTTCACCGAGCGTGAGTTCGCCGGTGCGGAAGCCGGCGTGCCGCACGAAGTGCGCGCGGCCCTGGCGCTGGCGCGCGACCGAATCGAAGCCTATCACCGCAGGCAGATGCCGGAGGACATGCTACGGACCGACCCGATCGGCGTGGAGCTGGGCTGGCGCTGGACGGCAATCGAGTCTGTCGGGCTCTATGTCCCCGGCGGCACGGCCGCCTATCCGAGTTCGGTGCTGATGAACGCCGTACCGGCAAAGGTCGCGGGCGTGGAACGCCTCGTCATGTGCGTGCCGACACCGGACGGCAAACTCAACCCCGCGGTGCTCGTCGCTGCGAAGCTTGCCGGCGTGCACGAGGTCTATTGCGTCGGCGGGGCGCAGGCGATCGCGGCCCTTGCATATGGCACACAGACGATCCGCCCCGTCGCCAAGATCGTCGGACCCGGCAACGCCTATGTCGCCGCCGCGAAGCGTCAGGTTTTCGGGACGGTCGGCATCGATCTCATTGCCGGTCCGTCGGAGGTGCTCATCATCGCGGATGCGCGCGCCAACCCGGCGTGGATCGCGGCCGACCTTCTTGCGCAGGCGGAGCACGATCCCAGTGCGCAGGCCATCCTGATCACCGATTCGGAGCCGCTTGCCGACGCCGTCGAGGACGCCGTGGAGTCGCAACTCCAGACATTGCCCCGAAAGATGACCGCTGGCGCGAGCTGGCGCGATTACGGCGCGATCGTCGTGGCGGCTTCCCTTCACGACGGGGCGGAGATCGCCAACCGCATCGCGGCGGAGCATGTCGAAGTGATGGTGGCGTCGCCCGACCGGATATTGCCTGCCATCCGCAATGCAGGTGCCATATTCATCGGAAACTACACGCCGGAAGCGATCGGCGACTATATCGCCGGCTCCAACCATGTCCTGCCGACCGCGCGATCCGCGCGCTTCTCGTCCGGCCTGTCGGTGCTCGATTTCATGAAGCGTACGTCGATCCTGAAATGCGGGCCGGAGCAGCTCAACAGGCTCGGACCGGCCGCAATGACGCTGGCGGAGGCCGAAGGTCTCGAGGCACACCGGCGGTCGGTTGCGATCCGCCTCAACATCTGAACCGCCGATGGCGGAGCACGCGCCAACCGGCCGGCTGATCGCGGTCGAGATCGACCCCGCGTCCCTGGAGCGTGGCTCTACCGATGCGGAGCGGGAGCTTGCCGTCGCAATCGCCGATCTCGTCGGCGACAATGTCTTTCAGCCCGAGGGGCTGCCGCCGGGACGTTTCCGGCTCAAGGTCGCGCGCGCGGACCAGCGGCTTCAGCTTACGATCATGTCCGAGAACGGCGAACCGGCGGGCGGCGTCTCGATCTCGCTCGTGCCGTTCCGCAAGCTCGTGGCGGACTACTTTCTGGTCTGCGACAGCTACTACGCGGCATTGCGCACCGCCACACCGGCCCGGATCGAGGCGATCGACATGGGCCGGCGGGCGATCCATGACGAGGCGTCGGCGCTCTTGCGCGAGCGGCTCCGCGGCAAGGTGTCGGTGGACATGGAGACTGCGCGGCGCCTCTTCACGCTTCTCTGCGCGCTCCACTGGAAGGGATAGGCTGGGACGCACGCCTGCGCGTCCTGGCGAAACGGAATCAGCTCGTGCCGGAAGAGGCGAGCGGATCGGGGCCGTACTGGTTCGGGCCGGCGGTGCCCCTGAGGATGCCGAGCTCGATCAGATACCAGATGCCGACCGCGATGAAGGCGACCGAGAAGACCCAGTCGAGGACGCCCATCTGCTGCGGATTTCCAACCACACCAAAGAGGGTGAGCAGCGAGTAGAGCAGACCCAGCGCGATGCCGACGAGCGCGTACATCGCCGGCTTGTTGCGATCCTGGAAGCGCTTCGCGCTGACTGCATATCCCGGATAGAGCAGGATCAATTGTACGATGAAGATGACGATCCGCCCGGCGACACTGTCGCCCAGGATCAGCCCGACGATTAATCCGACGACGATGGCGACGACGGCAATGACGATCACGCCCGTCCACCATTTCGCCCGGTTGATCCGGCCGTCGAGCAAGGTGAAGAGATAGTTGAAGTCCATTGAATGCTCCCGCGTCCCGTTGGGTCGGGCGACCCTAGCCGAGTCGGCCGGCGTCCCGAAGGAGTTCGTTGACGGCCGTCTTCGAGCGGGTGCGCTCGTCCACCTTCTTGACGACGACCGCACAGTAAAGGCCGGGCGCAGGCTTTCCGTCGGCTGCAGCCTTGCCGGGCAGCGTTCCCGGCACCACAACCGAATAAGGCGGCACACGCCCGACTAGTATCTCGCCCGTCTCGCGGTCGACGATCTTCGTGGACGCGCCGATGAAGACGCCCATCGAGAGCACCGCCCCCTCGCCCACGATCACGCCTTCGGCGACCTCGGAACGGGCGCCGATGAAGCAGTTGTCCTCGATGACGACCGGCGCTGCCTGAAGCGGTTCGAGCACACCGCCGATACCGGCGCCGCCGGAGATGTGGCAGTTCTTGCCGATCTGCGCGCAGGAACCGACCGTGGCCCAGGTGTCGATCATCGTGCCGGAATCGACATAGGCGCCGAGATTCACGAAACACGGCATCAGAATGACGTCCGGCGCGACATAGGCGGAGCGGCGCACGACGGCGCCGGTCGCCACCCGGAATCCCGCGCGTCGGAACTCCGCGTCGCCCCAGCCGGCGAATTTGGGGCCGATCTTGTCCCACCAGCCGCCACCGTCGGGGCCTCCCGAGATGCGGAAAGGCGGCGTCAGGCGGAGGTGGAGCAGCACCGCCTTCTTCAGCCATTGATTGACGACCCACTCACCGCCGCGCTTTTCGGCGACGCGCACCTCGCCCCGGTCGAGCATGTCGATCGCGGCATCTACCGCTTCCCGGATCGGCTTCGCCGCGACCGGATCGAGCTTGTCGCGCTTCTCAAAGGCTTCGTCGATGATCGCGGCCAGGTCGTTCGGGCTGCGGGCGTTCATGGAAACAGGTCCGTTGCAGGCGCGGGCGACCTTAGCCGCCGGCAGGCGGGTGTCAACGCGGGTCTGCGCCGGTCGCCTGCAGCACCCGGTCGAGGAATGCGACAAGATCGTCGGAAATGAAGTCCACGTCCTCCTTGCCGTAGCCCCTGCCGTTCCATCCCTCCTCCAGAATCCTTCGCGAGCCGGGAGGCGCAACGAGGACAGTGATCATGCCGAGTTTGCGCGGGACGATGAGATTTCGGGCAAGGTCCTCGAACATTGCCGTCGATTCCGGCGCGATCCCGGTCTGCCGGATGACGCGGTCGTAGGTTTCCGGGCTCGGCTTGGGGAGCTGGCCGGCCCAGACTATGTCGAAGATGTCCTCGAAATGATTCGAGAAGCCGAGCTTCTCGGCGACCTTTTCGGCATGCCGGCGCGAGCCGTTCGTCAGGATGAAGCGGCGGCCGGGGAGCTTGCCGATGCGCTCCGCGAGTTGCGGTGCGGGCGCGAGCTGCGAGTGATCGATGTCATGAACGTATTCGAGGAACTCGTCCGGCTCGACGCCATAATGCAGCATCAGGCCGCGCAGCGTCGTGCCGTAGCGATCGTAGTATTCCTGCTGAACGCGCTCCGCTTCCTCCAGCGGCAGTCCCAGCCGCAGGTGGATGTAGTCGCGAATGCGCCGCTGGACCTGCGGGAAGATATCGAGGTGGCCGGGATAGAGCGTGTTGTCGAGGTCGAAGATCCACGACTTCACATTGCGAAAGCGGGAGAAGTCCCCGCGCTGCACCTCGGCCTTCGCGGCAGCCGGCGCGTCGCTGGTCATGGCTTGATCAGCGTGCCGGCGCCGTGTTCGGTGAAAAGCTCCAGAAGAACGGCGTGCGGCGTCTTGCCGTCGAGAATGACCACGCCCTCGACACCGCGGGCGAGCGCATCGAGGCATGTCTCGACCTTGGGGATCATGCCGCCGGAAACCGTGCCGTCGGCGATCAGGGCCTTCGCCTCCTTCACGGTGAGTTCCTTGAGGAGCTTTCCGTTGCGGTCGAGCACGCCCGGAACGTCGGTGAGGAAGAGGAGACGCGTCGCGCCGATCGCGCCGGCAACGGCGCCGGCGAAGGTGTCGGCATTGACGTTGTAGGTGCGCCCGTCATGCCCGGGCGCCACGGGCGCAATCACCGGAATCAGGTCGGCCTTGAGGGTCATGTCGATGACGGCGCGGTTCACCGTCTTCGGTTCGCCCACGAATCCGAGATCGACCACCTTCTCGATGTTCGAGCCGGGATCGATCTCCTTTCGTGTGACGCGCTCGGCGAAGACCATGTTGCCGTCCTTGCCGCAGAGGCCGACGGCCTTGCCGCCCTCCGCGTTGATGGCCATCACGATCTCCTTGTTGATCGAGCCGGCGAGAACCATCTCGACCACTTCGATCGTCTTCTCGTCGGTGACGCGCAGGCCGCCGCGGAACTCGCTCACGATTCCGAGCCGGTCGAGCATGCGGCCGATCTGCGGGCCGCCGCCGTGCACGACCACCGGAAAGACGCCGGACGTGTGCAGCAACGTGATGTCGCGCGCGAAGGCCCGCGCGAGCTCCGGATCGCCCATGGCCGCGCCGCCGTACTTCACCACGACGATCTTCTCGTCATAGGCGAGCATGTAGGGCAGCGCGGTCGAAAGAAGACGCGCCGTCGCTATGGCGTTGGATTTGGGTTCGGGCCGGTCGGCCATCGCGGTTCCTGCCTTGAAAGCGGGGCCGGTTCTATAGACCTTTTGTAAATGGGGGACAAACGGGGCTATGTCGCGACCCCGGCAATTGCCGCGCGAAGCTCGGCAATACCCGTTCCCGAAACGGCCGACGTGACCAGAATGCCGGGATACGCCGCCGGGCGCCGCTCGATTGCTGCGGCGACCTTCTCCCGCGCAGCGGCCAGCGCGGCGGGCTTCAGCTTGTCAGCCTTGGTCAGCACCGCTTGGTAAGCGACGGCGGCGCGGTCGAGAAGGTCGAGCACCTCCAGATCGTTCGGCTTCAATCCGTGCCGCGCGTCGATCAGCACGAAGACGCGGCGGAGATTCGGCCGTCCGTAAAGATAGTTGCGCAGGACGCCGGCCCACGCCGCATTGCCGCCCCTGGCGTAGCCGTAGCCGGGGAGGTCGACGAGGAAGAACTCGCCGTCGGTGGAATAGAAATTCAGCTCGCGGGTGCGGCCCGGCGTCGCCGAGACCCGGGCGATGCCGCGCTGGCCGGTCAGGGCGTTGATCAGCGACGACTTGCCGACATTCGAGCGCCCGACCAACGCAACCTCGCGGCCCCGGGCCGGGGGAAGCGCGTCAGGATCGGGAGCGCCGAGGACGAACCGCCATTGCCGCGCAAACAGGAGGCGCCCGGCCTCGATGTCGGGCGCGTCGGTCATCGCCGCCGCTCAGCTCTTGGCGTCGGCCTTGGCGCCCGACTTGGCGTCGGGAGCAGGCTCGGCCTTCCTGGGCTTGCGGCGGAACACCGAGACGATGTTGTCCCATAGTTCAACCTTCACGCCCTGCCGCTTCATGATGATCACCTGCTGGAGGATCGAAAGCGTGTTGTTCCACGCCCAGTAGATGACCAGGCCGGCAGGAAAGCTCGCAAGCATGAAGGTGAAGATCACCGGCATCCAGTTGAAGACGAGCGCCTGCGTCGGGTCCGGCGGCGTCGGATTGAGCCGCATCTGCATCCACATCGTGACGCCCATTATGAGGGGCCAGATGCCGATCAGCAGGAAATGGCCGATGACGGGAACCGAAGCGGGATCCCACGGTATCAGGCCGAACAATGTGAATACCGAGAGCGGATCGGGCGCGGAAAGATCCTTGATCCAGCCAAAGAACGGCGCATGGCGCATCTCGATGGTGACGAAGAGCACCTTGTAGAGCGCGAAGAACACCGGGATCTGCAACAGCATCGGCCAGCAGCCGGCGATCGGATTGATCTTCTCGCGCTTGTACATTTCCATCAGCGCCTGCTGCTGCTTGACCTTGTCGTCGGCGAAGCGCTCGCGAATCTCCATCATCTGGGGCTGGAGCTTCTTCATCTGGCTCATCGACTTGTAGGAGCGATTGGCCAGCGGGAAGAAGACGAGCTTGACCACCACGGTGACGGCGAGGATTGCCAACCCGAAATTGCCGAGCAGGCGGTAGAACCAGTCGATGAGGAAAAACATCGGCTTGGTGATGAAGTAGAACCAGCCCCAGTCGATCAGCAGCTCGAAGCGATCGATGCCTTGCGCGTCGTAGCCGTCGACGACCGAGACCTGCTTGGCGCCGGCGAACACGCGCGCCGCGGTCTCGGCCTTGCCACCGGGGGCCACCGTCATCGTTCCGGCGCGAAAGTCGCTCTGGTAGCGCGGCGCACCGTTTTCGAAGAAGGCGAAGCGGCCGGTGAAGGGCTTGCCCTGCTCGGGCACGAGCGCGACGGCCCAGTATTTGTCGGTGATGCCAAGCCAGCCGGAATTCGCCTCCGGCATCGCGATCTCGCGATCCTCCTTGACCGATTTGTAGCCGATCTCCTCCAGACCTTCATCGCCGAAAACGCCGATCGGCCCTTCGTGGAGGATGTAGAATCCGCTGCTGTGCGCCTCGCCGAGCCGCACGACGCGACCGTAGGGCGTGAGCGACACCGGTGCACCGGAGCGGTTCTCCACCGCGTCCGTCACGGTGAACATATACTCGCTGTCGATGGCGACGGTGCGGGTGAATACGAGGCCGGCGCCGTTGTCCCAGGTCAGCGTGACGGGGCGGCCGACAGAGAGTTGCGCACCCGGCGGCGCCTTCCATTCCGTGTCGGCGGTCGGGACCGCCACTTCCCCCGCGGCGGGGATCCAGCCCGTGTCGGCGAAGTATCCTGCGGGGCCGGAGGACGGCGACAGCAGCACAATCGTCGGGCTGCCGGGATCGACGGTTTCGCGATAATCCTTGAGGCGGAGGTCGTCGAGGCGGCCGCCGCGCAGATTGATCGATCCGGTCACGCGGGGCGTGTCGATGGGCACGCGCGGGCTTGTTGCAAGGGCGGCTTCGCGCGTTGCCAGCACGCCGGCGGCCAACTCCGCCCCCGGCGGAGCACCCGGCGCCGCGGGCGTCGGGGCGGGAGCCTGCGTCGCCGCCTGCTCGACCGCCTGCTGCCGCGCGCGCTCCAGTTCCGGCCCTGCGAAGAAGTACTGCCAGCCGAACAGGACGATGATCGACAGGACGATCGCGACGATGAAGTTCCTGTTATTATCGGTCATTGACCCGTTCCGGTTCCGCGCGGCGATGCCGTGCATTTCCGCGGCGCTCCGCCGATAGGCGATCGAGGCCGTCGATCAGATCGGCAACGAGCCGTTCGAACGGCAGCCGCAGCGCCGCCTGGCGCCCGACCACGACGTAATCCATTCCGGGCGCGGCATGCGCAGGAGCGACGAGCCGCGCCGCTTCCCTGAGGCGGCGCCGGATGCGGTTGCGGATAGCGGCCTTGCCGAGTCTCTTGGTCACCGTAAAGCCAAATCTCGCGGCCCTTCCGGGCGAAGCCGCCCCGACGCCCGATCCCGCAATCTTCTCCCGCCGCACCGCCTGAAGCACGAATCCCGGTTTCTCAATCCGCCGGCCGCGCGCCGCGGCGGCAAACTCGGCCCGCTTCCTCAGACGCTCCATGTGGCCGTTCCAGACGCGGCCGGCAAGGGGCGGTCAGGCAGAGAGCCGCTTGCGGCCCCGCGCCCGGCGGGCATTGATGACCTTGCGGCCGCCCTTCGTCGCCATCCGCGCGCGAAACCCGTGGCGGCGCTTCCTTACGAGCTTGCTCGGCTGATATGTGCGCTTCATTTCGCTGTTTCCCGAAGCCGGTGCACGCCGGCGACACGTTGCACCGCAAGTCCGCCGACCGTATCCCGCGCGTCTTGTGAATGGGTGTCCGGCCGCGTGGCGCTTATAGAAACTGCGCCCGGTCAAGTCAAACGCGCGCCCCGGCGGACGGCCGGTTTGACTGGCTTGCGTCAAGGGGCGCATCATCGCCGGCATGACGTCCGACAAGACGAGAGAAACGACGGGTCCGGTCGTCGAAGCGCCAAGGGAAGCGCCAAGGGAGGGCGGTTCCGGCCATGAAAAGGTGCGCTTCGGCCTGTCGTGGAAACTCCTGCTTTTGACCGGCCTCTTCGTGATGGTCAGCGGAGTACTGATCTTCGTGCCCTCGGTCGCCAATTTCCGCGAGGCGTGGCTGCGCGACCGGCTGGCGGCGGCCGAAGCGGCGGCGGTGGTGCTGACCGCTTCGGACCGGTCGCATCTGCCGCGCGAGGTGCAGGACGACCTCCTCGCCTCCGTCGGCGCGATCGCCATCGCGATCCGCTCCGGCGAGGTGAGCCGCCTGATCGCAACGGTCGAGATGCCACCCGCCGTCGACCGCACCAGCGATCTTCGCGAAATGCGGCCGCTGATGGCGGTCGTCGACGCGCTCGATACGCTGTTTGCGCCCCGCGCACGCACGTTGCGCGTGATCGGGCTCACCTCGCGCGGCGCCACGATCGAGATCGTCATGAACGATTCGGCGCTGCGCGCGGCGATGATTGCCTATTCCTTCAACATGCTCCTCCTGTCGCTGGCGATCTCGATCATCGCGGCGGCGCTGGTATTCTTCTCGATCAATCGCATCCTCATCGCGCCGATGCAGCGCATGTCGTCAAACATGACGGCCTTCTCCCAGGCGCCGGAGGATGCCTCGCGCATCATCCAGCCGTCCGGGCGAACCGACGAGATCGGTGTGGCGGAGGCGCATCTGGCCGCCATGCAGCGCGAGCTTCAGGCAACGCTGCAGCATCAGCGGCGCCTTGCGGACCTCGGCCTCGCCGTTTCGAAAATCAATCACGATCTTCGCAACATGCTTGCCGCGGCGCAGCTCCTTTCGGACCGGCTCGGCGGGGTTCCCGATCCGACGGTGCAGGCTTTTGCGCCGAAGCTCATCGCGGCGATCGACCGTGCGATCAGCTACTGCCAGAACACGCTCAGCTACGGCAAACCCACCGAGGAAACACCGCAGCGGCGGCTGGTGCTGCTGCGCCGACTGGTCGAGGATGTCGCGGAGATCCTCGGTCTCGACTCGAATGCAACCATCCGCTGGGAGAACCACGTTCCGCCCGATCTCGAGATCGACGCCGACCCGGATCAGCTTTTCCGTGTCCTCGTCAATCTCTGCCGCAACGCCATGGAGGCGATGGAGGGCGACCGGGAGCCGGCTCTCATTCGCCGCATCTGCATCGAAGCCAGACGCGAGGGCAGCGTCGTCACGCTCCATGTCCGCGACAGCGGGCCCGGCGTTCCGGAGAAAGCCCGGGCCAACCTGTTCCGGGCGTTCCAGGGCGGGGCGCGGTCGGGCGGTACCGGGCTCGGTCTTGCCATCGCCGCCGAGCTGGTGCGGGCGCACGGCGGAACGCTCGCCCTCGTCGACAGCAATGTGGGGGCGGCCTTCGAGATCGTTATCGCCGACCGTCCCCTCGCCTTCCATCGCGGCGAACGCGCCCACGCGGGTTGAGGATAAGCGCTCCGCCCTCATCCGCGGCGGTTGCAGCCGCCGCTGGCCGGCCTACGATGCGCGAATCGTCCTGGACCGGACCACATGCGGGAAATCATCCTCGATACGGAAACCACCGGCCTCAGCCCGGCGACCGACCGGCTGGTCGAGATCGGCTGCGTCGAACTCGTCAACCACATCCCGACCGGGCGGGCCTTCCACACGCATCTGCGCCCGGATTGCGAGATATCGCCGGAGGCTCAGGAGGTGCACGGGCTTACGCTCGAGTTCCTCGCGGACAAGCCGGAGTTTGCGGCCATCGCCGACGATTTCCTCACGTTCATCGGGGAAGCGCCTCTCGTTGCCCACAACGCGCAGTTCGATATCGGCTTCGTGAATGCCGAGCTGGCGCGGGCGGGACGGCCGCCCATTCCCGAGGACCGGGTCATCGACACGCTGACGCTTGCGCGGCGGCGGCATCCGGCGGGCCCCAATTCGCTGGACGCGCTCTGCACGAGATATCGGATCGATGCGAGCCGCCGTACCCTGCATGGCGCGCTTCTCGACGCCAGCCTGCTGGCCGAGGTCTATGTCGAGCTCATCGGCGGCCGGCAGGCGCAGTTCGGGCTGGAGGTCGCGATCGAGCGGGAGACGGAGGTTTTCGCGGCCGACATGCCGAGCGGGACGGCCCGGCTTCCCCGGCAGGGGATCGGCGTCAGCGAAGAGGAGTCCGCGGCGCACCGGGCATTGCTCGACCGGCTGGGCGGGACCGCCGTCTGGCAGGACTATCTTGCGGCAGAAAAGGCCGCCGCGACCGGATAGGCCGCTATTGGGGCGTGGGCTGAGCGCCGCTCCGCGCCACGCTCTGGCGATAGAGCATTGCGAAATCGACCGGATCGACGAGCAGCGGCGGAAACCCGCCGTTTCGTGTCGCTTCGGCGATCACCTGTCGGGCGAAAGGGAACAGCATCCGCGGGCATTCGATCATGACGACCGGCGCCGTCTGCTCCTGGGGAACGTTGGCAAGACGGAACACACCGGCATATACGAGTTCGATTGCGAACAGCGTTCGGTCGCCGTCGTTGGCGCGTGCGTCGAGCTTGAGTTCGACTTCGAAGTCGTTGGCGTTGGGGACCGAGGACTGAAGCGGCTTCGCGTTGACGTTGATATTGATGTTTATGGCGGGCTGGGTACGCGTCGTGAGCGACAGGGGCGCTTCCGGATTCTCGAAAGACAGATCCTTCACGTACTGGGTGAGGACGTTCAGGCTCGGCACCGGGGCGCCGGCCCCACCGTTGTTCTCCGCCACGTCTGCCATGGAAAGTCCCTGCACTTGTTGCCGCGCGACCGCTAACATGTCGGCCCTGCCACTTGCAAACGGCACAACCGCCGGAAAAGCCCCCGTGTCGCGGACCAGCGCCGGCGCAGCCCGGGACGGCCAAATCGGCAGATTGGCGCGATTTCGTTCCCTTGCAGCGGCCCCAATGCTAAATCGGCGTCGTGGCCATTGGACCGGGGGCGCTTCCCGCATTACATAGTGTGCATCGCCATCCGGAGGCTGGGGTCCTGCCAGCCACGAAGGTCAGCCAGGCAACGACATGAACGGGTTAGCCGACCTCACAACAATCATCTTCCTGGTCCTGGCGATCATCATTTTCCTCCGCCTCAGGAACGTTCTCGGCCGCCGAACGGGCAACGAACGTCCACCCTTCGACCCCTTCGCACGCCGCGAGCGCGCGCCGGTCGATGCGAGCGCGAACGAGAAAGTGATCCGGCTGCCCGGTGCGACCGATCGCCCCGCAGCGCCCGCAGCGGCCGAGGACGCGGCCACCCGCGTGGGCACCATTGCGCCCGCCGGTTCGCCGCTGGCCGACGGCCTCATGGCGATCGCCCGGGCGGACAGCACCTTCGAGCCACAGCGATTCCTGGCGGGCGCGCGCATGGCCTACGAGATGATTGTCACCGCTTTCGCCGAAGGCGACCGCAAGGCGCTCCGGCCGCTGCTGGCACGCGACGTCTATGACGGCTTCGTTTCGGCGATCGGCGAGCGCGAGCAGCGCGGCGAGACCGTAACGTTCAACTTCATCGGCATCGACAAGGCCGAGATCGTGGACGCGTCGCTCCGCGGCAACACGGCACAAGTGAAGGTGCGTTTCGTGTCGAGCCTTGTGTCGGCCACAAGAAACGCGGCCGGCGAGGTCGTCGACGGAGATCCGACGCATGTGGCCGAGGTCACGGACATCTGGACCTTCAGCCGCGAGGTCACTTCGCGCGATCCGAACTGGAAGCTCGTGGCGACCGAATCCGTGGAATAGACCCACGCGCGACGGCCGCCGGTGCCGTTCATGACCCATCCGAGCCCGGCAAAATCAACTTCCCGGACCGCGACATTCGAGCCAGCGGCATTCTCCGACCTTCCAGGCTGGACGGAGGATGATCACGCGCGCGCGTTCTCCGCCTTCGACGCCAGCGCCCGGGCAATTCGCGACAGGCCGTTCGCGAGCCGGGCCGTGCCCGGCGCGGCACTCGTGCAGGCGGCGGAACGCGCGCTTTCGGCCGGAGCACAAACGCGCGAGGCGGCACGGGATTTCTTCGAGAGGGAGTTTTGTGCGTTTCGCGTCCGGCCGGCAGAGGGCGGCGGCTTCTTTACCGGTTATTACGAACCGGAAGTCATCGGTTCGCGGGTGCGCACCGACCGGTTCACCGTTCCGCTCTACCGTCCCCCCGACGACCTCGACGCCGGCGGAACCCCCTATCACGACCGGCGGGCGATCGAGTCGGGCGCGCTGGTGGGGCGCGGCCTTGAAATCGTCTGGCTGGAGAGCGCGGTCGACGCCTTCTTCATCCATGTGCAGGGATCGGCGCGCGTGCGCCTCATCGATGGCGGGGTGCTTCGGCTCAGCTACGCGGCGAAGTCGGGACATGCCTATACGCCCATCGGGCGTGTCCTTCGCGAACGCGGTGCGTTGCCCGCGGGCGGCGTCACGATGGGCTCGATCCGGGCGTGGCTCGCAGCGCATCCTGCCGAGGCACGCGAGGTCATGTGGGCCAATCGGTCCTTCATCTTCTTCCGGGAATCGGAGTGTCTCGCCCCCGAGGAGGGACCGCTTGCCGCTGCAGGCGTGCCACTCACGGCCGGGCGAAGCCTCGCGGTCGACCGGACGATCCACACCTTCCATTCCCCGGTGTTCGTGGAGACGGTCCTTCCGGACGGAACGCCCCTCCGCCGGCTCCTGATCGCGCAGGACACCGGCTCGGCAATCGTCGGACCGGCGCGGGGCGACATCTTCTTCGGGACCGGCGACAAAGCGGGCGCGATCGCCGGGGCGATGCAGTCGGCAGGCACCTTCTGGCTGCTTGCACCCGCCGGCACGGTGCCGGAGATCGCATCATGAGCGAGCGCCGGCGCACGCGGCATCTGCGGCCGGACGAGCGGGTGCTCTGGGAAACCGTGGCCCGCACCGCGCGGCCCCTGCGGGGCGACATGCCCGGGAAGGCAAACGCACCCCTTCCTGCCGCAGCGGAGGAGGAGGAGCGTGAAGCCGGGCCTGCTCCGGTGCGGGGATTTGCGAAGACCGCTCCCGGTCCGCTGGAGCCGCTGGACCGGCGCCTGCGCGCACGGCTTGCACGCGGCACGGCGGCGATCGACGGCCGTCTCGATCTGCATGGGCTCACGCAGCGCGAGGCGCATGCGCGACTGAAGTCGTTTCTCACCGAAGCGCAGCTCCGGGGCGCGCGCGTCGTCCTCGTCATCACCGGCAAGGGTCGCCCGGAAGGCGCGGCACCGCTCGCGGAAGATGCGCGCGGCGTGCTCCGCCGGGCGGTGCCGCTATGGCTGGCGTCGCCCGAGTTCCGGCCCTTCGTTTCCGGATTCGACGAGGCGCATCGCACGCATGGCGGCGCCGGGGCGCTCTATGTGCGCGTGCGGCGCCTGCGCGAAAGTGCCGGATAGCGGAGTCAGAGAATGAAGCGGCTGAGGTCCACGTTGCGGGCGAGATCGCCGATGTGCGCCTCGACATAGGCGGCGTCCACGGTGACGGTCTCGCCCGACCGGTCGGGCGCCGAAAAGCTCACCTCGTCGAGCACCTTCTCCATCACCGTCTGCAGGCGGCGGGCACCGATGTTCTCGACATTGGCGTTCACATAGACCGCGGTCTCGGCAATGGCGTCGATCGCATCGTCGGTGATGACGAGGTCGAGCCCTTCGGTCTTCATCAGCGCCACATACTGCTTGATCAGGCTCGCCTCGGTCTCGGTCAGGATGCGGACGAAATCCTCCTTGGTCAGCGGCCGGAGCTCCACGCGGATCGGCAGGCGGCCCTGCAATTCCGGCAGCAGGTCGGACGGCTTCGCCACGTGGAACGCGCCAGAGGCGATGAAAAGAATGTGGTCGGTCTTCACCGGACCGTATTTGGTGGCGACCGTCGTGCCTTCGATCAGCGGGAGAAGATCGCGCTGCACGCCCTCGCGCGAGACGTCGCCGCCGAAGCGGCCCTCGCGCGCCGTGATCTTGTCGATCTCGTCGAGGAAGACGATGCCGTCGTTCTCCACCGCCGCGATCGCCTCCTGTACGATCCGCTCGTCGTCGAGAAGCTTGTCGGACTCCTCGGCGATCAGGATGTCGTAGGATTCGGCCACGGTGACGCGACGCGGCTTGGTGCGCTGTCCGCCGAGGGCCTTCCCCAGCATCTCGTTGATGTTCATGACGCCGACGCTCGCTCCGGGCATGCCGGGAATCTCGAACGAGGGGATCCCGCCGCCTGTGTCGCGGACCTGAATCTCGATTTCGCGGTCGTCGAGTTCGCCATTGCGCAGGCGCTTGCGGAACGTCTCGCGCGTCGTCGGGCTCGCCGATTCGCCGACGAGCGCGTTCAGCACGCGATTCTCCGCGGCGAGCCGGGCCTTTGCCTCGACCTCCTTGCGCTTCCTGTTGCGCACGAGGCCGATTCCCACCTCGACCAGGTCGCGCACGATCTGCTCGACGTCGCGACCGACATAGCCGACCTCGGTAAACTTCGTCGCCTCGACCTTGAGAAAGGGAGCCCCCGCGAGCTTGGCAAGACGTCGCGAAATCTCGGTCTTGCCGACACCGGTCGGGCCGATCATCAGGATATTCTTCGGCAGCACCTCCTCGCGCATCTGGCCCACGAGCTGCTGACGGCGCCAGCGATTGCGCAGCGCGATCGCGACGGCGCGCTTGGCGTCGTTCTGGCCGATGATGTAGCGGTCCAGCTCGGACACGATCTCACGGGGAGAGAATGTCGTCATTCGTGCACGAATCTTCCGGCCTCACGCGTTCGCGTCGAGGCTCTCCAGAGTGACCTTGTCGTTCGTGTAGACGCAAATCTCCGCGGCGATCTGCATCGCCTTGCGTGCAATCGCCTCCGCGTCGAGATCGGAATCGTAGAGAGCGCGCGCGGCGGCGAGCGCGAAGTTGCCACCGGAGCCGATGCCGGCGACGCCGCCCTCCGGCTCCAGAACGTCGCCGGTACCGGTCAGCACCAGGATCGTCGATTTGTCCGCGACGATCATCATCGCCTCGAGCCGGCGCAGATAGCGGTCCATGCGCCAGTCCTTGGCCAGCTCCACGCAGGCGCGCGTCAATTGTCCCGGGTATTGCTCGAGCTTCTTCTCAAGCCGCTCGAACAGGGTGAAGGCATCGGCGGTCGCGCCGGCGAAGCCCCCGATCACCGACCCGTTGCCGAGCGGTCGCACCTTGCGGGCATTGTGCTTCATCACGGTCTGCCCGACGCTGACCTGCCCGTCGCCGGCAATGACCACCTTGGGGCCCTTGCGGACTGCGATAATGGTGGTGCCGTGCCAGTTCGTCGTTGCCGGGTCGCTCATGAAGGCCTTCGGGTCGAAGGGTAATGCCGAGGTTCGCCCTTATTTAGGCCGTATTGGCCGTAGCGCAATCGGACATGCTGCCGTTACCTAGCGGCGCGCCTCCGTCTTACCGACGCCCCTGAGGGCCCAGCGGAACTCCCCGGACGGGCCGGGTTCCAGCGGTTGCACTTAGATAGTCCGCAGCGAGGCGCCGGAGGCCAATCGGGCCAAATCGGCGTTCCATTTTTCGTAGAGTCGCTCCACCCAGTCGGGCCTGCTGTACAGTTCGAGGACAGTGCGCCGCATCTGTTCGACATAGCGGATCTGCCCGGCCCGATCGGGGGGACCCGGTATTCGGGAGAAGTTCCCCCTTGCAATACTTGCCACCCGCCCGCTGACCCGGGCGCTGAACTGGACCGCCAGACGGGCGATGTCGGGTTTTACGTTTACGGCCGTTATTCTTCGCGCCAGTTGCACGACAGCCAGCGCCCGGCCGACATCTGGATCCGACATGGTTACAAGGTCGCAGTGCACGATCAGGCGCTCGATACGTGCCCCGTCGTCGGAGGCGATCCGTGGCATCCACCGTGAGTGGCCCACCGCCTGCACCATTGGCCATTCCGCAGTGTTACGGGGAAAATGGGCAAGGATCGCGGGCTCCATGCGACCCTCCTGAAGGGCCTGGATGAAAGTGCTCTTGCCGGCTCCCCGGGCTCCTGCCACCAGCAGCAAATGCGACAAGGGTCGCGCCAACCGGTCTCCTGGTTGCTGCGCTTCGAATCGGGCAGGCGACGTCATCGGCCCCTGTTCCCGTTCGTTTCCTGCCTGACGATGGGCACGCACAGAAAATCGTAAGCTTTCTCGAATATCCCTCAGTACAACCGATTGGCAGCCCGATGCGCTTCCTGCTACAGGGGCAGCCCCCGGCCGCCTCAGGAAATCGCAATGCGCAAGGCAACCGTCGAACGCCGTACCAAGGAGACCGAGATTGCGGTGACCGTCAATCTCGACGGCACCGGCAATGCCGAAATCTCCACGGGAATCGGCTTTTTCGACCATATGCTCGAGCAGTTTGCCCTCCACGGCCTGGTCGATCTGACGGTGGCGGCGAAGGGCGACACCCATATCGACCAGCACCACACCGTCGAGGATGTCGGCATCACGCTCGGGCAGGCGCTGGCGCGCGCGCTCGGCGACATGAAGGGCATCCGCCGCTACGCCGATTCGCACCTGCCGATGGACGAGGCGCTGACGCGCTGCGCCATCGACATTTCCGGCCGGCCGCATCTCGTGTGGAAGGTCGCGTTCTCGCGGGGCAAGATCGGCAAGTTCGACACCGAGCTCTTCCGGGAATTCTTCCAGGCGGTGGCGCAGCATGCCGGCCTGACGCTCCACATCGAGACGCTCTACGGGCGGAACAACCACCATATCGCCGAGACGTGCTTCAAGGCGTTCGCCCGAAGCTTCAGGGAGGCGGCGGCAATCGATCCGCGCGAGGCCGGCCGGGTGCCCTCGACCAAGGGCCGCCTGGGCGAGTAAGCTCGGCCCATGACGATCTACACCGTCCACGCGCCCCGCCATGTCAGCGCGCCCGAGGCCGACCCGATGGCGCTTGCCTTCGTGAAGGAAGGCTTCAACTGGCCGGCGCTCTTCTTCCCGGCGATCTGGCTGATCGCACGGGGCATGTGGCTCGTTCTCGTGCTCTATCTCGCCGCCGCGATCCTTCTGGGCGTCGCAAGCCTGGCGGTTGCGGAGTATGCGGTGGTCGCCGTTTCCATCGCCTTCTCGTTCCTGTTCGCCCTTGAAGCGAACGGACTGCGGCGCTGGACGCTCGCACGCAAGGGCTGGCGCATGATTGGCGTTGCCGAGGGGCGCAATCTCCTGGAGGCCGAGCGCCGGTACTTCAGCGCACTGCTTGCCGAAAAGCCGGTCCAGCTTCCCGCCGTGGCCCCGCCGCCGGCGCCGCGCACCCCGCCGCCGGCGCCCTCTTCCGATACAGGCACACCGATCGTCGGGCTGTTCCCGCAAGGCCAGAGCGGCTGATGACAATCGCGTTGATCGACTACGGCGCGGGCAACCTGCGCTCCGCCGCCAAGGCGTTCGAGTTCGCGATCGCCGAAACCGGCAGCGGCGACAGGGTGGTCGTCACCGCAGACCCGGACATCGTCGCGCAGGCCGAGCGCGTCGTCCTTCCCGGCGACGGTGCATTTGCCGACTGCCGGCACAACCTCGACGCCGTGCCGGGGATGATCGAGGCCATCGACTCGGTCATCGATGCGGGCCGGCCGTTCTTCGGCATCTGCGTCGGCATGCAGCTCATGGCGACGCGCGGGCTCGAACACGGGGAGACGCCGGGCCTCGACCGCCTTCCCGGCGAGGTGCGCGCCGTCGAGCCCCGCGATCCGGCGCTCAAGGTCCCGCACATGGGATGGAACACGCTCACCGTTACGGGCGATCACCCGATCCTTGCCGGCATTCCCACCGGCGCAGACGGCTGGCACGCCTATTTCCTCCACGGCTACCACTTCGTCGCCGACAGGGAGGACGACGTGGTGGCAGTCGCCGACTATGGCGGCCCCGTCACGGCAATCGTCGCGCGCGACAATATCGCGGGAACCCAGTTCCATCCCGAGAAGAGCCAGAAGCTCGGGCTGCGGCTCATCGCGAATTTCCTGCGCTGGAAGCCATAGGACCGCGCCTTCGCGCCAACGATGATTCTCTTTCCGGCAATCGACCTGAAGGACGGCCAATGCGTGCGGCTCGAGCGCGGCGACATGGCAACCGCCACCGTCTTCAATCCCGATCCGGCGGCGCAGGCGCGCGCCTTCGCGGAGGCCGGCTTCAGGTGGCTGCATATCGTCGATCTCAACGGAGCCTTCGCGGGCCGTTCGGTCAACGGCGATGCGGTGCAGGCAATTCTCGGGGCGGTCGACATTCCGGTGCAGCTCGGCGGCGGTATCCGCAGCATGGAGCATGTTACCGCGTGGCTCGGCCGCGGCGTGGAGCGTGTCATTCTCGGCACGGCGGCGGTGCGCGATCCCGACCTCGTGCGCGCGGCCTGCCGTGCAGCGCCCGGACGCATCGCGGTCGGCATCGACGCACGCAACGGCAGGGTTGCCGTCTCCGGCTGGGCCGAGACGTCCGACATTTCCGCCATCGACCTCGCGCGCCGTTTCGAGGATGCGGGCGTGGCGGCCATCGTCCACACCGACATCGAGAGGGACGGCCTTCTCAAGGGCCTCAATCTCGATGCGTCGCTCGCGCTGGCGGAGGCGGTATCGATTCCGGTCGTCGCCTCGGGCGGGTTCGCGGGCATGGACGATGTGCGGCGCCTCACGGAGCCGCGCTACCGGCGGCTCGCAGGGGCAATCGCCGGGCGCGCCCTTTATGACCGGCGCTTCGACCCCGCCGAGGCGCTGCGGCTGATCGCCAGGGCGGAGGGGTCGCAATAGCGCGCGCCTGTACCCGCCCGCGGCGGGTCGCTATATAGGCGCCGCGCCCGTGGCCTCTGTCCCGGAAACCTTCGTCTTGCTCAAAGTCCGCGTCATTCCGTGCCTCGACGTCAAGGACGGCCGCGTCGTGAAAGGCGTGCGCTTCGTCGATCTGCGCGATGCGGGCGATCCGGTCGAGGCGGCAAAGGCCTATGACGCGGCCGGCGCGGACGAGCTCTGCTTCCTCGACATCACGGCAAGCCATGAGGAGCGCGCGATTCTTCTCGATGTGGTGGCGCGCACCGCGGAGGCCTGCTTCATGCCGGTCACGGTCGGCGGCGGGGTCAGGAACGTGGAAGATGTGCGGGCACTGATGCTGTCGGGCGCGGACAAGGTCTCGATCAATACCGCGGCAGTCGCGGACCGGAGCGTGGTGGCGCGCGCATCTGAGAAATTCGGGGCGCAGGCAATCGTGGTGGCGCTCGATGCCAAGCGGGTGAGCCGGGCCGGCCAGCGCCTCCGCTGGGAGGTCTTCACCCATGGCGGGCGGAACCAGACCGGTATCGATGCGGTCGAATATGCCGTCGATGTCGCACGCCTCGGCGCCGGCGAAATCCTGCTCACATCGATGGACCGCGACGGCACCAGGCACGGCTTCGACCTGGAGCTTACGCGGACGATAGCCGACGCGGTGCCGATCCCGGTGGTGGCGTCCGGCGGGGTCGGCACGCTCGACCATCTCGTGGAGGGCGTGCTGGAGGGCCATGCGTCTGCCGTGCTCGCCGCCTCGATCTTCCATTTCGGCGAATTCACGATCGGCGAGGCCAAGCGCCACATGGCCGCCGCCGGCATTCCCGTGCGGCTCGACGCCTGAAGGGAGGCAAGCATGGCGGACTTCAGTCTCAACGATCTGGCTCGGATCGTCGCGGAACGCGCCGCTTCCGGCAGCGCCGAATCCTACACGGTGCGGCTGCTCGGCGCGGGGCGGAGCGGCTGCGCGCGGAAGTTCGGCGAGGAGGCGGTCGAGGCGATCGTCGCGGCGCTCGAGGACGATCCCGACGCGCTCGCCGCCGAGGCGGCCGACGTTCTCTACCACCTCCTCGTGCTGCTTCGTGCGGCGAACGTTCCGCTCGAACGGGTCATGACGGAACTCGCTGCCCGGACGAAACAGGGCGGCCTTGCCGAGAAGGCCTCGCGGTCCGCGACCTGACGCGCCGATGGATCAGGCCGGACAAACCGCCGTGTCGCCGCATCGCGTGTTCACGCGCGCCGAGTGGGCGCGGCTGCGCGCCGACACGCCGCTGACGCTGACCGAGGCCGACCTCGAACGGCTGCACAGCATCAACGATCCCATCTCTATCGACGACGTGGTGGAAATCTACCTGCCGCTGTCGCGACTGCTCAGCCTCTATGTGCGGGCCACGCAGGGGCTCTACGAGGCAACCCGCGCCTTCCTCGGCACAACCGACGGCAAGACGCCGTACATCATCGGAATCGCCGGATCGGTCGCGGTCGGAAAGTCGACGACGGCGCGGGTGCTCAAGGCGCTGCTCGGACGCTGGCCGAACATTCCGAAGGTCGAGCTGGTGACGACCGACGGCTTCCTGTTCCCCAATGCGAAGCTCGAGCAGCTCGGGCTGATGCAACGCAAGGGCTTCCCCGAGAGTTACGATCTGCCCGCCCTCATTTCGTTCCTCTCCGCGGTCAAGGCAGGACAGCCGCGCGTGGCCGCACCGGTCTACTCACACCTCGTCTACGACGTGATTCCGGGCGCGACGGTCGAGATCGACCGGCCCGACATCCTGATCGTCGAGGGGCTCAACGTGCTCCAGCCCCCGCGCCTGCCCGCGCACGGTCGGGCCATGCCTTTCGTCTCGGACTTCTTCGATTTCTCTATCTACATCGACGCGGACGAGGCGCACATCCGCCGCTGGTACGTCGACCGGTTCCTTCGCCTCAAGGACACCGCTTTCCGCGACCCGCACTCCTATTTCCACCGTCTCGCCAACATCGACGACACGGAGGCGGAGCGGATCGCCGACGAGCTCTGGACGGGCATCAACCTCGTCAATTTGAAGGAAAACATCCTGCCGACCCGGCCGCGCGCCGCGCTCATCCTGCGAAAGGACGCGGCGCACCGGATCGAAGAGGTGGCGCTGCGGCGGCTGTGAGCTTTCGCCTTGATTTTTTGCGCCGGACTCCTGATATCCGGCCATACTCTGCCTACAGCCCACAACTTCACCGAGGACCGAATGGCCGACGAGCCCATCCGCCCCGCCAGCCAGAACGAACACGATCCACCTGCGGAGCCGGCCCCCAATGCCGAGGTCGCCGCCGAGCAGCCCGATCCGGTTGCCCAACTGACCGCCGAAAACGCCGACCTCAAGGACCGGCTCCTGCGCGCGATGGCGGAAATGGAGAACCTCCGCCGGCGTACCGAGCGGGAGGTCGCCGACACGCGGCAGTACGCCGTCACGGCATTCGCGCGCGAAATACTCACGGTCGGCGACAATCTGCGGCGTGCGCTCGACGCGGTTCCCGAGGAGAGCCGGAAAACCGCCGAGGGCGTATGGTCGGCGCTTCTGCAGGGCGTGGAGCTGACCGAGCGCGAGCTTCTCAAGATTCTCGGCAAATACGGCGTGACCGTCGTTGAGCCGGCAGGCCAGAAGTTCGACCCCAACCTGCATCAGGCCATGTTCGAGGTTGCGGACGAGACCGTGCCGGCGGGCACCATCGTCAACGTCATCCAGCCGGGCTACACAATCGGCGAGCGCGTGCTGCGGCCGGCAATGGTGAGCGTTGCGAAAGGCGGACCGAAGGCGCCGCGTACTGCCGCCGAGGCTGCCGCAGCCAACGGCCGGGACGCCGGATAGGACGACTGCCGCTCAGGCGGCGGTCGATGCGCCGTCGAGCTTCTCCAGGAGCGCGCGGAGCGTTTCCGGCGTCACCGGCTTTTCCAGGCGTGCATCGAAGAGGGCGCCCGCGTCGCGGGCGCCGGCATCGTCTCCCGTCACCGCGATCAGGTGCGGGCGCGATCCTGCACGCTGCCGAAGTTCCGCCGCGACGGCGCTGCCGCCCATCCCTGGCAGGTTGAGATCGAGAAGGACCAGGTCGAAGCGCTGGCTTTCGACGGCGGCGAGCGCGGCGGGCCCGTCATGGCACTCCATGACGCGATGGCCGAGCCCTCCCAGAACGGCGCGCAAAAGCAACGCATTGATCTCATTGTCGTCGACGACGAGCACGGACAATTTGCGCTCCGGTACCGCCACGAGATTGCCCACCGGCCTTTTCGCATCGGCCGGATCGGGGCCGAATGCCGCTCCGGCGACAAGGCCGTCAACGATTCTCTGCAGGGACGCGCGGCGCAGCGGCCGGACGAGATAGGCATCGAAGCCGGCCGCGCGCAGCACCGGCACCGATTTCCTGTTGCCGGGCTCGATCATGATGGCCGCCGGCAACGGTGCCGCGGCCGCGTGCCGGATATCGGCGAGCGTTTCGCCCGGCGCGGGGGTGAGGCGCGCGTCGATCAGCAGAAAATCGTAGGCGCTCTGCGCGGCGGCGGCCGCCGCGGCGAGGGCCGTGGCGCGCGCGGGCGTATCGACATGGCGCGCATCGACGCCGTTCTCCGCAAGCATCCGTGCCGCGATGTCGGCGCCAAACCCCGCCGGGGCGACCAGCAGGCAGTTGCGGCGGGACCCGGGCGGCACGCCGGAAGGCGCAACCGCCGGATCCTCCATATCCACCGGAATCCAGAACGAGACCGCCGTTCCGCCCGCGGACCGCTCGGCGAACTCGACCGAACCGCCCATGCGGCGAATGATTTCGCACGCGATCGGAAGTCCGAGGCCCGCGCCATGCTGCGGCCGGCTCTCTGGAACGAAGCCATTTCCGGAGGAGGCCGAGAGGCGGGCACGGGTCTCCGCGTCCATGCCGCTGCCGGTGTCGGCGACCGCAAACAGGAGACGCCCGGGCGCCCGGTCGACCGTAACGGATATTGCGCCTTTCTCGGTGAACTTGACCGCATTGCCGACGAGGTTGATCAGCACCTGCCGCAGGCGCGGTCCGTCGATCGGAACCTCGGTGGGCACGTCGGGCGCCACATAGACCGCGATGTCGATGCCGCGCGTGAAAGCGCGCACGGCAAGTAGCTCGACCACATCCTGCACAATGTCACCCGGATTTGCGGGCGCGCATTCAAGCTCGAGCCGTCCGGCCTCAATGCGGGCGAGATCGAGCATGTCGTCGACAAGGCCGAGCAGCAGCCCGCCGGAGGCACGGATGGCACGAACGAAATCCTCCTGCTCGGGGGTGAGCTCGGTCTCCTGCAACACCGCCGCGAGCCCGAGCATGCCGTTGAGCGGCGTGCGTATCTCGTGGCTCGCGAATGCGAGGAGGCGCGACTTGGCCTCGCTTGCCGATTCGGCGCGATCGAGCGCCTCCAGCAAGGCGCGATAGCGATCGTCCTTCTCCTCACGGATCCAGGCATTGTCCGCGGCTGCCTCGCCAGCATCCTTCCGGCGACGGCCTGCGGCCGCGGAAAGCAATCGACGCAACAAAGGAACACGCTCCATGGGCGGAGCCTGTCAGACGAGAATTAGGAAAAGCTTGTATCGATTGCAGAGCGAACCGTCCGAATACCCTGTTTAATTGCATCTTCAGGTCAAATACAATTTTCGATTGTGTTTGCTGCGCGGTTGGGGTAGCTTCCTGCTGCTCCATCCCATCCCAAGGGTCGCGGGGGGCGCGGACCCGTCCGCGTCCCTCCGGCCTTTGCTGTGCTCCCTACGCGGCCGCGCGCAGCGGGTCGCCCATAGCCCGGTAGCTCAACGCCTCGGCCAGGTGGATGCGCCCGACGGCGTCCGTGCCGTCGAGGTCGGCCAGCGTGCGGGCGACGTTAAGGACCCGGTGATAGCCGCGCGCCGACAGGCGCAGGGATTCGGCCGCCTCGCCGAGCAACGCCTGTGCCCTGGGTTCCAGCACAGCCACGCGCTCGATGAGAGCGGCCGGTGCCTGCGCATTGGTAAGCACGCCGGCAGCGCCGAGCGCGGCGTAGCGTTCCTCCTGAATCGTCCGCGCCTGCCCAACGCGCGCCGCAACCGTGGCGCTCGATTCGGAAGCGGCGGGCAGGATCAGGTCCGCCGCCGTGACGGCGGGAACCTCGATGCGGATGTCGATGCGATCGAGCAACGGACCCGACAGGCGCCCCTGATACTCTGCGGCGCAACGCGGGCCGCGCCGGCAGACGTGGCCGGGTTCGCCGGCAAGACCGCAGCGGCAGGGATTCATTGCCGCAACGAGCTGGATGCGCGACGGATAGCTGACGCGATAGTTGGCGCGGACGATCGTCGCTTCCCCTGTCTCCAGAGGCTGGCGGAGCGAATCCAGCACCTGCGGCGTGAATTCCGGCAGTTCGTCGAGAAAGAGCACGCCACAATGCGCGAGCGATACTTCGCCCGGACGCGCGCGGACGCCGCCGCCGACCATCGCCGCCATCGAAGCGGAGTGGTGCGGCGCGCGGAAAGGGCGGCTCGCCACCAGACGGCCGCCGGACAGCTCTCCGGCGATCGACGCAATCATCGAGACTTCCAGTAGCTCCTTCGGGGTGAGCTCCGGCAGGATCGACGGCAGGCGGCTCGCCAACATGGATTTGCCCGCCCCGGGCGGCCCGATCATCAGAAGGTTGTGCCCGCCAGCGGCGGCGACTTCGAGCGCGCGCCTGGCGGTCTCCTGACCCTTGATGTCCGCGAGATCTGGCAAGGCGTCGGGCGTGCGGGCGACCGAGGGTTCCGGCCGCGAAAGAACCTGCGTGCCCTTGAAATGGTTGGCGATGGCGATGAGGCTCCGCGGCGCAAGAATCTCCATCTCGCGGCTCGCCCAGGCGGCTTCGGGACCGCACGCCGCCGGGCAGATGAGCCCGCGGCCCATCGCATTCGCGCCGATCGCGGCGGGCAACACGCCTGCCACGGCCGCGATCGTGCCGTCGAGCGCGAGCTCACCGAGCACGACATAGGAGCCGAGCTCCAGCGAGGGGATCGCTCCCATCGCGGCCATGATGCCGAGGGTAATCGGCAGATCGTAGTGACTGCCCTCCTTGGGCAGGTCTGCGGGTGCGAGATTTACGATGATGCGCCGCGCCGGCAGCGACAGGCCGGATGCGTGGAGCGCGGCGCGGATGCGCTCGCGGCTCTCGGTAACCGCCTTGTCGCCGAGGCCGACGATCGCGAAATATGGCCCGCCCGGCGCTATCTGCACCTGGACATCCACGGGCACGGCCTCGATGCCCTGAAACGCGACGGTCGTGACGCGGCTGACCAAGCGCGGCTCCTCCGATTGCCGCCACGGTACCGAAGCCCTCGCCTAAGAACAATACGTGAACACGTTCGGCTGTGGAAATCACTTCCCCCGCGACAGGGCGCGAAGCCGCCGCGCAACGATGCGGTCGAGGAGCCACGCCGGCAGATGCCGCGCGATGTGGAACTGCAGCGGGCCGCCGCGCTGGACGACGTAGTGCGTCTTCGGGCGCGGCGCGGTGAGCGCCTTCAGCACGACCTCCCCCACCGCGGTCGCGGGCAGTCCGGCCCTTCCGATCTTCATTGCCGCGTTCCGGTAAGCGTCGAGCGCGGGGAAATGCGGCGTGTCGCGATGGCGTTCCAGGTCTGCATTCACGAGCTTCTCCCACAATGCGGTCTCTATCGCGCCGGGCCGCACGACGATCACACTGATTCCATAGACGGCGATCTCGCGGCGGAGGGAATCGGAGAGCGCCTCGAGCGCGGCCTTCGACGCGGCGTAGGGGCCGGCAAGGGGCGGCACGACGCGGCCGGTCACCGAGGAGATGTTGACGATGCGCCCCGGGGCCGGACGCGGCGGCAATGCCGCGCCGAGAAGCGGCAGGAATGCCTGCGTGACGCCGACCGTCGCAAACGTATTGACCTCGAATTGCCGGCGCAGCTCGGAAAGCTCCATCGTCTCAAGCGGCCCGTAGACACCGAAGCCTGCATTGTTGACGAGCCCGGCAAGTCCTTCAGCGCCGACGCGCCGACGCACCTCATCTGCGGCGGCGCGCACCGCCGCCTGATCGGTCACATCGAAAAGGAGCGCCGTTCCACTTCCGGCGAGGGCCGCCTCGAACGTGCGGCCATGGTCGGCGTGGCGTACGCTGCCGAAGACGTGGAAGCCGTTTTCCGCGAGCACCGTGGCGATGCCGCGCCCGATGCCGGTCGATACCCCGGTGACGACCACAGAGCGCATTCACGCTCTCCTCAGCGGCGGCCGATCCTCATCTCCACCGCATCCCAGATCAACGCGGCGATGTCGGGGCCGCCGAAGCGCTTCACCTCGCGGATGCCGGTCGGCGAGGTGACGTTGATCTCGGTCAGCCATTCGCCGATCACGTCGATGCCGACGAAGATCAGCCCGCGTTCCTTCAGCGTCGGACCGATCGCGTCGCAGATTTCCTTGTCGCGAACCGACAGCGCCACCGGCTCGGGCCTCCCGCCGACATGCATGTTCGAGCGCGCCTCGCCCGGCGCCGGCACGCGGTTGATGGCGCCGGCGACTTCGCCGTCGACCAGAATAATCCGTTTGTCACCCTTGCGCACCTCCGGCAGATAGCGCTGGACGACGAACGGCTCGCGGAACGCATCCTCGAATATCTCCAGCAGCGCGGCGAGATTCTCGTCGCCGCCGGCGATGCGGAAGACGCCGGCGCCGCCGTTGCCGTAGAGCGGCTTGACGATGATGTCGCCGTGCTTTTCCCGGAAATCGAGAATCGCGGCGCGGTCGCGCGTGATCAGCGTCGGCGGGGTGAGGTGCGGGAATTCGGTGACGAAGAGCTTCTCCGGCGCATTGCGCACATGCGCCGGATCGTTGACGACCAGCGTCTTCGGGTGGATGCGCTCCAGCAGATGCGTCGTGGTTATGTAGCCCATGTCGAAGGGCGGGTCCTGGCGCAGATGCACCACGTCGAAGGTCGAGAGATCGGCGACCTCGCGCGGCCCCAGCGTGAAATGGTCGCCCTCCCTGTCGCGAACCTCCACCCGCTCCACCGCGGCGCTCACCCTGCCGTCGAGCATGGTCAGGCGGTCGGGCGTGTAGTGATAGAGCGCGTGGCCGCGGCGCTGGCCTTCCAGCATCAGAGCGAAGGTCGAATCGCCGCGGATGTTGATCCGCGACACGTGATCCATCTGGAAGGCGACCTTGAGCGGCATGCGTCTTTCCCTGCGCGGGAGCGGGCTACCACACGTTTCCGCCGGAGTCGAAGACCGCCGGCAGATGCCGCGGCAGACGGCCCGGACAGGCGAGAATCACGTCGAAGCGCCGGTCGAGATCGGCGGCGGCCGGATTGCGCGATATCCAGAGCTCTGCGGCGCGCGCGATGCGGCGGCGCGCGGTGTGCGTCACCGCCTCCAGCGCCGCGATCTCGTCCGGCCGCTCCTTCACCTCGACAAAGACCACCGAGCGGCCGCGCCGGACGATCAGGTCGATCTCCCCCGCGGGCGTACGGTAGCGGCGGGCGAGTACCCGGTAGCCCTTGAGGCGGAGCAGCCATGCCGCAAGCGTCTCGGCACGCCGGCCGCGCCGTTCCGCTTCGCGCCGCAGTGCCGTAACGTCGCGCCGCACTAATCCTCCCTCGCCCGACGGAGCGCAAGGACGCGCCGATAAAGGTCCCTGCGCGGCAAACCGGTGCGTGCGGCAAGCGTCGCCGCCGCTTCGCTCGCCGACATTGATTCCAGCATGGCCGCAAGGCTTTCGTCGATCCCGGCCCGGTCCGGCCCGGCCTCCTCGGGCGGCGCGAGGAGAATCACGATCTCCCCCTTCGGCTCCTGCTCCTCCGCGAAGGCCGCGGCGAGCTCGCCAAGCGTTCCGCGGCGGACGGTTTCGTGGATCTTGGTCAATTCGCGCGCCACCGCCGCCTTCCGGCCGGGGCCGAGCGTCTCGGCCATCTCGGCGAGCGCTACGGCGGTCCGGTGCGGCGATTCGTAGAACACGAGCGTCCCCGGCACCGCGGCGAGGGCCGCCAGCCGCTTCTTCCGCGCGGCGGATTTCGGCGGCAGGAATCCGGCGAAGAAGAAGCTGTCGGTGGGCAATCCCGACACCACGAGCGCTGCCAGCAGTGCCGACGGCCCCGGAATGGGATAGACCGCGTGGCCTGCGGCAAGCACTTCCCGCACCAGCCGATAGCCGGGATCGGAAACGAGGGGCGTGCCGGCGTCGCTCACCAGTGCGACGCGCTTTCCTTCCGCCAGCGCGGCCAGGAGCTTCGGCCGCTGTCGCGCGGCGTTGTGTTCGTGGTAGGCGACCAGCGGCGCGTCGATCGCGTAGCGCCGGAGGAGCCGGGTCGTGATCCGCGTATCCTCACACGCGACAACATCGGCTGCGGCCAGCGTCGCGAGCGCGCGCAGGGATATGTCGCCGAGATGGCCGATGGGCGTCGCCACCAAATATAGCCCCGGCGCCAGCGGCGGCGCTTCGAAGGCGTGCCCCTCGACCGAAAAGCTGCCCTTCGGCCGGTCCGCCGACATGCGGCCTAGAGTCCGGCCGTCCTGAAAAGCGCGGAAAACACAATGAAGTCACGATAAGGGGGCATGGATCGTCTCCGGGTTTGGGCTATTGTTATCCGCTCTCTCAGGGCGAGGGGAGGAGATAACCTTTGTTTTCCGCCAAAAGGCTCCGGCAGCGGCCTGGCGCCGGTCTCTGGTCCGGCGTGCTCCTTTTCTCCGCGCTTCTCGTTCTTGCCGCCTGCTCGTCGAGCGGATTCGGTTCTCGCCAGTCGGCATCGCCGCGCGAGTTCCAGCCGGTGACCGGCGAGGTTCTGGGGAACGGCAAGGTGCGGGTCGCGATGCTGCTGCCGCTTTCGGCGACCGGCAATGCCGGCCAGATCGGGCTCCATATCAAGAACGCCGCAACATTGGCGCTCCGCGAGTTCCAGAACGCCGACATCCAGATCATGATCAAAGACGACCGCGGCACGGCCGAGGGCGCGCGGGCGGCGGCCTCCGAGGCCATCGCCCAGGGCGCGGAGCTGATCCTCGGTCCGCTGTTCGCACAATCGGTCGCCGCCGCCGCCTCGGTCGCCAAACCGGCGGGTGTTCCGATTGTGGCGTTCTCGACGGACACGAGCGCGGCATCGAACGGCGTCTATCTCCTCTCCTTCCTGCCGCAGTCGGACGTCGACCGCATCATCCAGTTCGCGACGGCGCGCGGCAAACGCGCTTTCGCCGCGCTTCTGCCAATGAACGGCTACGGGACTGTGGTGGAAGCGGCGCTGCACAAGGCGGTCGCGGATCGCGGCGGGCGGATCATCGCGATCGAGCGTTACCAGCTCGACCGTTTCGACATGCAGGCGAAGGCGCAGACCGTGGCGGCGATCGCCAATGCCGGACAGATCGATTCGATCTTCATGCCGGATGCCGGCGACGCCGCACCCTTCCTCGCGCAGATTCTCTCGACCGAGGGCGTGCGCACCGACAAGTTCGCCTTCCTCGGCAGCGGGCAGTGGAACGCGGACGAGCGGATTACAGGCGAATCGAATCTCAACGGCGCCTGGTTCCCGGCGCCGGACAATGCGGGCTTCGAATCGTTCTCGAGCCGCTACCGTGCGCAATTCGGCACAGCGCCGTTCCGCCCCGCCTCGCTCGGCTACGATGCGGCGAGCCTCGCGGCGGGTCTCACGTCGCGCTTCGGCGATCAGCGCTTCTCGCCGCAGACGCTCACCAACAGCGCGGGCTTCCTCGGCGTCGACGGTGCTTTCCGGCTCCTTCCCAACGGCACCAACCAGCGCGGCCTCGCGATCTACCAGATCGACCGCGGCAAGGCGCAGATCGTCGAACCGGCGCCCACGAATTTCGGGAGCTGAGTTCCCCGTGACGAAAGAGCGGGGCGCGGGAATCTACGCCGCCAGATCCGCCACCACGGCATCGAGCACCAGCGCGCCGGCGCGGGTCGCCCGCAGGCGATCCGGCGTCGGGCGCTCCACCATGCCATGTGCAAGCAGATCGGAGAGCCGCGCCGGATCGATGGGCCGGCCGGCGAGCGCCTGGAAGCGCGCGAGGTCGATGCCCTCCGCGAGCCGCAGCCCCATCAGCAGCATCTCGTCGCTCTCCTCTTCCTGCGTCAGAAGCTCGTCGCGCTCCAGCCCGTCGCCCCATGTCTCGACGCGCTCAAGCCACGCCTCCGGCATCTTGAGCGCGGCGGTCGCGTGGCGCCCGTCTTCCAGCAGCAGGCGCCCATGCGCGCCGGGGCCGATCCCGGCATATTCGTGATAGCGCCAGTAGACGAGATTGTGCCGGCACTCCGCGCCGGGAGCCGCGTGGCTGGAAATCTCATAGGCCGGCATGCCGGCCGCGTCGCATACCTCCTGCGTGACGGCATAGAGCGCCGCGGCAGCCTCATCGTCGGGCACAGCGAGCTTTCCCGCCTCGCGCAAGGCATGGAACGGCGTGTCGGGCTCGATGGTGAGCTGGTAGAGCGAGAGATGATCGGCGGCGCGCTTCAGCGCTTCGCGCAATTCCTCCGCCCAGGCCTGCGCCGTCTGGCCCGGCCGCGCGTAAATCAGGTCGAAGCTCATGCGCGGGAAAATCGCACGCGCGGTTTCCACCGCCTTCATCGCATCCGCGACATCGTGAAGCCGGCCGAGAAATTTCAGGTCCGCATCGTTCATCGCCTGCACGCCGAGCGAGACGCGGTTGACGCCGGCGGCGCAGTAGCCGCGAAAGCGCTCCGTCTCGACGCTCGACGGATTAGCTTCCAGCGTGACTTCGGCGTCTGGCGCGATTGTCCAGTTCGCTGCGACGGCGTCGAGGATCGCCGCCACCGTCGCCGGCTCCATCAGCGACGGCGTCCCGCCACCCAGAAATATCGAGGTTACTTCGCGTCCCGGCACGCGGGCGGCAGTCATCTTCATCTCGCGCGCAAAGGCGGCGGCGTAGCGCTTCTGGTCGATCGCACGATGGCGGACATGGCTGTTGAAGTCGCAATAGGGGCACTTCGCGGCGCAGAACGGCCAGTGCACATAGACACCGAACGGCGCTTCGCCTGTCATGCGCCGCTCCCCAGCATGTCGCGGGCGAAACGCGCGAATGCGCGCGCGCGGTGCGAGAGCGCCTCGCCATTCCCCGGCTTCCAGCCGTGCTTCTCTTCGGCCGACATCTCGCCGAAGGTACGCGTGTGTCCGTCGGGAAGGAATATCGGATCGTAACCGAATCCCCGGTCGCCGCGGGGCGGCCAGACTAGGGTTCCGGCCACCTCGCCCCGCCATTCCCGGCTTTCTCCGTCAGGCCAGGCGAGCGACAGCACCGCCACGAACCTTGCGCGACGGCGGTCGGGCGTCGTTGCACCCACGGCATTCAACCTGTCCTCGACCCTCCGCATCGCGACCGCAAAGTCCTTGTTCGGGCCCGCCCAGCGGGCGGAATAGATGCCGGGCTCGCCGCCGAGCGCGTCGACCGCGAGGCCGGAATCGTCGGCGAGCGCGGGCAGCCCAGACGCCCTTGCCGCCGCGAGCGCCTTGAGGCGCGCGTTCTCCTCGAAGGTCGCGCCCGTCTCCTCCGGCTCCGGCAGACCGAGTTCGGCGGCGGAGCGCACGGTCAGTCCGAAGGGCGCGACGAGCTCCGACAACTCGCGCGCCTTGCCGGGATTGTGACTGGCCAGCACCAGCACATCGCCGCGCGCCAGCGTTCGCGTCGTCTCAGAGGATCGCAAGCTTCTGCAACTCGACCAGATGGTTGATGCCCTTGCGCGCGAGCCCGAGCAGGAGACCGAATTCCTCCTCGCTGAACGGATGGGCTTCCGCGGTCCCCTGAATCTCGACGATGCCGCCGGAGCCCGTCATGACGAAATTGGCGTCGGTGTGCGCCTCCGAATCCTCGGCATAGTCGAGATCGAGCACCGGCGTCCCGCGGAAGATGCCGGCGGAGACCGCGGCGACATGATCCTTGATCACGGCCGTGCCGACGATGTCGCGGGCGCGCATCCACTCGATACAGTCGCGCAGCGCCACCCAGGCGCCGGTGATAGCCGCCGTGCGGGTGCCGCCGTCGGCCTGGATCACGTCGCAGTCGATGCTCACCTGCCGCTCGCCAAGCGCGGTGAGATCGGTCACGGCGCGCAGGGACCGGCCGATCAGACGCTGGATCTCCTGCGTGCGGCCTGACTGGTAGCCCTGCGTTGCCTCGCGGCGCATGCGCTCGGCCGTGGCGCGCGGCAACATGCCGTATTCGGCGGTGATCCAGCCCTTGCCGGCGCCGCGCAGCCATGGCGGCACGCGCTCCTCCAGGGTGGCGGTGCACCACACCTCCGTGTCGCCAAAGCGGACGCGGCAGGAGCCTTCGGCATAGCGTGCCACGCCCCGCTCGAGCGTGACGGCGCGCATTTCTTCGGGCTGGCGTCTGGATGGGCGCATTTCGGCTCCGGTGCGATACCGCTTGTAGCCGCCGGTTTACCGCCATAACAAGCCCCGCTTGAAGATCGCCCCAAAAGTCGACACTTAATCGCCAACGGCAACCTCAACCCCGGTACCCTGCCGCCAATGGCCAAGGACACGCCCACAATCGAACGACCGCCCGAAGCTCCCGCCACCGGGCTGGCGGCGCTCGACCGGCGGTCGCGCGAGATATTCCGGCAGATCGTCGAGAGCTATCTTGAAACCGGCGAGCCGGTCGGCTCCCGCAATCTGAGCCGCATCCTTCCGATGTCGCTGTCGCCGGCTTCTATCCGCAACGTCATGGCGGACCTCGAACAGCTCGGCCTCATCTATGCGCCCCACACTTCGGCCGGCCGCATGCCGACCGAGTCGGGTCTGCGGTTCTTCGTAGATGCGCTGCTCGAGGTCGGCGACCTGTCGGCGGAGGAGCGCCAGCGGATCGAGGCGCAGGTGAAGGCACGGGACGCGGGCCGCACGCTCGACTCCTTGCTTTCCGAGGCGAGCCAGATGCTTTCCGGGCTTTCGCGCGGCGCCGGCGTGGTACTCGCCGGCAAGGCCGATTTGCGGCTGAAGCACATCGAATTCGTGCGGCTGGAGCCGACCAAGGCGCTGGTCGTGCTCGTCGGCGAGGACGGCTCGGTCGAGAACCGGCTGATCGAGGTCGATGCCGCAACGACGCCGTCGTCGCTGATCGAGGCTGCCAACTATCTCAACACGACGCTGCGCGGCTACACGCTGACGGAGGCGCGTGCCGAGCTGCAGAAGCGTCAGGCGGCGGCACAGGTCGAACTCGACCGGCTTACCGCGAAGCTGGTCGAGACCGGCTTCGCAACCTGGGCAGAGGCGAGCGCCGGCCGGCCGGAAACGCTGATCGTGCGCGGCCGCGCCAACCTCCTCGAAAACGTCAAGGCAGTGGAGGACCTGGAGCGCATCCGGCTCCTCTTCGAGGACCTCGAAACGCAGCGCGAACTGATCGGTCTCCTCGGGCGCGCGGAGTCCGGCGACGGCGTGCGCATCTTTATCGGCTCGGAGAACAAGCTCTTCTCGCTGTCGGGATCGTCGCTGGTCGTGTCGCCCTACAAGGATTCGGAGCAGCGTGTCGTCGGCGTGCTCGGCGTCATCGGTCCGACGCGTCTCAATTACGCGCGCGTGGTGCCGATGGTGGACTACACCGCGAAGCTCGTCGGGAAACTTCTGGGCTAGCTAGCTTCGCCGGGGCGGATCGGCAAGCGCGCGCAGGGCGTTGAGGATCACGGCCACGTCGATCAGCTCCTGCAGCAGTGCGCCCTGCACGGGCGTGAGGTAGCCGAAGGCCGCGGCGATCATGCCTGCGCCGGACAACCCCAGTCCGGCCCAGACGCTCTGGAGCGCGATCGCCCGCGCCCGCTTCGAAATCGCGATCGCCGGCGCGACGCGCGCGATGCGGTCGACAAGCAGCACCACGTCGGCCGCTTCGGCCGAAGCGGCGGCGCCGCGCGCGCCCATCGCCATGCCGACGTCGGCGGCGGCGAGCGCCGGGGCGTCGTTGACGCCGTCGCCGACCATCATCACCGGACCGTGCCTGCGCTCGTCGTATACGACGGCAACCTTTTCGTCCGGCTTCAGGTCGGCGCGCACGACGTCGAAGGGCAGGCCGCGCGCGACGAACTCCGCAACGTCGGCGCGATCGCCGGTGGCCAGCACGATGCGCGCTATGCCCATCGCGCGAAGCTCCTCGAAGAGATGCGCGGTGTCGGCGCGGAGTTCGTCGGCGAGCAGGAAGGCGCCGGCCGGCTCGCCATCGACGGCCACCGCAACGAGCGCGGCGCCCGGCCTGTGGGGCCCGATGTCGGCGAATGCATCGGGCCGGCCGATGCGGGCGCGCACGAAATTCGGCCCGCCGACGACCACGCGCATGCCGTCGACATTCCCCTCGATCCCCTCTCCCGCGATCTCGGCGATGTCGGAGGGCGGCACGAGAGCGATGCCCTGCGCCTGCGCTTCGGCCACCAGTGCCCTGGCCACGATATGGGGCGACGCCTGATCGAGCGAGGCGGCGAGGCGCAGCAGCTCCACCGGCGTCATGTCGCCGGAGACGAGCGTGTCGACGATCCGCGCGCGGCCTTCGGTCAGCGTGCCGGTCTTGTCGAGGACAATGCCACGGATGCGGCCGAGCCCCTCCAGCGCTCCACCGCTCTTGATCAGGATGCCGTGGCGCGCGGCACGGGAGATGCCGGAGATTATCGCGACGGGCACAGCGAGAATCAGCGGACAGGGCGTGGCCACGACCAGCACGGCAACCGCGCGGATCGGGTCGCCGGTCCATGCCCATGCGCCGCCGGCCAGTGCCACGGTGACGGCAAGGAATACCAGCGCGTAGCGGTCGGCAAGGCGTGCCATGGGCGCCTTCGAGCGCTGCGCTTCCTCCACCAGGTGCAAGATCCCGGCATAGGTGCTTTCCGCGGCACGATGCGACGCGACCAGATCGAAAGCCTCGCCGACATTGGTGGAGCCGCTGAGCACCGGGCCGCCCGGTCCGGGATCGACGGGCATCGATTCGCCTGTCAGCGCGGACTGGTCGAGCGCCGCGTGCGGGCCGGCGAGCGTGCCGTCGACGGGAACGATGTCGCCGCGACGGATGAGAAGGCAGTCGCCCGGCGCGATCGCCTCGAGCGCCACCTCCTCCAGTGTGCCGTCGCGATAGCGCATGGCGCTTCGCGGCACCCGCGAAAGGAGCGCCGTCATCTCGCGGCGCGCGCGGCGCTCGGCATAGTTTTCGAGGTACTGCCCGCCCGAATACATCAACGCGACCACGACAGCCGCGAGTTCCTCGCCGAAGATCAGCGCCGCGGTCATCGAGAGCGCCGCGACGATGTCGAGGCCGAAGTCGCCGCGCCGGAGGCTGGAGGCGATCTCGACGAGCAACACCAGGAGCACGGGCACGGTCGCCGCGCCCCAGATAAGCGGGGCCCAGTCGGCGGATCCGGTCAGGCGCGCTGCAAATCCAAGCGCGAGACCCAGCGCCGGCAGGCCGACAAGGACCGGGCGAATGGATCGGGACAGGTCGCGCGTGGCGCCGTTAGGGGTATTTGCGGGCATCGGTCTCCGCCGCGCGCGGCCGCTGCGGCCGCCGCCGCGATATTACACGCGAATGCCAGCCTGCTGCGCGAGCTGCCTCAGCGATGTCGCCGGACGCGGCCCGACATGCGATATGACCTCGCCGGCAGCGAGATTACCCAATTCGGCGCTGATCCGGTGCGGAAAGCCGTGCGTGTAGCCGTAAAGGAAACCGGCCGCGAAGAGGTCGCCCGCTCCGGTCGTATCGACCACGCGCTCCACCGGCTGGACGGGCACCTTCTCGATGCCTTCCGGGGTGACGACGCACGCCCCTTCGGGTCCCAGCGTCACCGCAGCAAGGCGGCAGTCGGCCTGGAGGGCGGAGATCGCCGTATCGAGGTCGCCGGTTTCATACAGCGACTTCAGCTCGGTGTCGTTGGCGAAGAGAATATCGACCGTGCCGTCAACCAGGAGACCGCGAAATTCGCTCCGGTGGCGGTCGACGCAGAAAGCGTCGGACAGGGTCAGCGATATCTTGCGACCGTTGGCATGCGCGATCCTGGAGGCCTTGCGCAATGCCTCCTTGGCACGCGGGGGGTCCCACAGATAGCCTTCGTAGTATGTCACAGCGGAAGCGGCGACGATGTCGGGGTCGATGTCCTCCGGTCCGAGCTCCACGCATGCGCCGAGATAGGTGTTCATCGTGCGCTCGCCGTCGGGCGTGATGAAGATCATCGAGCGGGCCGTGGGCGGCGGTGCCTCCAGCGGTTGCGTCTCGAAGTGAATGCCGAGCGCGTGCATGTCGTGCCGGTAGATGCGGCCCAGCTCGTCGGCCGCCACCTTGCCGGCGAAGGCCGCCTTGCCACCGAAGGAGGCGACGCCGGCGACGGTGTTGCCGGCGCTGCCGCCGGAAGTCTCCACCGCCGGACCCATGTGGTCGTAAAGCCGCTCGGCCTCGGCGGCGTCAATCAGACGCATGGAGCTTTTGACGAGGTTCTCGCGGACGAGAAAATCCTCTTCGGTGCTGGCGAGGATATCGACGATGGCGTTGCCGATACCGAGAACGTCGAACCTGGGCGCGGACATTCTTCCTTCCGGGACAATGCAGGGCCGCGGCACTATAGCGGCGCAAGCCATCGAGGCAATTGGACGGTGCCCACCGGGGCGGTGGGGCGGCGCGGCCAAGGGTGACGGTTTGGGGTGACGCCTGGCGGTGCAACCAACAACAACGACGTCATCCCGGCTCGCGCCGCTCACTCGGCTTCGCCGAGACGACGATAGGGGCACACTCCATTCCTCCCCCGCAATGCGGGCGGCCGCTCGCTCCGCATTTTCCGTCGCCCCTCCACCGCCTTGAGCGTTCCCCTCCCGCATTTCATGGGGGAGGAAATGCGCGCCCCGAAAAGAATCGCGCAAAGACTTTACGGGGCCGCACCAACCGCAATCGTCCTTCCGGCGAAGACCGGAATCCATGCAGCATCCCAGCGGACGCCGCACCTCAGCATGGACCCCGGCCTCCGCCGGGGTGGCGACAGAACATGTTTCGCGTCACCGTCGCGACTTCGTCGCCGCCGGTGCCGCCGTCTTGTCCGGATACCGGCAGATGTCGGCGATCGGGCAACGCCAGCATTCCGGACGGCGTGCCTTGCACACATAACGGCCGTGCAGGATCAGCCAATGATGTGCGTTGCGTCTGAATTCGTCCGGCACCACGCGCTCGAGCGCGGCCTCGACTTCGGCCGGGGTTCGCCCCGGCGCAAGGCCCGTCCGGTTGCCGACGCGGAAGATGTGCGTGTCGACCGCGATCGTCGGCTCACCGAACGCAATGTTGAGCACGACATTAGCCGACTTGCGGCCGACACCTGGCAGAGCTTCCAGCGCCGCCCGCTCGCGCGGCACCGAGCCGCCATGTTCTTCGACGAGCTTCCTCGACAGGGCGACGATGTTCCGCGCCTTGGTACGGTAAAGGCCGATGGTCCGGATGAGATCGCGCACCCTGTCTTCGCCGAGACCGAGCATCTTTTCAGGCGTGTCGGCGAGGGCGAAAAGCGCCGGCGTTACCTTGTTGACGCCGGCGTCGGTCGCCTGCGCAGAGAGGACGACCGCCACCAGCAGCGTGAAGGGATTGGTGTACCGGAGTTCGCCCCTGGGGTCCGGATTCGCCTTGCGGAAGCGGGCGAACACCTCTTGCACCTCGACGGGAGAAAGCCACTCGGCCCGGCGTTGCACACCGGGCTTTCGGGCCTTCCTTCCGGACGGGACGGGCCGGCGACGCGTGGCCTTCAATTCGACCATCCGTCCTCTATACTGAGCGCACATGAGCCACCGCAACGACGCCCAGGGCCACTCCCGGCCGATCTTTTCGGCCGTGCTCACGCCGCACCGGTCGCTGACGCCCCGGGGCCTCCTGGCGGTGATGGCACTGTTCGGTGCGGCGTCCCTGATCGTCGGAACGGTCTTCTTCCTCGCCGGCGCGTGGCCGATCGCCGGATTTCTGGGGTTCGACGTGGCGCTCGTCTATCTCGCGTTCCGGCTCAGCAACCGGCAGGCGTGCGCCTTCGAGACCGTCGAGGTCACCCGGGAGGCGCTCACGGTGCGCAAGGTCGATGCGCGCGGCCGCAGCCAGAGCTTCGGCCTCGACCCCTACTGGACGCGCATCGAGGTCGCGCGCCGGGAGTGGGGTATCACCGGGCTTTGGCTCGCCAATCGCGGCGAGCGGCTGGCAATCGGCCGCTTCCTCAATCCGGCGGAGCGCGAAAGTCTGGCGAAGGCGCTCTCGGCGGCGCTCGCGGAAGCGCGAGACGTACCTGCTGCCACGGCGTGAGCGCTGCAAGAATCGGGTGGTGGCGGGAGCGCGCCCGGCATAGACCCGGTTCGGCCCCCAGCCATGGAGCCGCGATCGTGACCCTTGCCCGCTCCGTCCCCGCCGCGCCCGATGCTGCGCTCGTGCCCGATGACGACGACTACGCGACCGTTCGTGCGGCAATCGAGTTCATTTCGGAGACTTGGCGGGAACAACCCTCGCTGGACACGATCGCCGCGCATGTCGGTATGGAGCCACTCGCGCTCCAACGGCTGTTCACCCGCTGGGCCGGGCTGACGCCAAAGGGCTTTCTGCAGGCCGTGACGCTCGACCATGCGCGCCGGTTGCTGCGGTCCGCATCGGTGCTGGAGGCGAGCCTCGATCTCGGCCTGTCGGGCCCGGGACGGCTGCACGATCTCTTCGTCGTGCACGAGAAGATGACCCCAGGCGCCTTCAAGGCGCGGGGCGCGGGCGTCGCGATCCGCTACGGGTTCCACCCCTCGCCCTTCGGCCGTGCGCTCCTGATGGCCAGCGACCGCGGGCTCGTCGGCCTTGCCTTTGCGGATCGGGGCGACGAGGCGCAGGCGCTCGCGGACATGCAGGCGCGATGGCCGCGCGCCACCTATGTCGCCGACGCCGCGGCCACCGCCGCCTACGCGGCACGCATTTTCGACCCCGCTGAATGGAACCCCGCCCGCCCGCTCCGCATCGTGCTCATCGGCACCGACTTCGAGATAAGGGTCTGGGAAACGCTGCTCTGCGTGCCGTTCGGCGGGGCCACGACATATTCCGACGTGGCCGGGCGGATCGGGAAACCGGCGGCCGCGCGGGCCGTCGGAACCGCGGTGGGGCGCAACCCGATTTCCTTCGTCGTTCCCTGCCACCGGGTGCTGGGCAAGGGCGGGACCCTTGCCGGTTATCACTGGGGACTCACCCGAAAGCGGGCGATACTCGGCTGGGAGGCCGGCCTACTCGCGTCGTGGAAATAATCATATCCAGCCAGCTAATAAGGATAGCCTACAGGATCTCCTTGCTGGCCACCGTCGTGTCGGCGTTCAGCCGATAGACCACCGGAACCCCTGTGGCGAGCTCCAGCTTCACGACCTCGTCCGGCGTCAGCCCGTCGAGCGCCATGATGAGGGCGCGGAGAGAATTCCCGTGCGCCGAGACGAGGACGCGCTCGCCGCGCATCACGTGCGGCAGCATGTCGTGCAGAAAATACGGCCACACCCGCGCGCCGGTGTCGCGGAGCGACTCCCCGCCGGGCGGGGCGACGTCGTAGGAGCGGCGCCAGATGTGGACCTGTTCCTCGCCCCATTTCCTGCGGGCCTCGTCCTTGTTCATCCCGACGAGGTCGCCATAGTCGCGCTCGTTCAGCGCCTTGTCGCGAAAGGTCTCGACGTTCTTCTGGCCGAGCTCGTCGAACATCAGGTCGAGGGTCTTCTGCGCGCGGGAGAGCGCCGAGGTGAAGGCGACGCCGAACGTGAGGTTTCGCGCCTTGAGCTTCCGCCCCGCCTCGCGGGCCTCGGCGACGCCCAATTCGGTCAGCCCGACATCGCGCCAGCCGGTGAAAAGGTTCTTGAGGTTCCATTCGCTCTGTCCATGGCGGACAAGGACGAGAAGGCGGTCGGTCATGCGCAATTCCTATCCAGCGAGTCCCAGAACATCGGCCATGGAGTAGAGGCCGGGCTTCCTGTCCCTTCCCCACAGCGCGGCCTTGACGGCGCCGCGCGCGAAAATGGCGCGGTCGAACGCGCGGTGGCTGAGCTCGATCTGCTCGCCCTCGCCCGCGAAGATGACGGTGTGCTCGCCGACGACCGAGCCGCCGCGAAGCGCCGCAAACCCGATCGTGCCGCGCCGGCGCGGGCCGGTCTCGCCGTCGCGGCCGCGGACCGAGTTTGCAGCGAGATCGATGCGGCGCCCTTCGGCGGCAGCTTCGCCCAGCATCAGCGCGGTGCCAGACGGTGCGTCCACCTTGTGGCGGTGGTGCATCTCGAGAATCTCGATATCGAAATCCGCATCCAGTGCCTGCGCGGCCTGCCGAACAAGGCCGGCGAGCAGATTGACGCCAAGGCTCATGTTGCCGGATTTGACGATGACGGCGTGGCGCGCGGCGGCGTGGAGCCGGTCTTCGTCGGCGATGCCAGTCGTGCCGATGACGTGGACGACACGCGCCTGCGCGGCGAGTTCGGCGAGGGCCAGCGTCGCGGCGGGCGCGGTGAAATCGAGGACGCCATCGGCCGCGGCGAAGAGGGGGAGCGCGTCCTCCGTCACGCGGATGCCGAGCGGGCCGAGACCGGCAAGCTCGCCGATGTCCTTGCCGACATCCGGTGCGCCAGGCTTCTCAAGCGCGCCGATCACGGTCGCGCCTGGCATTTCGTGCACGGCGCGGATCAGAGCGCGACCCATGCGGCCGGCAGCGCCGGCGACGATCAGTTTCATGTCGCTCATGAGGCCTTCTCCCCCAGCGCGGCTCTATAGCAGGGCGCGTCGGCCCGTGAAAATCAGGGCTGCGGACCGTCGTAGCCTTCGACGATGACGATATCGCCGTCGATGGCGTCGCCGCGGGCGCGAAGCGCCTCCTTATATTCGGGCGAATCGTAGCAATCGAGGGCAGCCCGATAGGAGGGAAACTCGATGACGACATTGCGGGGCCGACCCTCGCCGACGCGCACCTCGAACGGGCCGCCGCGCACAAGAAAGCGCGCACCGTATTTCCTGAACGCAGCGCCGTTCAGCGCCCGGTAGGCCTCATATTTCGCCTGATCGGTGACGGTGAAGCGGGCGATCCAGTAGCCCCTCGGCATGCGCAACTCCTAGGCGACAGCACTCTCGGCGGAACGTATCTCGTCCACGATGGCGTCCGCGGCGGCGCGCGGATCGCGCGCTGTTGCGATCGGCCGGCCGACGACGAGATAGTCGGCGCCGGCGCGGATCGCGTCGGCGGGCGTCATGACCCGTTTCTGGTCGTCCGCCGCTTCCCCGGAGGGACGCACGCCCGGCGTGACGATTAGGAAATCCGGGCCGACGATGCGCCGGACGGCAGCCGCCTCGGCCGGCGAAGCGATGACGCCGGTCATTCCGGCGGCTTTCGCATCGGCGGCGCGGGCCAGTACGAGGTCGTGCACCGTGCCGGCATAGCCTGCGTCGATGAGGTCGCCGTCGTCCATCGAGGTGAGCACCGTCACGCCGAGCAGGCCGAGGTCGGCGTTGCCGCGGGCGGCGACGGCCGCGCGCATCGCCTGAGGATAGGCATGGATGGTGACGAAGCGCACTCCCATGCGCACGATGTTCCTCACTGCGCCCTCGATCGTATTGCCGATGTCGAGAAGCTTCACGTCGAGGAACACGTCCTTGCCGGAAAGCGCGAGCCGTTCCGCGAAGTCCAGTCCGCCGGCGAATTGCAGCTGCATTCCGATCTTGTAGAAACGGACGGAATCGCCAAGCCGCGCCACCATCGCCTCGGCCTCGCCGACGGTGGGCAGGTCGAGGGCGACGATCAGGCGATTGCGCGCATCCATGGCTCAGGCTTTCCGCACATAGCCGCGTATCTGACGGACAAGGCTTTCGCACAGGCGGCGCAGAACGTTCGCCACCCTCGGGTCCTTCAGGTGTCCGGATTCGTCGAAAGCATGCTGCGCCTCCGAGATTTCCACTTTCTCCGGCACGATCAGCGCGCCCCAGGCCGTTGCCAGAACGCGGCGGAGATCGCCCAGTGCGCGAGCGCCGCCGATCGGCCCGTCCGAGGTGCTCCCGATCGCGTAAACCTTGCCACGATAGGGAATGCTCGGATCGCCCCGCAGGCGGCTCACCCAATCGATCGTGTTCTTGAGGAGAGGCGGCAGCGAGTGATTGTATTCCGGCGTCGCGACGAACACACCCTGATGCGCGGCAATCAGGCGGGCGAGCTTCAGCGCATTCTCCGGGATTCCCTTCTCGGCCTCGAGATCGGCGTTGTAGATCGGGAGCGGATAGTCCTCGAGCGAGATTCGCGTGACCTCGGTGTCCAGGAGGGCGATCTCCTTGGCGGCGAGCGCGGCGAGCTTCGCCGACAGCGACCCTGTGCGGACAGAGCCGCCGAAGACAAGGATCCTGGTATCCGGCATGTAATCTCCCTCAGCGCGGGGGTTTATAGGCGCGCCGGGAAACCGGCAAGCGCGCTTTCATGCAGCGCGCCGATAAGTCCACACGCGGGCCGGCGGGAGATTGCCGACGATCCAGGGACCGTGCTCCGCAGAAAACACGCCGGGGGCCGCCGGCACTGGCGGCCGGGGCGAATACGAGAACTGGATGTAACGGCCCCCAGGCGGCAGACGAGCCAGCATGTCCTCGACAAGGCGGCGGCGCTCGGCAGGCGGGCGCAGTACCAGCGGCAGGGAAGAGACGACCGCGGCAAACGGCCCGCGCTTGTCCGGCGGCAGCACCCGATCCACGGCGAAGGCATCGCCTTCTAACACCGTCACACGGGGGAAACGCCGGCGAAGATACGCGCAGAAGCCGGAATCGAACTCCACGGCCACGATGCGCTCCGGTGCGATGCCGCGCGCAATCAACGCCTCCGTGACGACGCCGGTGCCAGGACCCAGCTCGAGGATCAATCCCGGAGTGGCGGGGTCGACGGCCGCCGCCATCGCCCGCGCGAGCGCACGGCCCGAGGGCGCGATCGCGCCGATAATCCTCGGCCTGGCCAGCCAGGTGCGGAGGAACCGGATCTCATCCTCGAGCCACCCCGACCGGCCCCTCACGGATTTCTGGTTCATGAGACCGGACGGGCCGCTATTGACCGAGGCGATCGAGGAAGTCGCGTACGCGGGAGAAGAAACCAGCGGACTGCGGATTGTTTTCGGGCGAAGACGCGCGCTCGAATTCCTCCAGCAGCTCGCGTTGCCGGCGCGAGAGCTTCTGCGGCGTCTCGACGACGACCTGAATGTACATGTCGCCCATCTGATGCGAGCGCAATACCGGCATGCCCTTCCCTTTCAGGCGGAACTGGTTGCCGCTCTGCGTGCCCTCGGCGACCTTCACCTTCGTCTTGCCACCGTCCACCGTCGGCACCTCGAACTGGCCGCCGAGCGCCGCCGTCGCGATGGAGATGGGCACCCGACAGAAAATGTCGGCGCCGTCGCGCTGGAAGAATTCGTGCGGCTTGATGGACAGGAAGATATAGAGGTCGCCGGCCGGTCCGCCGCGCAGTCCGGCTTCGCCTTCCCCCGCAAGCCGGATGCGCGTGCCGTCCTCAATGCCTGCGGGAATGTTCACCGACAGGGTCCGCTCGCGGCTGACGCGGCCGGAACCGGAGCAATTGGGGCACGGGTCGGAGATCACCTCGCCGCGGCCGTGGCAGTTCGGACATGTCCGCTCGATGGAGAAAAAGCCTTGGGCGGAGCGAACACGCCCATGGCCGTCGCAGGTCGGACAAATCTTCGGGCTCGACCCCGGCCTGGCGCCCGTGCCGGAACAGACATCGCAGGCGAGCCGCGTCGGCACGCGAATCTCGGCCGTCTTGCCGGTGTAGGCTTCCTCCAGCGTGATCTCCATGTTGTAACGCAGATCGGCCCCGCGTTCGCGGCTGCTGCGCTGGCGACGGCCCCCGCCCATGAAGTCGCCGAAGATATTGTCGAAGATGTCCGACATGGACGCGGCGAAGTCGCCGTTGAAGCCGCCGGCGAGGCCCTGCTCGAACGCAGCGTGCCCGAAGCGGTCGTAGGCCGCCCGCTTCTGCGGATCCTTCAGGGCGTCGTACGCCTCGTTGACTTCCTTGAAGCGGATTTCGGCGGTGTGGTCCCCGGGATTGCGGTCCGGGTGATATTGCATGGCGAGCTTGCGGAAGCTTGCCTTGAGGGTCTTCTCGTCGCAGTTCCGCGAGACGCCCAACACTTCGTAATAATCGCGCTTGGTCATGCGGCGTCACCCTGGCCAAACGGATCGGTCATTCTGCCATTTGGGCGGGGCTTCGGTCATGTGGCGGGCCGTCACCGAATTTCCTGTCCCGGCACCGGCCGGGATACGGGCGGGGGTCCGGGCCGTTGCGGCCGGACCCCCGTTGCAATTCAATCAGGCCGATTTCTTCCGGTCGTCCTCGACTTCCTCGAAATCGGCATCGACGACGTCCTCGCCCGGCCCGGCACCGCCCGTGCCGGCGCCGCCGGCACCACCGCCGCCGCTCTCCTGCGAGGCGCGGTACATGGCCTCGCCAAGCTTCATGGAAGCCTGGGCAAGAGCGTTGGTCCTGGCCTGGATCGCCTCGGTGTCCTCGCCGGCCATGGCGGTCCGGAGCTCGGCCACAGCCGCCTCGACGGCCGACCTGTCGGCGGCGGAAATCTTGTCGCCATGCTCCGACAGCGTCTTCTCGGTCGAGTGGATCAGGGCCTCCGCGTGGTTGCGCGCCTCGACCAGCGCACGCCGCTTCTTGTCCTCCGCGGCATGCGACTCGGCGTCCTTCACCATACGCTCGATCTCACTCTCGGAAAGACCGCCGGACGCCTGGATCCGGATCTGCTGCTCGCGGCCGGTGCCCTTGTCCCTGGCGGACACGTTGACGATGCCATTGGCGTCGATGTCGAACGTGACCTCGATCTGCGGCACGCCGCGCGGGGCCGGCGGAATGCCGACCAGGTCGAACTGGCCGAGCAGCTTGTTGTCGGCCGCCATTTCGCGCTCGCCCTGAAAGACGCGGATCGTCACCGCGTTCTGGTTGTCTTCGGCGGTCGAGAAGACCTGGCTCTTCTTGGTCGGGATGGTCGTGTTGCGGTCGATCAGACGCGTGAAAACGCCACCCAGGGTCTCGATGCCCAGCGACAGCGGCGTCACGTCGAGAAGCAGCACGTCCTTGACGTCGCCCTGGAGCACACCCGCCTGAATGGCGGCGCCGACAGCAACCACCTCGTCCGGATTGACGCCCTTGTGCGGCTCCTTGCCGAAGAACTGGCGCACAACTTCCTGCACCTTGGGCATGCGTGTCTGGCCGCCGACCAGCACAACTTCCTGAACCTCGCCCGCGGTGAGGCCGGCATCCTTCAGCGCGGCCTTGCAGGGGCCGATCGTCTTCTGGATGAGGTCGTCGACCAGCGCCTCGAACTTGGCGCGGGTGAGCTTCATGGTCAGGTGCTTGGGACCGGAGGCGTCCGCCGTGATGAAGGGCAGGTTTATCTCCGTCTGCGTGGCCGAGGACAGCTCGATCTTCGCCTTCTCGGCAGCCTCTTTCAGCCGCTGGAGCGCGAGCTTGTCCTTCCTCAGATCGATACCCTGCTCCTTCTTGAACTCGTCGGCGAGATAGTTGACGAGGCGCATGTCGAAATCCTCGCCGCCGAGGAAGGTGTCGCCGTTCGTCGACTTCACCTCGAAGACGCCGTCGCCGATCTCCAGAATCGAAATGTCGAACGTGCCGCCGCCGAGGTCGTAGACGGCGATAACGCCCGATTTCTGCTTGTCGAGGCCGTAGGCCAATGCCGCAGCGGTCGGCTCGTTGATGATGCGCAGCACCTCAAGGCCGGCGATCTTGCCGGCGTCCTTGGTAGCCTGACGTTGTGCGTCGTTGAAATAGGCCGGGACGGTGATGACCGCCTGGGTCACTTTCTCGCCGAGATGGGCCTCGGCGGTTTCCTTCATCTTCTGGAGCACATAGGCGGAAATCTGGGAAGGCGAGTACTTCTTCCCGTTCACCTCGACCCAGGCATCGCCATTGTCGGCCCTGGCGATCTTGTACGGGACCAGCGCCTTGTCCTTCTCGACCATGGGGTCGTCGTAGCGCCGGCCGATCAACCGCTTGACGGCAAAGATCGTGCGCTCAGGGTTCGTGACCGCCTGGCGCTTGGCCGGCTGGCCTATCAGGATTTCGCCGTCTTCGGTGAAGGCAACGATGGAGGGGGTCGTTCGCATGCCCTCCGCGTTCTCGATGACCTTTGCGTTCTTGCCGTCCATGACGGCGACGCAGGAATTCGTCGTACCGAGATCGATCCCGATAACCTTGCCCATCTCAATCTCTCCTTTCGGCAGACCGCTTGCGGGTCCTCAATGCGAGGCCCCCGCCGGCTGGAAGAGCGACCTCCAGCGGGTCTCCGTACATGCTCACCTTGCCGCCCTCCGGTCCCACTCGCCCCCGGGATGCGCGGCGTCCGGGCGTATATAAGAACAGGGATTCCGGGCCGCAAGCGAGGGCGGACGCGATCTTCGGGACATTGACCGCAGAAGAGCGCTTTCCCGCCTTGCCGCCTTGCCGCCTCGCCGCAGCGCCACCGCCAGGGCACGGCAGGGCATGCCCGGCGGCCCCGGACTAGCCGCCGAGATTGAAGGCGGCGAGGGTCGCCATGTTGACGATGTCGGAGTCCCGCGCCCCCAGCGACAGGATCTGGACGGGCTTGTCGAAACCGACCAGCAGCGGACCGATGACCGTCGCGCCGCCCAGCTCCTGCAGGACTTTCGTGGTGATAGAAGCGGAGTGAAAGGCCGGCATGATCAGGACATTCGCGGGACCCGACAGGCGGCAGAAGGGATAGGCCGCCATGGCCTTGGGATTGAGGGCAACGTCAGCGGCCATCTCGCCGTCATACTCGAAATCGACGCCGCGCTTGTCGAGAATCTGGACGGCCTCGATCAACCTTTGCGAGCGTTCGCCCGGCGGCTGGCCGAAAGTCGAAAAGGCAAGCATGGCAACGCGCGGCTCGTAGCCGATGCGCCGGGCTACCCCCGCCGCTTCCTCGGCAATGTCGGCAAGCTCCTCGGAGGTCGGCATTTCGTGCACGGCAGTGTCGGCGACGAGCACGGTCCGCCCGCGGGAAATGACAAGCGACACACCCATCACGCGGTGGCCGGGCTTGGGGTCGATGACGTGCGAGACATCCTCCAGGACGGTCGAGTAGTTGCGCGTGACGCCCGAAACCATTGCGTCGGCGTCGCCCATCGCGACCATCGCGGCGCCGAAATAGTTGCGATCGGTGTTGATCAGTCGCTGGCAATCGCGGAACAGGTAGCCCTTCCTCTGCAGGCGGGCGTAAAGGAAATCCGCGTAGTCGGTATTGCGGCTCGAAAGACGGGCGTTGTGAATCTCAATGCCGCCGCGAAGCTCGATGCCGGCGCGCTGCGCGGTGTCGCGCACGGTCTCCTCCCGGCCGATCAGGATGGCGATGCCGAGCTTCTGGTTCACGAAGCTCGACGCGGCGCGGATCATCTGCTCTTCCTCGCCTTCGGCGAAGAC
>Ga0073934_10000554_pt1 | contig 104798 bp, 105 predicted proteins | sample LarsenN4metaG_FD_76834 | JGI IMG/M metagenome (GOLD analysis project Ga0073934, IMG submission 76834) | Hot spring sediment bacterial and archeal communities from British Columbia, Canada, to study Microbial Dark Matter (Phase II) - Larsen... ...
CAACGCTAGCCCCCTTCGTATTACCGCGGCTGCTGGCACGAAGTTAGCCGGGGCTTCTTCTGCGGGTACCGTCATTATCTTCCCCGCTGAAAGAGCTTTACAACCCTAAGGCCTTCATCACTCACGCGGCATGGCTGGATCAGGCTTTCGCCCATTGTCCAATATTCCCTACTGCTGCCTCCCGTAGGAGTCTGGGCCGTGTCTCAGTCCCAGTGTGGCTGATCATCCTCTCAGACCAGCTACGGATCGTCGCCTTGGTAGGCCATTACCCCACCAACAAGCTAATCCGACGCGGGCTCATCCAATGGCGATAAATCTTTCCCCCGAAGGGCTCATACGGTATTAGCCCAAGTTTCCCTGGGTTATTCCGTACCACTGGGTAGATTCCCACGCGTTACTCACCCGTCTGCCACTCGTGTATTGCTACACGCGTTCGACTTGCATGTATTAGGCCTGCCGCCAGCGTTCGTTCTGAGCCAGGATCAAACTCTCAGCTTTTGAGAGAGTAATCGGCTCGGTCACTGCTGTTGCGTCTGTTGACGAGTTCCCAAGCACAATGTCACCGGCAGCGCGAGGCCGCCGGAAACTTTGTAACTTGCGAAACGCAGTGCCGCCGAAGTCTCGTCGGCGCCCGGTCGAGACCGGACACCCGCAAGGACTCCGCCGCCTGCGTTTCTCTATCTTCCTATTCACTTGTCAAAGAGCACGGCGGATACCCGCCGCCTGGCCGACCGGTTGTCTTCAACCGTCAGCCACGAAAGACCTGCCGCCGAAGCAGCGCGTCCGTCTGATCTTTCGTCGAAAGCGCCGAGAGAAAACGATACGCCGCTAGCGGCGGCGCCGCCCTCGTTGCGAAGGCCGTATATAGGCGGGGGTCCCCGGACTGTCAACAACCGCGCGGTCTTCCTGGGTTCCGTGTGGAAACCCGTTCCGGGTGAGCCGTCCGGCGGGGCGGTTCCCGCACCCGCGGCTTCAGGCCACATTCATGCCCAAAAGCCCTGTGAACCCTTGGCGTTGGCATGCGCCGGTGATTTGCCCGTCCTTCACGGTCGGGCGTATCCGAGAGGGGACGACGGGACTTGAGGGGTTCGGCGCGCTCAAGCGTTGCAGGACGGTGGCTGGTCGCCGGACGCATCGATCTCGGCAACGACCCGCCGCTGGTGGTGGGCGGCAAGCCTGACAACACGCCGGTCCTGCGCACCGTCAGCCTGCGCTGGCTCTCCGGCACCATCCTTACCGGCTTCACCTCGATCTTCCTGATGGGCGGCGCGCTGCTCGTCGCCCTGACCGGCCAGCATCAGCTCGTCATTCCCCAGGAAGCGCTGTCGGCGATCGAGGAAACCTTCACCGGGCTGGTCGCCTTCCGCCGCGGCGACCGTATTCGCCCGACCGAAATTGCCGAGTCGAGTCGCCTTGTCTTCGACGTGCCGACGATCACGCGCCAGCAGGACGGTGACCTCAAGAAGCTCCGTCCGTTTGCCCGGATCGTCGCGCCGTTGTCGATCCGCCGGAGCGAGTTCGCCGATCTCGTCCCTCCCTTCGATCCGCTGCGCATCTTCGCCGAGGGTACCGTCGACGTTGCCCCTGCCGAGCCCGGCACCGGGGAGCAGATCGACGCCGGCGAGATCCAGGGCGAAGTCGGCATCAAGGTGAGTGCCTTTCCCTTCGACGATCCCGGCATGGACGAGACCGTGGACTTCAAGACCGCCGAGGTCGAGGAGATCGTTCACGCCGCGGCCGGCTATATCGCCGAAGGCGACGCCGCTCCGCCGCTCACGTCCGAGCTCGCCGATCTCGGCGACGGTGTCGCGGTCGACGACCCGCTCGGCGTGTCGATCGTCCCTGAGAACGTCACGCTCGTGCAGAAGAGCGAGGACGGCGCCTCGTCGCTGACCGAGAAGCTGGTCAGCATCCAGCCAAAGGAGAATCTGCGCCAGCTTCTCCTCCGCAACTCCGTCCGCCCGGAAGACGCCGACGAGATCTACGCGGCAATGTCGAACCTGATCGACCTGACGGCGCTGAAGCCGGGGCAGCGCGTGCGCATTGGCATCTCGGCGGCCGGAATCGGCGGAGTGCCGCGTCCCATGCGCGTCAGCATCTACGAGGACGACGCGCATCAGGCAACCGTCGCCCGCAACGACCAGAACGCCTTCGTCCGCGCCGACCCGCCAGGGTCGCTTCCAACGGCTTTCGCCGCGGCAGAGAGCGAGCGCGGCGCTGCCGGCAGCCAGATGCCACGTCTTTACGAAGCCGTCTACCAGACCGCGCTCGAGCAGCAGATGCCGCCGGCGCTTGTGCCCGAGCTCATCAAGATCTTCTCCTACGAGGTCGACTATCAGAGCCAGGTCGGCATCGGCGATTCGATCGAGGTCTTCCACTCGCTGCCCGACAACGATCCCAACACCGTCGTCGGCTCGGAAGAAGGCATTGTCTACGCCGCGATCACGCTCGGCGGCGTCAAGAAGCGCTTCTATCGCTACCGCACCCCCGACGACGGCATCACCGACTACTATGACGAGGAAGGGCGCAGCGCTAAGAAATTCCTGATGCGCAAGCCCATGACCGTCGGCCGCTATGTGTCCGGCTTCGGCAACCGTCGTCACCCGATTCTGGGCACGATCCGCATGCATGGCGGCGTCGACTGGGCGGCGCCGCGCGGCACGCCCATCATGGCTGCCGGCGACGGTGTGGTCGAGCGCGCCTCCCGTACCTCCGGCTACGGCAACCTGACGCTCATCCGGCACACCAACGGCTACGTGACCGCCTATGCCCACCAGAGCGCATTCGCCAAGGGCATCGCGCCGGGCGTGCATGTCCGCCAGGGCCAGATCATCGGTTTTGTCGGCTCCACCGGCCTGTCCACCGGACCGCACCTGCACTATGAGGTGCGGGTCAACGGCAAGCTCGTCGACCCGCTCCGCATCCGTCTGCCGCGCGGACGCGTGCTCGAAGGCGAGGTCCTCGCCGGCTTCAAGCGGGAGCGCGAGCGCGTCGATAGCATTATCAGCCGCCCGCCGCCGCAAAACCAGAAGGTAGCCGCGACGGCCGCCAGCCTGCCGCAGTGACTTCACCCACCGCGCTGCCGCCGGTCAGGCCGCCTTTTCCGCGCGTTGCGGCAGAAACAGGAGATGATCCGTCCCGCCGGTGATCCGCACCACGCTGCCGTCGGAGATCTCGCCTGAGAGAATCTTCTCCGCCAGCGGATCCTGCACCTCGCGCTGGATGACACGCTTCAGCGGCCGCGCCCCGTAGACCGGATCGTAGCCGCGGTCGGCGAGCCAGGCCTTGGCCGACTCGTCGAGCTCAAGGGTGATCTTCCGCTCTTCCAGAAGCTTGCGCACGCGCCCGAGCTGGATTTCGACGATCGCCGCCATCTGCGACTTCTTCAGCCGATGGAACAGGATTATGTCGTCGAGCCGATTGAGGAATTCCGGCCGGAAGTGCGACCGCACGGTGCCCATCACCAGCTCGCGCACCGAATCCACGTCCTCTCCCTCCGCGAGATTGGCGAGATACTCGGCGCCGAGATTCGACGTCATGACGATGAGTGTGTTGCGGAAATCGACCGTGCGCCCCTGCCCGTCCGTAAGCCGCCCGTCGTCGAGCACCTGCAGGAGCACATTGAACACGTCATGGTGCGCCTTCTCGATCTCGTCGAACAGAATCACCTGATAGGGCCGCCGCCTTACCGCCTCGGTAAGCGCACCGCCCTCCTCGTAGCCGACATAACCGGGTGGCGCGCCGATCAGCCGCGCTACCGAATGCTTCTCCATGTATTCCGACATGTCGACGCGGATGAGCGCCGTCTCGTCGTCGAACAGGAAGGCCGCCAGCGCCTTGGTCAGCTCCGTCTTGCCGACGCCGGTCGGCCCGAGGAACATGAACGAGCCGATCGGCCGGTTCGGGTCCTGCAATCCGGCCCGCGCCCGCCGTACCGCGGTGGAGACTGCATGCACGGCCTCCGCCTGGCCGACGACGCGTTTCGCCAGCTCGTCCTCCATGCGCAGCAGCTTGTCGCGCTCGCCTTCGAGCATCTTGTCGACCGGGATTCCCGTCCAGCGCGAGACGACCTGCGCGATGTGGTCGGGCCTCACCTCTTCCTCGACCAGCGCGCCCTTGCCCGTCGCACCGGCCTCCTCCGCCTCAACCGCCTTGAGCTTCTTCTCCAGCTCGGGAATGCGGCCGTAGGCCAGTTCGCCCGCCTTTGCGAGATCGCCCGTGCGCTGCGCCTTGTCGAGATCGACGCGGGCCTGGTCGAGCTGCTCCTTGATTTTCTGCGCCGACTGGAGCTTTTCCTTCTCCGCCGTCCAGCGTTGCGTGAGTGCGCGGGACTGCTCCTCCAGATCGGTGAGTTCCTTCTCCAGCCGCTTCAGCCGATCCTTCGACGCTTGGTCGGATTCCTTCTTCAGCGCCTCTCGCTCGATCTTGAGCTGGATGATCCGTCGGTCGAGTTCGTCGAGTTCCTCCGGCTTGGAATCGACCTGCATCCGAAGCCGTGACGCCGCCTCGTCCATGAGGTCGATCGCCTTGTCCGGCAGGAACCGGTCGGTGATGTATCGGTTGGAAAGGCTGGCTGCCGCCACCAGCGCCGAGTCGGTGATCCGCACGCCGTGGTGCAGCTCGTACTTCTCCTTGAGTCCGCGGAGAATCGACACGGTATCTTCCACAGTCGGCTCGTTGACATAGACGGGTTGGAACCGCCGGGCCAGAGCTGCGTCTTTCTCCACATGCTTGCGATACTCGTCGAGCGTCGTCGCGCCGACGCAGTGCAGATCGCCGCGTGCCAGCGCCGGCTTCAGCAGGTTCGAAGCGTCCATCGCGCCTTCCGCTTTTCCCGCGCCCACCAGCGTGTGCATCTCGTCGATGAAAAGGATTATGTCGCCGCCCGCTGCCGTGATCTCGTTGAGCACGGCCTTCAGCCGCTCCTCGAACTCGCCACGATATTTCGCGCCGGCGATCAGTGCGCCCATGTCGAGCGCCAGCAGGCGCTTGTTTTTCAGGCTCTCCGGCACGTCGCCGTTGACGATCCGGTTTGCGAGACCCTCCACGATCGCCGTCTTGCCGACGCCCGGCTCGCCGATCAGCACAGGGTTGTTCTTCGTGCGCCGCGACAGCACCTGGATCGTACGCCGGATCTCCTCGTCGCGGCCGATGACCGGATCGAGCTTGCCGTCGCGCGCATCCTGCGTCAGGTCGCGTGCGTATTTCTTGAGCGCATCGTACTGCGCCTCTGCCGATGCGGAGTCCGCCGTCCGGCCCTTGCGCAGCGCTGCCACTGCTGCGTCGAGCGCCGCGGCCGTCACGCCCGCACCGGCGAGTATTCTGGAGCTTGCCGCGTCCTTCTCCGACGCAAGCGCCTGGAGCAGCCGCTCCACTGTGACGAAACTGTCGCCGGCCTTCTTTGCCAGACGCTCGGCCGCATCGAAAACCTTGGCCGTCGCCGGCGCGAGATAAAGCTGTCCCGCACCCGACCCGGCGACCTTGGGCATCGCAGCGAGCGCCCGTTCCGTCGCGGCGAGCGCTTCGCGCGACCGACCGCCAGCGCGGTCGATCAGGCCCGCTGCGAGACCTTCCTCGTCGTCGAGAAGCACTTTCAGGAGATGTTCGGGAGTGAATTGCTGATGGCCCTCCCGCAAGGCCAGGGATTGCGCCGCCTGAAGAAAGCCGCGGACGCGTTCGGAGTATTTCTCCAGATCCATCGTCTAAACCTTTCCCGGTTCAGAGCACCCGTCTTCGTTCGAGCCCGGCTGCTCGTTCCGTCGGCCGCCGGATCCCGGCGGCCCGGCCCCCGAACGGGCGACCGACCGCAGTGAGATGGGGATTGCAAACGGCCGGCGGAAGGGCTGGCCGCCGCGCGGCCCGGCAATGCCCGGTAGATTCACAGAGGAAGCGTCAAATTGTTAGCGCCCCCGGTCGCGCTCATTGCCTTGGGCAGAGAATTTCTCGCCCGGCCGGGGCATGATCGGCCGTCGTCGATGCGCCGAAAGTGCTCCGCTGCCGGCCCGGTTTCTCAACGGCCATGATTTCGGCGGCTATCTGGTTTTTCCGGCGCACCGAACTTCATCGAAGGACACACGGCTACGTCGCAGTCGCGCACCTCCGCGAAGGGCGCGCGGTTTAACGCGGCTAGAAGCCGGATTACTCGTCGCTGCCGGGAATCGCCCCCGGAGCGCCGGGATTGTATCCGCCTTCGCGATTGTTGTCGGGACGCCCGCCGCCACCGCCGCCGCGATATGGACGCCGGCGCCTGCGGAACTGGTTCTGATCGGGACGCCCGCCGCCGTTCGGCGAACCGGAATGCACCGGCTCCTCGTCGTCCTCCATGCCCTCGCCGAACTGGGGCTGCTCGCCCCCGCTCGCGACCGGCCCCGCCTGCCCGTTTCCGGAATAGGAGGACTGCGCCTCTCCGGCATAGGGGGGTTGTTCGTTCGGTTGCTGGAAGGAATCCGGGCGGCCCTGCATCGGCGGTTGGTTGGGATTGGAGCGCTGTCCGAAGGCTGCCTCGTCTCCCTCGTCCTCGGCGCCATCGTCGTTGCGATAGACCTGCTGCGGCGGATAGGGCATCTGGGCCTGCGCCGCGGCGATGATCCGGTAATAGTGCTCCGCGTGCTGGAAATAGTTCTCGGCGGCGACGCGGTCGCCGGCGGATTGTGCGTCGCGGGCGAGCTGCCCGTATTTCTCCGCGATGTGGAGTGCCGTGCCGCGAATCTTTACGTCCGGTCCGTTGCTTTCGTAAGACCGCGTGAGGGGATTGGGTCCCTTCCGGTTTCTGCCGCGCATGCGCTTGTTGTTCTGCTGTCCCTGCCTCATCTGCTGCTCTCTTCTCGGACCGGAATACATGATCACCTCCGCGTGGCGGACCACGCTGCAATGGGGCCGTGCCGAAACTGGCACCGCCTGCGCCGGCCGCAGCCGGCCAATCGTTCGACAGGACCCGGTTGGACCCTGTGGCCTCTGCCGTTCAAGCGAGACAATCCCGCAACGACTGATCTGACCGAACGGTTGACGAATGAGACATCGTGACGGACGCCGAGGTCCGCGCCTTCCGGCAAAATGGTGCCGCTTTTTTTGCGATCCGCCGACCCCCGTCGCCGCTTCTCCTCTTCGGGAGAACCGGCGCTTCCGGCGATGTTCAGCGCCGGGAACCTAGCCGGTCCGGTTTCATTTTCCAAGCGGATTTTGGTCTCTCCCCAGCCAACGTACTGAGTAAAGTATTACCGCGCGATTTCGGCCACACGCTCGATGCCGGCGAGATCCCGATGGAACCGGACTGCAAAGCCAGCGCGTCTGGCGAGCGTCGCGAATTCGGGCGCCTGCCCTGCCCCGATTTCGACGAAACCATGGCCGGCCGGGGCAAGCCGCCGTGCGATCGCCGCGAGCGCAGCGCGATGACCGTCAAACCCGTCCGGCCCTCCGTCAAGGGCCCCGCGTGGATCGTGATCGCGAACCTCCGGATCGAGCGCCGCGATCGCCCCGGTCGGGATGTAAGGTGGGTTGGCGACGATCAGATTGTAAGACCCCCCGACCGAGTCGGCCCAGGAGGTCGTCACGAACCGGCACCGGTCGGCCACCTCCAGCCGGGCTGCATTCTCGGAGGCGACCGCAAGCGCTTCCGGCGAAATGTCGGTGCCGGTTCCGTGCGCCCGCGGCAATTCGGAAAGGAGCGCGATGAGAATCGCGCCCGACCCCGTCCCGATATCGAGCACGGCGATCGGGGCATCGCGCGCCACCGCGGCCAGCGCCGCCGCGACCAGCGTCTCCGTGTCCGGGCGCGGCACAAGCACCGCCGGGGAGATGCGAATCGGAAGGCTCCAGAATTCCTTCTCGCCGACAATCCGCGCCACCGGCACGCCCCCGATCCGGCGCCCGACCATCGAGCCGAAGGACGCCGACTCCTCGGGCAGCAGCACGCGCCCGTCGAGCAGCGGCACACGCTCCGCAACGATCCCCGTGGCATGCGCCATCAGAATTCGCGCATCGAGTGCCGCGGTTCGCCCTCGCATCGGTCCGAGCGCCGCCGCAATCGCCCGTGCTGCCTCCCTTCGCGCGGCCCCGATCGTCAGCGCAGCGCGCGGACGCTCCGCGCCGGAAAGCGGGCTGCGCGGCGCGCCAGGTGAGGGAAGGGCCATCACGCGTCCGCCTCTGCCGCCAGCAGCCCCGCCTGATGGTCGCTGATCAGGGCATCCACGATTTCGTCCAGCGCCTCGCCTGCCAGCACCTGATCGAGCTTGTAGAGCGTCAGGTTGATCCGGTGGTCGGTCACGCGCCCCTGCGGAAAGTTGTACGTCCGGATGCGCTCCGAACGATCGCCGCTTCCGACCTGCGTGCGCCGTGCTGCAGCGCGTTCCGCATTCGCCTTCTGCCGCTCGAGATCGTAGAGCCGCGCGCGCAGCACCTGCATGGCGCGCTCGCGGTTCTTGTGCTGCGAACGGTCGTTCGAGATGACCGTGATCCCGGTGGGAATGTGCGTGATGCGGATGCCGGAGTCCGTGGTGTTCGCGTGCTGCCCGCCAGCACTGGAGGCGCGCGTCGTGTCGATTCGAAGATCCTCGGGCCGCACCTCGATATCGACGTCCTCCGCTTCCGGCAGTACCGCAACCGTCGCCGCCGACGTATGGATGCGCCCGCTCGCCTCCGTCTCCGGCACACGCTGCACCCGGTGCACGCCCGACTCGAACTTGAGCCGTGCGAACACACCCTTGCCCGTCACTTGCGCAATGATTTCCTTGAACCCGCCCGCCTCGCCCTCGCTTGCCGAAAGCACCTCGACCTTCCATCGATGCTTGGCGGCGTAGCGCTCGTACATGCGGAAGAGATCGCCCGCGAAGAGCGCCGCCTCGCTGCCTCCGGTGCCGGCACGTATCTCGAGAATCGCGCTTCGTTCGTCGGCCGCGTCCTTGGGCAGGAGCAGCACGCGCAGCTCTCCTTCCAGTTCCTCGATCTTTTCGTCGAGAGCCCTGGCCTCCTCCGCCGCCAGTGCCGCCATCTCCTTGTCGGCGAGAAGCGCCGCCAGTCCTTCCCGTTCGGCCCGCGCGGCGAAAAGCGCCCTGGCGGCCTCGACGACCGGCTCCAGCTCCGCCCGCTCGCGGCTGAGCCTGACGAGCGTGCCGGAATCGAGCGGCTCCGTTAGGCGCCGCTCGATGGCTTCAGCTCGGCTCAGCACCTGGTTGATCTTTTCCGTTGGCAGCATGTCGTGATTGGTCCGTTGTGTCTCGCCTGGGACGGCCGGGGCAGTCCGCCGAAGCTACAACGGCACCCCTTCCGCGCTCGCGAAGGCGCGCAATTCCTCGTGTACCGTGTCTTCCGGCGCCGTCGATTCGATGAGCGGCAGGAGCCGCTGGGCGAGCTTGCCGGCATCGAGTTCCAGCGTCATCGCCTTGACCGGACCGATGGCCGCCGGCGACATCGAGAGCGACCGGTAGCCGAGGCCGATCAGTGCCATCGCCATCAGCGGCCGTCCTGCCATCTCGCCGCAGAGCGTTACCGGCACGCCGGCAAGGTGGGCCGTATCGACGATCTTCCTGAGCGCCCTCAGGAACGGCCGAGACAGCGGCTTGAACCGGTCCGCGACCCGCACATTCGTCCGGTCGGTCGCGGTCATGAACTGCATCAGGTCGTTCGAGCCCACCGAGATGAAATCCGCGGCAACCATCAGCTCGTCGAGCTGAAACAGGAGCGACGGCACCTCGACCATTGCGCCGAGAAGTATCGACGACGGCTCCCGGTGGCCGTGCCGGCGGAAATGCGCGATCTCGCGGTCGAGCAGCGCGCGCGCCTGCCGCACCTCGGAGACCTCCGTTACCATCGGCAGCATGACGCGAAGCTCCCGCCCCGCAGCCGCATGCATCAGCGCCCGAAGCTGGGTCCGCAGCAACGCCGGCCGGTCGAGCCCCAGCCGGATCGCGCGCCAGCCGAGCGCCGGATTTTCCTCTTCAGTCGCCCGCATATAGGGAAGGACCTTGTCCCCGCCAATATCGAGCGTCCGGAACGTGACCGGCGCCCCGTTGGCCGCGTCGAGTACTGCCCCGTAGAGCATCTTCTGGTCGCTCATGCGTGGCATGGTCGAGGCGATCATGAACTGAAGCTCGGTGCGGAAGAGCCCGATTCCCGCCGCGCCGGATTCGCCCAGATGCGGCAGGTCCACAAGAAGCCCGGCATTCATCAGGAGCGTGATTTTCGCGCCGTCCTTTGTGACGGCCGGCCTGTCGCGGAGCAGCCGGTACTGTGCCTGCCGCCGCGCCCGGAAGCGCACCTTCTCCGCATAGGCCGACTCGATATCGGCCGTCGGGCGGACATGCACCTCGCCCGTCTCGCCGTCCACGATGATTGCGTCGCCGTTCTCCACCAGCGACACCACATTCGCAATCCGCCCCGCCGCGGCAATGCCGAGCGCGCGGGCGACAATGGCGACATGGCTGTTCGCCCCGCCGTCCTCAAGCACCAGCCCCCGCACCCGCTCGCGATCGTAGTCGAGCAGCTCGGCCGCCCCCATCGTGCGGGCAACGATGATGGCGTCGCGCGGCAGCTGGGCACCGAGCGGCCCGTGCGGGCGGCCCATCAGCACGCGCAGCAGCCGGTAGGCAAGATCGTCGAAATCGTGCAGCCGATCGAGGAGATACGGGTCGGTCTGGCGCTGGAGCTGCGCGCGCATGTCGCTCTGCACCTTCTCCACCGCGGCTTCCGCCGTGAGGCCGTTTCGGATCGCCTCGTGCATCCGCCGCACCCAGCCGCGGTCATAGGCGAACATGCGATACGCCTCCAGCACGTCGCGATGTTCGCCCTCCTCGCCGATATCGCCGCGCGACAGCATGTCGTCGACCGAAAGCCGCAGGCTCGCGATCGCCGCATCGAGCCGCTCCGATTCCTTGACCGGATCCTCGGCTATGAGGTTCGTGACCACAACGCGCGGCTCGTGCAGCACCGCATGCCCGAGCCCGATGCCCTCGCATATGCCCACGCCGGAAAGCGACAGCGGCCGTGTCAGGTCGAGGGAGGTTCCGGGCCGCGCAAGGCCCTCCAGTTCCCCCGCCGCCAGCATCTCGGCGAGCACCATCGCCGTCGTCTGGAGCGCTTCGACCTCCTCCTCGTAATACGTGCGCTGCGCGCGGTTCTGCACGACCACGACACCGAGCGTTCGGCCGGCGCGCAGGATCGGGACGCCGAGGAAGGAGTGATAGATCTCCTCGCCCGTCTCGGGGAGGTAGCGGAAGGCCGGATGCGCCTGCGCGTTGGACAGGTTCAACGGCCGCGCCTCGGCCGCGATCGTGCCGACGAGGCCTTGGCCGATGCGCAGCGAGGCCCGATGCACCGCCTCCGGCTTCAGGCCTTCGGTTGCATAGAGTTCCAGCACTCCGTCCGAGCGAAGCACATAGACGGAGCAGACCTCTGCCACCATGTTGGCGGCAATCTGCCGAACGATCTTGTCGAGCCGGTCTTGCGCGCCGATCGGCTCCGCCATGACTTCGCGCAGGCGGCGGAGCAACACGCGCGGTCCGGCGAGTGACCCCCGCATGATCCGCTATCCTTGCGACGGCCGGAACCCTCGGCCGCGATCGAGGCGAACTGATGAAACGGCACCGTCACGGGCCGTCCAGACCAGCCGCACCGAGCCCGTATAACGTCAGATTGTGTCGAGCCCGTATAACGAATGCAAAGTCCGTACCGCAAGCTCGGTGTAGGCGGCATCGATCAGCATGGAAATCTTGATCTCCGAGGTCGTGATGGCCCGGATGTTGATGCCCTTCTGGGCCAGGGCCCGGAACGCATCGGCAGCCACGCCGGCGTGGCTGCGCATGCCGATCCCGATGACCGAGATCTTGGCCACGTCGGTCGACCCCTGCATGGCCGAATAGCCAACCGCGGCCTTGGCCTCCTTGAGCACCCGCAGGGCCCGGTCGTAGTCGGCCGTCGGCACGGTGAAGGTAAGGTCGGTTGTCGAACCGTCCTCCGACACGTTCTGGACGATCATGTCCACATTGATGTTGGCCTCGGCCAGCGGCCCGAACACGGCCGCCGCCACGCCCGGCTTGTCGGCCACCCGGCGGAGCGTGATCTGCGCCTCGTCCTTGGAATAGGCGATTCCGGTAACGACCTGCTTTTCCACGATCTCTTCCTCGTCGCAAATCAGGGTGCCGGCCAGCTCGGCCCCTTCGGTCGCGAATATCGCGCTCGGATCGTCGAAGCTCGAGCGCACGAACGTTCGCACCCCGTGCACCATCGCCAGCTCAACCGAGCGCACCTGCAATACCTTGGCCCCGAGCGACGCCATTTCGAGCATCTCCTCGAAGCTGACCCGGGACAGCCGCCGCGCTTTCGGCTCGATCCTCGGATCGGTCGTATAGACCCCGTCCACGTCCGTGTAGATATCGCAGCGTTCCGCCCCGATCGCCGCCGCGACCGCCACCGCACTCGTATCGGAGCCGCCGCGGCCGAGCGTCGAGATACGGTTGTCCGGCGCGATACCCTGGAACCCCGTGATGACCGCGACCTGCCCTGCCTTCAGCCGCTCGATCAGCCGCTCGCCGTTGATCTCGACAATTCGCGCCGCGCCGTGCTGGGCATCTGTCTTGATCGGAATCTGCCAGCCTTGCCACGAGCGCGCATTGACACCCATCGCTTGCAGCGCAATCGCCAGCAACCCGGCCGTTACCTGTTCGCCCGAAGCCACCACCGCATCGTATTCGCGGGCATCGTGAAGAAGCGCCGCGGCACGCGTCCAGGCGACGAGCTGATTGGTCGTCCCCGCCATTGCCGAGACGACGACGGCAACCTCGTGGCCCGCGTCGACCTCGCGTTTGACATGCTGCGCGACGTTGCGGATGCGGTCGATATCGGCGACCGACGTGCCGCCGAACTTCATCACGAGCCGCGCCATCGTTCTGCCCGTCGGGTAACCGCCGCCAATGCCGGAAACCGTATGGAGCCTGCCTCCCCCGGTCGGCGCCGGGCTACATAGCCGCTTCCCCTGCGGGCCGCAACGTCCTCGCCGTTATTGACTTGACGCCGCTAACCGCCAATGTCGGTACCCAACTGCCAGGAGGCTTACGTGACCCAGGCCGGCGACCAGCCAACCACCGTCGATCAGGCCGAGCTCGATCGCTTCGCCAGAATGGCGAGCGACTGGTGGAACCCAGCCGGCAAGTTCCGCCCGCTGCACAGGTTCAATCCGGTTCGGCTGACTTACATCAAGGAAGAAGCCTGCCGTCGCTTCGGCCGCGACCGCAATGCGCTCGACGCGCTCGCCGGGCTGACACTGCTCGACATAGGCTGCGGCGGCGGCCTTCTCTCCGAGCCGCTCGCGCGCCTCGGCGCGAAGGTCACGGGCATTGATCCCGCGGAGAAGAATATCGGCGTGGCGCGCCTTCATGCCGGCCAGTCCGGCCTCTCCATCGACTACCGCGTCGCCACGGCCGAGGACCTCGCCGCAGCCGGCGAGCGGTTCGACATCGTGCTCGCCATGGAGGTGATCGAACACGTCGCCGACGTCGATCTCTTCCTCGACGCCTGCGCGAAGCTGGTGAAACCCGGGGGACTTCTCTTCGTCGCCACCCTCAACCGCACGCTCCGCTCCTTCGCGCTCGCGATCGTCGGCGCCGAATACGTGCTGCGGTGGCTTCCGGTCGGCACGCATCAGTGGGATCGCTTCATAAAGCCGGAAGAACTGACCGCCGGCATCGAGCGCACCGGCCTGCGGGTCGTGGCCGAAACCGGCGTCGTCTACGATCCGCTCGCCGATACCTGGCGTCTCTCGCGCGACATGGCGGTGAACTACGCCATCGTCGCCGAAAAGCCCGCCGGCGCGAAACGCGCACACAAATAGCGCCGCGGGACGCGCGGCGGGTTCGGTTCGGTCGCACCGTTCCTTTCGCCAGCGTCGATCGGTTGCCTATCCCCGCCCCAGCACCGGCTCTGTCAGAAAACGCTCCGGTGTCGGGAGCAACTCCGGCTCCTCCACCACTGCCGGCGTCCCCGCCTGCCCTTCCACCAGCAACCGGAGATTCGTCATCGCACCGTTTATGTAATCGGCGAAGCCGGCAAGCTGCCCCTCGAGATATTTCCGGTCCTTCGGTCTGACCTTGCCGACCCGGACGGAGACGTGTGTTCCACCGCCAAGGCGGTCTTCGAAGACATAGCTGAACAACACCTTGGGCGCGCCCGGGATGGGCATGAGGGCGTTGAAGGTGATGTAGTCGAACGGCCGCCAGTCGAGGATGTCCTCGACGATTGCGTCCTTGCCGTGCATGCAGTGATTCTGCGTCCCGACGCCGCGCCGCCCCTTCACATGTTTCTCGATCACATAGTCGGAGCCTTGCCACTTCGGCCGGTGGCCAGGGGCGGTCATGTGCTCCCATACGACGGGACGCGGCGCCGCGATGTCGAAGTTATAGACGGCGGCCGCTTCGGCCGCCGGTATTTCCAGCCGCTGCCGCTCATTCTCCTTTTCCCACGCTTCATGGAGGTCGCGGACCCAGCACCTCACGTTGCCGATGATGTCGATGGCCTCGTGATGCTCGCGCAATCCCTGAACCGCCGGGTCGATGTCCATCGCCCGCAGACACGCATCGGAATAGAGCGCATAGGCATGTCCGCCGAGCGTTTCGTCCACCGCGTTCTTCAGCAACCGATGGACGAGGATCACGTCGCGCCCGACCAGTTCGTCGTGCCCCGCCATCCTCTGCTTCGCAACCTCACCGTGATGCACGACGAACTTGAGGTCGAGCCTCGGCATCTGCCGGCACGCATTGCACTCGCAGATCGACGACTGCCGGATATTGCGGAGCCGCCGGCGGAACGCGAAATAGGTCGCCTCGATGGTATCCTGGAGCAGGGAGCCGTCGATCTTGCCGGCGATCGCATAGACGAAGGCCGCATCGCCTTCCAGCTTGGCAAGCCGGAACGGCGGCCGCAGCGCACGCACGACCGTGTCGATGAGATCGGCGATGATGTCTTGCGCGTGGTCGAGTTCGACGCCCGCGAGATATCCGGTGTACCCGGATATATCGGCGATCGCGAAACACGCAGTTTCGGTTTTTCCCTCCACGGACGGCAATAGTGCGCCGCGCTTCGAAGGGCGTCAATTGGCGGGCAGGCCGGTCAGTTCCGGTCCTCCGGCAGCACCGGCAGCGGATGGAACTCGATCCCTTCCTCCGCCAGATCCCGCGCCTCTGCGGGCGTCGCCTCCCCGTAGATGCCGCGCGGCTCCGCTTCCCGGTAATGGATCTTGCGCGCCTCCTCGGGGAAACGATCGCCGACATAGTCGGCATTCTCCGTCACGGTCTTGCGTATTTGCCGCAGCGTTTCGAGCAGCGCCGCGCGGCGCGGATCGGCCGCGGCGACGCGCAGCTTCTCCGGGTCGGGCGCGCCTTCCTGCTTTGTCCTGGCGACGGCCGGTGCCATGATCTGCTTCTCGATCGCCGTGGAAGCGCATATCGGGCAGGCGATGGCCGCGGCCTTCGCCTGCTTGTCGAAATCCTCGGAGTTGCGGAACCAGCCCTCGAACTCGTGGCCGTTGCCGCAGAGGAGCGTGTAGTGGATCATCGCCCGATCGCCCTGATCCGTGGCCCACCGCCGGCTTCGCCCGGCAACGCGAACGGCCGGTCGTGCTTCAGTGCCGGAATGCGCCGCCGCGCCTTGTCGCTTTCCTCAAGGTCGATATCCGCAACAACGATCCCGGGTTCCGTACCGGCCTCGGCGATGACGCGGCCCCACGGATCGACGACCATGCTGTGGCCATATGTGTCGCGCCCGTCTTCGTGGCGCCCGCCGTGCGCTGCCGCAACGACGAACGCGCCGTTCTCGATCGCCCGCGCTCGCAGCAGCACATGCCAGTGGGCTTCGCCGGTTTGCCTGGTGAATGCGGCCGGCACCGTCAGCACATTGGCGCTGCCCTTCGCGAGAGCGCGATAGAGCTGCGGGAAGCGGACGTCGTAACAGATCGAAAGCCCGAAGCGCGCACCCCCTGCATCCGCCACGACCGCCCGGTCCCCCGGCCGGTAGGTACGCGATTCGCGCCAGCTCTCGCCGCCGTCGAGATCGACGTCGAACATGTGAATCTTGTCGTAGCGGGCCGCGATCGCGCCGTCCGGCCGGATGAAATAGGCGCGATTGGCGACCTGTCCGCCGGGAAGCAGAATGGCGAGCGAGCCGACATGGAGGTGAATTCCGAGCTCGCGCGCCAGTGCGCAGAAGCGCGCCACCGCCGGATGCGATTCCTCCGGAGAGATAGCCCTGAGAAGCGCGGCCCGGTCTCGTTCGATGACATCGGTCATTTCCGGCGTCTGCACATATTTCGCGCCGCCGTCCGCCGCCTCGCGGATGAGCCCTTCGGCCGATGCCATGTTGGCGGCGACTTCCCGGCCGCCGCACATCTGGACCGCCGCCACACGCAGCATCGTCATCGCGCATCCTCCGGCGCCGGCAGCAGCGCGTCGAGCCCGCCGCTCGCTTCCAGATCGTAGAGTTCGATGCAGCCGCCGATATGCGTCTCGCCGATGAAGATCTGCGGAAAGGTCAGGCGGCCGTTCGATCGTTCGATCATTTCCGCGCGAACCTCCGGCCGTCCGGTTGCGTCGCGCTCGACATAGGGAATGCCCTTCCGTTCGAGGAGCGCCTTCGCCGCCGTGCAATAACCGCAGAAGTCGCGGGTATAGATCGTAACCTCGGCCATGCCTGGGAGACTACGCCACTATCCTTTCCAAGTCTCTCATATGGCGTGGCTTTCAGCTTCTAACAACCCGCGCGAAAACGACCGCGTCCACCGCCACGGCCCCGGCCCGCAGAAGCGCCCGGCTGGCCGCCTTCATGGTCGCCCCGGTGGTATAGACGTCGTCCACCAGGAGCACCCGGCGCCCGGCAATCGCGATCCGCTCGCCCTCCGCCACCCGGAACGCGCCGCGCACATTGTCGGCCCGCTCGCGGGCGGACAGGCCCACCTGCTGCCGGGTGGGACGGATACGTCGGAGGACCGTGGGCGCAAACGGTTTCCCCGCAGCTTCCGCAATCGCCATGGCAAGCATCGCCGACTGGTTGAACCGCCGCGACCACAGCCGCCGGCGGTGGAGCGGCACGGGCACGACGACGGCCGCGGCCGGAAGGAATTCGCCGCCTGCCCGAACCATCCAGCGTGCCATCCAGCGGGCGAGATCGAGCCGGTCGCCGTACTTCAGGGCCTGGACGAGCTTCCGCGCCATGTCGGAGTAGGCCGCGACCGCGCGCAGCCTTTCGAACGGCGGCGGATCCGCAATCGCCTCCGCCGACAGCGCCCCCTCGCCGAGATCGTATGAGAACGGCGTGCCGAGCCGCTCGCAGAACGGCCGCTCGATCAGAGAGAGGCGCCCCCAGCATTGCGCGCAGAGCGTACCGGCGCTCGCCACCGGCATCTCGCAGCCGAGGCAAAGCGTCGGCAGAACGACATTCATGCCGCTGCGGATCAGCGCACCGAACCCGCGCGCTGCTGTACTGGCGAAGCTCAGGCCGCTATCGGCCGCGCCGCTCTCCATTCCGCCCATTCTACCCGGCGCCCGTCGCGCACGCGCGCCGCAAGCCTCGGTGCTGTGCAAAACCGGGGACTACGATCCCTCGATTGCAGCCGTCACCAGCCGCCGCGCATCTTCGTGATCCCATTCCGCCGGTCCGGCCAGCACGCCGAGTTGGCAGCCCTTCCCGTCGATCAGGAGCGTCGTCGGCAAGCCGAGCGCCAGCCCGCGGCGCTTCATCTCGTTGAAGACCGCGAGCGACGGATCGGCATACCAGGCGAGCCGGGTCACGCCGATTTCGCCGAGGAAGCGTCGCGCGCGCTCGGGATTCCCGGTGTCGATATTGACCGCCACCACGGAAAACCGCTCCCCACCGACCGCCGCCTGAAGCCGGTCGAGCGCCGGCATCTCCTGCCGGCACGGCACGCACCAGGTTGCCCAGAGATTGAGAAGCACCGTCCGCCCCGCGAAGGACGCCACGGTTAACGCCTCGCCGTCGGGACCCTGGAAGGCGAGTCCTGTGAGCGAAACCGCCCGGTCGGAGGGGCGGAAAGCCGCCACCTCGCCGGTGGCGAGCGGATCGAGTTTCGCGGCCAGCGCAGGGGCTCCGGCGCAAGCGGCGTCCGCGCCGCCATTGCCTTCGCCACGCATCGTCACGTATACCGCCGCAATTCCGATCGACGCCCCGACGACGGCGGCGATGCCGATCAACTTCGCCCTGCCGATTCCGGGCCGCTTCGCGTCAGTCATTTCTGGGCGTTCTCCGGAGAGGAAGCATGAAGAACAGCATGTGGGGCGGCCGGTTCACCGCGGGCCCCGACGCCATCATGGAGGAGATCAACGCGTCCATCGCGTTCGATCGGCGGCTCTACCGCCAGGACATCCGGGCGAGCCAGGCTCATGCGCGCATGCTGGCCGGGAAGGGCATCATCGCGGCGGAGGATGCTGAAAAGATCGTCGAGGGTCTAGACACGATCCTGCGCGAAATCGAAGCAGGCTCGTTCAATTTTTCGCGGGCGCTGGAGGACATTCACATGAATGTCGAGAGCCGCCTCGGCGAGCTGATTGGCGCCGCCGCCGGCCGCCTGCACACCGCGCGTTCCCGGAACGATCAGGTCGCGACCGACCTGCGGCTTTACGTCCGCGACGCCATCGACCTCATCGACCCGGAGATCGCCGCCCTGCAGCTTGCGCTTGCCGAGCGCGCGCTGGACTCGGCCGACATGGTCATGCCCGGCTTCACGCATCTCCAGAGCGCGCAGCCCGTTACCTTCGGCCATCATCTCCTTGCCTATGTCGAGATGCTGGCGCGCGACCGCGGCCGGTTCGCCGATGCGCGCAAGCGCATGAACGAATCGCCGCTCGGCGCTGCGGCACTCGCCGGTACCTCGTTCCCGATCGATCGCGAGATGACCGCGAAGGCGCTCGGGTTCGACCGGCCGACTGCGAACTCCATCGACAGCGTTTCCGACCGCGACTTCGCGATCGAGACGCTTGCCGCCGCGAGCATCTGCGCCGTGCATCTCTCCCGCTTCGCCGAGGAAATCGTCATATGGTCGTCGGCCCAGTTCGGCTTCATCCGCCTGTCGGACAGGTTCACGACCGGCTCGTCGATCATGCCGCAGAAGCGGAACCCCGACGCTGCCGAGCTGGTGCGCGCCAAGACCGGCCGCATTGTCGGCGCGCTGACCGCGCTTCTCATCGTCATGAAGGGACTGCCCCTCGCCTATCAGAAGGATATGCAGGAGGACAAGGAGCCGACCTTCGACGCGCTCGACTCGCTCGCTCTTTGCCTTTCCGCCATGACCGGCATCGTGCGCGACCTGACGCCGGACGCCAGGGCGATGAAGAAGGCCGCCGGCGCCGGCCATGCCACAGCCACCGATCTTGCCGACTGGCTGGTGCGGGAGCTCGGCATGCCGTTTCGCGAGGCGCACCGGATCACCGGGCAGATTGTCGCCAGGGCCGAGGAGGCGGGCGTACCGTTGGCCAGGCTCTCCCTTTCCGCCATGCAGGCGATCGAGCCCCGGATCGGCGAGGGCGTCCGGGCGGTCCTGTCCGTGACCGATTCGGTCAGGAGCCGCGTGAGCTATGGCGGCACTGCCCCCGCCAATGTCCGGCGGCAGGCGCGCCGCTGGGTCACACGGCTCCGGAATGAGGCCAGGGCCGGGACTTGAGGCGTGACGGCGGCGCGCGATCGGCTAATATGCGGGCGCGGCGCGAAGGGGCGGACAGGCCGGGGGAAGGTTCCGATGCGTAGCTATTCCGTGCTGTTTCAGGCGGCGATGGCCGCCGTGCTGCTGGCTGCGCTGGCGCTTTCGGGCTGCGGCCGCAAGGGGGCGCTCGAGCCGCCGCCGGGCGCTGTCGCCAGCCAGGCCGGAGAGCAGCAGGAAAAACCGGACGAGCCGGAAAAGCCGGACAAACGGATCGTCCTCGACAATCTGCTCTAGAACGAGTTTTTCCGGCGAACGTTCTGCCGTTCGCGCCCCTGCACGAGGCCCTTGGTGAATCATTTCCGGTATCGAGACGGCGTGCTCTGCGCCGAGGACGTGCCCTTGCCGTCGATTGCCGCGGCCGTGGGAACGCCCTTCTATTGCTACGCAACCGCCACGCTCACGCGGCATTACCGCGTGTTCCGCGACGCGCTCTCCGGCCTCGACGCCCTCATCTGCTACGCCATGAAGGCGAACTCCAATCAGTCCGTCATCCGCACCTTCGTGAAAGAAGGAGCCGGCGTCGACGTTGTCTCCGAAGGCGAGCTGCGCCGTGCGATCGCCGCCGGCGCGCCGCCGGAGAAGATCGTCTTCTCCGGGGTCGGCAAGACGGAGCGTGAGATCGCATTCGCGCTGGAGACCGGCATCGCCTGCTTCAACGTCGAATCCGAGCCCGAGCTGCTGCTCCTGTCGCGCATTGCGGCGGGCATGGGCAGAACCGCCAGAATCGCGCTCCGTGTAAATCCCGACGTCGACGCGAGAACGCACCGCAAGATCGCCACCGGCAAGGCCGAGAACAAGTTCGGCATTCCGTACGATCGTGCGCGCGCCGTCTATGCCGAGGCGGCTTCCCTTCCTGGCATCCGCGTCAGCGGTGTCGACATGCACATCGGCAGCCAGATCGTCGACCTCGCACCGTTCGACGCGGCCTACGCGCTCCTTGCCGAACTTGTCCGTCAGTTGCGGGCCGACGGACATGCCATCGACCATGTCGACGCCGGCGGCGGCCTCGGCATCCCTTACAGGCTCGACGACCCGCCGCCGCCCGATCCCGCCGCCTACGCCGCCGTCATCGCGCGCCATCTCCGCCCCCTCAATTGCCGCATCCTTGTGGAGCCAGGCCGCGTGTTGACCGGCAATGCCGGTATCCTCGTGAGCACCGTGCTCTATGTGAAGCGCGGTGCCGAAAAGACCTTCGTCGTCGTCGACGCCGCGATGAACGACCTCATCCGCCCAACGCTCTATGACGCGCACCACGACATCCTCCCGGTCGCACAGGCGAAGGCAGGGGGCCCCACAATGGTGGCCGACGTCGTCGGCGGGGTATGCGAGACAGGCGATTACATGGCCCTCGACCGCAAGCTGCCGGCAGTCCGTGCCGGCGATCTCATCGCCATCATGACCGCAGGCGCCTATGGCGCCGTCCAGTCCTCGACCTACAACACGCGCCCGCTCGTGCCCGAGGTCCTCGTCAGGGACGCCGAATGGGCAATCGTGCGTCCCCGGCAGACCTATGACGCGCTGATCGGCATGGACCGCATCGCCCCGTGGCTCGGTGGACACTGACCGCGCATCGCTTTGACCTTCCCGATCCGGAAGCCGATATAGCCGGCATGGAACGGCTCTTCGACCGCGCGTTGCTCGACCGCCACCGCCGCCGCGCCTATGCCACCGGTGGCGGCACGGCGGATTTCCTGCTGCGTGCCGCCGTTTACGACCTGCTGGAGCGCTTGTCGGCCGTCAACCGCCGCTTCGCAACCGCGCTCGATCTCGCCACGCCCACGCCACTCCTCGCCGAGCGCCTCGCCGCCTCGGGCATGGTCGACAGCGTCGTCCGCCTCGATACGCTGCCCGAAGCGCTGGGCGCGCACGGTATCCTCGGCGATCCCGAGCGCCTGCCTATCGCACCCGCCAGCCTCGACCTCATCGTCTCCGCGCTCGCGCTCCATTGGCTGAACGATCTGCCGGGCACGCTCATACAGGCCAGCCGCGCATTGAGACCGGACGGGCTCTTCCTGGCAGTCCTCCTCGGCGCCGGCACGCTGACCGAGCTCAGGTCGGCGTTCGCCGAGGCGGAAAGCACGACGCGCGGCGGCATCGCCCCCCGCGTCGCCCCGTTCGCCGAGCTGCGCGATCTGGGCGGCCTCTTGCAGCGCGCGGGCTTTGCACTGCCCGTCGCCGACCAGGACCGCCTTGTCGTCCGCTACGACTCGATCTTCGATCTGATGCGCGATCTGCGCGCCATGGGCGCGACCAACGCGCTCATGGAACGCGACCGCCGCCCGCTCCGTCGCGACACCCTCGCCGCGGCCGCCGCGGCCTATGCACGCGACCATGCGGACCCGGACGGTCGAATCCGCGCCACCTTCCGGCTTGTATCGCTGTCGGGCTGGGCACCCCACGAGAGCCAGCAGAAGCCACTTCGCCCCGGCTCGGCGAAATCCCGCCTCGCCGACGCCCTCGGGACCGTCGAAAGATCGGCCGGAGAGAAGGCTGGCGGTTAGCGGCGCCGCTCGTCGATCCCGTACCCGGTAACGGCGGGCACCGATCCCGTCGCCACAGTGTCGATCGCCGCGCCGGCGAGCGCCTGGCGCACGACGCCGGCCGCCGTCGGCCCGACAAAGATCAGGAACAATCCCACGCACGCCACGGCCAGCGGCAGGAACACGGCCGTGCCGTAACGTGCCGCGCGGATCGCGCCGCGCGAGGCACCCATTTGACTCACTCCGGAAACAACTGATGACATGCCGTCGATCGACCTCCGCAAATACGCGACAGAGCGATCAAGCTAGGTAAACCTGCGCTATAAAAGTTCGGTTAACGGTGCGATCAACGGCAGGTCGGCGGGCGGCATCTTGTAGTCGGCGAAATCGCGCGGCCGCACCCACTTGAGAAGCTGTCCCTCCTTCGGCGTCGCGATTCCGTTCCAACGGCGGCAGACATAGAGCGGCATCAGCAGGTGAAATTCTGCATAGCCGTGGCTGGTGAAGGTAAGCGGCGCGAGACACGCCGCGGAAACGTCGATTCCCAACTCCTCGTGAAGCTCACGAATGAGTGATTGCTCCGGCGTCTCCCCGGCCTCGATCTTTCCTCCTGGGAATTCCCAATACCCGCCGAGGTCCTTGCCCTCCGGCCGCTGCTGAATGAGCACCCGCCCGTCGCCATCGACGAGTGCGCACGCCGCCACCAGTATGAGTTGTTTGCGCGGATTGCAGTGTTCGCACATCGCCGGCTCAGCTCCGGTAGTCGCCGTTGATCGCCACATAGTCCTTTGTCAGGTCGCAGGTCCAGACCCGGTCGGCGCCCTTTCCGATCCCGAGATCGACGGTGATCGCGATTTCCCGATTGCGCATGTAGGTCGAGGCCCGCTCCTCCGAATAGGCAGGGTCCCGCTCGCCCTTGTGGGCCACGCGAATATCGCCGAACCAGATTGAAAGCCGGTCCCGGTCCGCCTTCTCGCCAGCCTTGCCGACGGCCATCACCACACGGCCCCAATTGGCGTCCTCGCCCGCGATCGCCGTCTTCACCAGCGGCGAGTTGGCGATGGAGAACGCGATCCGCCGGGCCGCCTGTTTCGTGGCGGCGCCTTTGACGCGTACCTCGACGAATTTTCGCGCGCCTTCCCCGTCCTTCACCACCTGATGCGCGAGATCGAGGAGAAGATCGTGGAGCGCGATGCGGAATGCCTTCAGTCGGGGATCGACCGCCGTGCGGATCGGCCTGACGCCCTGCGCCCGCCCGGTCGCGAACAGAAGGAGCGTGTCGGAAGTCGACGTGTCGCTGTCGACGGTGATCGCGTTGAACGTGTCCGTCACGCCCCTCGCGAGCAGCTTCTGAAGCACCGGCTGCGCAACGGGTGCGTCGGTCGCCACGAAGGCGAGCATGGTCGCCATGTCTGGCGCGATCATGCCTGCACCCTTCGCGATGCCGTTGATTGTTGCGCTACCGCCGCCGAGCCTCACCGATCGCGTCGCCACCTTGGGATACGTATCGGTTGTCATGATTGCGCGCGCCGCTTCGATCCACGGCGTCGGCCGGGAGCGCCACACCGCGTCTTCGACAACGCCTGCGAATTTCGTCGGATCGAGCGGCTCGCCGATCACGCCGGTCGACGCGACGAAGACCGTGTTCGCCGCACACTTCGCCGCCTTCGCGACATACCCCGCCGAGATTCGTACCGCCTCGCGCCCCTTCCGGCCGGTGAAGGCGTTGGCGTTGCCGGAATTGACGAGCAGCGCGCGCGCCTTGCCTCCCCTGAGGGCCGACTTGCACCAGTCGACCGGCGCCGACGGACACCTGGAACGTGTGAAGACGCCTGCGACTGCCGTTCCCGGATCGAACAGCATGAGAAGCACGTCAGGCCGGCCTCGATACCTGATGCCGGCCTCGGCCACGGCCAGACGCACGCCGGCGACGGGAGGCAATTCCGGGAGCGAGGCCGGTGCGAACGGCGACGGATCGGCCATGACCGCTAGGGCGTCGCGGCGCCCTCCCCTGCCGCCGGCGCATCTTCCGGCAACGGGTTCGCGTCCATCGGCGCAGCGTTGGTGCCCGGCGCATCGTCCAGCGCCGGCGGGGTCAGCGGCGGCAGCGGTTTGACGATCTCGATCTTCGCGTCCGCCTTCAGCTTCTGGAGCAGACCGATATAGACGTCGCTCATTACGAGCTGGCTCACCTGCGCTTTCACCGCCTCGAACTGCGGCGGCGGCTGCTTGCGCCGGTCCTCGAGCTTGATGATGTGGTAGCCGAACTGGGACTTGACGGGTGTCTCGGTGAACTTGCCGGGTTCGAGCGCGAATGCCGCCGTCTCGAACTCCTGCACCATACTGCCCTTCGGGAAATAGCCAAGGTCGCCGCCGTTCGGGCCGGAGCCCGGATCCTTCGATTTCTCCTTGGCGATCGCCGCGAAATCCCCGCCTGCCTTCAGCTCCTCGATGATTGCCTTCGCCTCGTCCTCGGTCTCGACCAGGATGTGGCTCGCCTTGACCTCCTCCGGCTGGTCGAGCTTCGCGACCTCGTCGTCATAGCGCTTGCGCACTGCCTCGTCCGTCGCCTGCGGCGCCACCTTCTCGCGCACGAATTCGCTGCGGAGCGCGCGGGTACGCAAAAGGTCCATCCGCCGTTCGAAATCCGGATTGCCGCCGAGCCCGTCCTTCTCGGCCGCCTGTGCCACCAGCGTGAGGTCGATCAGCGCCTGGAGCACCGCCTCGCGCCGGTCCCGCTCCGGAACGCGCGCCAGCTCCTCGGCGAAATCGTTCGAAGCGTACTCGATATCCTTCTCGGTGATGGCCTTGTCGTTGACCCGTGCCACCACATCCCCGCCGCCGGGAATCGTCGGGCTCGGTGCCGAACCGGCGTCCGCCGCCGTCCGCGTGGCGGGCGCCGGCGTACGATCGGCGAACGCGAGATAGCTCGCGCCGCCACCCGCAAGAAATGCAACGACAACCGCGATCGCGATGCCGGGACGCACGGTCGTGCGCGGCCCTGAAGCGGGCACTTGAGTCGGGTCTGACATGGACGCTCCACCTCGGACGAAAAATCGGCCTACGGCCGGGGGAATTGCCGCCAAAGCCGGGCCCGCCGCCGCGTGGGCGCGCCGTTGACATCGACGTGCCCCCCTCTTATCTGTCTCAGGTCCCGGCGTCCAGAACGCTTTGGAATTCCTTGAGGTGGAAGCGTTTTCACCGGTCGCCCAAGGACCGGCGCCGTTAAGTATTCACCGACACCAGATGGCCGTCGCCGCGCCAACGACATGAACGGCCGATAGGATGTGAGAATGGCCGCTCTCGGCGTGCTCGCGAAGCTCTTCGGCAACTCGAACGAACGCCGGCTGAAGGCCTATTGGCCTCGCGTCAGGGCGATCAACGCGCTTGAGCCGGAGCTCGAGAAGCTTTCCGACGATGCGCTGAAAGCGCGCACCGCCGAATTCCGCGAGAAGCTCGCCGCCGGCGCCACCCTGGACGATCTTCTCGTCCCCGCCTTCGCCACCGTGCGCGAGGCCGCCAGGCGCACTCTCCGCCAACGGCATTTTGATGTGCAGTTGATCGGCGGCATGGTGCTGCACGACGGCGCAATCGCAGAGATGAAGACCGGCGAAGGCAAGACGCTGGTCGCCACCCTGCCCGTCTATCTCAACGCCCTTGCCGGCGACGGCGTCCACATCGTCACCGTCAACGACTATCTTGCCCGCCGCGACGCCGAGTGGATGGGCCAGATCTACAGGTTCCTGGGGATGACCGTCGGCGTCGTCGTCCACGGACTCGACGACGACCAGCGCCGCGCCGCCTATGCCTGCGACATCACCTACGGCACAAACAACGAGTTCGGCTTCGACTACCTGCGCGACAACATGAAGCACGAGCTGTCCGCCATGGTGCAGCGCGGGCACAACTTCGCCATCGTCGACGAGGTCGATTCCATTCTCATCGACGAGGCGCGCACGCCGCTGATCATTTCCGGACCGCTCGACGACCGCTCCGATCTCTACAATACCATCGACGGCGTCATTCCCCTGCTCGGTCCTGAGGATTTCGAGATCGACGAGAAGATGCGCACAGCCAGCCTCACCGAGGCCGGCAATGAGCGGGTCGAGGCGATTCTCCGGGAGAAGGGGCTGCTCAAGGGCGAGTCGCTTTACGACATCGAGAACGTGACCGTCGTCCATCACGTCCAGCAGGCCCTCCGCGCGCACAAGCTCTATCGCCGCGACACGGACTACATCGTTCGCAACGGCGAGGTAATCATCATCGACGAGTTCACCGGCCGCATGATGCCGGGTCGGCGTTTCTCCGAGGGCCTGCACCAGGCGCTCGAGGCGAAGGAGCATGTGAAGGTTCAACCCGAGAATCAGACCTTCGCGTCGATCACGTTCCAGAACTACTTCCGCATGTACGACAAGCTCGCCGGCATGACGGGCACCGCCGCGACGGAGGCGGAGGAGTTTGCCGACATTTACGGCCTCCAGGTCTACGAGATCCCCACCAACATGCCGGTGATCCGTATCGACGACGACGACGAGGTCTATCGCACCACGGCCGAAAAGCTGAAGGCGATCATCGCCCTCATCAAGGACTGCCGCGAGCGTGGCCAGCCCGTTCTCGTCGGCACCACCTCGATCGAGAAATCCGAAGTGCTCTCCGAAATGCTCAAGAAGGCGAATGTACCGCATCAGGTGCTGAACGCCCGTTATCACGAGCAGGAGGCGTTCATCATCGCCCAGGCGGGCGTGCCCGGAGCCGTCACCATCGCCACCAACATGGCGGGGCGCGGCACCGACATTCAGCTTGGCGGCAACGCCGACATGCGCGTCCTGCAGGAGTTGAAAGATGTGCCCGAAGGTCCGGAGCGCGATGCGCGCGAGGCCGCGATCCGCGCCGAGGTCGCCGAACTGAAGAAGAAGGCGCTCGCCGCCGGCGGCCTCTACGTCATCGGCACCGAACGCCACGAGAGCCGGCGCATCGACAACCAGCTCCGCGGCCGCTCCGGCCGCCAGGGCGACCCCGGCCATTCGCGCTTCTTCCTGTCCCTGCAGGACGACCTGATGCGCATCTTCGGCTCCGACCGGATGGACTCGGTGCTCCAGAAGCTCGGTCTCAAGGAGGACGAGGCGATCGTCCATCCCTGGGTGAACCGTGCGCTCGAGAAGGCGCAGCAGAAAGTCGAGGCGCGCAACTTCGATATCCGCAAGAACCTGCTCAAGTTCGACGACGTCATGAACGATCAGCGCAAGGTCATTTTCGACCAGCGCATCGATCTCATGGCCCAGGACGACGTGAGCGAGACCGTCGCCGACATGCGCAACGAGGTGATCGAGCGCCTTGTCGCCAGGCACATTCCCGAAAAGGCCTATCCCGAGCAGTGGGACACCAGGGGCCTGCGCGATGCGGTCCGCAACATTCTCAATCTCGACCTTCCGGTCGACGAATGGGCGAAGGAGGAAGGCATCGCCGACGAGGCCGTGCGCGAGCGCATCCAGCGGGCCGCCGACGAAGCCGCCGCCGCTAGGACTGCCCGCTTCTCGCCTGAGATCATGCGGCAGGTGGAGAAGGCCATCCTGCTCCAGACGCTCGACCATTTGTGGCGCGAGCACCTCGTCACCCTCGATCATCTCAGGCAGGTGATCGGCTATCGTGGCTACGCCCAGCGCGATCCGCTCAACGAGTACAAGACGGAAAGCTTCGAGCTCTTCCAGTCGATGCTGGCGAACCTCCGCGAGGCGGTAACCGCGCAGCTTATGCGTGTCGAGCTGGTTCAGCGTCCGCCCGAGCCGCCGCCCGAGGAGAACTTCGCCCGCCTCCAGGCGAGCCACATCGATCCGCTGACCGGCGAGAACGAGATGGCCGATACGCCGCCGCCCGCCGCCGCCCGGCCGCGCCGCGTCGGGGCACGCGCCGCCGGCAGTGCAGCCCTCGCCGAGATGGACCGCAACGATCCGTCGACCTGGGGAAAGATTCCGCGCAATGCGCCCTGTCCCTGCGGCTCCGGAAAGAAATACAAGCACTGCCACGGCCAGCTCGTCTGAACGCGGCGCCGTACGGTTGCTCGGCCGGGTGTGGGACACGCTCTACACCACGCTCGGCCTCGCCTGGCTGGAAATCGCGACGCCCCGGCGCGGCTACACCCGCGAGCGCGGCATCGCCTACGGCCCGCACCCGCGCCACCGCCTCGACCTTTACCTCCCCGACGCGCTGACGGATTTCGCGCCCGCCCTCGTCTTCCTCTATGGCGGCGGCTGGCGTTCGGGTACACGCAAGATCTACCGCTTCGTGGGCCAGTGCTTCGCGTCCGCCGGCCTTCCGGTCGCGATTCCCGATTATCGCGTATATCCGCAGACGATCTTTCCCGGCTTCGTCGAGGACGCGGCTGGCGCCGTCGCCTGGGTTGCACGCAACCTCGCTGCACCGGACGGCAGCGCGCGTCCCCTCGTCCTCGTCGGCATGTCGGCCGGCGCGCACATGGCCGCGCTCCTCCATCTCGACCCGCGATATCTCAAGGCGGCCGGCCTCGTTGAATGCCCGATCGCCGGCACCGTCGGCCTCTGCGGGCCGTACAACTTTCTCCCGATCCAGGATCCGGAATACCAGCCGATCTTCCCGCGCGAGTCCGACCGGGACAGCCAGCCGATCGACTTCGTTACCGGCGCCGCGCCGCCGATGCTGCTGCTCACCGGCGATGCCGACACCACGGTGAGTCCGGAGAACACGCGCAGCCTCGCCGCCGCGATTCGCGACACGGGCGGCACGGTGAGGGAAACGATCCTTCCCGGTGTCGATCACCTCGCGCCATTGCTGGCGCTTGCTGCGGCAATTCCCGGCCGAAAGCTGCCGGTCCGCTCCGCGATCCTCGGCTTCATCCGCGACGTGACGGGCTTCGTCCCGCATTGACCGAATCCTCCCCGTTTTCAGGGGAGGACGAGCGTGCGAAGCGTAGCGGAGAGGAGGACGACACACCCCGTCGCCCGGGGCTCGTCGTGCGGCGGAGCCCCGAGGCGGCGACGTTCCTCTCTTTCAGGGCGAGTGGATGGGCGGACCCTACCCGAACACGTCGTCGAAGTTCGGCCCGTCGATCTTCTTCGGCGGCGGTTGCGGCTGGGTCGATGCGGGTGAGGGTATTGCCGGGGCCGGGCTCTCGGGCGCGCGGGTGGAAGCCGTCGCGGGCCGTGGCGCAGGTTCGGAGGGCGCTGCCTGCTGCGTTGACGGCTCCTCGGACGGCCGCTCCTGCTCCTTGACGATCACGCTCGGCTTCGGGGGCGGCGGACTCTCCGTGGGCGCGGGAGCCGCTGTTTCCGGGGATACGGTACGTTGCGGCGGCGCTTCCTTCTTCGCAGGCCCCGCCGCCCGGCTTGCCACGGCGGACGGCCGCGGCACAGGCACCGGCACAACGACGGCCGCGTCCGCCGCGCCGGCATCGAATTGGCCCGCCATAGCCGGAGCGCTTGCGGTCGTTGCGGGCGGCTCGCTCCTGTTTCCGCGCAATCCGCCAAGCCAGCGCTTGAATGCGCCGAAGCGGCCCTTCTTCTCCTCCGGCGCGCCTTCTTCCGCCACGCCCGCCCTTGCAAGCGTTGCGGTCGTCGCCTCCTTCTGCGCGGCCCGCTTCTTCTCAAACTCCCGCGCGGCCACGAGCGCGCGCTCTTCCTGCGCCTTGCGCCGCTCTGCCTCCGCCGCCTTGCGCTGCTCCTCCTGCTCGACCTTGGCCAGCGCGACCCGATACGCGGCCTCGTCCGCCTGCTGCTTCGCCGCTACCGCTACACGGATATCTTCCGGCACCGTATAGGTCGGGCACGCGGCGGACGGATTGAACCGCGCCTCGCCGGCATCGGCGTTGAAAACGTACCGCTTGTCGCAGACGTCGACCTTCGGCGGCAGCTGCGTCACTTCGAAGTGGTCGTAGCCCTCTTTCAGCATGCGCCAGAACGGCATGTTGGGATTGTTGCGGTGGCGCGCCATGTTCTCCGGCGTCATCCGGAAGGGATAGGCCGCAATGCCGAACGATCGCTGCCCGCCGCGGAAGGCGTCGCGCGCCAGCGCGAACACTTCGCCTGCAATCTCGTCCGTCATCGAATAGCAGCCGCGCGACGAACACGCGCCGTGCACCATGAGATTCGAGCCGGTGCGTCCGAGCGCGCGGTCGTATGCGTTCGGATAGCCGATGTCGAACGAAAGATAATAGCTCGAGTTCGGATTCATCTGCGCCGGCGTGACGACGTAATACCCCTCCGGCGCCTGACGGTCGCCCTCCGCCTTTTTCGGCCCAAGCTCGCCCGACCATTTGCAAATGGCGTATGTCTTGAGCAGCGCGAACTTGCCGTCGCTGCGCTTCTTCCAGACCTCGAACTCGGACTCCTCCTTGAAGATGCGGATGTAGATGGGCGCGATCTCGGACATGCCGAGCTGCTCCATCTTCAGCTTGAGCGCGGAGGAAACGGGCCGGAGGTCCTTGGGCGCGTCGTATTGGCAGCCCGCCAGCGCCATGCCGACGACGGCGATGGCAAGTCCGCGGCGAATGGAGCGAGAACCCCTTGGCGACATGCGTTACCCGTCGAATCGAATCCGCGATATCAGACCGCCAATTGTGGCGGATTGAGTCGCAAGCATAAGCACTTGGAACACTTACGCTTAAGACGAGAGCCGCAAGCCAACCCTGTCAGAGAGAGCGGCCAATCGCAAGAAACTTTTCGCGCCGCTGCCGGATCAGCTCCTCGGGGGGCAGATTGCCCAGGGATTTTAGGGCCTCCTCGATGGCCTTTCCCGTGGATCGGATCGTCTCCAGCGGCGCCCGGTGTGCGCCGCCGACCGGCTCCGGCACGATGGCGTCGATCACCCCGAAGCGCAGCAGGTCCTGGGCCGTGATTTTCATGTTCGTGGCCGCATCCTGCGCCCGGCTCGAATCGTGCCAGAGAATCGATGCCGCTCCCTCCGGCGAGATCACGCTGTAGATGGCATGCTCCAGCATCAGTACCCGATTCGCGGTGGCGATCGCGATGGCACCCCCCGATCCCCCCTCCCCGATGATCACCGAAAGGTTCGGCACGCCAAGGCCGAGGCTCGTGTCGGTCGAGCGCGCAATGGCCTCCGCCTGCCCGCGCTCCTCCGCACCGATGCCCGGATAGGCCCCCGCCGTGTCGACCAGCGAGATCACCGGCAGCCCGAAGCGTTCTGCAAGCTCCATGATCCGCACTGCCTTCCGGTAGCCCTCCGGCTTCGCCATGCCGAAATTGTGCCGGACGCGGCTGTCCGTGTCGTTGCCCTTCTCGTGGCCGAGCACGGCGACGGATTGCCCGTTGAAGCGCGCAAGTCCTGCAACGATCGCGGGATCCTCCGCGAATTTGCGATCGCCCGCCAGCGGCGTGAAGTCCGCGAACAGCTCGCGCGCATAGTCGGCGAAATGGGGCCGATCCGGATGCCGCGCCACCTGCACCTTCTGCCAGGGCGTCAGCTTGGCGTAGATCTCGGCAAGGGCTTGCGCCGATTTCGCTTCGAGTCTGGCGATCTCTTCGGCGATTGCGCTCGAATCGGCCGTTTCGCCGAGCGCCCTGAGTTCCTCGACCTTGCCTTGCAGGTCCGCGACCGGCTTTTCGAATTCGAGATAGGTGCGCATTCACCCCCGCGCATACGCCCGTCCCGGCCGGCCCCGGAAATTGGCCGCGCTGTGGCAGGTCCGCCGGTCGCTCAAGTCGCAGCCAATTATGTTTTTTTCGTTGATTGGGCAAGCGGATGGTATTCGCTCACGAGGGTTTTCAGCCTTTCTTCCAGCACATGCGTGTAGATTTGGGTGGTCGAAATATCCGCATGCCCGAGAAGTTGCTGGACGACCCGCAGGTCCGCCCCGTGCTGCAGCAGGTGACTGGCGAAGGCATGCCGCAGCACATGCGGCGATATCTTCCCGGGCGCAATACCTGCCTCGGCCGCCAGCGCCTTGAGGTCGCGCGCGAAGGCCTGCCGGGTCAAATGCCCCCTCGTCCCGGCCGCCGGAAAGAGCCATGGGCCGTCGAGCCCCCGCCCTGCCTCCTTCGCCGCCGCGAGATAGGCGCTCATTGCCGCCCCCGCCGCTTCGGTCAGCGGCACCATTCGCTCCCTGCCCCCTTTGCCCCGCACCATCACCAGGCGCCGTTCGCCCCGCGCCGCCGAAAGCGGCAGGCCCACCAGTTCCGACACCCGCAGCCCCGTCGCATAGAGCACCTCCAGCAGCGCGCACATGCGTAGCGCCGCCACGCGCGCGCCGGGCTTTTCGGCCTTCTCGGCGCGTGCGCGAGCCAGTGCCAGCAGTCGTTCGACATCCTTCTCCGAAAGGATTTTGGGAAGCGGCCTCTTCTTCTTCGGCCCGTCGACGATGCCCGTCGGATCGTCCCTTCGGATACCCTCGTTGAAAAGGAAGCGGTGGTACTGGCGGATCGCCGCAAGCCGCCGCGCCGCGGTTGCCGCCGACATGCCGCGCTTCGCGAGCCCGTCGAGATAGGCGCGAATATCGGCGGTCGCCGCGCCCGCAGCGTCGGCGCCGCGCCGTTGGAGAAACGCCGCGTAATCCTCCAGGTCGCGCCGGTAGGAGGAGAGCGTGTTGTCGCTTGCGCCGCGCTCGGCGCTCATCATCTCCAGAAAGGCGTCGATGTGGCGCCAGCCGGCAGGTCGCTTCGCGGCCGCCGCAACCATCAGTCGGCGCCCAGTTGTTCCGGCGGAATATCGACGACGATCTCCTTCTGCCGCGGCTCGACGAACGTTGCGAGCGCGAAAATCGCGCCATAGCCGAGCGCGGCGATCACCGCGAGATACACGAGCAGCCGGATGAGGGTGGGCATGAGGGAGCGCGCGCCTCTGGTCGTGAATCGCGCCGCCGCGAGAATCACCGCTGCATCTATTTGCGTCCCGCCTTCCGCGTTTGGCAAGCCGGAACGCACGCAGCTTGACAGCAGCGCCCCGCTGCGGCTCATACCCCCCGTGCCACGGGAACCCGAACGCGTGACCTCTCCGGAAGCCGTCGCGGCACCGCTGCCGCCGGCCGACGCGGTGCGTCGCCTGCTTGGAGATCGCGCGATCGTGCTGGTCGGCATGATGGGTGCCGGCAAAAGCTCGATCGGCAAGCGGCTTGCCGCCTGGCTTGGCCTTCCCTTCGTCGATGCGGATGCCGAGATTGAAGCAGCCGCGAACGCGAGCATCGACGAGATTTTCGAGCGCTACGGCGAGGAGTACTTCCGCGACGGCGAGCGCCGCGTAATCCAGCGCCTTCTGGACGGCAAGCCCAAGGTCCTTGCCACCGGCGGCGGTGCCTTCATGAACCCCGAGACGCGCGCCGCGATAAACGCCGCCGGCATTGCCATCTGGCTCAAGGCCGATTTCAACGTCCTCATGTCCCGCGTGCGTCGCCGTTCCAACCGGCCGCTGCTCAAGACCGGCGATCCCGCCGAGACCATGCGCCGCCTGATGGCCGAACGGTACCCGGTTTATGCCGAGGCGCCGATCCACATCGAATCGCGCGAGGTCGCGCACGAAACGGTGCTCGCAGAGATCGTCGCCGCCCTGGTCGATCGCCTCGAGGGACAGGCTGCCGCGGCGCCGCAACCATGAACGTCACCGCCACACCGACCGGCGAAACCGCCCCGACCGCGCTGCGCGTCGATCTGGGCGAGCGCTCCTACGACATTCTTGTCGGCGCGCGGCTCCTCGCGCGCGCCGGTCAGGAAATCGCCGCACGCCTTCCCGGCGTCCGGGCGGCGGTCGTGACCGACGACACCGTCGCCGGACTTCATCTCGCGGCGCTCCGCGAATCGCTCACCCGCGCCGGCATCGATCATGTCGCCGTCACCGTACCGCCGGGCGAAGCCTCCAAGAGCTTCGCCACGCTGGAAACCGTAGTCGATGCGCTTCTCGCCGCCCGCCTGGAGCGGAACGACGTCGTGATCGCTCTCGGCGGCGGCGTGGTCGGCGACCTCGCCGGCTTTGCCGCCGGCATTGCGCGGCGGGGCATGCCGCTGGTGCAGGTCCCGACGACCCTCCTTGCGCAGGTCGACTCCTCCGTCGGCGGCAAGACCGGCATCAACACCCCGCGGGGCAAGAATCTCGTCGGCGTCTTCCATCAACCGCGTCTGGTGCTGGCCGATACGGCCGTGCTCGATTCCCTCCCTGCCCGCCAGTTCCGTGCCGGCTACGCCGAGATAGCCAAGATCGGGCTGATCGGCGACGCCCCCTTCTTCGCCTGGCTGGAGAACAACTGGCGCAGCGTGTTCGCCGGCGGTCCCGATCGCGACCGCGCCATCGCCACGGCTTGCAAGGCCAAGGCCGCACTGGTCATGGCCGACGAGCGCGAGACCGGCGACCGCGCGCTCCTCAATCTCGGCCACACTTTCGCGCACGCGCTCGAGACCGCGACGGGTTACTCCGGCCGTCTCGTCCATGGCGAGGCCGTTGCGCTTGGCATCGTACTCGCCTTCGAGTTCTCGGCACACCGCGGCCTCTGTCCGATCGAGGACGCCCGTCGCGTCGCCGCACATTTCGCCGCCGTCGGGCTTATGACGAAGCTGACGGAGGTTCCGGGCGGTCTCCCGGACGCTGCCAACCTGCTCGACCTCATCGCCCAGGACAAGAAGGTTGCGCGCGGCCAGCTCACTTTCATACTCGCCCGCGGACCGGGCGCCGCCTTTGTCGCGCGCGACGTGCCGCCCGAGGCGGTGAAGCGGTTCTTGGAGGGCGCACTCAAGCGATGATCGCCTGGATCGTCATGACCGCTGCGGCGGTCCTGGTCCTGCTGGTGTTCTCCGGCTTCTTCTCCGCGTCGGAAACCGCCATCACCGCCGCCTCGCGCGCCCGCATGCTTCAGTTGGAGAAGAGCGGCAACCGCCGGGCCGCCCTTGTCGCGCACCTCATTCAGGCGCGCGAGAATCTCATCGGTGCGCTGCTGCTCGGCAACAACATCGTCAACATTCTCGCTTCCGCCCTCGCTACTGCCCTCTTCCTCGCAGTGTTCGGCGACGCCGGCGTGGCCGTCGCCACCATTGTGATGACGGTGCTCGTTGTCGTCTTCGGCGAGATCCTGCCGAAGACGCTCGCTATCGGTGCCGCCGACCGCTTTGCGCTCGTCGTTTCTCCGGTTCTGAGGGTCCTTGTCGCCGTATTCGGTCCCATCGTCGCCGCCATTCAATTCATCGTACGCGGCATCCTGCATCTGTTCGGCTACAACGCCGCCGACGGCAAGCTCGTTCTCTCCGCCGCCGAGGAGATACGCGGTCAGCTCGATCTCCTGCATGCCGAGGGCGCCGTCGTGAAGGCCGAGCGCGACCGGCTCGGCGGCCTTCTCGATCTGGGCGAGCTCGACGTTTCCGACATCATGATCCACCGCACCAACATGCGGTCCGTCAACGCCGCCGATCCCCCGGAACGACTGATCGATGAGATACTGGCAAGCCCCTATACGCGGCTGCCGGTATGGGAGGGGGAGCCGGAGAACATAATCGGCGTGCTTCACGTGAAGGACCTGCTGCGCGGTCTGCAGGCGGTGCGCGGCGACGTGTCGAAGATCGACGTGCGCACTATCGCCACCGAGCCGTGGTTCGTGCCCGACACCACCAGCCTCACCGACCAGCTAAATGCTTTCCTGAAGAAGAAGCAGCACTTCGCGCTCGTCGTCGATGAATATGGCGAGGTGCAGGGACTCATCACACTGGAGGACATCCTCGAGGAAATCGTCGGCCCCATCGCCGACGAGCACGATGTCGTCGTTCAGGGCGTGCGCCCGCAGCCCGACGGATCGGTTACCGTCGACGGTTCCGTTCCAATTCGCGACCTCAATCGCGCGATGGACTGGAACCTGCCGGATGAGGAAGCCACCACGGTCGCCGGGCTGGTCATCCACGAGGCGCGCCAGATTCCGGAAGCCGGCCAGGCGTTCACCTTCTACGGCTACAAGTTCCAGGTGTTGCGGAAGAACCGGAACCGCATCACAACGCTCCGCGTGACGCCGCCCCCGAAGGCGTCCCCGAACGCCTGAGAATCAGGCGTGCCGCAGGGTGCGCGGGTTGCAAAACGCCTTCAGGAATATCGCGTCAGCGCTCGCTCCGGCCCTGGCTGTAAGACGCCAGTATGCGCTGGATCTCGTCGCCGATATCGTCGCCATCGTCGTCCGAAGGACCGGTCCGCGGTGCCGGCGTCTCGGTGGCCGCATCCCGCGCCTTCCCGTTCTCCGCCGCCTTGGGTGGAGCCGCGTCGGTGGCGCGATCCTCTACAAGCACATCGACGGCTTCCGCGATCGCCGCCAGGATCGAGTTCTCGACCTCGTCTGCGTCCGGCATGTCGGCAAGCATCTTGCGCGGCGTTGAGGATTTGCCCGCTGCGCGCGCTGCGCTTGCGCGCTTCGCCCCGACGAGCGACGGTTTGCGCGGCGCGATGCGCGGTGCGTCGGGGATGGGCGCAAATTCCGAAGATGGCCTGGGGGCCCGCGACTCTTTCCTCGACGGCGCGGATTCAGGTTCGGGTTCGGACCGCGTTTCGGGAGCGGCCTCCGCCTGCGGCTCCGTGTCCGATTCTGCTTCGGCGGAATCCGGCGGTGCTGCGGCCTCGCCGACCGGCTCCTCCTTCGGCTCCTCGGCCGGCTCGGCTCGGGATGCCGGTTCCTCCGGCCTGCTCTCCCCGGCGGTTTCCGTTTCAGCGGGGCGCACGCGCTTGCCGCGCGGCGAACGCTGCGGCTGCGCTTCCGGCTCCTCCTCCGCCTGCGATTCGGGTGCCGGCTCCGCCTGCCCGGCCGCCGCGGCACCGCCCCGTGCGCGTTTGCCCGACTCGCCGGTGATACGGGAGACGACCGACTTGCGCACCCGCTCGACCACCCCGACCCGCTCCGGTGCGGGCGGCGCCGGCCGTCGCGGCTCGGACGCCGCCGATCCGCCCGCCACCCACGCCGTCAGGAGCGCGAGTTCGCGATCGTTCAGCGTGACGTTCGCTGCCTTGCAGAGATAAAGAACCTGGTCGCGGAACTCCATGGCGAGATCCTGCGGCCGGTCATTGGCGGAGAACATGTGGCCCTTGAGCGCGAGCCCCTTCACCACGAAACCGACCTGCCGGCGCGTGACCTTGCGGCCCGCCGCGATGAGCTTGCTGGCCACATTCTCGGCCGTCGTCTGGAATCGATAGCCGTTCTCGGCGACCTCCTCCGCCAGCAGCCGGAAAAGCTCGGCGAAGGTGCGCGGCGAAAACAGCGGCACGCGTGTCGCCTGATGCAGCCGGCGCACCAGGGCCGACAGCTCCTCCTTGCTCTCCGCCGCCGGCGGAGCCGGCGTCGGTGCCGCTGCCGCTGCCTCGGCTTCGCGCGCCGGAGCCGGCTCGCGTTCGGCCTTGCGCGATCGTTCGCCTGGCGTTTCCTCCTTCGCATAGGCGAGTGCGAGCCTTGCGCCGGTCGAGCGGCCCGGAACGAGCACGCCGATCAACGCACGCTCGTCGAGCACGCCGTCCGCGAGCGCCTTGTAGTTCGTTTCGGTGGTCGGATTGGAATAGATGATCGACGTGCGGTCGTGTTCCCTGAGGCGGAACAGAATCGGCGTCAGGTCGGCATCGGCGCTGAGCAGGATGAACTCGCTGAAGCCCGTCGCGTGATTGATCGAGTCGTTCGCGTCGAGAGCCATGTGCAGCTCGGCGGCATTGCGGCCCTGACCCGCAAACGGCGGACACTCGACGATCTGAACGCCGCTTGCGTTCAGCCAGTCGCGATCCTCGCCGAGCGTTTTCGGATCGGCATAGCAGCGCTTGACGAGCAGCTTGCGCCTGACCTGATCGCCTTGTCGCGGCGAAAGCAGGCTTCCGTCTTCGATGGCGGCAAGCCACTCGCGCGAACGCGACGCGAAGACTTGCGCCACTTCCTGACCGTGCTGCGCGAGACTCCGCCTCACACTGTCATAGTCGAAGAAAAGTACGCTCTTTACAATCTGCGCCATTTACGCGTCCCTGCCGACGGCAAAGCCATAACGATGCACTGCGAAAGTCTCAAGTTTATCCGCTTTTTGGGTTTCCGCGAAGAAAGCGCGCGGGAATAACATGGAATTTGCCGCCGGCCGTTCCGGCCCTGCGATTCGGTGCGACGGAAGTGATTGAAAATGCTGGATTTTCGCCAGTCCGCAACGGCAATCGGCTTCTCCGCTGTATTGATGTGGTCGCTGCTGGCGGCCCTGACGGCGGCATCTGGTCGCGTGCCGCCTTTCCTCCTGACCGCGATGGCGTTCCTTGTCGGCGGCCTGCTCGGGTTGATCTGGATCGCCCGGAGGCGCGCATGGGCTGATTTGCTCCAGCCCTGGCCCGCCTGGCTCCATGGCGTCGCCGGCCTCTTCCTCTATCACTTTTTCTACTTCACGGCCCTGCGCAATGCACCGCCGGTCGAAGCGAGTCTGATCGCCTATCTTTGGCCGTTGCTGATCGTCCTCTTCTCTGCCGCCTTGCCGGGTGAACGCTTGCGCTGGTTCCACGTTGCCGGCGCATGCCTTGGCTTCGCGGGTGCGGCGCTCATCGTCTCGCGCGGCGCCGGCATCGCGATCGACGCGACATACCTGGCCGGCTATGCGGCGGCCCTCGCCTGCGCCGTGATCTGGTCGGTCTACTCCGTCACGGCCCGCCGCTTCACCGCCGTGCCGAGCGGCGCCGTCGCCGGCTTCTGCCTTGCCACGGCGGCCCTGAGCGCCCTCGCCCACCTCGTCCTGGAGGAAACGGTCTGGCCCGACGCCCCGGCCCAATGGCTCGCGATTCTCGGGCTCGGGCTGATGCCCGTCGGAGCCGCATTCTATGTCTGGGATTACGGCATGAAGCACGGCGACATCCGCGCGCTGGGTGCCGCCGCCTACGCCGCACCCGTCATCTCCACCCTCGTGCTGATAGCAACCGGCCATGCAAGACCGACGGCGGCGATTCTTGCGGCGGCGATTCTCATCGCCGGCGGCGCCGCCCTCGCGTCGCGCGACCTCGTCCGCCGTCGATCGCAAGCACCGGAGGCGTCGCCTACCCCCTGAAGGCGTCCTTCCGGGTCCGCAGCGCCGCGAACACCGCCGCCGGATCGGCGTCCCGCATGCCCATTGCCGCCTTGAGTCGCGGGCGGTCGGCACGCAGAAACGGATTCACCGCGATCTCCGCCCCGATGGTTGTCGGAAGCGTCGGTTTGCCCGCCGCGCGAAGCCGGCCTGCTTCCTCCGCCCGCGCCGCCAGATCGAGATTGTTCGGCTCGATTGTGAGCGCGAAGCGCGCATTTGCCTCTGTGTATTCATGCCCGCAATAGACCGCTGTCTCGCGCGGCAGCGCACGCAGTTTCTTCAGCGACTCCCACATGCCGGCCATCGTTCCCTCGAACACGCGCCCGCAACCGAGCGAGAACAGCGTGTCGCCGGTGAATACGATTCCCTCGTCCGGCAGAAAGTACGAGACGTGTCCGAGCGTGTGGCCCGGCGTCTCGATGACGCGCACCGCGAACGCGCCGAGTGTGAATGTGTCGCCCTCGCGCACGCCGCGGTCGATGCCGGGAATCTTGTCCGCTTCCGCTGCCGGTCCGATGATTGAAGCGCCGAACGCAGCCTTCAGCGCCGCATTTCCATCCGTATGGTCGCCATGGTGATGCGTGGTGAGAATATGCGTCAGCTTCCAGCCGCGCCGCGCCAGCGCATCGCGGATCGCCGCTGCGTCCGGCGCGTCGATCGACGCCGCCACGCCGCTTTCCGGATCGTGCAGCAGCACACCGAAATTGTCGCCCCGGCAAATGAACTGCTCGATCTCGGCTGCCATCGCGCTTTCTCCGTTCACACCCGTTCCTGTTGCAACCGTCATCGGCCAGCCCGCGAAGCTACGCAAGCCGGGACCCGTTCCGTCCCGTGGCGGCGATCGCGGCAGGGCGTCGGCGCACCGCGGTTCCTATCGCGATGTGCCGGAATGGACCGCCTTCCGCCGGGTGCCAGCGGAATCCGGCCTCCGGCCTTTGACCCTTGTCTTCCCACCTCTGCTAATCTCCCGCCATGTATCTCGATGTCGTCGATCTCCGCGCCTTCTATGCCGAGCGGCTGGGTCAGGTCGCCCGGCGCCTGATCGCCCTCCGGATCCGGGAGCTCTGGCCGGACGTGCGCGACAAAAGCGTGCTCGGCATCGGTTACGCCACGCCCTATCTTCAGCTCTTCACTGGCGACGCCGAGCGCGTGATCGCCTTCATGCCCGCCGCCCAGGGTGTGGTGAACTGGCCGGCGCAAGGTCCGAACGCCGTCGCGCTCGTGCTGGACGACGCCCTCCCCCTGCCCGACGCCGCCATCGACCGCGTGCTCGCCGTCCACAGCCTTGAGATGACTCAGAACGTTCACGACCTCCTGCGCGAGATATGGCGTGTGCTCGCGCCCGGCGGACGATTGATCGCCGTCGTGCCGAACCGGCGGGGCATCTGGGCCCATGTCGAATCGACGCCCTTCGGCTACGGCCGCCCATTCAGCCGGGGCCAGCTCAACGCACTGTTCCGCGACACCCTGTTCTCGCCGGCGAACTGGTCGGAAGCGCTGTCCATGCCGCCTGTCAACCGGCGCATCCTGTTCCGCACCGGTGCGACCTGGGAGCGCTTCGGCGCGGCGCTGTGGCCAGGCTTCGCTGGCGTGATCGTCGTCGAAGCGACGAAGCAGCTCTATCAGGGCATCCCCGCGCGCCAGCGCGTTCGCGGCCGCCTGGCCCCGGCCTTCCGCCCCGCCCTCATCCCGCCTGGGGCGTGACCGCATCGCCGCGCCCGGCCCGGCCGCCCTTTCGCTTCGTCATCCTGGACCGGGCGGTAGGCGATGGGTCGGCGGCACCGCTCTGCGCGCATCGTCCATGGCCCGCACAGCCTCCTCCCAAAGCACACGCGTCAACTCCCCCGCCGGCATTGCGCGCGCCAGCGCCGCCGCCTGCCCCGACCAGAGCGGCGAGAAGTCGCCCGACCCGGCCTTCTCCGCCGCCGCGCGCAGCGGCGCCACGGCGGCTGCCGCCAGGGGAAATGCCGGTGCTGCCGCGCTCATCGGCCCGATCTCGCGCATCAGCCGGTTGAGGATTCCGCGCGCCGGACGCCCGCTGAACACGTTCGTGAGCGCCGTATCGCTGTCGCTCGCCCCGGCAAGCGCCGCGCGATGCATCGGCGAAATCTTCGCTTCGGGTGTCCGCAGATACGCTGTGCCGATCTGCACCCCGGATGCGCCGAGCAGGAACGCCGCCGCGATGCCGCGCCCGTCCGCAATGCCGCCCGCTGCAATCACCGGGACCTCGACTGCATCCGCGACTTGCGGCACCAGCGCCATGGTGCCGGCCTGCCCCGCAATGTCGGCCGTGAGGAACATGCCGCGGTGCCCGCCGGCCTCGTAACCCTGTGCGATGATCGCGTCGCACCCTCCCGCTTCGAGCCAGCGCGCCTCCATCGCACTGGTCGCGGAGGCGATCACCTTCGCGCCCGTCGCTTTGACGCGTCTGAGCAAAGGGCCTGCCGGCAGGCCGAAGTGAAAGCTCACGACCTCCGGCCTGAGTTCCTCCACCAGCGCGCAGCTTGCTTCGTCGAACGGCCTTCGTCCCGGTCCGGCCGCGCCCGCATCGTCCGCCAGTCCGAACTCGGCGTAGTACGGAGCCAGCGCCCTGCGCCACACTGCCTCGCGCGCCGGATCGGCGGGCGGCTCCATGTGTACGAAGAAATTGAGGTTGAGCGGCCGGCGCGTTCGCTGCCGGTAGATGCCGGCCTGCGCACGGATCTGGTCGGGCCCCAGCATCGCGCACGGTATGGCGCCGAGTCCGCCGGCCTCTGCCACCGCGATCCCGAGTTCAGCGTCCGCCGCGCCCGCCATGGGCGCCAGCAGGATCGGCAACTCGATGCCGAAAAGACCCGTGATGCGCACGGCGGCCACCTTCTACCCCCGGTCGTCCTTGTGTTCGTGCAGAAAACGCGCGATCCGCTCCTTGACGATTGCGGCATCGGCCGCGGCGCCGGAAGCGGCCGCGCTCGCAAAGAGCCGCTTCCGGATCTCCGTCGGCAACTCGTTCCAGTTGGCGAGCACTGCCGCGCCGAGCGCCTGAAGGACGCGCAGGTCCTGCGACGCGAGCCGGCTGGCATCCGCCTCGACCTGGGGGCCGGTCTGCAGCGCCCCGCCTTCGCTCTCCCAACGCGCGATGGCGCGGGCAAGTTGCGCCCGCGCCGGGTGGTCGTTCTCGATCGCCGCCATGGCCAGCACTATGCCACGCGGTCGGGCAAAGGAACATGCGGCCCCGGGGAGGGTCACGAGAGACGGCGCGCCACCTCGCCCGCGAGCGCCGCGACCTCCGCGGCGCCCTTGTTGGTGGGATCCGTCTCGTTGACGGTGCTGCCGCGCCCCATGCATTCGGCGAAGGCGATGCGGTTGCCGATCTGACTCTCCGCCGCCGCCGGCCCCAGTGCCTCGATCACTTTGAGCATTTGTGCCGTGAGCGCGGCGCGTGGCGGCACGCGGTTGAGGATGAGGAGCGGCCGTTTTCCCTCCCGCGCAATCATCGCGAGGGTCGCTTCCGTCGCCCAGAGGTCGACTGGCGTCGGCTGGACCGGCACCATCACCAGATTGGCCGCACCCACGGCATGCCGTGCCTCGAGATCCGATTTCGGGGGTGTGTCGATGATGACAATCGCGTGATCCTGGGCGAGGCTCTTCGCCTCCCGCTTGGCACCCCAGCCGCTGGCGGTGCGGAAATATATGCCGGCCTTGTCCGGACCGAGCGCCCGCTCCCGCGCCTCGAACCACTCGCCGAGGCTTCCCTGCGGATCCACGTCGAGAATGGCGACCGGCATTCCCTGCGCCGCAAGCGTCACTGCAAGGTGCGCTGCGATCGTGGTTTTTCCGGTTCCGCCCTTTTGCTGTGTGATGGATATGACGCGACCAGGCATGGGCACCCTCCAGCGCCGGCGAATCGCTCACGCACCGATTATACGCCCGTTGCCGGCGCAACGTGCGGCGGCGCGCACGAAGCACGCGAAGCGAATGTGACGATTCGCGCCGGGGCACGTATTCCGGTCGTCGGCCAACGTGCTAGAAAGAAAGCAACTTGTCACCGATGCTGGCGGCGCACCTGATGAAAGTCAGGGGCCTTTCTCCGGAATCCTACGGAACGTTGCGCGCGCTGCGGCTGAAGAAGCGCCTGCGCTACTTCGAGGAACGCATCGCCGCCGAGCTTGTTGCGGCCGGCTACGCGCGGCGCGAGGAAGGCGTGCTCGTCGCCACGCCCCTGGCGATCGGAGGCAATCGCTCCCCCCTCGGCGCCCGCCGGCGACAGCCCGGCGCCGCACCGTAGTCCGGCCAGGGAAATCTCAGCGGCGGATCAGGAACACCGCCTGCTGCCCAAACAAATTCCACACCCACCACGGCAGTTTCCACGGGAGACTGCGTCCGCCTTCGGTCAGCGCCACGCCGGTTTCGATTGTCGCGCCGATTTCCTTCACAAGCGCCATGAAGTCGCGGATGGTGAAGAAATGGATGTTGGGCGTGTCGTACCAGCTGTACGGCAGATGCCGCGTCACCGGCATGCGGCCGGTGAACAGGAGGAGGAGCCGCATCCGCCAGTGGCCGAAGTTCGGGAACGACACCACCGCCTTGCGCCCTATCCGCAACATCTGCTCGATCACCTCGCGCGGACGGTGCGTCGCCTGCAAGGTCTGCGAAAGGATGACGAAGTCGAAGGCGTCGTCTGGGTAGTCGGCAAGGTCCGTATCGGCGTCGCCCTGCATGACCGACAGCCCCTGCGCAACGCATTCGTTGACGCCCTTCTGGCTGATCTCGATGCCCCGGCCCTCGACCTGTCGCGTCTCCTCGAGAAGCTTGAGCAGCACGCCGTCGCCGCAACCCACGTCGAGCACCTTGGCGCCCGGCGTAATGAGTTGCGCGACCGTCATCAGGTCGAAGCGGTGCGCGGCCCGCACCTGCTGTTCGGCGCGCTGGACCGATTGTTCCATCACTGGATGCCGCGTGCGCGCGCTGCCGCGCCGAGAAAACCGCGGATTGTCGCGAAAAGCTCCGGCTCGTCGAGCAGGAACGCGTCGTGCCCGCCGAGCGTTTCGATCTCGACGAACGACACGCTCGCACCGGCGGCGTTGAGCGCCTTCACCACCGTCTTGATCTCCGCGGTCGGGAACAACCAGTCGCTCGTGAACGACACCGCGCAGAACCGTGTCTTCGTTCCCTTGAAGGCATTTGCGAGCCGCCCGCCATAGTCCGCGGCGAGGTCGAAATAGTCCATCGCCCGCGTCATGTAGAGGTAGGAGTTCGCGTCGAAGCGCTCCACGAACGTCATCCCCTGATGGCGCAGATACGATTCGATCTGGAAATCCGCGTCGAACCCGAACGTCGGCTTGTCGCGGTCCTGCAGATTGCGGCCGAACTTCTCGTGCAGTGCCTTGTCGGACATGTACGTGATGTGCGCTGCCATCCGCGCCACGGCCAGGCCCTTGCGCGGATTGGTGCCTTCCACCAGATAGCGCCCGCTCCTCCAGTCCGGATCGGCCATGATCGCCTGCCGCCCGACCTCGTGAAACGCAATGTTTTGCGACGAATGCCGGGCGCCCGCCGCGATCGGCACCGCCGAGAACACCCGGTCGGGATAGGTGGCCGCCCATTGCAGCACCTGCATCCCGCCCATCGACCCGCCGAGCATCGACAGAAGCGTCGGTATGCCGAGCCGGTCGAGCAGCATCGCCTGGGCGCGCACCATGTCGCCGATCGTCAGCACCGGCAGGTCGAGCATGTACGGGAGCCCGGTCTCCGGATTGATCGAGGCCGGGCCGGTCGTCCCCATGCATCCCCCGACCACGTTCGGGCAGATCACGAAATACCTGTCCGTATCGATGGGCAGTCCCGGTCCGACCATCCGCCACCACCAGCCGGGCTTGCCCGTTACCGGATGGGTGCTCGCCACGTGCTGGTCGCCGGTCAGCGCATGGCAGACGAGAATCGCATTGGTCTTGTCCGCGTTGAGTTTGCCGTAGGTCTGATAGGCGACCTGCCACCGGGTCAGGCTGCGCCCGGAGTCGAGCCTGAGCGGCGCCTCCGGCCCGAAATGCACGACCGGACTCGACGGCCGGTTGGCTTCGTTCGGCGGCGCGCCGAACGCCGCACCGTGCTGCGCGCCGGGCAGCGTGATATCGGGGGTATCGACCATAACGCTCGTCTATATGGTGCGGGCGCCGTGTAAAAAGGCGGTTAGCTAGGGTAGCGCCTTTTCGGCTGTCAATGTTTTCTTTGATTTCGGCTTCTGCCTTGCCTATGAATTGCCGCCGTCCGGGGGCCCGCGCCGCCGGAGTGGGCAGAAGCCCGCGAAAAGAGCCTGCACCAACCGGGATTGCGATGTCGAAGACCGGCGAAAGCGAGGCGCTGGCGCTCGCCGATCTGCGCGCCCGGATCGACGCGATAGACGAACGCCTGCACCGCCTGCTCATCGAGCGCGGCTCGGTGATCGACGCCCTCATCCGGGCGAAGGGGACGAATGCGCCCGCCGCCGCCTTCCGCCCCGGCCGCGAGGCGGAAATGATGCGCCGTCTCGTCGCGCGTCACGCCGGCGAATTGCCCCTTTTCGCAGTCGAGCACATCTGGCGCGAGATCATATCCACTTTCACCCACATGCAGGCGCCCTTTGCACTTGCCGTGGACGGCGCCGCTGACGCTGCCGAAATGCGCGACCTCGCCCGCTTCTATTTCGGCTTCTCCGTTCCCCTCGAGACAGTGCCCGACGCGGCCGCCGTCGTTGCGCGGGTGGCCGCGACCGGACGCGACCTCGGCCTCGTCGCGCTTGGTCAGCCGTCGCGTTCCGGCGCGTGGTGGCGCGCGCTCGTCGGCGAGAAGGCGCCGCGAATCATGGCGCTTCTCCCGTTCCTGCGCATGCCCGGAAGGCCGGCCGCCACGCCGGCCTTTGTCGTTTCGCCGCCGCTCTCCGACCCCACGCCCGCCGACCTTGCCGTCTTCGCCGCTACCGGCAAGGCGGATTCCGCCGTCCTCGCCAAAGCGGGTGCCGAGCTCCTCGTCGCGGCAGGCGACGATGCGCTGATCGCTGCACCGGCGGACATCGACTTTGCCACGGCATCGGGTTTGACGGAGATCGCCCGCGTCGGCGGAATCGCGCGGGGCATCTGCGTCGGCGGACCCGGCTCGCTGCTTTATGCGCCCGCCGGGGCGCGCAAGGAGCCCGCATGAGCACGCCTGACCGTCCCGTTCCGCTTCCCGGCGTGCTTGCCATCGAGCCCTATGTGCCCGGCAAATCGAAGGCGACCGGCGGAGCCAGGCTCCACAAGCTCTCCTCGAACGAAACGCCGCACGGCCCGAGCCCGCGTGCCGTCGAGGCCTATCGCGCCGCCGCCGACAGCCTCCATCTCTACCCGGACGGCGCCGCCACGGAGTTGCGTGCCGCCATCGGCAGGACCTACGGCCTGAACCCGGACAACATTGTCTGCGGTGCAGGATCGGACGAGATCCTGAATCTCATCGCGCGTGCCTATATCGGTCCCGGCGACGAGGCGATCCACACCGAGCACGGCTTTCTCGTCTACAACATTGCGATCAAGGGCTCGAACGGTACGCCCGTCGTGGCGCCGGAGACGAACCTGACGACGGATGTCGACGCGATCCTTGCGCGCGTCACGCCGAAAACGAAGGTCGTCTTCATCGCCAATCCGAACAACCCGACCGGCACCTATCTCCCCTTCCGGGAGGTGCGCCGGCTCCACGCGGCCCTGCCCGGATCCGTGCTTCTGGTGCTCGACGCGGCCTACGCAGAATACGTCCGGCGCAACGATTACGAGTCAGGCATCGAGCTCGCCGGCAGCGCGCCCAACGTCGTCATGACGCGTACCTTTTCCAAGATTTACGGCCTCGCCGCGCTTCGCCTCGGCTGGTGCTACGGCCCCGCGCATGTCGTCGACGCCCTGAACCGCATCCGCGGCCCCTTCAACGTCTCGACACCCGCAATGGTCGCCGGCATCGCCGCGCTCGCCGATCGGGCGCATATCGACAGGTCGGTTGCGCACAACGAGAAGTGGCTCCCACGCCTTACCGAAGCGCTCTCCGGGCTCGGTCTGGAGGTCGTGCCCAGTGTCGCCAATTTCATCCTGATACGGTTCCCCAAGGAGAAGGGCCGCGACGCCGATTCCGCCGACGCCTTCCTGTCCGCGCGCGGCATCGTCCACCGCAAGGTCGCTTCCTACGGCCTGGCGGATTGCCTGCGCATGACGATCGGTTCTGACGAGGCGAACGAGCGTTCCATCGCCGCGCTCGCCGAATTCATGGGCGAGCGGTGAGCGTCGCCCATGGTTGAACCGGTTTTCCCGCGCCTCGCGCTGATCGGCATCGGCCTGATCGGGTCCTCGATTGCGCTCGCTGCGCGCCGCGCCGGCGCGGTCGGTCACATCGCGATATCGACGCGCTCGCCCGCGACCCTGGAGCGTGCGAAGGAACTCCACCTCGGCGATTCCTACCACGCCGCCGCTGCCGACGCCGCGCGCGACGCGGACTGCGTGATTGTCTGCGTTCCGGTCGGCGCGTCGGGAGCGGTCGCCAAGCAGATCGCGCCCGCGCTGAAGCCCGGCGCCATCGTCTCCGATGTCGGCTCGGTCAAGCAATCCGTCATCCGCCAGATGCAGCCGCACATCCCGCCGGGTGTGCACTTCGTTCCCGCCCATCCCGTCGCCGGCACGGAGCATTCCGGTCCGGACGCCGGCCTCGCGGACCTCTTCGACAACCGCTGGTGCATCCTCACTCCGCCCCCCGGCACCGATGCAAGGGCGGTGGAGCGCCTCACCGCCTTCTGGCGCGCCCTAGGTGCCCACGTCGAGGTGATGGATGCCGCGCACCACGATCTTGTGCTGGCCATCACCAGCCACGTGCCGCACCTGATCGCCTACAACATCGTCGGGACCGCCGCCCATCTCGAAGAGGTGTCCCAGTCGGAAGTCATGAAATACGCCGCCGGCGGCTTCCGCGATTTCACGCGCATCGCCGGCTCCGACCCGACGATGTGGCGCGACGTTTTTCTCAACAACAGGGAAGCGGTGCTGGAAATGCTCGGCCGCTTCACCGAGGATCTTACTGCGCTCCAGCGCTTCATCCGTTTCGGCAACGGCGAGGCGCTTTTCGATCTTTTCACGCGCACCCGCGCCATCCGCCGCGGCATCATCGAGGCCGGCCAGGAAACCCCCGAACCCGACTTCGGCCGCCACAAGAAGCCGTAGCGCGCACGCCAGCGGCCACAATGCGCATACCGGCTTCCGACTCGTGTCACCCGCCTGCCGACCCTACCCCCTGCCTCTCCATCGCCTTCAGCACCGTATTCCAGTTGCGCGCCGTGCCGCGCGTACCGAGCGCCTTCTCGATCGCGCTGATGGTCAGCCTGGAAACACCGATCCCGTCCGGATAGGTGAGATAGAGCGTCTTCCCCACGGCCTTCGCACTCTCGCGTCCCTTGATCGCGGCCTGAAGCGCCGCCACCGCCGCCTTCCCCGGCACATCCTTCAGCGGCATGGCGACGAGATGCCCAGGGTCGCGCTTCGCCATTTCGGGAAACGGATTTGCCGCGATCAGCGCCGCCCATTCCTTCGCATTCCGCACAAGAAAATCCGTCCCGCGCGCGAACCGCTTCGCCATTTCCTTCTCAAGCAGCGTCTCGATTGCCGCGCCGCTCCCGGTCGACGTGAACACCACATTGCCGGAATTCAGGAGCGTCGAGACTTCGGTGAATCCGAGCTCCTCGCAGAACGCCCTGAGGTCCCTCATCGCAACCCTCACGCCGCCGACATTCACCGCGCGGAGCAGTGCGATGTAACGCGTCATGGCGGCGCTCAGCCGCCGGCCGCCGGGTTCATCCCCGCCAGCTCGAACACCGACGGCAGCCGGAAAAGCGGAACGAATCCGAGGATGACCACGCCGTCCCGGATCGAAACGGTGGAGGTGAGCTTCTGCGACGGCCCGTCCGGCGTTTCCACCTGCTGCGAGATCGCCATCAGCACTCCGGTCACCTGGCGCGCCTTTTCGCCTGAACCGGGCCGCAGCGTCTCCGCGAGCTCCGGAAGCCGGTCGATGCCGACGAGCGACACCGCAAGGTCGCCGGACAGTCGCCCGCCGGCGCCCACGGAGAGACTGCCCGACGCAGAGAACGCCACGCCACTCACGGTAAGCGTCGCCTCATCGACGCTCACCTTGCCGCCGCTCGCGAACCATTGCCTGAGCTGATCGTCGAGGTCGCGCGTCACCGTGCCACCCGCATCGATGAGATCGATCCGTGCCGCCCCCGTGGCTTCCGGAAGCTCCGCGCCGCTCGTCCGCTCGAGCTTCAGCGATTCGAAGGACACATCCGCGCGAAGCGAATTTGCCGCTGCCGGGCTCGACCCGAACGCCGCGGTGCCGCGTCCGATCGTCACCGCATCGACCGGCAGGCCCGAAAGCCTGAGTTCCAGGTTCGCGACCGCGCCCGTCGTCTGCCGCACCCCCATCGGCCAGATGCCGGCGCTGGCAGTGGCCCTGGCGTCCTGCCACGTCGCCTCCGCGCGGATGTCGCCCGGCCCGTCGAGCGTCATCGGCGAGGCGAGCGCGGTCCTCACGAAGCCCGGGCGGTAGAACGGAACCTCCGCGACGACACCCGCGATCCGTGCCGCGAGACCGCGCACCGGCGCCACGACGCGCGTCTCGCCGCAGGCGATGGAAAGTGTCAGCGGAAATCCGGCGATGCGGCGGTTCTCGCATTCCGCGCCCGGCCGCCCGGCCGCCGCCGCCACCGCTGCGTCGTCGAGCCTCGCGCGCGCATATTCGGACGCGCCATACCACGCACCCGCCCAGAGCGCCGCAACCGCGATGATGAGGACGGTGAGAACCGTGAATGCCCTGCTCATGTTCGCTCGTGGCCGCCGGCACCCTCCACAGCTGACAAACCCCTAGCGCCTTTCCCGCACCCAATTCCACCCCAAATGCGCGCCGGCTCCCGGCCGTCGGGGCCCCTGCGGTCTTGGTCTCTGCCGTCTTTGGGTTTTTCGTCTTGCCTCTGTCGTCGGGCACCCGACACCTGATACCTGATACCGGATGTCCGGCTTCTGGGTCTTCGGATACGGCTCGCTGATGTGGCGGCCGGGTTTCGTGTTTGCGGAGTCCGCGCCCGCACGGCTCGCGGGTGCCCACCGGGCACTCTGCGTCTATTCGTGGGTACACCGTGGCACGCGCGAAAAGCCCGGCCTTGTGCTCGGCCTCGACCGCGGCGGCTCATGCCGCGGCGTCGCCTTCCGCGTCGGGCCGGGCGAGGCCGAAGCCACCCTCGCCTACCTCCGCGCGCGCGAGCAGGTGACCGGGGTCTATCGCGAGGCGTGGCGGCCTGTCCGCCTCCACGGCCGGCGCGCGTCGGATGTGCTTGCGCTCTGTTACATCGTCGATCGCAACCATCCGCAATATGCAGGCGACCTGCCGCGCGAGAGGCAGCTTGAGCTCGTGCGCGACAGCGCCGGCGAGTCCGGCGCCAACCGCGACTATGTGCTGGGAACCGTGGCGCACCTGCGCGCGCTCGGCGTGCGCGACGAGCGCCTCGAATGGCTGGCGGCGCGTCTGACGGAATCCGGTGCAGCCCTGCCGGCGGGAGAGCCGGAACCGGCGCACCCACGCCCGGGGGACGACGTGCCGGAATGACCTGCGTGCGCTGCGTCGGCACGGGTTTCCGGTGATTCTGTCCACAGTTTTTGACATTTCATCCACAGGATTTGGTCGCCACACATTTGACAGGGCGCCGATCGTCGTTTCGAGGCCCAAGGGAGTCGCCATTGCACGCGCGGTGGGCATAATGGAACCCGCCCACGTGGCCAGGGAGGAAACGATGCGGAGCAAGTCGGAAAGGCTCGAGAGAATAGCCACCGATCTCGACCGCCTGCACAACGAGGCGCACGAAATGCGGCACGAGAAGCTTGCCTTCATGATTGCGCTTGCGATGCAGGAAGCGGACCGGACGATCGAGGAAGAGAACGCCGAAGTGGAGCAGCTCCCGCTGCCGGTCGGCTAGACCAGAGTGCCATTTACGGGAGAGAGGGACCGCTGAAGACGGCAAGGCCGCCGAGGCGGCGAGCCGGGACCGGTTGCCTTGTGCCGCTGCCGTGCGCCGGCGCGCGGCATGTCGATATCGTCATTCCGGCGAAGGCGGGGGCGAGGGCATGTTGCCCGCCTTTCCCCGCAGCGACTTGAGCCGCGCCTCGGCCTCCGGCGGAAAGGGCGGCCGCGGCACGGCCGCGTCCGCTTCGATCAGCAGCCTGTCGCACGCGTCCTCGATCGCCTGCACCAGCCGCGTCTGAAATGCATCTGCCGGCAGACCCGGCGGAATCGGCGGCAGCAGCTCGACCAAGATCTTGCCCGGATAACGCATGAATTTCCGCCGCGGCCAGTAGAGGCCCGAATTGAGTGCCACCGGCAGCACCGGCACGTCGAGCTGCCGGTAAAGGTGCGTGATCCCGAATTTGTAGGCAGGCGGCGCACCCGGCGCCCGCCGCGTCCCCTCCGGAAAGAGCATGATCGGCCGCCCCGCTGCGGTCTCCCGCGCGCTGCCGGTACTCATTTCCTTCAACGCCTGCTGCCCCTTGCCGCGCGAGACGAACACCATGCGCGCCTTCACCGCGTACCAGTTCCAGATCGGCACGTAGAGCAGCTCGCGCTTGATGATGTAGCAGGGGTCGTGGAGAAGCGGGATGAACGCGAAGGTTTCCCAGAACGACTGGTGCTTGCCAGCGAAGATGTAGCCCCCCTTCGGAATGTTCTCCATGCCGCGCACTTCGTGCTCGAGCCTGCAGACCGATTTCATAAGCGCCGAGCTCGACCGCGCCCACGCCCGCACGAAGCTCATCAAATGATCGCGCGAAATGAAGAACGACCACGGCACGGTGATGATGATGGTCACCACCATGATTCCGTAGAACAGCACGTTGAAAACCAGCGAGCGCACCGCGGTCTCGAATTCGGGTGCTGCCTTGCTGCCGGCCCGCACCGCCCTTGTTGCACGCGCGCCGGCGCTCACTCGACCCGCTCCAGGTAGCGGAACACTGTGATGCGCGAGGTGACCGCCGTAACGATCGCGATCAGGAAAGCGACCCCCAGCGCCCCGAAATAGCCGGTCGGCCCGATCGCGAAGCTGCCGAAGAGCATCGACACCTGTTCCGCCTCCGCCGTGTTGAAAGTCTGCGAGCCGATGAGGCTCATGAGCAGGAAGAGAACGGCCGCCGCCCCGGCCCCGATGAGCCCGCCCCGAAGCCCGAGCAGCAGGAAGTGACGCTGGAACTCGCCGACGATGAACCGGTCCTCCGCGCCGACCAGATGGAGCACCGATACGGTGTCGCGGTTCCCCGCCATCGCCCCCCGCGTGGCGAATACCACGCAGAGCGCCGTCGCCAGGAACACCATGCCGAGCACGACCGCGCCGATCGCCACCGTCACGCCCGCCATCGTGTTGAGACGGTTTGTCCAGGCCCGGTGATCGTCAAGGCTTGCGCCGCGCACCTCGCTCTTCAATCGCTCCGCCAGCGCATCCACGTCGACGCCCTTTGGATCGTCGATTTCCACCACCACCAGCCGCGGCAGCGGCAGCTCGCCGATATCGGCGCCGGCACCGAGCCACGGCTCCAGGAGCTTCGCATTCTCCTGGTCCGAAAGAACCCGTGCCGAGCGCACGCCGGGAGCGCCGCTCGCGATCGTCGCCGCCTTCTGGGCCTCGGCACGAACGTCGGCATTCTCGATCGGCCGCACCTGGATCGTCAGCTCGCGCGCAATGTCCGCCTGCCAGTCGCGCGCCGCGTCGGCGACGAGCGTCACAGCGCCGATCGTGATGCAGGCGGGAAAACTCATGATGCCGACGACGATGATGAGTGCCTGCCCGGCGACCGTCTGCTCCGGTACGATTGCGCTGCCGGATGCGGCCGGCATCCCGTCGGCGGCCGCCGCGCCGCGCGCCCGCCGCGGCACGAAGTCCGCAAGCCTTTCGGCGAGAGGCGCGACGCGGTCGCGCAGCGCGTCGGCCACGGATTCACCCATAGATATGGAGTCTGCCTTCATCGAGCACTAGGCGCCGCGCGTCGAACTGGTTCATCAGGCCGATGTCGTGCGTTGCGATCACCACCGACGTGCCGAGCCGGTTGAGCTCGACGAAGAGCCTCAGCAGCCGTCGCGCCAGCGGCGGATCGACATTGCCCGTCGGCTCGTCGGCGAGCAACACCTCCGGATGCCCGATCACCGCCCGCGCGATCGCGGCGCGCTGCTTTTCCCCGCCCGAAAGCACCGGCGGCAGGGCGTGGATGCGGTCGCCGAGCCCGACCCATTGCAGGAGCTCGATCACGTCGCTCCGGTAGCTTGCCTCGTCGCGGCCGGTGACGCGCAGCGGAAGCGCCACGTTCTCGTATGTCGTCATGTGATCGAGCAGCCGGAAATCCTGGAACACCACGCCGACCCGCCGGCGAAATTTCGGCAGGTCTGCCGGCTGCATCGTCGCCGAGTCCTGGCCGAAGAAGTGGATCAGCCCGCGCGTCGGCGTCAGCGAGAGGAACAGAAGCTTCAGCAGCGACGTCTTGCCTGCCCCCGACGGGCCGGTGAGGAACTGGAAGGATCGGGGTTCGATCTCGAAAGTGAGATCGGAAAGCACCTCCGGCCCCGTACCGTAGCGCAGGCCGACATTCTCGAAACTGATCAACGCGCTGGCCCCACCAGTGTCCAATTTCGGCACTCTCGCCGCACCCCGGCTAAGACACTGTTAACGATCCTGCGGATCGATCAAGGCGAAGCCGGGGCGCCGGGCCTGTCGTCCCAGATGCGCACCGGCGCGGGCGCCCATTTGGTTTCCGGACCGTTAACGATTGCCATCTAGCTTCGCCAGCGAAACCTGCGAGCCTTGTCGAATCGCGATGCACATCGTCTGCCCGCATTGCTCCACCGGATACAACCTCGACGAGGACGCGCTCGGACCGGGCGGCCGCAAGGTCCGTTGCGCCCGCTGCGGCCGCGCCTGGCACGCATCGCCGGTCTTCGCGCGGGAGGTGGAAACACCCTACGCCGCGTTGCCGCCGGATGCAGATGCCGGGATTGCGGCTGCCCTTTCCGAAGCGCTCCTCGACGAGGACGGGAACCCCCGGCATCGCACAATGCGGCCGGAGCCGCCGCCCCGCGCCAGGCCGGCCGCGCCGTCCGCATCGCCCGCTGCCGCGGCCACGGCGGCCGCCCCGGCAGCCCAGCCGCCGGTTACCATTGCCGGCGTCGGCGCCGGCTTTCGGGACATGGCGAAGGCGCGGGCAGCAAAGCCCGCCAGGCGCCGCACACCCCGCCGCCCGCTCCGTGAGCGGCTCGGCGTCCCGGCAATGGCGCTGGTTGTACTCACCCTCGCTGGCGCGTATTTCGCGCGCCAGCCGATCGTCGCCGCCGTTCCCGATCTTGCGGGGCTTTACGCCGCGCTCGGAATGGAGGTGAATCTCCGCGGACTGGAGTTCCGCAACATGACCGCTACCCGCGACATCGACAACGGCCGCCCCATCCTCATCGTGGAGGGCGAGATTGCCAACGTGGGCGATCGCAACGCCGAGGTTCCGCCCGTGCGCCTTGCCGTGCGCGCCGGTCGGCAGGAGATTTACGCCTGGTCGGTGGAGCCCGCGCGGCGCACGCTCGCCGCCGGCGAAACCGCCGCCTTCCGCACGCGCCTGGCCACGCCGCCCGCTGCCGCCGACGACATCGAGCTCCGCTTCACGCCCCGCCGTCAGCTCGCCGCGGAAGGCCGTTGATGCCGACCGTCCGCGGCCGCAAGCTCCGCGTCCTCTTCGACGCGGACGCCATCCGTCGCCGCAACGCGGACATGGCGCGCGAAATTGCCGCCGCCGGATATCGCGATCTCCTTGTCGTCTCCATCCTCAAGGGCAGCTTCGTCTTCGCCGCCGATCTCATCCGCGCCCTGCACGATGCCGGGCTGGAGCCGGAAGTGGAATTCCTCGCCTTGTCGAGTTATGGCGAGGACACCGTGTCGAGCGGCCAGGTCCGCGTGGTGCGCGACATCGAAACCGACGTGCGCGGTCGCGACGTGCTCATTGTCGACGACATTCTGGAATCCGGACGCACGCTCGCCTTCGCGCGCGACCTCATGCGGGAACGCGGCGCCCGCCGCGTCGCCATTGCCGTGCTCCTCGACAAGCGTGGCAGGCGGGCCGCCGCAGTGGAGGCCGACCATGTCGGTTTCGACTGTCCGGATTATTTCGTCGTCGGCTACGGCATGGACGTCGCCCACGCCTTCCGCGAGCTCCCCTATGTCGGCGTCATCGAGGACGCACCGGACGCCGGCACCCGAACCTGATGCCCGATCAGTACCGCTGCAGCAGCCGCTCCAGATAATCGAGCTCCAGCAGCGGCCGCCCCGTTTCGCCGAGACGCTTGCGGATCGTGTCGAGAATCTCGCGCGCCCGCTGTGTATCGATCTCGTCGGGCACCTTCACCTGCGTGCCGAGATCGGGGCCCGGATTGCGCATCGGCCTGCCGAGCGGATCGGTGCCGTCATGCCCGCCCCGCAGGCCCTGCCGCTGGCCCATCTGGCCGGGTCCAGGCTGCATCCCGCGACTTGCCATCTGCTCGGAGAGCGACTGCGCGCCCTGGCGAAGCGCCTCCAGCGCGTTCCCCTGATTGCCGACCGCGCTGCCCGGCTCGCCCTCGCCGAGGTCGCCCGCCGCCTGTCCCATCGACTGGTCCGCGCGGCCGAGTTGCCCGTTCTCGCCGAGCCCCATGGCGCGCATCTGGCCCATCATCTCCTGAAGCTGCTGTTGCAGGCTCTCCTGCTGCTGCTGCAGGCGGCGAAGCGCCTCGGCAAGCTCCTCCGGCGTCATCGGGCGGTCGTCGCCCGCCCCGGCCTCCGGCCGCTGTCCGCGGTCGAGCCGGTAGGTCTGGTCCATCAGCTCCTGCTGGCGGCGGATCATGTCGCCAAGTTCGTTGAGCATCTGGCCCATCTGCCCGGCTTCCTCGCTCTGCTGCGGCCGCCCCGCACGCAGGCTGTCGAGCATGCTCTGCAATTCGCTCAGGAGCTGCCGCGCTGCATCGCGCGACCCGGTCTGCGCCAGCCGCTCGATCTGGTCGAGCATGCGCTCCAGATCCTGAGGCCGGAGCGTGCGGGCGTTGGGCGGCAGCGGCATGCGGGAGATGCTGGGGTTTCGGCGCGCCTGCTCTGCCAGCGCCTGCATGAAGCGCTGCATTGCCTGTCGCAGCTCCTCCGTCAGCCGCCGGATCTCCTCGTCGGACGCGTTGTTCTCCAGCGCCTCGCGCAGCGCCTCCTGTGCGTCGCGAAGACTGCGTGCGACCTCCGACAAATCGCCTTCCTCGATGCCGAGCGCGATATTCCACAATTCCTCCACGACGTTCCGCAGCGCGTCGTCGTCGCGCGCGCGCACCAGACGGTGATAGACGGCGCGGATCGCGAGATAGGTGCCGAGATCGTCGATGTATTTCTCCGGCGCCAGCGTCAGCGCGTCGAGCGCCGCCGCGACGTTGGGGGCCTTGTTCGCATCGAGCGCCAGCTTCCGCCGCTGCTCGACCAGCGCCCGCGCCATGGGATCGACGAACAGCCGCTGCGGCAGCGACAGTTCGATCGTTTCGCTTTCGCCGGTCTGGCCGGATTCGTCGCGCGCCACGAGTCGCATCCGCACCGGCCCGCCCGCCCACGGATCGGCGGAAAGATTGCGGATCGTCTCGCCGGTGCCCGACCGCGTCCGCTGCTGCGGCAGCGTCAGCGGTATCCTGGGCGGCGCATAGAGCGGTCGTGTCGCCTTCCCGCCCGTCGGAGTCACATCGTCGACCTGCGCCTCGGCCTGCGTAATGCCGTAGTCGTCGCTCATCCTGTACGCGAGCCGGAAGGAGCCCGTCTGCGTCGTGCCCGGCGTGCCCTCATAGGCGATCCGCGGCGCCATGTCGGGATCGACCGCAAAATTCCACACATGCACGTCGTCCGCGCCGCGCCGCACCGCGACTCGCCCCGACGTCATGAGGGCGATCCGGTATTCCGTCGGTCCTGCCGTCTCGCCTTCGGACGCGAACGTGGCGCTGGCCGGCATCAGCGCCGGCACGTCGATCTCGTTGCCTGCGATGTCGCTGGACACCACCGCAATGTCGAGCGGCCCTGCCACCCGCACGGTGACGGTGCTCCCCTCGGGCAGGCGGACGATGCTGCCGGAGGGACGGCCGCGCTCGCCCGTGAGGAACACCGGGGGACGGCCGGTGTAGGCAGGCGGCGTTGCCCAGGCGTCGATCCGCGCGGCGATCGCCGCTGCCGGCGCCGGGCCCCGGAACGCCTCCATCACCCGCTCCGCGCGCTCGCGTCCCGCGAAGAGACCCGCCACGATGAGGAGCAGCACGGCGAGGAACCGGAACGCCAGCGGGTCGCGTCGCGCCACGCCGGGCGTTGGCCATCCGGCGCGGAGCCGGTGGAGCGAGGCGAGGATGCGTTTGCGGTGTGCCGCCCAGAGCGCGCGCGCGGCGGGCTCGTCGGGCGCCGACACGAGCCGGTCGTTGAATGCCGTCGCCGGCCGGTGCGGTGCGCCCGTCGCCCGCTCGACGCGCGCGAGACCGGCCGCACGGTCGGGAATCGCGACCCGCGCCGCATAAAGAAGGCCTCCCGCGGCCGCGAGCCCGAACAGCGCGAGCAGCCCGAAGCGCACTGTGTCGGGAACGATGCGCCACAGCCCGAACCACGAGACCGCGAGGAAGATCGCCGCGACGATGAGAAGCGGCAGCAGTCGCGGCCACAAGGCCTCGAAGAAGAGTGCCAGCCGCGCACGCAACACAGCCCGCGCGATCCGCGACTGGATCGCCGGATCGCTCTGATCGGAACGCCGGTGCGCCCCCTCCTCGCCCGCGCTCACCCCCGGCTGGGCCGGTCTGGTCATGACCGCATGGTTCTCCTGGCCGCCGCCCGTGCGCAAGTGTCGGCTGCGTCGGTGGCAAAGACAAGGCCGGATTGCGGTGTCGGGCGGTAATATGCCCGTGACGGCACGGTTAACGACGGTCCTTGGCAGCGTTTCCCGCGCATTTGTTGCCGCCCGGCCACTGCCGGCGCGGTCGTCTCCGCCGCCCGGCGCGACTCACCCGAATCCGTCGGGGCCTCAGGCCGCCGCCCCTCCGTTAAGCACGAAGGTCACCTTCATGTTCACGCGATATTCGGCGATCTTGCCCTTCTTCACGACCACCTTCTGCTCCTGCACCCACGCGCCCTCGACATTGTCGAGCGTCTTGGTGGCGCGCTTGATGCCCTGCTCGATGGCGTCCTCGAAGCTCTTGTTCGACGAGGCGGTCAGTTCGATGACTTTGGCGACGGCCATGACGGTGAACTCCCTCTGCCCGGCCCCGTCGCCACGCTAGGCCCGCCGACGGAGCGCGGTCAATCGCCGCGCACGCTCCGCGCCCACGCGACGAAGGCATCGAGAAGCCCGACCGTGACATCCGCCGGCTTCCGGCCGCTCGCGGCCGGCACCTTGAAGGAGTGGTCGCCGCCCTCCACGAGGAAGAGACTCGCCCGTTTGCCGAGCTTCTTCGCCACCGGCTTGAGCAGTTTGGGATCGGCCAGCGCATCGCGCGTGCCCTGAAGGAAAAGCATCGGAACCTTCACGTCGAAGAGATGCGCCGCCCTCTCGTCCGACGGCTTCCCTGCCGCATGCAACGGGAATCCGAAGAACGCCAACCCCACCACGCCCGGCAACGGTTCCAATGCCTGCGCCTGCGACGTCATCCGCCCGCCGAACGACTTGCCGCCCGCCACGAGCGGCAGCTTCGGCAATGCCGCGCCCGCCGCTGCGACTGCCGCGCGCACCGCATCGTGTGCGACCGGCGGCCGGTCGGGCCGCTTCGCCCGTTGCTCCATGTACGGAAACTGGAAGCGGAGCACCGCGATCCCGCGCGCCGCCAGGCCCTCCGCCACGCTCCGCATGAACGGGTGGCGCATGCCCGCCCCGGCGCCATGCGCGAAGACGAATCCCGCCCAAGGTCTTTCAGGCGCGTCGAGAAGCGCCGACACCCGGCCCGCGCCGGTTTCGATCGTAAACTCTCTGGCCGAGGGCAGCGGCACACGCGGGCTCCATTCGCCCGCCGACTCTACAAGGTCGCGCGCCCGCCGTCAGGCGATACGCAGCAGTTTCCGGTCTTTTGCGACGGCGTTCGGGGTCGCCCGCACAATGCGGTTTCGTCCTTCCGCCTTGGCGCGATAGAGCGCCGCGTCCGCTTCTGCCAGAAGCGCCGGGAGCGGCTGATCCGTACCCGAGGCGACGCCGCCGCTCACCGTCGCCGTCACCACCTGATCGCCGAAATCGAACGTCACCTTGGCGAAATCCATCCGGATTCGATCCGCACGCACGAAAGCGGTATCGATGTCCGCGCCGGGAATGGCGGCTGCGAATTCCTCGCCGCCCAGCCGCCCGAACACGTCGCCCGGCCGCATTGCATCGCGCACGATGCGCACGAAACGTCGTATTGCCTCGTCACCGGCGCTGTGGCCGAAGGCATCGTTGATTGCCTTGAAATGATCGAGGTCGAACATCACGACGCTGAATTCTTGCCCGCCGGCGCGGCAGCGCCTGAGCAGCCGTTCCGCCTCCGCCATGAATCCCTGGCGGTTGGCAATGCCTGTCAGCCCGTCCGTCTGCGCCGCGACCTTGTTCGCAAGCTCGCTCCGTTCCTTGTTCATTGCCAGGAAGAAGACTGCGGTACCGAGTGTGAAAACAATGCTTTCGAAATGCACCAGGCCGAAGAGACTGCCGACCGGAACAAGATCTTCGACCGGATACAGGCCGAACGCGAATCCGAGGCCGCCCGCGCCAAAGAGCCCGCCATGCAATGCAAGCAACCCGACCACCGGCCAGCGCGCTGCCAGTTGCTCCTCCCGATCGACCAGCAGCGTCACCCCGGCCGCGAGAACGTAGGCCGCGACAATGAGGAGCGGCACGGCTGCCGCGAGGTGCCGGGCCTCGACGACACCGGGTATTGCCATGAAGGCAAGCCCGACAAACGCGCCCGCGACTGCAAGAACCGGCGGCGCCTTCTTGCCCGAGAACACGCGCGCGCCCGCCCAGAGGCATCCCGCTGCCATTCCCATGGCGAAATTGGCGACCGCGTAAAGCAGCGGCGCTTCGAGCCGGGCCGCGACCAGATAGCCCGCAATGCCCACGCCGGCGAACAGGGCGTTGATTCCCCAAAGAAGGAGAGAGCGGTTGCGTCCGTGCCATCCCGAGAGCACAAGAAATCCGCCGGCGCACAGGGCGACGAAGCTCTCCATGATCATGAGGGTCGGTAGATCGAACTCGACCACGCGCGGGTCCTCGGAAAACGGGCCAGGTCCGCTCGCTGCAACAGTCTGCGAGCCGGGCGTCTGCTACTTAGGCGCCGAACGTTTCGTCCGCTTTGCAAAATTCATTCAAATTGTAACGATCTCCGTTCCGTCAGCTCAGAACGTTGAGCAACGACCGGCCGATCTCGGCCCGCACACGGTTCGTCGCAGCGACGACGGCGATCTGCGCCAGGCCGGACCCCTGCGATGAAATGGCGCCGTACATGACGTTTGCGGCGTTCGCGACGGCCGCCATCTGCTGGTTCTTGAGTTGCTTGCGGAAGGCCTGCGCGTAGGTCGCATAGGTACGCTTGCGCACGACCTCGAACCGCCCTGCCGAACCCGCCGTGCCCACCGCCATTTTGCCGCACCCTCCGAATCGGAAGGATCGCCCGGCATGTTTCCCAATTCGTAAACGAAAAGGAGAATTCAGCGCGTCGGCACCGGCTTGCCGCCGCGATAGTCGTAGAAGCCGCGACCCGCTTTCCGGCCCAGCCAGCCCGCCTCGACATATTTCACCAGCAGCGGGCACGGCCGGTATTTCGAATCGGCAAGTCCCTCGTAAAGCACCTGCATGATCGACAGGCAGGTATCGAGCCCAATGAAGTCCGCAAGTTGCAGCGGCCCCATCGGGTGGTTCGCGCCGAGCCGCATCGCCGTGTCGATCGCCTCCACCGTGCCGACGCCTTCGTAGAGCGTGTAGATCGCCTCGTTGATCATCGGAAGCAGAATGCGGTTCACGATGAACGCCGGAAAATCCTCCGCCACCGTCGATGTCTTGCCGAGCGCCTTGATGAAGGCCTGCGCGGTGTTGAACGTGTCGTCGTCTGTCGCGATCCCCCGGATCACCTCGACCAGCTCCATCACCGGAACCGGGTTCATGAAGTGAATCCCGATGAAGCGCTCCGGCCGGTCCGTTGCCGCCGCCAGCCGCGTGATCGAGATCGAGGAAGTGTTGGTGGCGAAAATCGCTTCCGGTTTCGCCAGCGGCGACAGTTGCCCGAAGATCTTCGTCTTGACCGCTTCCTGCTCGGTCGCCGACTCGATGATGAGATCGCAATCTGCGAGTGCGTCGTAATCGGCCGCCGGTGCGATCCGTTCGAGGGCCTTCTTGCGCGCCTCCTCGGTGATGCGCCCCGACGCGACTTGCCGGGCCATGTTGCCGTTGACGGTGGCAAGGCCCGCCTGGATACGCTCCTCGGAGACGTCGTTGAGAAGCACGTCGAATCCGGAGAGCGCCGCCACATGGGCGATCCCGGTGCCCATCTGCCCGGCCCCGATGATACCAACCTTCTGTATGTTCGCTGCCATCCGCACGGTTCCCCGGCGCAATCGACCACCAGCGGGCCCAAAGTTCAAGCGGATTTGTGCAGCGCACCCAAAACGGTGGACATCCGTCCGCGTCCGGTTCCTGCCTCCTGCCCCCCTACAGCGCCTTCTCCAGCTCCGGCAGGGCCGTGAATATGTCTGCCACTAGGCCGTAATCCGCGACCTGGAAGATCGGCGCCTCGGGATCCTTGTTGATCGCCACGATCACCTTCGCGTCCTTGATGCCCGCCAGATGCTGGATCGCCCCGGAAATCCCGCAGGCGATGTAGAGCTGCGGCGCGACCACCTTGCCCGTCTGCCCGACCTGATAATCGTTCGGTGCATAGCCCGCATCGACGGCCGCGCGCGAGGCGCCGATTGCCGCGCCGAGCTTCTTCGCGACCGGCTCCAGATACTTCGTGAAGTTCTCGCCGGAAGCGAACGCCCGCCCGCCCGATACGATGACCCTTGCGGACGTCAGTTCCGGCCGGTCCGATTGCGACAGCGCCTCGCCCACGAACGCGGACCCGCCTGCATCGTCCGGTGCCGCCACTGTCTCCACCGGCGCATTGTTGTCCGACCCCGCCTCGGCAAATGCTGTCGCTCTGATCGTCAGCACGCGCTTGGCATCGTTCGACCTGACCGTCTGGATCGCGTTTCCCGCATAGATCGGACGCTCGAACGTGTCGGGCGCTATCACCTTCGTCACGTCGGACACCTGCATCACGTCGAGGAGCGCCGCGACGCGCGGCATCACGTTCTTGCCCGCCGTGGTTGCCGGCGCGACAAGTGCGTCATAGGCAGGCGCGAGCGATACGATCAGCGCCGCCATCGGTTCGGCAAGCTGATGCTTCAGCGCCGCGCTTTCCGCCAGCAGCACCTTGCGCACGCCGTCGAGTTTCGCCGCCGCCTCCGCCGCCGCCCTCGCCCCCTCCCCCGCGACAAGCACGTCCACCGGCGCGCCGAGCCGGGCCGCGGCCGTCAGCGCCCGCGCCGTCGCATCCTTCAGCGACGCATTGTCATGCTCGGCGATGAGAAGCGTGGTCATGACCCCATCCGATCGGCCCCACGCAAGCGGGGACCCAGCGCAGGATTCGCGCGAAGCGCCTTCCGTATGGATCCTCCCCCGTTTACGGGGGAGGGGAACCACGCGAAGCGTGGTGGAGGGGGCAGCCATGCGGTAAGCATCACAACACCCCCGCCTCGGTCTTCAGCTTCGCCACCAGCTCCGCCACCGAGCCCACCATCACGCCGCCCTTGCGCGGCGGCGGATCGGACGTCTTCAGCACCGTCAGCCGCGGCGCGATGTCGACGCCGTAATCGGCCGCGGTCTTTTCGTCGAGCGGCTTCTTCTTCGCCTTCATGATGTTCGGCAGCGATGCATAGCGCGGCGTGTTGAGGCGCAGGTCCGTCGTCACCACCGCCGGCAGGGAGAGCCGGATCGTCTGCAGCCCGCCGTCCACTTCGCGCGTCACTTTTACGCTGTCGCCGTCAGGCTCCACCTTCGAGGCAAACGTCCCCTGCGGCCACCCGAGCAGCGCCGCAAGCATCTGCCCGGTCTGGTTGGAATCGTCGTCGATCGCCTGCTTGCCGAGAATGACGAGCTGCGGCGCCTCCGCCACCGCAATTGCCCTGAGCAGCTTCGCCACCGCCAGCGGCTCGACCGTGCCCTCTGCCCTGACGAGAATCCCGCGGTCCGCACCCATCGCCAGCGCCGTGCGGATCGTCTCCTGCGCCTGCGCCGGGCCGATGGAGACCGCCACGACCTCCGTCGCCCTGCCGGCCTCCCTGAGCCTGAGCGCCTCCTCCACCGCGATCTCGTCGAACGGGTTCATCGACATCTTGACATTGGCAAGATCGACGCCCGAGCCGTCCGCCTTCACCCGAACCCGGACGTTGAAATCCACCACCCGCTTGACCGCCACGAGTATCTTCATGCGCTGCGCATCGCCGGCCGAAAATCGCGCCGGACCGTATCGGCACGATCCCGGTCAGTCAAACGTTCCCGGGGCAACTAAGCGTTCGCCCCCGGCACCCACAGGACGTCGCCCGCGCCCCGGTCGTTGGCAAAACGCGCCGCCACGAACAGGAAATCGGAGAGCCGGTTGATATAGCGCAGGGCCGGCCCGCTCACCCGTTCCGTCTCCGACAGCGCCACCATGTCCCGCTCCGCCCGCCGCGCCACCGTGCGCGCGAAATGAAGTGCCGCGGAGGCCCGTCCGCCGCCCGGCAGCACGAACGAGTTGAGCGGTGCGAGATGCGCGTTGAGCTTGTCGATCTCCTCTTCCAGCCGCTTCACCTGCGCGTCGCTGATCCTGAGCGGCGCATGCCCGGCAGAACCCTTCTCGCCGGGCGTCGCAAGGTCGGAGCCGAGATCGAAGAGATCGTTCTGGATGCGCCCGAGCATGAGATCGAGCTCCGCGTCGACCGGATCTAGCCGCGCCAGCCCCACCGCCGCGTTGGTTTCGTCCACCGAACCGATCGCGACGAAGCGGGGATCGGACTTGCGCCGGCGCTCGCCGCCGACCAGGCCGCTCTCGCCGTTGTCGCCTGTGCGCGTGTAGATCCTCGACAGCCTGACCATCCTCACCCGCGCGACGCGAAATAGAGCGCCGCCATGATAACGGCGATCGCCAGCAGTTGCAGCAGCACGCGCATCTGCATCAGCTTCTGCGAGCGCTCCGGCGAGCCGCCCTTCGCCATGTTGAAGACGCCGAGAAAAAGCACCGTCGCCACGGCGAGCACCGCGACCGGAATGAGAAGAAAGAGGAACGTCGACATGTGGATGCCTGGGGCGGACCGGGAGGATGAATGCCCGCGCCCTTATAGGCCATTTCGCTCCCGCTGCCACGCCTTGAGCGCCGCGCGGTGGAATGCCGCGCTCTCCGCGCTGAAGCAGCAGAATACGACCCGCGCGGGCATGCCCGGCTGCCTCACCGTCTCCGCCACCGTGCGCACGGCGATCTTCGCCGCCCGCTCCGCCGGGAAACCGTAGACGCCGGTCGAGATTGCCGGAAACGCAATCGACGCCACCGCGTGTTCCCGCGCGAGTTCGAGCGCCACGCGGTAGCAGCTTGCCAGAAGTGCGTCCTCGCCGGCATTGCCGCCCTTCCAGCGCGGCCCGACAGCGTGGATGACATAGCGCGCCGGCAGCCGGTAGCCGCGCGTGATCCGCGCCTCGCCCGTCGGGCAGCCGCCGAGCCTGCGGCACTCCTCCAGCAGCTCCGGGCCCGCCGCGCGGTGGATCGCGCCGTCCACCCCGCCGCCCCCCAGCAGGCTCTCGTTCGCGGCGTTCACGATAGCATCGACATGAAGCGTGGTGATGTCCGCCACCGCCACCTCCAGCCGCGTCCCACCGATCTGGACCGCGTCCGTCATTCGTCGCCCGTCATCCTCCGCCCGGTCACATGAACGCTGCCCGCAGATCGAGCGTTCCCCTGACCCCGATCGCATCGTAGTTCTCTTTGAGCCACTCTGTCGCGGCCAGATGCCCGGCCCGGTGCAGTTCCCGGAAAAAGCTCCAGCTCGTGTCGAGCTTGGTCGCCGCCGTGTAGCGGCGCAGCGCGTGACCGGCGTCGATGCGATGGAGCCGGTTGGTACGATAACGCGTTGGGTCGAGCCGGCTCTCCGCCATCAGCCGGTTGACGAAGTCGATTGCGCGGAACTCGCGCAGGAGCGAGGCATTGAACGTGATCTCGCTCATGCGCTCGACGATTGCGTGCGCTGTCCGCGGCACCTCCTTCCGCTCGATCGGGTTCACCTGCACGAGCAGGATGTCCTGCGTCTGCGGCATGTCGAACAGCGGGAAGAGCGGCGGATTCCCCATGAAACCGCCGTCCCAGTAGGCCTCGCCGCCGATCTCCACCGCCTGGAAGAGATAGGGCAGGCACGCCGAGGCGAGCAGCGCATCCTCGGTGATTTCCGCCCCCGAGAACACCTTGATCTTGCCGGTGCGCACGTTCGTTGCCGCGATGAAGAGCCGGAGATCGCGGCAGGCTCTCACCTTCTCGAAATCGATGAGGTCGGCGACGACTTCCTTCAGCGGATTGATGTTGAGCGGGTTGAAGCTGTAGGGTGAGGTGAAGCTGCGCAGGTTCGCCGCAAAATCGGCCGGATCGAATCCCGGCAGCTCCCAGAATGACAGGAACGGCTCGAGCAGCGAACGGGCACGGGTCATCACCCCGCCTTCGCGACTCACCGCATGCCAGAATTCGCTGAGCCGCTGCTGCGCGCCCTTGACGCCGCCGCGCACCATGCCGTCGGCCATGGCCACGGCGTTCATCGCCCCGGCGCTCGTGCCAGAAATCGCCTCGAACTTAACCCGCCCGTCGTCGAGCAGCCCGTCGATGACGCCCCACGTGAATGCCCCATGCGCCCCACCGCCCTGCAGCGCGAGGGAGAGTGTCTTTTGCGATGTCATGTCGATGCCCGCGAGCGCACGGCCTCAGCCCGCCGTCCACCCGCCATCGATCGACAGCAGCGCCCCGTTCACCTGCGCCGCATCGTCGGAGACGAGATAGGCCGCGAGCGCCGCCACCTGTTCCACGGTGACGAATTCCTTGGTCGGCTGCGCAGCGAGAATCACGTCGCGCTTCACCTGCTCCGCCGTCATTCCCCGCGATTTCATCTGATCCGGAATCTGTTTTTCCACCAGAGGCGTCCACACATAGCCGGGGCAGATCGCGTTGCACGTGATTTTCGCCGTCGCCGTCTCCAGCGCCACTGTCTTTGTCAGACCGGCGATGCCGTGCTTCGCCGCCACATAGGCGACCTTGTAGGGCGAGGCAACGAGCGCGTGCGCCGAAGCGATGTTGACGATCCGTCCCCAGCCCTTCGCCTTCATCTTGGGCAGCGCCGCGCGGATCGTGTGGAACGCCGCGGAAAGATTGATGGCAATGATCTGGTTCCACTTGTCGATCGGGAATTCCTCGATCGGTGCCACATGCTGGATGCCCGCATTGTTGACGAGCACGTCGATCGCACCGAAGGTTTTCTCCGCCTCGGCAACCATTGCCGCGATCTCGTCGGGCTTCGCCATGTCCGCCCCCGAGTAGGTGACCTGCACACCCTTCGCCGCAAGTTCCGCCTCGATCGCCTCGATGGCGGCCGCATCACCGAAGCCGTTGAGCACGACATTTGCGCCCTCGGCAGCGAAGCGGGTTGCAATGCCAAGCCCGATGCCGGATGTGGAGCCGGTGACAAGCGCCGTCTTGCCTTTCAATGACATGAGCAGTCTCCTCGCACGCTGGAACCGTCGCCGGCGGCGACCATAATCCCGCCCGCGCCCCGGCAAAAGCGGCCAGACGCCGCGTTGAGGCCCGAAGGAGGCTAGCCATGCTCGAATACGAAGTGACCGCCCGCCGCCGCGACGCCCATGGCAGCGTCGCGCTGTGCAAACAGGCGCAGATCGTTCTCGATACCGATGTCGCCGGACGCTCCGATGCCTTCAATCCGGCCGAGCTCTATCTCGCCGCCATTGCCGCCTGCATGATCAAGGGGATCGAGCGCGCCGCCCCGATGCTGAGGTTCGATTTCCGGGGCGTCGAGGTGAAGCTTCATGGCGCGCGGCAGGACAGCCCGCCGAAGATGGCCGCCGTCACCTACGAGCTGATCGTCGACACCGACGAGATCGACCGCCGGCTGGAGTTGCTCCACACCAATGTCCGCAAGTTCGGCACCATTTCCAACACCGTCGCTGCCGCCACCCGCCTCGAAGGCACGATCCGCCGCGCCAGGTGACTCCCCCGACGTCCCAGGTAATCCCACCTTGTCATCGCCCGGCTTGACCGGGGGACCCTCTCGACACGCATTGAATCGCATCGGCAGCGAACAGCCCAAAGCCGTCATGCCCGCCAAGCCGCGAAGCGGCACGAGCGGAGACCCATTTCGTTACAACACGGCAAGCTCGGCAGTGCGTTGGGACACCGTTGATCGCCCCTCCCGCCGACTGACCGATTGCCGGTTGCCTGCATTCCGGTTGCCTGCATTCCGATTGCCGCACCGCGCGCCGCCCTTTATGACCGGGCGCTCATGTCCCGCATCCAGGCCGATCTCCTGCTCGTCCTTGCCGCCGGCATCTGGGGGTTCGCGTATCTTTTCCAGAAGACGGCGATGGCCGACATCGGCCCGTTCGCCTTCGTCGCCGCGCGCGCGATCGTCGCCACCGCCGTTCTCGGCCTCATCGCGCGATTGGAGGCGCGGCGTGCACCCGTCGGGATGCCGGCCTCGCTGATCCGCACCGCAATCCTTGCGGGCGTTTTCTTCTTCCTCGCCGCGGCCTTGCAGCAGCACGGCCTCGTCACCGCGACCGTCACCAATACCGGCTTTCTCACCGCGCTTTATGTCGTCACCACGCCGCCGATGGCGTGGCTCGTTCTCCGCCGCAGACTCAATCCGATCGTGTGGCCGGCTGTCGCCCTTGCCTTCGTTGGAGTCTGGCTCCTCGGAGGGGGAAGTGTTGGCGGATTGAGCGCCGGCGACATGCTGGTGGCCGCCTCCGCGCTCGGCTGGAGCGCGCATCTTCTCGTCGTCAGCGGCGCCGCCGCGCATGGTCGCCCGATCGCCTTCACGGCCATCCAGTTCGCGACCGTTGCCCTTTGCGCCCTGCCCTTCGCAATCCTGTTCGAGCCGGTCGGTCTCCCTGCACTCGCCGCCGCTGCGCCGTCCATCCTCTTCGTTGGCGTGTTGTCGAGCGCGCTCACCTTCACCCTCCTCGCCGCCGCGCTCCGCCATACGCCCCCGGCGGAAGCCTCGATCCTCGTCAGCACCGAGGTCCTGTTCGCCGCCGCAGCCGGCGCCATCTTCCTCGGCGACCGGTTGACGCTGGTCGGATGGACGGGCGCCGCGCTTATGTTCGCGGCCACCCTGCTGGTCCAGGCCGGGCCCTGGCTCACGCGCGGCAGGGCGGAGCCCCAGCCCGTCGAACCCGCCATCCCGCGCGATTCCGGCGAAGACGCTTGACGCGGATGCCCGTATTATATAACCGATACGTTATAGAATTTACCGGTTATGCACAATGAATGCTGCCCGCCTCGACGCGACCTTCGCCGCCCTCGCCGATCCGACCCGCCGCGCCATTCTCGCGCGGCTTGCGCAAGGCGAGGCCTCCGTCACGGAACTGGCGAAACCCTTTTCGATCAGCCAGCCCGCCATCTCGAAACATCTGAAGATGCTGGAACGCGCCGGCCTCGTCTCGCGCGGTCGCGATGCGCAGCGCCGGCCCGTCCGTCTCGAGGCGCGCCCGCTCGCCGATGCGGACGCATGGCTGGAACGTTTCCGCGACATCTGGGAGGGCAACTATCGCCGCCTCGATGCGTTGCTGGAGGAGCTGCAACCGCGGAAGAAACGAGCGCCGGCGAAATCCGGAGAGAGAAGCAAAGGATAATCCGATGGCCGCGATGGAAAAGCTCCGGGTTGCCAAGCCCAGCGACACCGAGATCGTCGTCACGCGGAGCTTCGCGGCCACGCGCGAAATGCTCTTCGACTGCCACACGAAACCGGAGTTGGTGCGCCGCTGGCTGCTCGGTCCGGAAGGCTGGACCATGCCGGTCTGCGAGATCGACCTGCGCCCCGGCGGCAAATTCCGCTATGTCTGGAGCAAGCCCGGCAATCCCGATCTCCACATGAGCGGCGAGTTCCGCGAGATCGACCGGCCGAACCGCATCGTCCATGTCGAGCGCTTCGACGAGGACTGGGCGGGCGGCGAGGAGTCCGTCGTCACCACGGTCTTCGAGGAGAAGGCCGGCCGCACATTGATGACCATGACAATCCGCTTCTCGTCGAAGGAAGTGCGCGAGGCCGCCATGGCCACCGGCATGACCGATGGCATGAATGCGAGCTACGACCGCCTCGAGACGACCGTCCTCGCTGGCAAATAGGATTTCCTCCCCCGTTTACGGGGAGGGGGACCACGCGAAGCATGGTGGAGGGGGCAACGACAAACTCCGGTCGTCCCCGACCGCGTGCGCAAAGCGCATCGCGAGATCGGGACCCATCGCAAGACTCGCGCGAAGCGCTCGATATGATCCCCCGCGCGCGAGCGCGGCGGGTGGGTCCCCGCTCGCCTACTTGCAGAAAAGCCCCTTGCTCTTCCAGCGCGTGTTCCGCGCCGCGAGGTCGAGATGGAAGTGCTCCTCGTGGAAGGCGTCCGACCCCGGCCCGAGCACGGTGGTGAACGGCCCGCACGCGTCGGCGCGAATGGCAGCGAGAAACTTCGTGTCCGCCGCTTCCGCGTTCCCCCGCGGCCCGACCGCGATCCATTTTGCCGCCTTCCCCTGTCCCACCCGTAAGGCGGAAATGTCGATGGCATTGCCGAAAGCATGCTCGGAGAGCGGCGCGCCCTTGAGATTGTCGCGCGTGCGGCAGTGATAGGACGCCGCCACCCGCACCGCACTCACCCGCGCGCCGAAATGTTCCTCCGCCGCCGGCTGCACCACCTCCTCCATCCACCGCGCCAACGCATCGCCGACGCGGCAATCGAGCGTCGCCGCAGGCATGAGCGTCACGCGCGCATCACCCGACCCAATCGCCGCGAGCCGTATCGGTGCGAGGATTCCGCAGGCGCCTTCCCGGATCGAATCGAGCCCCTCGAAATGGGAGCCGAGCGAGGCGAGCCGCGGCAGGCAATAGGCGTCGTCCCGGGGCGCCGCGCGTTGCCCCTTGCGCATCGCGTTCTGCAACTCCGCCGGCAGGATCGGCGCGATGCTCGCAAGCTGCACCGGCCGCGGCCTCGGCATCGGCAGGCGCAGCAGGTCGTCGCCCGCCGCGAGCGCGCCGCGCAGTGCCTCCACGCGGTCGAGCCGGTCGCCGCGCGTGGAAAGCGCCACGCCACCCGGCTCCGCATAGGCCGACGCCGAATCCGGCAGCGACCCCGTCATCTCGTCTGAAAACTCCGGCTCCGCCTTGGCGGCATCGATGGGCGGCCGCTCCCGGGGGACTGGAACGTCGAGCCCGAGCACGGCCCCGGCCGGCCCCAGCACCGCCCCCGCCAGAATCGCCAGCGCTGCGAGCCGAACCCCCGTCACCCCGCCTCTGCCTCTGCTCCTCGTTTCCTCCCCCGTTTAACGGAGGGAGGGGGGGCCGCCGAAGGCGGTGGAGGGGGCAGCCTCCGCATACGAGTTGCCCTTCCACCCCGCCGGGTCTATCTCCGGACCATGCTGAACGTCCCGGAACCCCGCCACGCGCCGGACATCCGACTCAATCTGGCGCCCCGCCGCAAATCGGTGCCGGTGGATGTGGGCGGCATTGTGGTCGGCGGCGGCGCGCCGGTCGTCGTCCAGTCCATGACCAATACCGACACGGCCGACATCGAGGCAACCGTGGCGCAGGTTGCCGCCCTCGCCCGCGCCGGCTCGGAACTCGTCCGCATCACCGTGGACCGCGCCGAATCGGCCGCCGCCGTCCCGCATATCCGCGACCGGCTCGCCGCGATGAACGTCAATGTCCCACTCGTCGGGGACTTCCACTATATCGGCCACACGCTTCTGACCGAACATCCCGCCTGCGCCGAGGCGCTTGCGAAATACCGCATCAACCCCGGCAATGTCGGCTTCGGGCGCAAGAAGGACGCCCAGTTCGCGACCATGATCGAGATGGCGCTGCGCTACGGCAAGCCAGTCCGTATCGGCGTCAACTGGGGCTCGCTCGATCAGGCGCTGTTGACGCGCATGATGGACGAGAACGCGCGGCGCCCCGATCCCCGCCCCGCCAATGAGGTGCTGCGGGCCGCGATCGTCGAATCCGCCCTCCTCTCCGCTGCCCGCGCCGAAGAGCTCGGCCTTCCCCGCTCCCGCATGATTCTCTCCGCCAAGGTGAGCCAGGTGCAGGACCTGATTGCGGTCTATGCGGACTTGGCGTCGCGCTCCGACCACGCACTCCATCTCGGCCTCACCGAGGCGGGCATGGGCACCAAGGGCATCGTCGCCTCCTCCGCCGCGATGGCGATCCTGCTCCAGCAGGGCATCGGCGACACCATCCGCGTCTCGCTGACGCCCGAGCCCGGCGGCGACCGCACCCGCGAGGTCAAGGTCGCGCAAGAGCTGTTGCAGGTGATGGGCTTCCGGAATTTCGTGCCGGTCGTCGCCGCATGTCCGGGCTGCGGCCGCACCACCTCCACCGTGTTTCAGGAGCTCGCGAAGAAGATCGAGGACGACCTCGCCGCCAACATGCCGGAGTGGCGGAAGAAGTATCCGGGCGTGGAAAATCTCCACGTCGCAGTGATGGGCTGCATCGTCAACGGCCCCGGCGAGTCGAAGCAGGCCGACATCGGTATCTCGCTGCCGGGCACCGGCGAATCCCCCGCCGCCCCGGTCTTCATCGACGGAAAGAAGGCTGTGACTCTCCGCGGCCCCGCCATCGCCGCCGATTTTGAGCGGTTGGTGAAGGAGTATGTGGAGAAGAGGTGGGGCGGAGTCGCATAGCGAGGCAAGACCGGCCAACGACCACAATCGTCATTCCGGCGGAGGCCGGAATCCATATGGCTTCTCGGCAGCCGCCGCGCTTCGGCATGGACCCCAGCCTCCGCCGGGGTGACGAATGAGGGAATGCAAGAGACCGCGCGTGAGCGTGGTGAAGGGAGCGACAGCAGACTGCGAGCAGGAAGGGACGCCGATGCTGGGTCGGCGTCCCCTTCGGCCTCACTCCTCCTTGTAGAGGTACGCGCCGACCACCGTCGCCACCGGCACCTGGATCACGCCGACGATGATGCCGGTCCAGAGAATGCTGGCGGGAAGCAGGCCGGCGATCAGGAGAAAGAGGTTGGTCACCAGATAGCCGACCACCCACACCGCAAGTCCGGCGTAGATCGCCGTCGTCACGCCCGCGCCGAAGCGCGGCCGGATGCCGACATAGATCCACAGCGCGGCGAGCCCGAGCACCAGATTGAGGATGATCGCCATGACGATCGTCCCCGCGCTCTCGGTCATGGCCGGCTTTCCGAGCGCGGTCATCGCGTCCTGCCACTGCTGCGCGAGGATCACGCCGTTCAGGATGTAGTCGACAATGAACAGAATGATTCCGGCGACAATGCCGCCAAGGATCATTCGACCCCAGTTGATATTGCCCATGGAGAAAGTCCCCCGTTTTGCGGTCCGCATTTTAACGCGAGTCGCGCCGCCGCATCAGTAAGGAACCGTTCATGGTTAACGCCGGGGGGCCGGCCACGAAACGCACGGATTCCGCCAGAATCGCCCCGCGCGGGCCGAAGGGGGCGAGAAGCGCCAGCGCCGCTTCCGTCTCGTTTTGAAGCAATGCCCGGGTCCGCGCGCCGAGCGGCGAGTCCGCGTCCGCAAGGTCGTCCGCGAGCTGGAACGCCGCGCCGAACCGCGCGCCGAAATCCGCAAGCCGCGCCCGCTCGTCCGGGCTGGCGCGGCCGAGAACCGCGCCCGCCTCGCACGCGAAGCGGAACAACGCCCCGGTCTTCATCGCCTGCATCCGGCGGATTGCATCCCCGTCCTGCGTCTCCGCGGCAAGGTCGAGCATCTGCCCGCCTGCCATGCCGCCGACACCGGCCGCCCGCGCCAGCATCGCGACAAGCTCCGCGCGCACCGCCGGGTCGTGGTCCGTCGCCTCGTCCGCGAGCACATCGAAGGCAAGCGTCAGCAACGCGTCGCCCGCCAGAACCGCGGTCGCCTCGTCGAACGCGCGATGGAGGCTCGGCCGACCGCGCCGCATGTCGTCGTCGTCCATGGCAGGAAGGTCGTCATGCACCAGGCTGTAGCAATGCACCAGTTCGAGCGCCGCGCCGGCGCGCACGATGCCCTCCTCCTCCGCGCCCACCGCGCGCGCGCTTTCGATGAGGAGGAACGGACGCAGCCGCTTTCCGCCCCGAGCACCGCATAGCGCATCGCCGCGAGAAGCCGTTCCGGCCGCGCGATCTCGCCCGGAAACGGCGCCGCGCCGAGCAGGCGATCGAGCGTCGCCTCGATCCGCGCCCCGCAGTCGCCAAGACGGGTGGGAAAATCGGCGGCGTTCATCGTTTCGTCCGGCATTGAAAAACACAGCCACCGTTCCGCCGAATCCCGCCGCCGGTCAAGCCGCCCGGGCCGCTCGTTTGCGCGTCTCTGCGCCAGCCGGTATGCCGGTCGGCGATGAGCCTCACCGGTTTCTTCAATCTGCGCCGGTTCGGCGCCCGCGGGCGGGAAAGCCCGCTTCGCCGCGGCCTCCGGATCGCCGGCGCCGTCGCCATTGGGCTCGTCCTCGTACCGCTGATCCTCACCCCGCTCTATGCTGTCGTCCGTCCCATCTCGACGGTGATGATCGCCAGCTGGCTGACCGGCCAGTCGGTCGACCGGCGCTGGGTGAACCTCGACGACATCGCACCCGTCCTCCCGCGCACGGTCGTCACCGCCGAGGACTCCCGCTTTTGCAGCCATTTCGGCGTCGACTGGACGGCCGTCTCCGACGTGCTCGATCTCTCCGGCGGCACGCCGCGCGGCGCGAGCACCGTCACCATGCAGACGGTCAAGAACCTCTATCTCTGGCCGGCGCGGAGCTATCTCAGGAAGGCCCTCGAGGTCCTGCTCGCCTATTACGCCGACGCCGTGCTCGGCAAGCGCCGCGTGCTGGAGATCTATCTCAATGTCGCCGAATGGGGCCCGGGTATATTCGGCGTGGAGGCCGCCGCCCGCCGCTACTTCAACCGCTCGGCCGCCAACCTCGACGCACGCCAGGCGGCGCTTCTTGCCGCTGCCCTTCCCAATCCGCTCGTCCGCAACCCCGCCCGCCCCGACGCCCGTTTGCGCCAGCTTGCCAACACGCTCGCCGCCCGCGCCGCCCGCGCTGCCGCGGATACCTCTTGCCTCGTCCGCTGAGATATCGCGGCTGGCCAAGCCCGCCCCACTTGGGTATATAGCCGCGACCCCCGAAATCCGGCGTTTGTGCCAGGAGCAGAAAGATGGCCGTTCCCAAGAAGAAAACGTCGCGGATGAAGCGCGGCTTCCGCCGCTCCGCCGATGCGCTGAAGCGCCCGACCTATATCGAGGACAAGGATTCCGGCGAGCTGCGCCGGCCCCATCACATCGACCTCAAGACCGGCATGTACCGCGGCCGGCAGGTGCTGACGCCGAAAGGCGGCTGAGCGCTGCCGCTTTCGTCGAGAAAGGCCGGCCACGCCGGCCTTTTCACTATAGAGTGCGGCCCGCGCACCCCCGACGAAGGTAACAGGTTCGATGCTCAGGGCATTTCCCTTCACGATCTTCCCGCTGCTGGCCTACAACGCGCTCGTATTCCTCATCCCCGACGGGCTTCCCGACTGGTCCGCCGAGCAGCTCTCGATCGGCCTTTTCTCCGCCGAAAGACTGACGCTGACCGCCGGCGATGTGATGATCCTTGCCGGGCTCCTCTTCCTTCTGTTCGAGATGATGCGCGCCGCGTCCGTGAGCCGCGGTGCGGTTGCCAGCCATCTCGCCTCGGCGATCGTGCTTCTCGCCTACATCGGCGAGCTGCTCGTGATTCCCGAAGCGGCAACCGCCGCTTTCGCGGTGCTGACTGCGATCGCGCTCGTCGACCTCCTCGCCGGCATCTACATCAGCGCGCGCGTAGCCGCCCACGACGGCATCGGCGAACTCTAGCCGCTTCGGCGCGCGCAAGGTGGGCCGCCGGTGTGGCGCACGCTGCGCCGCATCCCGAAAAAATGTCGTCCGACTGTTGCACCGTCGCCACAAGGTTATTCAATGAAATCAAACAGTTACGGAGCGGGGTCGCCATGCGATTCCGTTCCCCGCGTTAACCATTCGATGTATGCTTTTTGCGGGAGCGGCACCAACACACAGCCTTGCCACTGACGGCTTGAGGCCGGTCGTCATGGGGCACGGGGGGCTGCAACGAGTAAAGTGGTACGGCCATGTTTGCGATTATCCCACTCACCGTCCTTCCGTTGATCGCCATCAACGTACTGGCGTTCTACAACATCCCGACCCTCGGACCCGATCCGCTGGCGTATCAGGTGGTCACCGTCAGCCTGATGTCGGGCGAGAGCCTGACGCTGGTACTGAGCGACGCGCTCATCGCTTTCGCGGTGCTCTGCCTCTTCTTCGAGGTGCTGCGTTCGTCGTCGAAGTCGATCGTCAACCACTTCCTGTCGGTCGTGGTGCTCGGCATTTACGCCGCCGAGTTCCTGATGGTTCCGGCCGCGGCAACGCCGCTGTTCTTCCAGCTCACGCTGATTTCGCTGTTCAGCGTGGTCGCTGGCTTCGGGATCAACATCAGGACTGCCGCGCGCGTCGCCTATTCGCGCGCCCACTGATACCCGCCCGTCGCAACGGGCCGCCCTGATTGGCAGGGGCAGCGCGGGAGTACCCCCGCGCTGCCTTCGCACGCGCGTTGCTGCACGGCTGGCGGAACACGCAAGACCGACGGTTTCCCGCCGGTCTAGCTCTTCTCCGACAGGCGCTTGACCTTTTCCTGCATTTCGTCGAGTTGCCGCTTCAGGCTGTCGAGATCGGTCGACGAGGCTTCCGGCGCAGAAGAGCCTGACGCGCGCGAAGGGGAGCCGCTGCGTCCACTGCTGAACGGCAGGAACATCCGCATTGCCTGCTCGAACATCTCCGTGTTCCGGCGCACATGCTCGTCGAGTCCGGCGAACGGGCCGACACCGAACGCCTGCGTCATCTGATTGCGGAATTTCTCCTGCTCGCGTGCGAGGGCATCGATCGAGAAGTCCAGATAGGTCGGCACCAGGTTCTGGAGGCTGTCGCCATAAAAGCGGATGAGCTGCCGGAGAAAAGTGACCGGCAGCAGGTTTGGCCCCTTGTTCTCCTGTTCGACGATGATCTGGGTGAGCACGGAACGGGTGATGTCGTCGCCGGTCTTCGCATCGACCACCAGGAAGTCCTCGCCGCGCTTCACCATTTCCGCAAGGTCGTCGAGCGTGACGTAGGTGGAGGTGCCGGTATTGTAGAGACGCCGGTTGGCGTACTTCTTTATGGTGGTCGGCTCTTTCGCCTCTTTCTCGGTATTCATTCCAGCCGCCTGATACTTCTTCCTCCGCTCGGCCAGCCGCCGTCCGATGGGATCGACTGCCACCGTCCGCCTGCCCAGCCAGGACAACGATACGGACTTTCCCTCGCGCTCGCCAATGAATTGTGCAACTGCAGGATGGAGGTCGGGAACGCTGCGCCGCCGACAGTCGCATTGACAGCCCTCGCCGATACCCCTCAATTCGGAACGAGGCCGAAGGTGCGGCCGGGCCGGCCGCAATCCGCCCCCAAAGAGGTCAACCATGCCCACAGCCGATATTGTCATAGCCAGTGCCGCGCGCACGCCGGTCGGTTCCTTCAACGGATCGCTCTCAACCGTCCCCGCGTCGGAACTTGGCGCGATTGCCATCAGGGCGGCGCTCGACCGGGCGAAAGTGCCCGCGGCCGATGTCGGCGAAGTCATAATGGGACAGATCCTGACGGCGGCCGCCGGGATGAACCCGGCGCGCCAGGCGGCCCTTGGGGCGGGCATTCCGATCGAATCCCCGGCCTGGGGCGTGAACCAGGTCTGCGGCTCGGGCCTGCGTGCCGTGGCGCTCGGGTCCCAGCTCGTCGCCGACGGCACCGCGGCCGTTGTCGTCGCTGGCGGACAGGAATCGATGAGCTTGTCGCCGCATGCCGCGCATCTGCGTTCCGGCGTGAAGATGGGCGACTACAAGATGATCGACACCATGATCAAGGACGGACTCTGGGACGCCTTCAACGGCTACCACATGGGCAACACTGCGGAGAACGTCGCCCGCCAGTGGCAGATCACCCGCGAAGCGCAGGACAGGTTCGCGGTGGCCTCGCAGAACAAGGCGGAGGCGGCGAAGAAGGCGGGAAAATTCAAGGACGAGATCGTGCCGGTCACCGTCGCCACGAAGAAGGGCGACATCGTGGTTGCCGAGGACGAGTACATTCGCGAAGGCGTCACCTACGACTCCATCGCCAAGCTGAAGCCCGCTTTCGAGAAGGACGGTACCGTGACCGCCGGCAACGCCTCCGGCATCAACGACGGCGCCGCCGCGGTGGTTCTGATGACGGCCGCCGAGGCCAGGAGGCGCGGCGTCGAGCCGATGGCGCGCATCGCTTCATGGGCGAGCGTCGGCGTCGATCCGAAGATCATGGGCACCGGGCCGATCCCCGCGTCGCGAAAGGCTTTGGAGCTGGCCGGCTGGAAAACCGTCGACCTCGATCTCATCGAGGCGAACGAAGCCTTCGCGGCGCAAGCCTGTGCGGTCAACAAGGACATGGGCTGGGACGATGCCCGCGTGAACGTCAATGGCGGCGCCATCGCCATCGGGCATCCGATCGGCGCGTCCGGCGCCCGCATCCTGACGACGCTGCTCTACGAATTGAGGCGGCGCGATCTCCACCGCGGACTCGCCACGCTCTGCATCGGCGGCGGCATGGGCATCGCAATGTGCGTGGAGCGCTGAGCGGCTTCGGAAAAAAGCAGGGGAGGGCATCCATGGCACGTGTAGCGCTGGTGACGGGGGGGACGCGCGGCATCGGCCACGCGATCGCCAAACGGCTGAAGGAAAACGGCTTTCTGGTTGCCGCCGGTTATGCCGGCAACGAGGAAGCCGCACAGGCCACCGCGAAGGAACTCGGCGTGATGGTGGTCAAGGGCAATGTCGGCCGCTTTGAGGATTGCCGGCGTGCGGTCGCCGAAGTGGAGGCGAAGTTGGGGCCGATCGACGTGCTCGTCAACAATGCCGGCATCACGCGCGACGCCATGCTTCACAAGATGACGCCGGAGCAGTGGAACGAGGTCATCTATGTGAACCTCGCCTCGCTCTACAACATGTGCCGGCAGGTGATCGAGGGCATGCGCGAGCGCGGCTACGGGCGCATCATCAACATCTCCTCGATCAACGGCCAGAAAGGCCAGATGGGCCAGACGAACTACTCCGCCGCGAAAGCGGGCGTGATCGGCTTCACCAAGGCCCTCGCACTCGAAAGCGCCAGGAAAGGCATCACCGTCAACTGCATCGCCCCGGGCTACACGGATACCGAGATGGTGACGGCCGTTCCGCCGAAAATCCTGGAGACTATCGTCGGCCAGATCCCGATGGGACGACTCGGCAAGGCAGAGGAAATTGCCGGGCTCGTTGCCTACCTTGCGCTTGACGAGGCGAGCTTCATCACCGGCGCCGTCATCCCGATCAACGGCGGACAATACATGGCCTGAGCGGCGGCCTCATTTCCACTGCGCGTGGAAGTGGTGCACCGGGCCGCGACCGCTGCCTACCGCGAGCCGATCGCTCGCTGCAATCGCGTCGGTGAGGTACGCCTTTGCCTTCCGCACCGCTTCTTCGAGGGGATGGCGGGGCAGCAGCGCGGCAATGGCAGACGAGAGCGTACAGCCCGTGCCGTGCGTGTTCTGCGTGGCAAGGCGTGGCGCGTTGAGGCGCACAATTCCGGTCCCGTCGAAAAGAATGTCGGTACTCTCCGGCCCGTCGAGATGCCCGCCCTTGAGGAGCACGGCGGCCGGTCCGAGCTTGTGGAGAGCGCGCGCCGCCTCCTCCATCTCGTCCGCCGCGATCGCCGTTCGTCCGGCCAGCACCGCACCCTCGGGAAGGTTGGGCGTTATCACTTCCGCCAGCGGTACCAGCTTCTCCCGCAGCGCCACGACCGCCTCGTCGGAGACGAGCCGGTCGCCGCTCTTGGCGACCGTCACCGGATCGAGAACGATGTGACGCGCGCCGTGATGGCGCAGGCGATCGGCAACGGCAGCCGCCGTTTCTGCCGTCCCCACCATGCCGATCTTCACGGCGTCGACACGCACATCGTCGAACACGGCATCGATCTGCCGGGCGACGAAATCGGGATCGACGGTCTGAACCGCCCGCACGCCCGTCGTGTTCTGCGCGACCAGCGCAGTCACCGCCGACATCCCGTAGGCGCCGAGCGCCGAGAAGGTTTTGAGGTCGGCCTGAATGCCGGCACCGCCGCTGGGATCGGTCCCCGCGATCGTGAGCACGTTCGGAGGCACCGGCCGGTCGACCGCCGAGCGCAGCGCCGCCGCCGCCCTCTCCGGATCGGCAGCGGCACAGATCGCCGAGACCGCTGCGATCCCGTCCGCTCCGGCCGCCATGACCGCACCCGCATGCCGCGCGTCGATCCCCCCGATGGCGACGATCGGCAGCCGCGTCCGCTCGCGACAAATGCACAGACCCCGGATACCGAGCGGCCTGCCCGCGTCCGGCTTGGTCGCCGTCGCGAACACCGGGCCGAAGCCGATATAGTCGACCGACTGCGGAACCTTGGAAAGCTGCGCGATGTCCGTCACCGACCATCCGATGACGGCATCCGCCCCGAGGAGCCGGCGCGCACGGTCCGGATCGCCGTCGTCCTGTCCGAGATGCACGCCGGCCGCGCTTACCTGGAGTGCCACCTCCGGCCGGTCGTTGACGATGAGCGGCACCCCGGAGGGCGCCAGCAGCGCCTGAAGCGCGGCCGCCGTTTCGGCAAGCGCCGCGTCGCTGGCGGTCTTGTCGCGAAGCTGGACCGCGGTGACGCCGCCGCGCACCGCCGCAGCGACCGTCGCCAGAAGGCCGCGGCCCTGCGTCAGTGCCGGATCGGTGACCAGCATCAGGCGAAGATCGAGACGCCGGCCGCTCATGTCGCCCTCATGCGGGACTGGAGTGTCGCGTCATCGAGCCGGTAGAGCGCGTCGCGCAACTCCGTTTCGAAGCTGCCCGGCCCTCCTCCGCCCCTTTCCGCCGCGAGCTCGGCCGCAACGCCGAGCGAGGCGAGCGCCGCCACGGATGCATCGAAAGCTGCAAGACCGGCGCCGAGAAATGCGCCTGTAAGGGCCGTTGCCACGCATCCGGTTCCGGTAACGCGCGTGAGCAGCACGTGACCGTTGGCGAGCGAGACGACGCGGTCGCCGTCGGTCACGTGGTCGATGGCACCGGTGACGGCGACGACGGTACCGAACCGGCGGGCCAGCGCCCGTGCCGCGTCGCGCGCCGCGTCGCTGCTGTCGGTCGCATCCACGCCCCTTCCGGCCGCGCCGCCGCCCGCGAGCGCCAGCACCTCGGACGCATTCCCCCGGATCGCCGCCGGCTTCAGGGCCGCGAGCCGTGCCGCCGCCTGTTGCCGGAACGGCGTCGCGCCCGCCGCGACCGGATCGAGCACCCAGGGCACGCCCGCTTCGACTGCAGCCCGCGCCGCGCCTTCCATCGCGGAAAGCCAGGGCGACGACAGCGTACCGATGTTGATCACCAGCGCCTGGGCCATGCGGGCGAAGCCCGGCGCCTCCTCCGGCGCATGCACCATCGCCGGCGACGCGCCGATCGCAAGCAACGCGTTCGCCGTCGAGTTCATGACGACGTAATTGGTGATGTTGTGAATGAGCGGCGCGCGGCTCCTCAGCCGCGCAATGGCATCGACGGCGATCGGCATGCGGTCTCCTTCGCCAGGCGAAGGGCGCGTCGCGTCGTCGGAATTGGCCTTTTCGGAGCTTCCGCTTTCATGACGGTTCCCTGCGCTGGCATTACCCAGATCAGGTTCGATGGGTTTGATCTCAGCCCGCCGTGAGGCGAGCACCCCATGTCACGAACCGAGGGATAGCCCGCGCGGAACGCTTGTCAAGCCTGCCGCATCACGCCGCCGTCGCCTCGATGGCCAGCGCGTGGACGCCGCCGGCGAGCTCGGCCGCCAGCGCCGCGTTGATCATGCGGTGTACCTCGATCCGGCTCTTTCCGCGGAAGGCCGCGGCGGCGATCCGGACGCGAAAATGCGTCTCCCCGCCCTCCCGCCAGCCGGCATGCCCCTTGTGGTGGGCCGACTCGTCCACCACTTCTAGGCTGACCGGCCGGAAAGCCCTGGTTAAGGTCTCGGTGATCCTCTCTTTGGCGGTCATCTCGGTTCCTGCGGGCTGTGGCGCGACAGTGCCTTGCCGCTCGCCCGAGGGCCTAGCATAATCGCCATATGAAGCTGGATTCCAAGTACTTCGACCGCATCCGGATCAAGCCCGACGGCGAGACGGTTTTTTCCGCCCCCGCATGCGAATGGCCGGGATGCGGTCGCCCTGGGGGGTTCCGCGCGCCGAAGGGAAGGATGCGCGAAGGCGAGTATTTCAACTACTGCCTCGACCATGTCCGCGATTACAACAAGTCCTACAACTACTTCGCAGGCATGGACGACGAGGATGTCGCCGCCTACCAGAAGGACTCGACCGTCGGTCACCGGCCGACCTGGACCATGGGCGTCAATGCCTGGGGCGAGAGGCGCCATCGCGCGCGGTCCTGGCGCGGGCGCGACTGGACCGCGGGCTTCGACGACACGTTCGGCGTCTTCGGAAGCGCGTCGCACCGCCCGCCTCCGGACCCGGAGGAGCCCCGGCGCATTCTGAAGAACATGGAGCGCCGCTCATTCGCGGCACTCGACCTGGAAGGACACGAGACGAGCCGCGACATCAAGTCCCGTTTCAAGGAACTGGTGAAGCGGCTGCACCCCGACGCCAATGGAGGCGACCGCAGCTCCGAAGACAAGCTGCGCGAGATCATCCAGGCGTACAACTATCTCAAGGCGGCCGGCTTTTGCTGATTCGCCGCCCGCCGGCCGCCGGATGCCGGCGACTCACCGGAAAATCCAGCACCCTGCCGTGGAGGCACGATGACGACTGTAGTTGAAGAACGGCCGGGCCTGCCGGACATGAAGGTTTCCGTCCGCCAGCTCTTCGGGATCGATTCCGATCTCGAGGTCCCCGCCTATTCCGCGCCCGACGACCACGTCCCCGACGTCGACAACGACTACGTTTTCGACCCGGAGACCACGCTGGCGATCCTGGCCGGTTTTGCGAAGAACCGCCGCGTGATGGTCACCGGCTATCATGGTACCGGCAAGTCCACCCACATCGAGCAGGTGGCGGCGCGGCTCAATTGGCCGTGCGTGCGCGTCAATCTCGACAGCCACATCAGCCGAATCGATCTGATTGGCAAGGACGCCATCGTCATCAGGGACGGCAGCCAGGTCACCGAGTTTCGCGAGGGCATCCTGCCCTGGGCGCTGCAGACCAATACGGCGCTCGTCTTCGACGAATACGACGCCGGCCGTCCGGACGTCATGTTCGTCATTCAGCGCGTGCTGGAATCTTCAGGCCGCCTGACGCTGCTCGACCAGAACAAGGTGATCCGGCCGCATCCGAGCTTCCGGCTGTTCGCGACCGCGAACACCGTCGGCCTCGGCGATACCTCCGGCCTCTATCACGGCACCCAGCAGATCAACCAGGGTCAGATGGATCGCTGGTCGATCGTCGTCACGCTCAACTATCTGCCGCACGACCGCGAGGTCGCCATTGTCGCTGCCAAGGCGCCGGGCTTCCGCGACGCCAAGGGACTTGCGGTAATCGGCAAGATGGTGCGCGTTGCCGACATGACACGCAACGCCTTCATGAACGGCGACATCTCGACCGTCATGAGCCCGCGCACCGTCATCACCTGGGCCGAGAACGCCGAGATTTTCGGCGACGTCGGCTTCGCGTTCCGGGTCACCTTCCTGAACAAGTGCGACGAGACGGAGCGCGGCACAGTAGCGGAGTTCTACCAGCGCGCGTTCGGCGTCGAGCTCCCCGAGTCGACGGCGAACATCGTGATGTCGTGAGGGTCGCGGATCGAGATGGCGCCCGGAAACGACAACCGGAGCAGAACGGAACGCCCCGCTGAACCCTTCAAGCGGGCGCTGGCCTCCTGCGTACGCGCCATTGCCGGCGATCCCGAGGTGGAGGTGAATTTCGCCGCGGATCGGCCGGGCGTGGCCGCGCACCGTGTACGACTCCCCGAGCTTCCCCGCAAGCCGACGCGCCGCGATCTCATGGTTTCCCGCGGCCTCGGCGATTCGCTCGCGCTTCGTCTCGCCTGCCACGATCCGGCAGTCCATCGCGCCCATTCGCCGGAAGGCAAGAACGCCCGTGCCGTTTACGACGCCGCCGAGCAGGCGCGCGTCGAGGCGGTCGGCGCGCTGCGCATGGACGGCGTCGCCGGCAACCTCGCAGCCATGCTCGAGGACCGCTACCATCGCGGCAACTACCACGAGATCACCGACCGCGCCGACGCGCCGCTCGAGGACGCCGTGGCGCTCCTGGTTCGCGAGCGCCTGACCGGCGCGCCGCCGCCGGCTTCCGCCCGGAAGATCGTCGACCTCTGGCGCGATTGGATCGAGGAGAAGGCGGGCGGCCAGATATCGCGTCTGGCCGCGGCTCTCAACGATCAGGATCTCTTCGCCGACAAGATGCGGGACGTCATTGCCTCGCTCGACATGGCGGACGAGCTCGGCAACGAGCCGGACGACGAGTCGGAGGAGGGCGACGAAGGCGACGAGGCGCCCGACGATTCGGACGGCCGCGCCGAGCAGACCGACGCCGCCGATTCGATGGCGGCCGACGACGTTGAAGCATCGGGGGCCGACAGCGAGGCCGGCGACAGCGAAGCCGGCGAAACCGAGGTCGAGGAGATCGGCGACGATGAGGCGGCCGATGCCGCCGACAAGGGCGAGGCGCGCCGCCTCGACCTCCCTTTCAGCAATCTGCCGCCGGTCAACGACTACCGCGCCTACACGACGCGCTTCGACGAGATCGTGAAGGCGGAGGAGCTTTGCGAGCCCGCCGAGCTCGACCGTCTGCGCGGATTCCTCGACAAGCAACTCGCCCCCCTGCAGGGCGCGGTCGCGCGCCTCGCGAACCGCCTCCAGCGCCGCCTGATGGCGCAGCAGAGCCGCGCCTGGGATTTCGACCTGGAGGAAGGCGTGCTCGACGCCGCACGCCTGTCGCGCGTCATCGTCGATCCGCTGCATCCGCTGTCCTTCAAGATGGAGCGCGACACCAACTTCCGCGACACGGTCGTCACGCTTCTCCTCGACAATTCCGGCTCCATGCGCGGCCGACCGATCACGGTCGCGGCTACCTGCGCCGACATTCTCGCCCGCACGCTGGAGCGCTGCGGCGTCAAGGTCGAGATTCTCGGCTTCACCACGCGCGCCTGGAAAGGCGGGCAGTCGCGCGAGGCCTGGCTCCAGTCGGGCAAGCCGCCGACGCCCGGCCGCCTCAACGACCTGCGTCATATCGTGTACAAGGCGGCCGACGCGCCCTGGCGCCGCTCGCGGCGCAATCTCGGCCTGATGATGCGCGAGGGTCTGCTCAAGGAGAACATCGACGGGGAGGCGCTCGCCTGGGCGCATGCGCGCCTGCTCGTGCGCCCCGAGCAGCGCAAGATACTGATGATGATCTCCGACGGAGCCCCGGTCGACGATTCCACGCTGTCCGTCAATGCCGGCAACTACCTTGAGCGGCATCTGCGCTACGTCATCGAGGAGATCGAGACCCGCTCGCCGGTGGAGCTGATCGCGATCGGCATCGGCCATGACGTGACGCGCTACTACCGCCGCGCCGTGACGATTGTCGACGCCGAGGAACTGGCGGGCGCGATGACCGAAAAGCTCGCCGAGCTGTTCAGCGAGAACCCGGAACCGGTTCCCCTGCATCGTCCGGCAAGACGCCGCAGCGTCGCCGCGCGATGAGAACGCTGCCGCGTTTCCCTGCCGCTGCCGCTTTTCTTCTCGTAGCTCTGCTTGCCGCGCCCGCACTGGCTGACTCCTCGCGCGCCATCGAGGTGTCGGCGCGGGCGTTCGACCGGTTCGCGCTCACGGGCGAGGAAACCGGATTCGGCGAGCTGGAATTTCGCGGCGGCCTGGTTCTGTCCTCCCCCGACCGGGATTTCGGCGCGCTGTCCGGCCTCGCCGTCGATCGCGACGGATCGCTCCTCGCGGTCGCCGACAACGGTTTCTGGTTCTCCGCCCGCCTTGTCGAGAAGGACGGCGCATTGACCGGCATCGGGGATGCGCGGCTTGCGCCGATTCTCGACGCCAGGGGCAATCCGCGCAGAACCAAGCGCGCAGCAGACGCGGAAGGCCTCCGCGTGACCGTGGCAAACGGCAAATCTACTGCAATCGTCGTGTTCGAGCAGGCACGCGAGGTCAGCCGGTTTTCACTGGACGACGGGCTTGCCGCGGCCGTGGCGAAGCCCATGAAACTCCCCGACTCCGCCCGCAACTTGCGCTCCACGCGCGGCTTCGAGACCGTCGCCCTCGCCCCCCGGGCGAGCGCCCTCGACGGCGCCATCGTGATCGTCGCCGAACACGCGCTCGACGCGGACGGCAACCATCGGGGCTGGATAGTCGGAGGTCCGCGCGCCGGCACCTTCTCGATCCGCCGCCTCGGCGATTTCGACATTACGGACGGCGAATTCCTCCCCGACGGCGACCTGGTGATTCTGGAGCGGCTGTTCAGCATGACCGAGGGCGTGGGCGTTCGAATCCGCCGCATCCCCGCGGACCGGATCGCCCCTGGCAAAACGGCGGACGGTCCGGTGATCATGACGGCCGGACTGGAATCGCACCGCATCGACAACATGGAGGGTCTGTCGATCCGCCGTGAGGCGGACGGCAGCCTGTCGGTCTTCATTGTGTCGGACGACAACCAGTCGTTCGTTCAGCAGACCTTGCTGCTGAAGTTCTCCTGGCCGGCACACCGGACGCACTAGCGAAGCTAGGATGCCGCCGGCTGTTTCTTCTCGATCTGCCGCTTGAGGCGGCGGGCGCGGAGCGAAAGCGCGCGGTCCGGGGTTGTCGTCAGGAATGCGTCGAGGCCGCCGCGATGCTCAACCGTTCGCAAGGCATGTGAGCTGATCCTCAGTCGGATGGAGCGCCCGAGCGCTTCGCTCATCAGCGTCACTGCGGAAAGATTGGGCAGCCAGCGCCGCCGCGTCTTGTTGTTCGCATGGCTGACACTGTTGCCAGTATGCACCGCTTTGCCCGTCAATTCACAACGGCGAGCCATGGAAATGCCCTTTGGGCTCGGCGAGCCCGACTGAATTGGTGACGCATTCTCTTGGGAAGCGCGCGGTTTCTATAGGGATGGGGGATATCGCCGTCAAGCCGTGGAATTGCCCAAAAACCGAGGTAACCGGGTTCCTTCAGCGGCTGACGAAGGCCTGAAAATAGCTTAAATATCTGTGTCTTCGGTGGAACTTGTCCGCCGTTGCTGGAGTTGAGAGAAGCGGCGGTTTTGCCCGCCGCAGGGGACGACGAGTGACGAGCGAGACTTCCGCGTTCCGAAACCTCCGCAGGGTTCGCACCATGACCGGTCTCCTCGCCGGTCTGGTGCTCGGCGGCTTTTCGGCCGACGCCGGTGCGGTCGAGACCGGCACGTTCTCGGCAACCTATTCCATCTCCATCGCCGGAATCCCCATCGGCAAGGCCGCCGCGGAGTCGCGTTTCAACGGACGGCAGTACACGCTGACGATCAACGGCTTCACCAGCGGCGTCAGCCGACTGGTGTCCGACGCCTCGGCGAATCTTGCAAGCAACGGTTCGATCTACGGCAGCCGCGTGCTGCCTGTCTCCTATCGCCTGAATACCGTCGACGGGGGCAATGTCTCCACCATCGAGATGCGCATGAATGGCGGCACGGTCACCGCTGTGAAGGCCGTGCCGGAACCGAGGGAGGCGCCGGACCGTGTGCCCCTGAACGGAAGCGACAAGCAGAATGTCGTCGATCCGCTGAGCGCGCTGATACTGCCGGCCCCCGGCGTGGCAAACATGACTGCCGAACAGGCATGCGACCGCACGGTCCGCGTCTTCGACGGCTGGCAGCGCTTCGACGTGCGCCTCTCCTACAAGCGCCAGCGCCAGATCGACGGTCCGGAGGGTTCGTATTCGGGCCCGGTCTATGTTTGCAGCGCGCGCTTCATTCCCGTCGCCGGCCACGTCCCCAGGCGCGTCAAGGCTCTGGCCAACAACAAGAGCATCGAGATTTGGCTCGCGCCGATCGCGGACATGTCGCTGTTGGTGCCCTACAGCATCCAGCTCAACATCCCGCTCGGAACGCTGGTGGTTCGCGCCAACCGACTGACATTCGGCTCATCCGAACGCGCCGCCGCCGAATAGGAAAGAGCAGCGGTCTTGTCCTCCGACCCACACGGCTGCGGCACCGCCGGCATCGCCCGCTCTTTACGGCGACCGCTGCATTCGAACGATTCCATCCACATTCTGGAAGCCGCCGCGGGGGTGGCCTCCCGGTGCGGCATGCCCATCTTGTGGTGAACGGAAAGCGAAGCAGGGCGAGTCGGTGATTCGGGCCGGTTTTGTTCGAGACTCGTTCCGCGAGTTAAGCCTGACGGATTGCGTCGGCCGCCGGACGTCGGAAACATTCTCTTTGCCGCGTGCCGGCGCACGTGGCGGGGCAGGTTAAGACATGAGCCTCACCGAACGCGCAGCGCCCGCGCGCAACGTCGTCGCGGTGCTGGGGCCGACCAACACCGGCAAGACCCATCTCGCCATCGAGCGCATGCTCGGGCATGCCTCGGGCGTGATCGGCCTACCGCTGCGCCTGCTCGCCCGGGAGGTCTACAACCGCATCGCCGGCCGCGTCGGGCCCGAAGCGGTGGCGCTGATTACCGGCGAGGAGAAGATCGTCCCGGCCAATCCGCGCTATCGTGTCTGCACCGTCGAGGCGCTTCCCGCCGAGGTGGACGCCGATTTCCTTGCAATCGACGAGATACAACTCGCCGCAGACCTCGAGCGCGGCCACGTTTTCACCGACCGGATGCTCAACCTGCGCGGGCGCCACGAGACGCTGCTGCTCGGGGCGGCAACCATGCGTGGTATCGTCGAGAAGCTGATCCGCGGCGTGAACGTGGTGACGCGGCCGCGCATGTCGGTGCTGTCCTATTCCGGATCGAAGAAGATCACCCGCCTGCCCCGCCGGTCGGCGGTTGTCGCGTTTTCCGCCGATGAGGTCTACGCCATCGGCGAGTTGATCCGCCGCCAGCGCGGCGGCGCCGCAGTCGTGCTCGGTGCGCTTTCGCCCCGCACGCGCAACGCACAGGTGGAGCTGTTCCAGTCCGGCGACGTCGATTTCATCGTCGCCACCGACGCAATCGGCATGGGACTCAATCTCGATCTCGATCACGTCGCCTTTGCGTCCGACCGCAAATTCGATGGCTACCAGTTCCGGCGGCTGACCCCGGCCGAATTCGGTCAGGTGGCAGGCCGCGCCGGACGGCATTTGCGCGACGGCACTTTCGGCGAGACGAGTCGCGTGGATCCCTTCGACGACGATCTGGTCGACGCGCTCGAGAACCACCGTTTCGACGCGGTCAAGACCGTGCAGTGGCGCAACCGCGACCTCGACTATTCCTCGCTCGATGCGCTCCGCGACAGCCTCGACCGTGCTCCGACCGCCGAGGGGCTGGTCAAGGCGCCCCCGGCGGAAGACGTCGGCGTTCTCGAGATTGCGCTGCGCGACCCCGCCACGCGCGGGCTTGCCGATCGCCACGAACGCGTCGCACTTTTGTGGGAGGTGTGCCAGGTACCCGACTACCGGCGGATCGCGCCCGCCAACCACGCCGAACTTGTCCTGACCATGTTCGGGCAGCTCGCACGGCACGGCACGATTCTGGAAGACTGGTTCGCCGCCCAGGTCGCCCATGCGGATCGCACCGATGGCGATATTGACACGCTTGCCAACCGCATTGCTCATATCCGCACATGGACCTTCGCCGCGAACCGGCCGCGATGGCTCGCCGATCCCGTGCATTGGCAGGAACGGACGCGGGCGATCGAGGATCGCCTCTCCGACGCGCTGCATGAACGCCTCACGCAGCGATTCGTCGACCGGCGCACCAGCGTCCTGATGAGGCGGTTGCGGGAAAGCGCGATGCTCGATGCCGAGGTAACCGCGACTGGCGACGTTCTCGTCGAAGGGCAACATGTCGGCCAGCTTCAGGGCTTCCGCTTCGCGCCCGATCCCGGCGCGGTCGGCCCCGACGGCAAGGCGCTCCGCGCTGCTGCCCAGAAGTCGCTGGCCGGCGAAATAGAGCGCCGGGCGGAACGCCTGGCCGCCGCGCCCAATGCCGATTTCATCCTTTCGACCGACGGCGTGGTTCGCTGGCAGGGCGACACGGTTGCCCGACTGGCGGCTTCCGACGATCCGCTGAAGCCGCGCGTCATCGTGCTCGCCGACGAGATGTTGACCGGGATGCTCCGCGATCGGGTACAGGCGCGCCTCGATCTGTGGCTTGCGGACCACGCAAAAACCTTGCTGAAGCCGTTGTTCGACCTGCGCGCCGCCGAGGATCTCCCGCCCGCCGCACGCGGGCTCGCATTCCGGATCGTCGAGAATTTCGGCGTGCTGGAGCGCAACGAGGTCGCCGACGAGGTGCGCGCGCTCGATCAGCCGATGCGCGCCGGGCTGCGCCGCCTCGGCGTGCGCTTCGGGGCCTATCACGTCTACATCCCGCCATTGTTGAAGCCGGCGCCGAGCCAGTTGTTGGCGCTTCTTTGGGCGATCGCCAACGGCGATCCCGAAACGCCCGGGGTTGCAGAGCTGCCACGCCTTTCCGCATCCGGGCGTACGACCATGCCGGTCGACCCGGCGTTCCCCGGCGCGCTCTACCGCACCGTCGGCTTCAAGGTCGCGGGCCACCGCGCGGTGCGCATCGATATACTCGAACGGCTCGCCGACCTGATCCGCCCGTTGCTCGCCTGGCGGGCGACCGCCGAAAGTCCCGCGCCGCCGGAAGGCGCCGTCCCCGGGGGCGGCTTCACGGTCACCGTCGCAATGACATCGCTGCTCGGCTGCTCCGGCGCGGAGTTCGGTTCGATCCTTCAGGCGCTCGGCTATCGTGTCGAGCGCCGGCCGCTGCCGCCGAAGGAGGCTCCCGCCGCCGAAGCGCAGGCGGGCGGCCCTGAGACCTCTGCAGACGCCGACGCCCCGCCACCCGTTTCCGGGGCGCCGATCGATGCCGCCGCCGAGGCAACGGCGGCGCCCGCGCCAGACCCGCGATTCATCGAGATCTGGCGCCCAAGCGGTGCCGGCCGCAGGGCACACCGCGACCGGAGAGATCGACGCCCAAGACACGCGCCGCAGGCCGCGCGAACAGACGGCGGTGCGACGCCGGTCGCGGCAATGGCGCCCGGCGTCGCCCCGGGCGTGCCGTCGCCCGGCGAAAGAATGGAACGGCCCGCGCGCAAGCCTGTCCGCCGCCCGGATCGCAGCCGCGACGAGAGGAAGGACCGGGGCCGCGGTGCGCCGGCGCACAACACGAAGCGGCCGGAACGCCCGGTCGACCCCGACTCGCCTTTCGCCGCTCTCGCCGCGCTGAAATCGCAGCTCGAGAGCCAGGGCAGGAAGTGAAGACGACAGCCGGCAACCCATTCGGAGACTGGCGCCAGCGCATCGACAAATGGCTCTGGCATGCACGGCTGGCGCGCACCCGAAGCGCGGCGCAGGCCATCGCGGTCTCCGGGCGGGTGCGCATCAACAGGATCAGGAACGACTCCGCCGCGCACCCCGTGCGGCAGGGCGACGTCCTGACGATCGTCGGCAACGGCCGCGTGCGCGTGTTGCGCGTGCGCGCCATGGCCGAGCGCCGGGTCTCGCCCGCCGAAGCGCTGGAGCTCTATGAGGAACTGGCGCCGGCGGACAAGCCGCGACTGCCGCAGACCGCGCCCTGAACCCGCCGCCGAAGGAATATTCCGTCCGGCGGCAGACGGGCGCGAAATCCGTCCCGCACGCGACAATCCGCTAGGCCGCCAATCCTTGCCTGCCGGGACCAAAAGGAATACGGGAACCGTCGCCCGCAACGGCCTCCGCTCCGGAGACTCCGACCCTTGACCTACGTCGTCACCGAAAGCTGCATCCGCTGCAAATACATGGACTGCGTCGAAGTCTGCCCCGTGGATTGCTTCTACGAGGGCGAGAACATGCTCGTCATTCATCCTGACGAGTGCATCGACTGCGGCGTGTGCGAGCCGGAATGCCCGGTGGACGCGATCAAGCCGGACACCGAGCCCGGGCTGGAGCGCTGGCTCGCGCTGAACGCGGAATATGCGTCAAAATGGCCCAACATCACGATCAAGCGCGAGCCCCCGCCCGATGCAAAGGAGTTCGAGGGGGTTGAAAACAAGATGGAGAAATATTTCTCCCCCGAACCGGGAGAGGGCGACTGAATCTTGCGCGGCGGCGAAAAATCGTCGCCCGCCTTGACGTCCCGGTCACCTTAATTGTGGCAATTCACCGCGACATTGCGGCAAGCCTTTGAAAATACCGCCTTTTGTGCTATATGAGGGACAGTCGCTGCCCCGATTGGATCGCTGCGACCTGCTGAAAGACACGTCCCAGAACGCCTTGGTCAAAAGCCGGAAGCGGGCCTGAAAGGGCCAAATCCGGCGACAGGGTGTTTTACGCGTCAGCGCAGGTTCGGCTCCAAAGCGGCTTCCGGATTGCGCTCCCCGGCCGGGAGCGGAACCCCATTGGGTCAGCGCCGACGCACGCCGCAGCGCCAAGCGGCCGGGACCGGGCCACGTGGCGCCGGTTGCATGAGGAGTAAACGAGCGTATGGCAACGACCAAGAAGACTGCCCAGAGGTCCGAGTTTCGTACCGGCGAGCACATCGTCTACCCGGCGCATGGCGTGGGGAAGATCGTCGGCATGGAGGACCAGGAGGTAGCGGGCGTAAAGCTTGAGCTTTTCGTCATCAACTTCATCAAGGACAAGATGACGCTCCGCGTGCCGGTGCCCAAGGCGCGCGCGGTGGGCATGCGCAAGCTCGCCGATGCTCGGACGGTGGAAAAGGGCCTCGAGACGATTCGCGGCCGTCCCCGCATCAAGCGCACGATGTGGAGCCGCCGGGCCCAGGAATACGAGGCCAAGATCAATTCGGGCGATCTGATCGCCATTGCCGAAGTGGTGCGCGACCTCTACCGGTCGGATGCACAGCCGGAGCAGTCCTACAGCGAGCGGCAGCTCTACGAGGCGGCGCTTGACCGCATGTCGCGCGAGATCGCCGCAGTGGAGCGGATTTCGGAAACCGAGGCGATTCGCAAGATCGAGGCAAATCTCGCGAAGAATCCGCGCCGTATGGCGGCCAAGGCCGCTGCCGAGGAAGACGAGCGCGAGAAGGCCGCCTGAGCCTCTCGGGAGGTCGAGGAAAATCGAATCGCCCGGGAGCAATCCCGGGCGATTTCGCTTCTGGCGGGACGCTCTCACCCGCCTCACGGTGAATTGTTGGCCTTGTAACCGGCACCGGGCGTAGCATTCCGGTGAGAACTGCCGGAGACCCGGCGTGAACCACGTGCCGGAGGCAAAGGATGGCGCGGGCAATCGGAGCAAACAGGTCGATCGTCGACGCCGCGATGCGCGCCCCCTATCTCGAAAGGGACGAGGAAGTCCGTCTTGCGCAGCGTTGGCGCAGCCGCAAGGACCGGACCGCGCTGCATCGCCTCACCGCCGCACACATGCGGCTGGTGATTGCGATCGCCGCGCGTTTTCGCAGTTACGGCCTGCCTCTCAACGACCTCATCCAGGAGGGCCATGTCGGCCTGCTTGAGGCCGCCGCCCGCTTCGAGCCGGAACGCGAGGTCCGCTTTTCCACTTATGCCACTTGGTGGATCCGTGCCGCGATCCAGGACTACGTGTTGCGCAACTGGTCGATCGTGCGCGGCGGCACCAGCTCTTCGCAGAAAGCGCTCTTCTTCAATCTGCGAAAGCTCCGCGCGCGCCTCGACCGCAAGGCGGGCGACCGCGACCGGCACGACATCCACCGCAGGATCGCTGCGCTCATGGGTGTCAAGACCGACAGCGTCGCCATGATGGACTCCCGCCTTTCCGGACCCGACCTGTCGCTCAACGCGCCGTTGCGCGAGTCGGACCGCAGTGCCGACGATCGTCAGGATTTCCTTGTCGACGCGCTGCCGCTTCCCGACGAAACCGCTGAAGCAGTCATCGACACCGAGCGCCGCGCACAATGGCTCAGGAAAGCCATGTCGGTGCTGAGCGAACGGGAGCTCAGGATCCTGCACGAACGCCGGCTGCGCGAGGAGACCGCCACGCTCGAATCGCTCGGCGAGAAGCTCGGAATATCCAAGGAACGGGTTCGTCAGATCGAAGGGCGGGCGCTGGAAAAGCTGAAGCACGAACTCCTGCGTACGCACCCGGATCGGGCCGCTTTTGTCTAGCAGGCAGGCCCGTCAATCGGCGACGATTTTCACCTTCGTACCGGCCCGCAGACGCTCCTCGGGATCGAAATTGTTGAGCACGCGGAAGAGCTGGGCCGGCTTGTCGACGCCGCGCATGCGCCGCACGAGAGAGTCCTCGTCGTCGCGGAAGCCGACGGTAACGATCTTCACCCGCAGCGGTTTGAGATCGGCAACCTCCTCGCGCGTGAGAACCCGGAAACTCGACACCGTTTGCCGCTCCGCATCCGCGAACGCCGGCGTATCGCTCTCGTTCGCGAAAATGAACCGGTAGGTGCCGGTATCGCCGATCCGCACGACCGTGATTCGGAAAACCCAGCCCTTCGCGCGCGCCAGCGCCGACGCGGCGGGAAGACCGTTGATTTCGAAGGCCGCGATGCTGCTGCGATCGAGACCGTTGATCCAGCCGGAAGCGAGATAGGTCTCAAGCGGCATGCTCTCCGGGAGCGTCACCGCGTCGAAGCGAAGGGCCGTCCCGTCCGGGCCGGTGGCAAGCACCGCTTCGGTGGTGTTGTCGAGCACGAAGCCTTCCGGCACGGTGAAGCCGAGCTTCAGCCCCGCGTGATAGAAATTGCGGCCCCGCACATAACCCTGCCCGGTATCGTCGCCGTAGATGATACCGTCGATCGCCGCGAGATACGCGCCCCGATCGGTATCGCCCTTGCTCTTCTCGACCTGCTGCGCGGCCTGCCGAGCGAACTCGACCCGCTCCGGCGTGCTCGGATGGTTGGAAAGGAAATCCGGCCGGCGGTCCTGCACCGCCGCAAGCGAACCGCGATAATTGGCATAGCGGCTCATGGTCATGAGGAAGCGGCTTGCGGCCATCGGATCGTATACCGCCCTGGCCGCTGTGCGCACGCCGATTGCGTCGGCCTCCAGCTCCTGCTGACGCGAGAAGCTGGCGAGCGTGCGCTGGCCCGATGCGAGCGCAAGCTGCCCCGCACTCCCGTCGGCAAGCGCATCTGTCACCGCGCGGCTGACGATGATCGCCGTGCGCGCCCGCGCTTCGCGCTGCGCGGCATGGTTGGCGGTCACATGTGCCATCTCGTGCGCCATCACGGCGGCGACCTCCGAAGCGTCGCTCGCCAGCGCCAGGAGTCCGCGCGTCACATAAAGGTCGCCGCTTGGCAGCGCGAAGGCATTGACCGCCGGCGCGTTCAGGATCGTCACCCGGTAGGTTCGCTTCGGATCGTCGGATGCCGCCACGAGCCGCGTGACGACCTTCGCCAGCATCTCCTCCAGGCGCTTGTCGTGATAGATGCCGCCATAGGTGGCGACGATCCGCGCGTGTTCCTGGCTGGAGACGGAATCGGCTCGCGCGGGCGTCGCCGTCTGGTTGACGATGGCGCTGGCCGCGCCCCGGCTGCCGCCGCCGAGCAGCGCGTTGCAGCCCGAGAGCACCGCCGCGCTCAGGCAGATGGCGCCGATCGTCAGCGCTCGTCGACGTTGGAGTGCGAGTGCCAAGCCGGTCAGCCCCTCACCTGTCGGTCAGTTCGATCTGTTCAGGATGATCGACTCTCATTGCCGGACCGTTCTCGATGAAAAGCCATCCCCTGACACGGACCCGGCGACCCTTGAGAGCATCCAGCGCCGGACCCTCTGATTCGGACAATTCCGTGTCTGCCATATTGACCGTTACGGTGAAATCCGTCGACCTGTTGCGCCCGAAGTTGAGGTATACCGCAGCCGCAGTTCTCCCGGTGGACAAGACTTCGCCCTCGACGATCTGAAACCGGCCTCCGTCCCCCGGCAGCGTCGGATCGTCGGCCATCCTGATGGCAAATTGAGGGTCGGCCCACAGCCCGGCCCCGGCCGCCCGGCCCTCCGCTTCGGCCTCGAGCAGCGCCGCTGCACACGCCCGTTCGTCGCGAAGTGTGAAAACCCGCAGCAATCCGGCACGAAGGAGCACGGCCTGAACCCAGGTCCGGTCCGCGCCGACGTAGATCTGGGCGGCGGTACGACCGTACCGGTCGGGCCGGGCCTGTCGATCGCCAAGGAGCACCGGCTTGCCGTTCAGCAGCGTCAGGAGCCGCTGCCTGGCCAGGTCCCCGGTCCTGCCCTCGGGGGCGACGACGCCTGCCAACCGCACAAGAGTGCCTTCCTTCAGCGCAATCGTACCGGCATCGACGACCCGCTCCACGACCGCCGTCGCCGGCATCGCCGGATCGCACCCCTCGCCGGCGGCGGCCGCCCCGGCGGCAAGCGCAGCCAGCACGACCGGGACGCCGATGACCGACGCAAGCGCGCGCATCGGGCCACTATCGACGCGCGCCGCACGGCGTCAATGGCGGGGGCGGCCGCGCATTCTTGCCCTGTGAGCGGACCGGCCGATAGTCTGGCGCCCGAACACGACCGGAGCGGAGGACTTCATGTACCGCCACCCCACCCGCGCGGATTTGCGCCAGGCCGCGACGCGCCTCGGCATGAATCCTGACGACGCCTATCTCGATGCCGCCGGGCGAATCCTCCGCGAACTCGGCAAGGCGTACGAGCAACTCGACACGCTTTCCGACGAACCGCCGAAGCCCTGCCACGCGCGCAGCGGCGGCACTCGGCCGCCGCTTGAGGAAAACCGCCACGGCGCCTGGTACGTGAAGACGTCAATCAAGGGCGCGGCGAACGGACCGCTCGCCGGGCGGCGCGTGGCGCTGAAGGACAACATCTGCGTGGCCGGCATACCGATGATGAACGGCGCCGATGTGTTCGAGGGCTATGTGCCCGACACGGACGCCACCGTGGCAACGCGCATCCTCGATGCCGGCGGCGAGATCGCCGGAAAGACCGTATGCGAGTACTATTGCGTGTCCGGCGGCAGCCACACCGCATCGACCGGCCCTGTCCACAATCCGCGAAAGCCCGGCTACTCGGCGGGCGGCTCCTCCTCCGGGAGCGCGGCGGTGGTGGCTGCCGGCGACGTCGATCTCGCCATCGGGTGCGACCAGGCAGGCTCGGTGCGTATCCCGTCGAGCTTTTGCGGCATTTACGGAATGAAGCCGACCTACGGCCTGGTGCCCTACACCGGCATTGTCATGCTGGAGCCCACCATCGACCATTGCGGGCCGATGACCGCGACGGTCGCGGACAACGCACTCCTGCTCCAGGTGATCGCCGGACCGGACGGCATCGACAGCCGCCAGCCCGACATGCAGCCCCGCGATTACAGCGCCGGCATCGGCAAGGGCGTGGCCGGGCTGAGAATCGGCGTCGTGAAGGAAGGTTTCGGCCGGCCGAACTCCGAGCCCGATGTCGACGCGCGCGTGCGCGCCGGGGCGGAGCGCTTCGCGAGGCTCGGCGCCACAGTCGAGGACGTGTCCGTGCCGATGCATCTTTCCGGCTTTGCGATATGGGCCGCGATCGCGCACGAAGGCGGTCTCTACACGATGCTTGAGACGAATGGAGCCGGCACCGGCACCCGCGGTCTCTATATCGAAAGCCTGCGCGCGAAGGCAGCCGGCTGGCGCGACAATCCCGACCGGCTCGCGCATACGATCAGGCTCATGGCGATCTTCGGCCGCGACGCGCTCGACCGCTACGGCGGCGCCTACTACGGCAAGGCGATGAACCTGCGGCGCGGCCTTCGTGCCGCCTATGACGCCGCGCTCGCCCGCTTCGATCTGCTTCTCATGCCGACCTTGCCGATCAAGGCGACCAAAATCCCGCCGCCGGACGCCGGCGTGGAGGAAGTCGTCGCCCGCTCGTGGGAAATGATCGGCAACACCTGCCCCTTCGATGTGACAGGGCATCCGGCGATGACGATGCCCTGCGGCGCGAGCGACGGCCTGCCGATCGGCCTCATGCTCGTCGGCCGGCATTTCGAGGAAGCCACCGTCTATCGGGCTGCCGCCGCCTTCGAGGCGGACGGGTTCGGCCACATCGGATAGTCCCGGACGGTCAATGCAGCGGCATCGCCTGCTGGCGCGGATGGCGCGGCAGCAGGAAGATGAGCAGGAAGATGAGCAGCAGTGCCGCGACCTCGTAGCCGAGCGTGCGCACGAACGCTGCCGTGAAGTTGCGCTGGTTGGCGGTCTGACCGTGCGTTTCGATGGCGGCAGCGACCGCCGGTGGCATCGTGAAACCCGCCGGCGACTGGCAGCTTGCTGGCACTTCCGACGGGTCCTTGGCTTTGGACCGGTCGCGGAAACATGTCTGGAAGCCGGATACGACGAAGCCCAGTATCGGCTCGCCGATATCGGCCGCCTGCAGGTCGGCCGCGAGCGCCTCGCGCACGCTGCCGCTCGCCCGGTCGGCACCGCTTGCGAGCAGCCCGAAGAAGATCACGCCGATGACCGCAACGCCCACCGCGCCGCCGACCTGGCCTACCGCGTTGACGATTCCCGATCCCGAGCCGGCATGCTCGACCGGCACTTCGCTGAGGATGAAGACGACGATCGGCGCCACGATCATGCCCAGGCCGGCACCCGACAGGAACAGGCTCGGTATCATGTGCCAGGGCGTGAGATCGCCGCCGTAATACCATGCCGCCGCGGCAAGGAGCGCGATCCCCGCCGCCATGACGAGAGCCCCGACCGTCAGCGCCCGGCGTCCGAGCCGCGGCACGAAATAGGGACCCGCAAGCCCCGCCGTGAGCGCGACCCCGATCGAGAAGGGAATCCCCGACAGACCGGCCTTCAGCACGCCATAGCCGAGGCCGATCTGGAGGAAGACGGTGAACATCAAGAAGAAGCCGGCGATGATCCCGTACATGCTGGCATTGACGACCAGCCCGGCGACGAAAGAACGCGTTCTGAAAAGGCTGGGCTCCACCAGCGGCGACGCGTTCCTGCGGCCCTTCCGCGCCTGATCGAACGCGAAGATCAGGAACACCGGAATCGAGGCCGCCATCGTCCAGAAGGTCCAGTTCGGCCAGTCGAGATCGCGGCCCTGGATGAGTGGGTACAAGAGGAACAGCATCGCCACGAGCGCCAGCGCCACACCCGGCAGGTCGAGCCGGAGCGGATGCGGCGACTTCACCTTCGGCATCAGGAAGAACGCGGCGACCGTCGCGAACACGCCCACCGGAATGTTGACGAGAAAGATCGCCCGCCAGCCGAGCCCCCACACATTGCCGGTGATGAGCAGCGCCCCCACTATCGGCCCCGATACCGCGGCAATTCCCGCCAGTGCACCGTAGAAAGCCGATACGTTCGCGCGTTCCTCGCGCGTGTACATCACCTGGATCGTCGACAGGATTTGCGGCACCATCAACGCGGCCGTGCCGCCCTGCAGAAGGCGCGAGGCCACCAGCATCGAAGTCGTTTGCGACAGGCCGCAGAGCGCCGACGCAATCGTGAAGCCCGCCATGCCGATGAGGAAGATCGTGCGGTACCCGAAAATGTCGCCGAGCCGCCCGCCGGTGATGAGCAGAAGCGCGAACGCGAGCTGATAGCCCGCCACGATCCACTGGACTTGCGAGTAGCTCGCACCCATGCTGCGCCGGATCGATGGAATCGCGATATTGACGATCGTCGTGTCCAGAAGGTCCACGAAGAAGGCGAGCAGGATGACCAGCAGCACGACGGTGCGCCGGCCGGGGCTCAGCACAACCGCCGGCGTCTCCGCGGTCTGGAGGGACATGGAGGGCTCCTGGAGGAAGATGCGGTCCGGCAGGCGGCGGGTTTGTCCGCCGGTTCACAGCGCCCGTCAAGAGCGCGCGCACCGGAAAGGCCGCCATCGGGATGCGGCCGTCGGATTGCCGGGTTTTTTCCCCGGCTGGTCCGTGCTACGTCCTCTTCGAGGACCCCGTAGCTCAGCAGGATAGAGCACCAGATTCCTAATCTGGGGGTCGCGCGTTCGAATCGCGCCGGGGTCGCCAGTCCTCGCCGCGAAGCACGGCGGCCTCAGGCGGCCTCAATGCCGCCGGAACAGGGCGCGAAGCGTTTCCGCGTTCGGGCAATAGTCCGGCAGCCCGCCCTCGCCCGCATCGAGCTCCCCGCGGCACTGCCCCTTGCTCATGCAGAAGGCGCACACGCGCTGGAGGTCGCGAAGCGTCGCGGGATCGACATGGGCTGCGTTCCCGGCCTCGACCCCGATCGTGGCAAGCCGACGCGGCATGAGATCGGCCGCATGCGGTCCGAGGGCTTCCAGCTCGGCGAGATCGTGGGTCGTCATGCCGATCTCACGCGCTATCCGCCCGGCCTCGTACGGATCGATGCCGGCCAGCTCGCTGCTCTGCGGAAGATGGACCCGGAACCATTGCGCGAAGCGCTGGAGCATCGAGCCTGTGTCCGTGTACGTCATGGCCGACTCCTTCCCTACCTGAGCCACGATGCCATTGATAGAATACCGGTCGCGGAACGCTGGTCCTTTGATCTGGCGCAAAATGCGGAGTGGGCCGCGCGAGTCCCCCGCAGGCGCTCGCCCGTCGCCCTGACGGAGTCCCCACAAGAGGCGCCGTTTGGTGTATGAATCCCGCGCGGGGAGGCCGCTGGCCTCGCGGGTCGCCGGTGTTCTTCGGGACCAGGAGGAGTGTCATGCGTCCGATTGCCGCCCTCGTCGCGCTCGTTTTCCTCGTGCCGGCGCTGGCCGCCAAACCTGCCCTCGCCAGATGCGAATTGACCCGGCCCGTCGTCTTTGCCGGGCTCGACTACGATTCCGCCCGTTTTCACAATGCGGTCGCGAAGTTCGTCGTCAGGCACGGCTATGGCTGCGAAGTGGACGAACTGCCGGGCTCGGTCATTCCGCTTCTCAACGGCCTCGCGCGCGGCGATGTCGATGTGGACATGGAAGTCTGGAAGGATCAGGTGACGGAGGCCTGGACCAGGGCGGAAGCGGCCGGCACCGTTGTCGATCTCGGCGTCAATTTCCCGGATGCGATCCAGGGCTGGTTCGTGCCGCGCTATCTCGTCGAAGGACCCGACGCCCCGGCGCCCGACCTGAAGAGCGTTGCCGACCTTGCCAAGTACAAGCAGCTTTTCGCCGACCCCGAGGAGCCGGCCAGGGGCCGCTTCTACAACTGCATCGCCGGCTGGCAATGCGAGATCGTCAACACCAGGAAGCTCATCGCCTACGGGCTCGCGGAGCACTTCACCAATTTCCGCCCCGGCAGCGGCGCCGCGCTCGACGCGGCGATCCAGTCGGCCGTGTTGCGCAAGAGGCCGATCGTTTTCTATTACTGGGGACCGACCTGGCTCCTCGGCAAGCTCGGCGGCGAGATCGTGCAGCTCGAGGAGCCGCCTTTCGATGCCGAGGTCTGGAACGCCCTGTCTGTCGAGGAGCATCCGACAGCCGCCACCGCCTACCCGACCGTCGCCGTCCACATCGGCGCCAACGCGGCGTTCGCAAAGGCTGCACCCGCACTGGTGGAGTTTCTCCGCAACTACGAGACCAGCGGTCAGATCGTCAGCACGGTCCTCGCCTATATGGCCGACCGCAACGCCAATGCCGACCAGGCGGCGATCCATTTCCTGAAGACATGGCCCGATCTCTGGAAGAAATGGGTCCCCGCGGAGGTTGCCGGACGCGTGAGCGCGGCGCTGCCGCCCTGACCCGCCCCTTGACGCGCGGCGCCGGCCGTCGGACTGACTGGACGCCCGGCACCATCGTCGAGAGAGCGCGATGTTCATCGATATCGGTCCATCCGTTGCGTCGTCCGCCAACGCGTTCGTCGAGTGGCTGATCGTCAACTATGGCGACGGATTCGAGGCGGTGGCGAACGCAATCCTCGTCGTGCTTGTCGCGATCGAAGGCGCCCTGCGTGCCGCGCCGCCCTGGATGATCCTCATTGCGATTGCAGTGGCCGCCTACGCGGCAAGCCGCAAGCCGATCTTCACCGCGCTGCTCGTTGTGCTCGCCTGGTTGATCGGTTGTCTCGGCCTGTGGGAACAGGCCATGCAAACGACGGCGATCGTGCTCGTTTCCGTCGCGATCGCGATAGTCATCGGCATTCCGCTCGGCGTGCTCATGGCGCGCAGCAACCGCGCCCGCGCTGCCGTCCTGCCGCTCCTCGACTTCATGCAGACGATTCCGAGCTTCGTCTATCTCATTCCGGCCGCCATGCTTTTCGGCCTCGGCAAGGTGCCCGCGGTGCTCGCGACGGTCGTCTATGCAACCCCACCCCTGATCCGGCTCACCGATCTCGGCCTCAGGCAGGTGGAGCACGAGGTCATCGAGGCGAGCCGTTCTTTCGGCGCGACGCATCGCCAGATGCTTTATGGCGTCGAACTGCCTCTGGCCCTTCCGTCCATCATGCAGGGCATCAACCAGACGACTATGACGGCGCTCGCAATGGTGGTGATCGCCTCCATGATCGGCGCACGGGGCCTTGGTGAAACGGTGCTCCTCGGCCTTCAGCGCAACGATCCCGGCACCGGGCTGATCGGCGGCATCGCCATCGTCATTCTCGCCGTCGTGCTCGACCGTGTCACACAGGCCTTCGGCCGCCGCCTTCAGGCGCCCCGCCAGGGCGGAGCGTGACTGTGTCCAAGATCGAGCTTCGGGGCGTCACCAAAATATTCGGACCCGACCCGAAGGCAGCGCTCGCGCGCGTCCGCGCCGGCATGGGCAAGGAAGAGCTGCTCGCCAGGACGGGGCACGATCTGGCGCTCTGCGACGTGTCGCTGTCGGTCGAGGAAGGCGAGGTCTTCGTTGTGATGGGGCTGTCCGGCTCCGGAAAATCGACGCTCATCCGGCACATAAACCGCCTCATCGACCCGACCGAGGGCGAGATACTGATCGACGGACAGAACATCCTCGACCTGTCGATCCCCGCGCTGGAACTCTATCGCCGGCCGAAGATGGGCATGGTGTTCCAGAATTTCGGCCTGCTTCCGCATCGGAACGTTCTTGAGAACGTCGCCTACGGACTGGAGATTCAGGGGAGGCCGCGCGCCGAGCGCCGGCGCCGGGCCGAACAGTGGATCGAGACCGTGGGCCTTTCCGGCTACGGCGGCCACTATCCCTGGCAGCTTTCCGGCGGCATGAAACAGCGCGTCGGTCTTGCCCGCGCGCTCTGCACGGATCCCGAAATCCTGCTCATGGACGAGGCCTTCTCGGCGCTCGATCCGCTCACCCGCGCACAGATGCAGGACGAGCTGATGGCGCTGCAGCAGCGGCTGCGAAAAACCATCGTGTTCATTACCCACGATCTCGACGAGGCTCTGCGCCTCGGCGACCGCATTGCTTTCCTGAAGGATGCGGGCATCGTGCAGATCGGCGCGCCCGCGGAGATCCTCGCCGCCCCGGCGGACGATTACGTCCGCGCCTTCGTGCGGCAGCTCGACCGGGCGGCTGCGCTCGTTGCGCACCGCCGCGCCGCGTCGGCCGAAGCCGCCAGCGAGCTCCGGACCCTCTAGCGCCGCCCGAACGCCCGCTTGATCTCGGCGATCGTCCGCTCGTGCACCGGACCCGCCTTGTCGATCGTGATGTGATTCACGCCGGAACTCTTGACCGGAATGTTCTCCAGCGACCCGCGAAAGCCGGTACCGGCCTTCAGGCCCGGAAAAGAGCTGGTGTGGAATCCGACGGCGCGCCGTACATTGCGGCTGACCGTCACCTCGAAGCTCGGATCGTAGGCCACGAGAAGGGCCACCGGCACGCCGTTGTCCGCCAGACGCGCGGTGAGCAGCGTCGCCGCGGTCGCGCCGATCGAATGCCCGACGATGGCGACGGGACCCAATGTCCGCTTCCCGCGATAGTCTTCCGTGATCTCGTCCGCGATCCGCCGCCAATGCGCATGATTCATCGTTCGCGCCGCGATCCCTTCCTTCTCGAGCTTGCGCCCGAGCTGGTCCATGCCGAGCGAGAAGACGTTGGCGAGCCCGCGCAGCAGATAGACCTGTCCCCTGCCCTGCGCGGCCATGCCGTCGGACACTGCGGCCGGCACGAAGCTTGCCGCGAGAAAGACGACGACCGGCACCAGTCTCGTCAGAACACGCCGGCGGAACTGCATGCGGAATCTCCAGAGTTCGACAGGCCTGCGTGGAATATAGCGGAGGATGGATGGCCCGCTATGTCCGCCGAGTCACACTTGCCGGCGGCCCGCCGTTCCCATGCCGACATTTCCGGCTGTCTCCCGGCGGACGATCGCGGTATTGGAAGGACGGAGAACCGTGGGAAGAAACACGGGAGAATGCATGCGCGGCCGCTCGATCCCGCTCGCGCCCATGAGGCGCCTGGTCGTCGACCTCGTACATTTCGGCGTGCCGAGCGTGCCGGTGGAACGGCGCATGTCGCTCGGCACATTGGTTGCGTTGCGCGCAGCCTGTCCGGAACGTCCCGCGTGGACGGCGATCTTCGCCAAGGCCTTCGCCATCGTGGCGCGCGACGTTCCGGCCCTCCGCCGTGCCTATGTGAAGCTGCCGGTGCCGCGGCTTTACGAATACCCTTGCAGCGTCGTCTCCGTTGCCATTGAGCGCGAATATGCCGGCGAAACAGGGTTGATGTTCTGTCGCATTCCGCGCCCCGACACGATGCCGCTTCTGGAACTGAGCGACCGCATCCGCTCCGCCGCGTCGCAACCGGTCGGGGAGGTTTCGTCCTTTCGCCGCGCAATGTGGGTGAGCCGCCTGCCGCTCCCGATCCGCCGCGCGATATGGTGGCTCGGCCTCAATATCGGCCGGCTGCGCGGGAACTACTTCGGCACGTTCGGCGTGTCCGTCTATTCCAGTCTCGGTGCGGAGTCGCTCCATCCGATCTCGCCGCTCACCACAGTCCTCAACTACGGAGCCATCGCTCCCGACGGATCGGTGACGGTACGCGCGATTTACGATCACCGCGTCATGGACGGTACCGCCGTCGCGCTTGCGCTGCGCCGGCTGGAGGAGACGCTGAACGCGGCGATCGCCGACGAATTGCGCACGCTCGCACCGCCGCAAGAGGCCCGCCTGTCGTCGGCGGGCCGCAAGTGACCGCCGCAGCGATGGAAAGGCAACAACGCAATCTCTGGCGCGACGACCGCACGGCGCGCGCATTCTGGTCCCAACAGGAGGCGCCGGCATACAGGCGCCTCCTGCGCGACACCCTCGATTGGGCCGCGCCCGCTGCGGGCGAGACGTGGCTCGATCTCGGCTGCGGCGGCGGCGCGCTCAC